>Ga0196981_1000049_pt1 | contig 150013 bp, 121 predicted proteins | sample S3_2013CmetaG_FD_155462 | JGI IMG/M metagenome (GOLD analysis project Ga0196981, IMG submission 155462) | Soil microbial communities from Anza Borrego desert, Southern California, United States - S3_20-13C | ecosystem: Environmental > Terrestrial > Soil > Desert | place: USA: California...
TCGCGCTGCAGCAGCGTGGCCAGATCACCCAGGCCGTGGTCTACGACCCGACCCGCAACGAACTGTTCACCGCGACCAAGGGTGCAGGCGCCTTCCTCAACGAGAAGCGCATCCGCGTGGCACGCCGCGACAAGCTGGCCGATTCCCTGATCGGCACCGGCTTCCCCTTCCGCCCGGAGGATGACATCGACGAATACCTGAAGCTGTTCCGCGCCATGACCCAGCGTACCGCCGGCCTGCGCCGCGCCGGCTCGGCCGCGCTCGACCTGGCCTATGTCGGTTGCGGACGCTTCGACGGCTTCTTCGAGAAAGGCCTCAAGCCCTGGGACATCGCTGCCGGCTCCCTCATCATCACCGAGGCCGGCGGCATCGTCGGCAACTATCAGGGCGAATCCGATTACCTCGATCGCGGCGACGTCATTGCCGGATCGCCGAAGATCTTCGCCCAGATGCTCTCGGTGCTGGGCCCGCTGGCGAAGAAGCCCTGATCCGCCAAAGCACAAGAAAAAAGCCACTCGACGAGTGGCTTTTTTTCATCCCTCCGGCCAAGCGAGGCACGGTGGCACCGCGCGCATCCGCGACCGGTTTCAGCGCTGCAGCAGGCGCAGGATCTCGGTCAGCTCGCGCCGCACCTCGATCATGTCGACATCGGCAGCAATGGGCGCAAGCTGCGCAGGCGACGCCGCAACGCCCGCCGGCAACACGTCGACCATGCGGCTGTCGAGCTTGTTGCGCGCACCGCTGATCGTGAAGCCCTGTTCATAGAGCAGCTCGCGGATCCGGCGGATCAGCAGCACCTCATGGTGCTGATAGTAACGCCGGTTGCCGCGCCGCTTGACCGGCTTGAGCTGGGTGAATTCCTGTTCCCAGTAGCGCAGGACATGCGGCTTGACGCCGCACAGCTCGCTCACCTCGCCGATGGTGAAATACCGCTTGGCCGGAATCGGCGGCAAGACGACGGCTTCGGGCTTGCTGGAACGCTCGCTCATGGTGGGAACAGGTCAGGTTCAGGCGATCTGCGCGACCGGCTTGTGGGTGGCCGTCTCGACCATGCCCTTGAGCTTCTGGCTGGCGTGGAAGGTCACGACACGGCGAGCCGTGATCGGAATGGCTTCGCCGGTCTTGGGATTGCGGCCGGGACGTTGCGGCTTGTCGCGCAGCTGGAAATTGCCGAAGCCGGACAGCTTGACCGATTCGCCGCGCTCGAGGGCATTGCGGATCTCGTCGAAGAATGTTTCGACCATGTCCTTCGCTTCACGCTTGTTGAGGCCGACATGTTCGAACAGCATCTCGGCGAGTTCGGCCTTGGTCAGTGTCGGGAGGTCTTTCTCGGCTTGCGAGCGGGCCTTGGCCTCCTGCATTGCGCGATTGAGATCGGCGGCCAACACGGATTGGAGTTCGGCAGAATTCACGTCGTTCATCGTGGTTAGTCCCCGCTATCAGGCACGCAGTTTCGCGCCATGCTTCTTCTTCGCAGACTCGACCAGCGCATGCATTGCCGCCTCCACCGTCTCGTCCTGCAGGGTTGTCTGAGTATCTTGCAAGGTGAAGCGGAAAGCAAGACTTTTTTCGTCGTTTTCCAGTCCCTTGCCACGATATTCGTCAAATAAAACAATAGCTTGCAAAACCTTACAGGCAGGGTTGGACTGCTGCTCGGCAGTGAAGGCATCGATCAGGTCGCGCGCGGAAACCGACTGTTTGACCACGACCGCCAGGTCGCGCACGACGGCCGGGAATTTCGAGATTTCACGGTAGACAGGCAGGTCGCGCTCCTGCAATGCGGCGGCATCGACCTCGAACAGGACCGGTGCCTGGGGCAGCTCGTATTTCTGCTGCCAGCGCGGATGCAGTTCGCCGATGAAGCCGATCACCTTGCCGTCGAGCAGGACATTGGCAGATCGCCCCGGGTGCAGCGCAGGGTGGTCGGCCCTGTCGAAACGCAGCATGCGCGGCGCGAACAGCGCCTCGAGATCCGCCTTGACGTCGAAGAAATCGACCTGGCGAGACGGCATGCCCCATTGCTCGTCCACGGCCGGGCCGTAGGCGATCGCCGCCACGCGCTTGGGCTGGCTGTAGCCGGCAACAGCCAGCGGGCCGTCGGCAACGGCATGGTCGCGCAGATAGACTGCGCCGATCTCGAACACGCGCACGCGGCCGACCTTGCGGTTGACGTTGTAGCGCACGTTGGCCACCAGACTGCCCACCAGGTTGCTGCGCATGACGCTCATCTGGCTGGCGATCGGATTGAGCACGCGGATCGGATCCTTGTTGCCGGCGAAGTCGGCTTCCCAGGCTTCCTCCACGAAGCTGTAGTTGACCACCTCCTGGTAGTCGAGGTCGGCCACCTGGCGGCGGATCGTGAACAGCGAGCGGCTCACCTCCGGCGCGATGCGCATGTGGTTGGCCGCCACCGGCGGCAATGCCGGGATGTTCTCGAAGCCGTAGATGCGCGCGACTTCCTCGATCAGATCTTCCTCGATCTCGATGTCGAAGCGATAGGACGGCGGCGTGACCCTGAACAGGTTGCCGTCCTGCTCGTACTGCAGTCCGAGACGCGCGAAGATGCCGGCGATCTGCTCGTCGCTGACCGGCACGCCGATCACCTTGCGGGCCCGATCGGCACGCATCGTCACCGGCTTGCGCTCGGGCAGGTTGACGACGATGTCGTCCACCGGGCCGACGACCGTCTTGCCCTTCTGGCCGCAGATCTCGACGATCAGCGCGGTGATGCGCTCGAGGTGCTCGACGGTGGTCGCATAGTCGACGCCGCGCTCGAAGCGGTGGCCGGCATCGGTCGTGAAGTTGTAGCGGCGAGCGCGGCCCTGGATGGCGCTCGGCCACCAGAAGGCGGCTTCGAGGTAGATGTCGGTGGTATCGAGCGAGACGGCGGTCGAGTCGCCGCCCATGATGCCGGCCAGCGATTCGATTTCCTTGTCGTCGGCGATGACGCCGACCCACTCGTCGACCTCGATGGTATTGCCGTTGAGGAGCTTGAGCGATTCGCCCTTGCGGCCCCAGCGCACATCGAGGCCGCCGTGGATCTTGGCCAGGTCGAACACGTGCGACGGACGGCCCAGTTCGAGCATCACGTAGTTGGAAATGTCCACCAGCGCCGAGATCGAGCGCTGGCCGCTGCGTTCCAGGCGGCGCTTCATCCATTCCGGCGTCGCGGCGCGCGCATTCAGGCCGCGGATGACGCGACCGCAGAAACGGCCGCACAGGTCGGGCGCGGAGACCTTTGCCGGCAGCTTTTCGTCCGTCGTGACCGCCACCTTCTGGAAGGTCGGCGCCTTGAGCGGTTCCCCGGTCAGCGCCGCGACTTCGCGGGCGACGCCGAGCACCGACAGGCAGTCCGCCTTGTTTGGCGTCAGCTTGATGGTGAACCTGAGATCGTTGAGCTGGTAGTAGTCGCGGAAATTCTGTCCGACCGGCGCGTCTTCCGGCAGGTCGAGCAGGCCGGAATGCTCCTCCGACAGGCCGAGCTCGCGCGCCGAGCACAGCATGCCCTGCGATTCGACGCCGCGCAGCTGGCCGAGCTTGATGGTGAACGGCTTGCCGTCCGCGCCGGGCGGAAGCACCGCGCCGACCATGGCGCAGGCCACCTTCATGCCCGCGCGGACATTCGGCGCGCCGCACACGATGTTGAGCATGGTGCCGGTGCCGGCGTCGACCTGGCACACGTTGAGGCGATCGGCGTTCGGATGCTTGGCGACCTCGAGCACGCGGGCGACCACCACGTTCGTGAAGGGCGGCGCGACCGGCTCGACCTCTTCCACCTCGAGGCCTGCCATCGTCAGCATGTGGGCCAGTTCGTCCGAAGTCATCTTCGGATCGACCATCGTACGGAGCCAGCTTTCGGAGAATTGCATAGTTCTTGCCTTGTGTTCGTATTCGTCTAGTTCCTGTTGCCGCGCACGGGGCCGGCGGGTATTGCGTCACCGGATCCCGGCTGTCGCCGGGATGACCTCGCTGCGCGAGGTCAGCTGAACTGCTTCAGGAAACGCAGGTCGCCCTCGTAGAACAGGCGCAGGTCGTTGATCCCGTAGCGCAGCATCGTCAGGCGCTCGAGACCGGAGCCGAACGCGAAGCCGATGTACTTCTCCGGATCGAGCCCGAAGTTGCGCACCACCGTCGGATGCACCTGGCCGGAGCCGGACACCTCGAGCCAGCGTCCCTTGAGCGGCCCGCTGCCGAAGGCGATGTCGATCTCGGCCGACGGTTCGGTGAACGGGAAGTACGACGGGCGGAAGCGGACCTGCAGGTCGTCCGTCTCGAAGAAGGCCTTCACGAAATTCAGGTAGACGCCCTTGAGGTCGGCGAAGCTGATGTTCTCGTCGATCCACAGGCCTTCGACCTGGTGGAACATCGGCGAGTGGGTCGCATCGCTGTCGACGCGATAGGTACGGCCAGGGGCGATGACCTTGATCGGCGGCTTGTGCATGCGCGCATAGCGCACCTGCATCGGGCTGGTGTGGGTGCGCAGCAGCAGCGGCTTGCCCTGCGTGTCCTTGCCCTCGACGTAGAAGGTGTCCTGCATCGAGCGCGCCGGGTGGTTTTCCGGGCTGTTGAGCGCGGTGAAGTTGTACCAGTCTGATTCGATTTCCGGGCCGTCGGCGACGTCGAAGCCGATCGAACCGAAGATTTCCTCGATGCGCTGCCAGGTGCGCATGACGGGATGGATGCCGCCGATGCCGCGGCCGCGGCCGGGCAGCGTGACGTCGATTGCCTCGGCGCTCAGGCGTGCCTGCAGCTGGGCATCGGCGAGCGCGTCGCGGCGTGCATTCAGGGCTGCCTCGATCTGCTCCTTGGCGACGTTGATGACGGCGCCCTGCGCCTTGCGCTCGTCCGGCGCCAGCTTGCCGAGCCCCTTCATCAGCTCGGTGACCTGGCCGGTCTTGCCGAGATACCTGGCCTTGGCGTTTTCCAGGGCGGCGGCATCTGCTGCCGCCTCGAAGTCGTTGCGTGCCTGGAGCACGAGTTGTTCTAGCGAATTCATGCGTTCTTCCGCTGCTGGTGAGGTTACCCGGAGCGCCTCCGGAAAGGAGCCGCGCCGGACCGTCGTCATAGTTGTTCAAAGTGTTCGACACAGCCGCCCCGAATGGGGCTGCATCCGGCTGTGTCGAAGACTCTGCCCTGCTCCGGACCTGCCTGGTGACCGGAATTGCAGACGCCAAACGCAAAATAAAAGCGGGGCACAGGTGTTGACCTCTGCCCCGCTCGGGATACTGCTGCATCGCGATGACGCGATGCTGACGGACGTCTTAAGCGGCGATCTTGGCCTTCACCTGATTGACGATGGCGGCAAACGCTGCCTTGTCCATCACGGCCATGTCGGCCAGGACTTTACGGTCCAGCTCGATCGCAGCCTTCTTCAGGCCGTTCATGAACACGCTGTAGGTCATGCCGTGCGAACGCGTTGCGGCGTTGATACGGGTGATCCACAGAGCGCGGAACACGCGCTTCTTGTTGCGGCGGTCGCGGTAGGCGTACTGGCCTGCGCGCATGACCGCCTGCTTGGCGATGCGGTAAACATTACCGCGGCGGCCGCGATAGCCTTTGGCTTGATCGAGGACTTTCTTGTGACGGGCCCGTGCGGTAACCCCACGTTTGACTCGAGGCATGGTAGCTCCTTCTTATGTGAGGGTTAGGCGAACGGCATCATCGCGCGGATGGAATCCATGTTCGTGTCATGGACGTTCACTGCACCGCGGAGTTGACGTTTGTTCTTGGTGGTCTTCTTGGTCAGGATGTGACGCTTGAAGGCTTGACCGCGCTTGACGGTGCCACCCGGACGGACGCGAAAACGCTTTTTCGCGCTGCTCTTGGTTTTCATCTTCGGCATGACAAATCTATCCTTTCGGATAGCTCCATTTTTAACATGATTGCAGGTGGCAGCCATTTCGCTGCTCTTGGATGCCTGCTCTCACTTGTTGGGCGGCAGGATCGGGCCTGCCGCGATTCCGCTTGCCGGCTGTCGCCAGCCGGGTCGCGAGAATTCTTATTTTTTCTTCTTCGGCGCCAGAACCATCACCATCTGGCGACCTTCCAGCTTCGGAAACTGCTCTACCTGACCGTAGGGCTCGAGATCGGCCTTCAGCCGCTCCAGCATGCGCATGCCGATTTCCTGGTGCGCCATTTCGCGGCCCCGGAAACGCAGCGTGATCTTGGTCTTGTCCCCTTCTTCCAGGAACTTGACTAGGTTGCGCAGCTTGATGTTGTAATCGCCATCGTCGGTACCCGGACGGAACTTGATTTCCTTTACGGAAATCACTTTCTGCTTCAGCTTGGCTTCATGCGCGCGCTTTTGTTCCTGGTACTTGAACTTGCCGTAGTCCATCAGACGGCAAACCGGAGGCTGCGCGGTCGGCGCGATCTCCACCAGGTCCACATTCGCTTCTTCCGCCAGACGGAAGGCTTCGGCCAGACTCACGATGCCCAGCGGCTCGTTGTTGACCCCGGATAGACGCACTTCCGGCGCAGAGATTTCGCCGTTGATGCGATGCGACTTGTCAGTAGCTATTGTCGTTTCCTCGAAAAAGAAATAATTAAGCCGTGCTGGTGCTCAGTCAGGCTTTGGCGTCGACCTCGTTCTTCAGTCGCTCCACCAGTGCGTCGACCGACATGACACCCAGGTCGACGTTGCCCCGCGCACGCACGGCCACCGTATTCGCATCCCGCTCCTTGTCGCCGATCACGACGATATAAGGCAGCTTCTGGACCGAATGCTCGCGTATTTTATAGGTAATTTTCTCGTTGCGCAAATCCACCTGCACCCTAAACCCTTGTTTTTTCAGGTTTTGTGCAACAGCTTGCGCGTAATCAGCCTGCGCATCCGAGATATTCAGCACCGAAATCTGTACCGGCGCGAGCCACAGCGGCAGCGCGCCGGCGTGGTTTTCGATCAGGATGCCGATGAAGCGTTCCAGCGAACCGACGATCGCCCGGTGCAGCATGACCGGCGTCTTGCGGGTGTTGTCAGCGTCCACATACTCCGCGCCGAGGCGGCCCGGCATGAAGAAGTCGACCTGCATGGTGCCCACCTGCCAGGGACGTCCGAGCGAATCCTTCAGGTGGTACTCGATCTTCGGACCGTAGAAGGCGCCCTCGCCCGGCAGCTCTTCCCAGGTGACGTCGCACTTGCGCAGCGCGGTGCGCAGCGCTTCCTCGGCCTTGTCCCAGATCTCGTCGCTGCCGATGCGGTTTTCCGGGCGCAGGGCGATCTTCACCGAGATGCCGGAGAAGCCGAAATCGGAGTACACCTTCATCGCCTGCGGATGGAAAGCGGTCACTTCGCTCTCGATCTGCTCTTCCGTGCAGAAGATGTGGCCGTCGTCCTGGGTGAAGCCGCGCACGCGCATCGTGCCGTGCAGCGCGCCGGACGGCTCGTTGCGATGGCACTGGCCGAACTCGCCGTAGCGCAGCGGCAGGTCGCGGTAGGAGCGCAGGTCGGAATTGAAGATCTGCACATGGCCTGGGCAGTTCATCGGCTTGAGCGCGTAGTCGCGGCTCTCCGACTCGGTCGTGAACATGTTGTCACGGTAATTGTCCCAGTGGCCGGTCTTCTGCCACAGCGCGCGATCGAGGATCTGCGGCGCCTTGACTTCCTGGTAGCCGTTCTCCTGGTAGACGCGGCGCATGTACTGCTCGACCTGCTGCCAGACCGTCCAGCCCTTCGGATGCCAGAAGATCAGGCCCGGCGCCTCGTCCTGGAAGTGGAACAGGTCGAGCTGGCGTCCCAGCTTGCGGTGGTCGCGCTTCTCGGCCTCTTCCAGCATGTGGAGGTAGGCGTCCTGCTCTTCCTTCTTCGCCCACGCGGTACCGTAGACGCGCTGGAGCATTTCGTTCTTGGCATCGCCGCGCCAGTAGGCGCCGGCCAGCTTCATCAGCTTGAACACCTTGAGCTTGCCGGTCGACGGCACGTGCGGGCCGCGGCAGAGATCAGTGAAGTTGCCTTCCGTGTAGAGCGACACGTCCTCGCCCTGCGGGATGGCCTCGATCAGCTCGGCCTTGTACTTCTCGCCGATCGACTTGAAGTAGGCGACGGCCTCGTCGCGCGGCACCACCTTGCGGGTGACCTGCTCGTCCTTCTTGGCCAGCTCGGCCATTTTCTTCTCGATCGCCTGCAGGTCGTCCGGCGTGAAGGGGCGCTTGTAGGAGAAATCGTAATAGAAGCCGTTCTCGATCACCGGACCGATCGTGACCTGGGCGTCAGGGAACAGCTCTTTCACCGCATAGGCCAGCAGGTGCGCGGTCGAATGACGGATGACGTCGAGACCATCCGGATCCTTGTCGGTGACGATGGCGACGTCGGCGTCCTTGTCGATCAGGAACGAGGTATCGACGAGCTTGCCGTCGACCTTGCCGGCGAGCGCCGCCTTGGCGAGGCCGGCGCCGATGTTGGCGGCGACCTGCGCCACCGTCACCGGGCCGTCGAACTGACGCTGGGAACCGTCGGGAAGTCGGATGGAAACCATGTTGCACTCCTTGCCAGCGGGGTGTTTGCCGTATCGCTAGCCAATGTTGTAAAAACTGCGGACGAAAAAAAACGCGGACTAGCCGCGTTTTGTTTCAATCCCGTGTGGACGAAAAAGATCCTCGACTAGTCATCGCTCCCAAACCAACATCGTGGTAGTTCGCGGTGTCATAACCGGGATTGCCTTTCTCGCTCTTACAGAGAATGTGATTACTGCCGAATTCGTTGGTAGGCACGATTGGACTCGAACCAACGACCCCTACCATGTCAAGGTAGTGCTCTAACCAGCTGAGCTACGCGCCTAACGAAGAAACGAAATTATAGCGGCATTTTTTGCGCCGCGCCACTGTTTTGTTATCGATGTTCAATTTTCCATCGGCGCAGCCAATCCAGGCCGGCCGACGTGCCGCCCCGCGGACGGTACTCGCAGCCGATCCATCCCTGGTAGCCGAGTTCATCGATCAGAGCGAACAGGTAGGGAAAGTTCACCTCACCCTGGTCCGGTTCGTGGCGCTCCGGCACGCCGGCGATCTGGATGTGGCCGATGCCGGCGATGTCCTTGCGCAGGCGCGTCGCGAGGTCGCCTTCCATGATCTGGCAATGGTAAAGATCGCACTGGACCTGCAGGTTGACCGCGCCGACCTCGCGCCGTACCGCATGCGCATCGTCCTGCAGGGACAGGAGGTACCCCGGCATGTCGCGCCGGTTGATCGGTTCGATCAGGACCGTGACGCCCTGCGCGGCAGCCATGCCAGCGGCATGCGCGAGATTCTCCAGGTAGGTCGCGCGACAACGCTCCCGGTCCGCCTGGGCCGGCACGATGCCGGCCATGACATGCACATGCGTGCAGCCGAGCTGTCCCGCGTACTCGAGCGCCCGTGCCATGCCGTCGCGGAACTCGGCCTCGCGCCCGGGCAGCGCCGCCGTGCCGCGCTCGCCGGCATCCCAGTTCCCGGGCGGCGCATTGAAGAGCACCATGTCGAGCCCGGCATCGTCGAGCCGGCGCCGCACCTGCTCCGGAGCAAAGGCATAGGGAAACAGGAATTCCACGCCTTCGAAACCGTCACGGGCGGCGGCGGCGAAGCGATCGAGAAACTCGACCTCGTTGTACATCATCGTGAGATTGGCGGCGAATCGGGGCATGGCGGCGCGACGAGTTGGAATGAAATGTCATGGTAAGTCAAATCAAGTGCCCGGGCCGCCCTCCCGGCTCCGCCTGCATGCTGCCGCGCCTCGCGCAGGGTTTCCGGCGCAACATCGCGCTTCCGCGTCAGAGGCGGCGCCTGCGAATTCCATTACACTTGCAGGCTGCAACGGCAGTCCATTCATGTCGGTCCGACTCCGAATCACCGGGCGTCTCCGACCTCCAGATCCATGAACAAGAATCCTCGCCAGCAGTCGGCACATCTCCATGCCCACCGTGCGGGAGACGCGGAGCACCGGCATGTCGCCGAGGGGCGCAACCCGGCCATCCTGGGCTGGTCGCTCGCCATCACCTTCGGCTTTGCCCTGATCGAGGCCGTCACCGGGTTGCTCGCCAATTCCCTTGCCCTGATATCCGATGCCGGCCACATGGTGACGGACGCGTCCGCGCTTGGACTGGCGCTCCTGGCGCAACACATCGCACGGCGCCCGCCATCTCCCCGCCATTCGTTCGGCTTCGGACGCGCGGAAGCGCTGGCCGCATTCGTCAATGGCCTGGTCATGCTGGCGGTGATCGGCTGGATCGCCTTCGAAGCCGTGCAGCGGTTCGCCGAACCGGAGCCCGTCCAGGGCAAGATGGTGTTCATCGTCGCCGGCATCGGCCTGACCCTGAACCTGATCGTGGCATGTGTCCTGTCGAAGGACCGCGAGAGCGTCAACACGCGCGCCGCCCTCGTGCATGTCATGGGCGACCTGCTGGGATCGGTGGCGGCCATCATTGCCGGCATCGTGATTCACTACACCGGCTGGCTGCGCATCGACCCGTTGCTTTCGGTCTTCGTGTCGCTGCTGATCCTGAAGTCGACCGTCGCGGTCCTGCGCGACGCGTACCACACCCTGATGGAGGGCGTGCCGCGGCATATCGATTACGTCCAGGTGGGCGCCGATCTGGGCGCCGTGGACGGGGTGCTGTCCGTGCATGACCTGCATGTGTGGGACATGTCGCAGGGCCATGCCGCGCTCATCGGGCACGTGGAGATCCGCAACCTGCTGGAATGGCCCCAGGTTCTCGCCGAGATCAAGTCCATGCTGCTGGCGAAGCACGGCATCGATCATGTCACCCTGCAAGCCGAACTGCCCGGCATGGTGCATGCATCCGCCGCGCCCGTACCGTCGCAACCAGCACGTCGTCACTGACGGCGCGCTTCGACCACGCCGCCGACGTCGCGGATCACGGAGAGCGCCTTCATCAGCTGCGAGGTCGATCCGATCTCCGCAGTGAACGACATGCGGGCCTGCCCCTTGGCGCTCTGGGTGCTCACGCCGATCACGTTGATCTTCTCGCGCAGGAAGATGTCCGAGATATCCCGCAGCAGCCCCTGCCTGTCGTTCGCCAGCACGAAGATGTCCACCGGATAGACCGTCTCCTTGGTCTGGCTGCCCCACTCGGTGCGGATCAGGCGCTCGGGCGCCCTGCTCTTCATCGTCGCCAGGTTCTTGCAGGTGGTGCGGTGGATCGAGACGCCGTTGCCGCGCGTGACGAATCCGACGATGTCGTCCGGAGGAGCCGGCTTGCAGCACCGCGCCAGCTGCGTGAGCAGGCCATCGGTGCCCACCACCAGCACGCCGGATTTCGCGCCCTGGGTGACGCTGGTCTGGCGGCTCTTGCGAGTGACCAGCGCATCGTCCTCGACCTGCTTGGGCTGTTCGTGCTCATGCAGCGCCAGCTCGATATGGCGCAGGCTGAAGGTGTCCTTGCCGACCGCCAGGAACAGGTCCTCGACCTTGGCGAAGCCGAGCTTGTGCGCCAGCTCCTCCAGGTTGACCGAGGTCTTGCCTTCGCGCTGCAGCGTCTTCTCGACCGCGGCACGACCGGCTGCCACGGTTTCCTGGTGCTCGATCGCGTTGAACCAGGCGCGCACCTTGGCGCGCGTGCGGGCGCTGGCGATGTATCCCGGGCTCAGCCAGTCGCGCGAAGGCCCTGCCATGCCGGCAGCCACGCTGCTGCCCTTGGCGGTGATGATCTCGACCGTCTGGCCGTTCCGCAATGGCGTATTGAGCGGCACCATCACGCCGTCCACGCGCGCGCCGCGGCAGCGATGGCCGACATCGCTGTGGAGGTAGTACGCGAAATCGATCGGCGTCGCGCCGCTGGGCAACTCGATCACGCGCGCCTGCGGCGTCAGCACGTAGATGTGGTCGTCCAGCGTGGTCGACTTGAGCTTCTCGACCCATTCCTTCTGCGCATCCTCGTGGCCGACGACGGCATCGGCCACCTCGTTCTTCCAGGCCAGCAGCTGGCGCAGCCAGGCGATCTTTTCGTCGTATTTCTGGGCGGCGAAGTTGGAGCCGCCCGACTCCTTGTAGCGCCAGTGCGCGGCGACGCCGTACTCGGCGAAGTGATGCATCTCGCCGGTGCGGATCTGCACCTCCAGCGCGCGCCCGTCCTCGGCCACCACCACGGTATGCAGGGACTGGTAGCCGTTCGGCTTGGGGCGGGAAATGTAATCGTCGAATTCCTTCGGTATGGGCGTCCAGATGTTGTGCACGATGCCGAGCACCGTGTAGCAGGTCTTGATGTCGTCGACGATGACGCGGAACGCGCGCACGTCATAGAGCTCTGAGAAGTCGATCGCCTTGCCGCGCATCTTGTTCCAGATGCTGAAGATATGCTTCGGCCGTCCGTAGACCTCGGCCTTGATGCCGGCGGCGGCGAGTTCCGACCTGAGCCGCTCGATCGCGCTCTCGACGAAGCTCTCGCGCTCCATGCGCTTCTCTTCGAGCATCTTCGCGATGCGCTTGTAGGTCGCCGGCTCGAGGAAGCGGAAGGCCAGGTCCTCCAGCTCCCACTTGAGCTGCCACACGCCGAGCCGGTTGGCCAGCGGGGCATACAGGTCCATCGTCTGCTGCGCGTACAGGCGGGTATGCGCGTCCTCGGTCTTGCGCTCGGCGAAGTAACGCAAGGTCGCCAGGCGCGACGACAGCCGTACCAGCACCACGCGCATGTCGGTCGCCATGGCCAGCAGCATCTTGCGCAGTGTCTCGAGCTGGGCTGCCGCCTGCTGGCCGGCGTTCCTGGAGCGCGACGACTCGTGCTGGGCCACCGTGGCCTCATGCATCCGGCTGAGCTGGCGGACGCCCGAGACGAGGTCCGCCACATCCTTGCCGAAGCGCACCGCGATGTTCTCGGCAGCCTTGGGATCGATATCGGGAAGCTGGTAGAGCAGCGCGGCGATGCGCGCGTCGCCGTCGGTCTTGAGCACCGAGAGCACCGACGCGACGCTCTGCGCGAACTCCAGAGCGTCCTGGCCGCTGCCGACGGTCTTGCCCTCGTAGATCGGCCTGACATGGGCCAGGGCGTCGAGCACCCTGGCGCCGTCGTCGGCGTTCAGGCCCGCGGTGAGCTGCTCTTCGGTGGCGTTCTGCGCCGATGCGATCGAAACCATATTCCTCGTCGCGCCGCCGGCCCTGGGCGGCGGCGCCATTGATTCGTTGCGGGACGCCGCGCGGACGTCCCGGCGATGCTTACTTCTGTGCCGCGGTCACCACGATCTCGACCAGCCACTCGGGCTTGGCCATGTTGGCCTGCACGGTGGCCCGCGGCGGCGCGTTTCCGTCGGCGACCCAGGCGTCCCAGACGGCATTCATGCCGGGGAAGTCGTTGAGGTCCTTGAGGAAGATCTGGCACATCAGGATGCGCGACTTGTCGCTGCCGCACTCGGCCAGCAGCTTGTCGACCTGGCCCAGCACGTCGCGCGTCTGGCCTTCGATGTCGAGCGTCAGGTCGCTGGACACCTGGCCGGCGAGATAGATCGTTCCGTTGTGGATGGCGGCTTCGGACAGCCTTTTCCCTACATGCAAGCGTTTGATTTCCATGATGAGCTGGTTGGTTGAAAGACAGGCTACATGATAAATCATGCAAGCAGAAACGCCCGGGCGATGGCGATCTGGTCCTCGTGAACAAATGTGGGCGCATGGCCGACGCCGGGCAGCTCGACCAGTTGCGCGCGCGGTCCGCGCTCGGTCATCAGACGGGCCGCCTGCGGCGTCAGCAGGTCGGAATCGGCGCCGCGCACCAGCAGCGTCGGACAGCGGATCGCATCGTAGGCTGCCCACAGCATCGCCTCGCCCTGCTGCGCCATTTCCGGCGTCATCGCCTTGAACGGCACGGCCAGACCCAGGTCGTAATGGCGGATCCATTGCCCGTCGGCATCCTGCCTGAGCACGTCGGACGCCAGTTTGCGCCACTCGGATTCCGTGTGCGGCCCGAAGCTGGCGGAGATTTCGCGGATGTAGTTCGCCGCCTGGTCGAAGGTCGGGAAGCGCACGGCCTGGCCGATGTACTCGCCGATCCGCGCCAGCGCCTGCGGATTGAGCGAGGGTCCGACATCGTTGAGCACCAGCTTGCCGATCGGGCTGTCGGGCAGCGACGCCAGGCCCATGCCGATCAGGCCGCCCATCGAGGTGCCGAACCAGTGCACCGTCCGTGCGTCCGCGCGCGCCAGCAGGGTGACCATGTCGCTCACGTATTGCGGCACCTGGTAATGGCGCGGATCGCGCAGCCACGACGACTTCCCGCGGCCGACCACGTCCGGACAGATGACCCGGTAGTGGTCCGCCATAGCACGCGCCAGCGCATCGAAATCATCGGATACACGGGTGACGCCATGGACGCAGACCAGCACCTTCGGATTGGCCGGATCACCCCACTCCTTGTAGGCCATGGAATGCAGTCCTGCCGGAGACAGGCATTGCACGGTCCTGTGGCGGGGTTGTTCCTGAAGGATGGTGCTCGAAGGGGTCATGGAAGGTCCTCGGAATAGGCGGATTATGGCGACGATGCCCCGATTCTACGCGGGGTACCGGATCGTGGACGGCGATCGCTGCAGTGCACGGTTGACCCGGCACAAGATTTTCCGCACGGGAGACGGCAACGATCTCTAGAACCTATGTTGCAATGCGATATCCGGGTTAAAATCCGCACCATCATATCGCTTTCCATCCCAGGGGACACCATGCAAGTCACGACGCTCAAAGGCAAGACGGCCCTCGTCACCGGATCGACCTCCGGCATCGGCCTCGGCATCGCGAACGCACTGGCCGCGCAGGGCGCGAACATCGTGCTCAACGGCTTCGGCGACGCGAAGGATATCGACGCCCTTCAGGCCACCCTGGCACGTGAATACGGCGTGCGGACCGGTTACCACAATGCCGACATGTCCAAGCCGCTGGAGATCGAAGCCATGATGGCTTACGCGGCGGAGAATTTCGGCGGCGTCGACGTCCTGGTCAACAATGCCGGCATCCAGCACGTGGCCGCGATCGAGGATTTTCCGGTCGAAAAATGGGATGCGATCATCGCCATCAACCTGTCGTCCGCCTTCCACACGACGCGCCTTGCGCTGCCGTCGATGAAGGCGAAGAACTGGGGCCGCATCATCAATATCGCGTCGGTCCATGGCCTGGTCGGCTCCGCTCAGAAATCCGCCTACGTGGCGGCCAAGCACGGCATCGTCGGCTTCACCAAGGTGACCGCGCTGGAGACGGCCCAGACGGGCATCACCTGCAATGCGATCTGCCCGGGCTGGGTGCTGACGCCGCTGGTCCAGAAGCAGGTCGACGCGCGCGCCGCCCAGAACAAGCTGTCCGACGAGGAAGCCAAGCGCAGCCTGCTGGCCGAGAAACAGCCTTCGGGCGATTTCGTGACGCCGGAACAACTCGGCGCGCTGGCGGTCTTCCTGTGCAGCGATGCCGGCAGCCAGGTGCGCGGCGTGGCCTGGAACATGGACGGCGGCTGGGTGGCACAGTAAGCCGCGACGCCCTGACAGCGGCCCCGACGGGCCGCTGTTTTCATTTCGGCTTACCATTGTCGCGTGTCGACCCGAGGAGACGGTACATGGCTAAGCAGTACATGACAGGCTTTCCCCTGCGCGCCCGCGCACGACTCCGCGCAGCGCTGGCGGCGACGGCGCTGGCCGCCCTTCCCGCCCTGGCGGCTCCTCGCGACACCGGCCCCCATCCCGACTATCCCACGACAGCAGTCACCCTCGAGGTGCCGCCAGCCATGGCCGGCGGCCCGCTGGCGACGCCGCGCAAGCTGGTGGTGCCGCAGGGCTTCCGGATCCGGGTCTACGGCCGCGTGCCGAATGCGCGCTTCATGGCCCTGGCGCCGAATGGCGACCTGCTGGTGTCCAATCCGCGCGCCGGCAACATCATGCTGCTGCGCCCGGACCAGACGCAGACCTCGCGCGCCATCGTCTTCGCCGACAACCTGCGGCGGCCGCACGACATCGTGTTCCACAAGACCGGCGACGCCACCTGGATCTACATCGCCGAATCCCATCGCATCATCCGCACGCGCTATACCGAAGGCTCGTCGAAGACCGGACCGATCGAGGTCGTGGTCGACAACCTGCCGGACCGTTCGACGCCCGAACTGGGCGGGGCCTATGGCCACGAGCTGAAGAACATCGCGCTGCGCGCGGACAAGCTGTATGTCTCGATCGCCTCGACCTGCAACGCCTGCGAATCCGACACCGTGTCGGACCCGATCCGCAACGCGGTCTACGAATACGATCTCAACGGCAAGAACCGCAGGCTGTATGCGCGCGGGCTGCGCAACGCCGAGGGCATCCGCTTCCTGCCGGGCACCGGCGAACTATGGGTCACGGTAAACAACCGCGACAACATCGCCTATCCATTCCACAAGGACTGGGACGGCGACGGCAAGGACGACTATGGCCGCATCATGGAAAGCTATGTCGACGGCCATCCGCCGGACCTGCTGGTGCGGGTGCGCGACGGCGGCAACTACGGCTGGCCGTTCTGCAATTCCAACCCGGACGCCGGCATCGACAACATGCCGTACGACCGCGACGTGCAGCTCAATCCGGACGGCAGCAAGCTCGACTGCGACCGGATCGACCGCGCGACGAAAGGCCTGCCGGCGCACTCCGCGCCGCTGGGCATGAGCTTCCTGCACGAGGCCGGCCTGCCCGAGCCCTGGCGCAACGGCGTGGTCACCGCCCTGCACGGCTGCTGGAATTGCAGCAAGCTCAACGGCCACAAGGTGGTCTATTACCCGATCGCGAAGGATGGCAGCGTCGGCGACGGCGTCGACATGGTGTCGGGCTGGCTGCTCGACGCGAAGTCGCGCGAACGCTGGGGACGTCCGGTCACCGCGATACCGGACGGGAAAGGCGGGCTGTTCATCTCCGACGACCACGCGGGCGCCGTGTACCAACTGTACCGGGCGAAATGACGCACCGGTGCCGGAAGCCCCATGACAAACGGCGCCCCGCGGGGCGCCGTTCGCTTGTCCGGAGCGGTCCGTCCGCAGGCTGATCGCTCAGGCGACTGCCGACACGTCCAGCGCGGCTTCGGTCTTCTCGACGACTTCTTCCTTGGTCACGCCGGGCGCCAGTTCGACCAGCTTGAGGCCGTTCGGGGTCACGTCGATCACGCCGAGGTCGGTGATGATGCGGTTGACCACGCCGACGCCGGTCAGCGGCAGCGAGCACTGCTTGAGGATCTTGTGCGAGGTCGAGCCGTCCTTGGCGCGGGCGACGTGCTCCATCAGCACCACGACGCGCTTGACGCCGGCAACGAGGTCCATCGCGCCGCCCATGCCCTTGACCATCTTGCCCGGAATCATCCAGTTGGCCAGGTCGCCCTGCTCGGACACCTGCATCGCGCCGAGGATGGCAATGTTGATCTTGCCGCCGCGGATCATCGCGAACGAGTCGGCCGAGCTGAAGAAGGACGAGCCCGGCAGCGTGGTGACGGTCTGCTTGCCGGCGTTGATCAGGTCCGGATCGACCTGGTCTTCGGTCGGGAACGGGCCGATGCCGAGCAGGCCGTTTTCCGACTGCAGCCACACTTCCATGTTCTGCGGCACATAGTTGGCGACCAGCGTCGGCAGGCCGATGCCGAGGTTGACGTAGAAGCCGTCCTGCAGTTCCTTGGCTGCGCGCGCAGCCATTTCATCACGAGTCCATGCCATGGTGGTGTCTCCGCTTACTGTGCACGCGTCGTGCGTTGTTCGATGCGCTTCTCCGGGGTCGCGTTGACGACGATCCGGTGGACGAAGATGCCCGGCAGGTGGATCTGGTCGGGATCGAGCTCGCCGGTCTTGACGATCTTCTCGACTTCCACGACGGTGATCTTGCCGGCCATCGCGACGTTCGGGTTGAAGTTGCGCGCGGTCTTGCGGAACACCAGGTTGCCAACCTCGTCGGCCATGTATGCCTTGACCAGCGACACGTCGGCGACCAGCGAACGCTCCATCACGTACTTCTCGCCGTCGAACTCGCGGATCTCCTTGCCCTCGGCGACGATAGTGCCGACGCCGGTCTTGGTGAAGAAGGCCGGAATGCCGGCGCCGCCGGCGCGCAGCTTCTCCGCCAGCGTGCCCTGCGGCGTGAACTCGAGCTCGAGTTCGCCCGCCAGGTACTGGCGCTCGAATTCCTTGTTCTCGCCGACATAGGACGAGATCATTTTCCTGATCTGGCGCGTGGTCAGCAGCTGGCCGAGGCCGAAGCCGTCGACGCCGGCATTGTTGGAGATGGCCGTCAGGTTCCTGACGCCCGAGTCGCGCAGCGCGGCGATCAGTGCTTCGGGGATGCCGCACAGGCCGAAGCCGCCGACGGCGATGGTCTGCCCGTCCTTGACGATGTCGCGCAACGCGGTGGCGGCATCCGGATACAGTTTCTTCATACCAACCCTCTTCCTTGTTCAAGTAAGATATGGAATTCGGCGCCCAGCATAAGCGTGCCGGGTCCGCAGCACAATACCGTAAAAATACCAAAGCAACCACGAACGCCGAGACGTTCGACGGAGACAGATTTCATGTCCGGCGATCAGCCCATCGACTTCGAGAGCATATTCCTGTTGGCGCCGGTGGGCATGTGCGTTTCGCAAAACCGCGTCATCCGCGCCTGCAACGACGCGCTGGCCCAGATGTTCGGCTACCGCCGGGTCGAGCTGATCGGCCAGTCCTTCCAGATCCTCTACCCCTCTCCCGACGAATTCGAGCGGACCGGCGCGCGCATCTCGCCGATCATGAGCGCCAAGGGCATCTATTCCGACGAGCGCATCATGAAGCGCTCCAGCAAGGAGCTGTTCTGGTGCCACGTGAGCGGACGCTCGCTGGTGACGAACGATCCGCATGCGGCCGGCATCTGGACCTTCGAGGACCTGTCGGAGAAGCGCCCGGTGACGGCCGAGCTGACGCCGCGCGAGCGCGAGATCGCCGCCCTGCTGGTCGAGGGCAAGACCAGCAAGCAGATCGGCAAGCAGGTGGGGCTGTCGCCGCGCACGGTCGAGATGCACCGCGCCAAGCTGATGCGCAAGTTCTCGGCGGCGACTTCGAGCGAGCTGGTGCACCGGCTGCTCGGCATGAGCGCCTGAACGGCGGGACCGCCTCCCGTCGCGCGCCCGGCGCCGTTCAGAACAGCGGGGTCGTCAGCCTTTGCTTCAGCGCGTCCGACACCGGCGTCGATTTCTGCGCCGGGAAATTTACCCACACCACTTTCGCTCCGCCCTCGGCCGCCAGCACGTCCGGCGAGTCGACGCGGCGGATCTCGTGCCACGTCTCGAAGCTGGTCCGGCCGAATTCACCGACGAAGGTCAGCACGTCGATCTCGCCCGGGTATTCGAGCTGCTTGAGGAAGGTGCAGCGCGCATTGATGATGACCGGCCCTTCGCCCTGCGGATTGGGCGCGCAACCGAGCCGGTCGAGCCAGTCGACCCGCGCCTGCTCGATATAGCGGAAATACACCGCGTTGTTCACATGCCCCATCATGTCCATGTCGCCCCAGCGGATCTGGATGCGCGTGGTGTGGACATGGATGCGTCCCGCCTTGCCGGCGTCGTCCGTGCCGCTCATGCCGCGCTCATGCCGTCGTCGGCCGTCATGACGGCACCGTTGATGAAGCGCGCCTCGTCGGAGGCAAGCAGCAGCAGCAAGCCGTCCAGGTCCTCCGGATGGCCCACGCGCTTGCGCGGCAGCATGCCGATCAGCTGCTGGCCCTGCTCGGTATCGAAATAGGCGGCATTGATCTCGGTCTCGATGTAGCCCGGGCAGATCGCGTTGACGTTGATGCCGTAGCGCCCCCACTCCACCGCCATCGCCTTGGTCATGTGCACTACGGCGGCCTTGCTCATGCAGTAGATGCCGATCTGCGGCAGCACGCGCAGGCCGGCCACCGAGGCGATGTTGATGATGCGGTGCTGCTTCTTCGGATCGCCCTTGGCACGGGCCACCATGCGCTTGGCGGCCTCCTGCGCGACGAAGAAGGCGCCGCGCTGGTTGGTGTCCATCACGTAGGCATAGTCCTCCGGCGTGACGTCGAGCAGACGCTGCGTGGTCGACACGCCGGAGTTGTTGACGAGGATGTCGATCGGCCCGGCTTCGGTCTCGGCGTGGGCGATCGCGGCCTTGATGCTGCCGTAGTCGGTCACGTCCAGCTCGACGACATGGGCGGCACCACCCTCGGCCTCGATCTCCGCGCGCACTTCCTTGAGGCGCTCCACGCGCCGGGCTGCCAGCACGACCTGCGCGCCGGCCTGGGCCAGTACCTTGGCAAAGCGCGCCCCGAGGCCGCTCGACGCGCCGGTGATCAGCGCGATTTTCCCTTCGAAATTCGTTTCGATGCCCACGGCCTTCTCCTTGTGTCTGCGTCCCACGCCTGCTTCCGGACGGATGCTGCCATGAAAACGCCGGGGGCAATGTCACGCAATTGACGCTCCGGCCATGGCAAAGACGTTATCATTGCACGAATTTTGCAGACCGATGCGGTGCCGTCGCACGCGATATTTCGCAAGTCCGCTGCGGATTTCGCATCGCGTTTAGAGCCTCGGTTCTAGCAATCTCCAGCAAAATCCAAGACAATTAGCACACTCGTTCGATAATTGCAGCACGGGAACCTGCACAGGCCACCCGCGCGCCACTCAAGGTGACAGCATGACGCACAGCCAGACCCAGAACTTCGTAGAACAATTCGGCCCGCGCGACGCGATGGAGTACGACGTCGTCATCGTCGGCGGCGGCCCCGCCGGCCTGTCGGCGGCGATCCGCATCAAGCAGCTGGCAGCGGAAAAAGGCAGCGAGGTGTCGGTGTGCGTCCTCGAGAAAGGCAGCGAGCTCGGCGCCCACATCCTGTCCGGCGCGGTGATGGATCCGCGCGCCATCACCGAACTCTTCCCGAACTGGAAGGAGCTCGGCGCACCGCTGAACGTCGCGGTGACCGAGGACCGCTTCCTGTTCCTCACCGAGACCAAGGCCTACAAGACCCCCAACTTCATGCTGCCGGGCTGCTTCCAGAACCACGGCAACTATGTCATCTCGCTGGGCAACGTGGTGCGCTGGCTGGGCCAGCAGGCCGAGTCGCTCGGCGTCGAGATTTTCCCGGGCTTCCCGGCGGCCGAAGTCCTCTACAACGAGGACGGCTCGGTCAAGGGCATCGCCACCGGCAACATGGGCGTCGGCAAGGATGGCGAGCCGACCGAGAACTTCCAGCTCGGCATGGAGCTGCACGCGAAATACACGCTGTTCGCCGAAGGCGCACGCGGCCACCTCGGCCGCCAGCTGGCCGCGAAATTCGACCTGAACCGCGATCGCGATCCGCAGACCCACGCGATCGGCATCAAGGAACTGTGGGAGATCGATCCGAAGATGCACCAGCCGGGCCTGGTGATCCACACCGCAGGCTGGCCGCTCGACAGCGACACCTACGGCGGTTCCTTCCTCTACCACATGGACAACAACCAGGTCGCCGTCGGCTATGTGGTCGGCCTGGCCTATCAGAACCCCTACCTGTCGCCGTACGAGGAATTCCAGCGCTACAAGACCCATCCGGAGATCCGCAAGTTCTTCGAGGGCGGCAAGCGCATTTCCTACGGCGCGCGCGCCATCACCGCCGGCGGCCTGCAGTCGCTGCCGAAGCTGACCTTCCCGGGCGGCGCGCTGATCGGCTGCGACGCCGGCTTCCTGAACGCCGCGCGCATCAAGGGCAGCCATGCCGCGATCAAGACCGGCATGCTGGCCGCGGAAGCCGCCTTCGAGGCGGTCGGCGCCGGCCGCCAGCTCGACGAACTGGCGACCTATCCGAAGGCCTTCCGCGACTCCTGGCTGTACGACGAGCTCTACAAGGCGCGCAATTTCAAGCCATTCATGTCGAAGGGCCTGTACTACGGCTCGATCATGGTCGGCATCGACCAGATCCTGTTCGGCGGCAAGGCGCCGTGGACACTGCGCCACCAGCATGCGGACCACGAATGCCTCAAGCCGGCGTCGGAATGCAAGCCGATCGCCTATCCGAAGCCGGACGGCAAGCTGACCTTCGACCGCCTGTCCTCGGTGTTCATCTCGAACACCAACCACGGCGAGGACCAGCCGGCCCACCTGACGCTGAAGAACGCGAGCGTGCCGGTCAACGTCAACCTGGCCAAATACGCCGGACCGGAACAGCGCTACTGCCCCGCCGGCGTGTACGAGTTCATGAAGACCGACGACGGCCAGGACCGCCTGCAGATCAACGCGCAGAACTGCGTGCATTGCAAGACCTGCGACATCAAGGACCCGACCCAGAACATCGTCTGGGTCACGCCGGAAGGCGGCGGCGGTCCAAACTATCCAAACATGTAAGCCGGATCGCTCTGACGGAAAATGCCCGCAAGGCCGTGAGGCCTGCGGGCATTTTTCATTGGTCGGGCGAAGAGTTCCCGGGCCGGTCGCTCAGTCGCGCGCTTCCTCGATCCAGGCGGCCTGGATGGCCTCCAGCACGCGCTCGCCGCCGCGCTTGTGGTCATCGTCGAAACCGTCCAGGCCGACGACCCAGTTATGCAGGTCGACGAAGCGGACGGTCACCGGGTCGACGTCGGGATACTTCTCGTACAGCTCCTCGGCGATCCGCTGGATGTCGGTCCATTTCATGATGCTCTCCCCGGCAATGGTTCAGTGATTCTCGCTGGCATGGTTGATCGTGTACTTCGGGATCTCGATCACCAGGTCTTCGTCGGCGACGATCGCCTGGCAGGACAGGCGCGAGGTCGCCTCCAGGCCCCAGGCGCGGTCGAGCAGGTCTTCCTCGCGCTCCTCGGCGTCCTCCAGGGAGTCGAATCCCTTGCGCACCACCACGTGGCAGGTGGTGCAGGCACAGGACTTCTCGCAGGCATGTTCGATGTCGATGTCGTGCTCGAGCAGCGCATCGCAGATGGACTTGCCCTCGGGCGCCTCGAATTCTGTGCCCTCCGGGCAGAGCTTGGCATGGGGCAGGACGACGATCTTCGGCACTTGGTTTCCTTCTTCTATGTCTGGCTGGGGGAATGCGTTGGCTGGATGGTTTGTTCGGACTCAGGACACTTCGTCGAGCTTCTTGCCGGCGAGCGCGGTACGCACGCTGCGGTCCATGCGGCGCGCGGCAAATTCCTCGGTGCCTTTCGCGAGCGCATCGACGGCCGCCTTGATGGCGTCATGATCGCCGCCGCTTGCCTTGCCGCGCACCTCGTCGATCAGTCGCTGGATCGCCGCCTGCTCGTCCGCGGACAGCAGGTCGCGGTCGGCATCGAGCGCGGATTGCGTGGCCAGCACGATGCGTTCGGCCTCCACCTGCTCCTCGCGCAGCGCGCGCAGCTTCATGTCGGTGTCGGCCGAGGTGAACGAATCCTGCAGCATGCGCGCGACGTCTTCATCTGACAGGCCGTAGGACGGCTTGACCTCGATCGATGCCTCGACGCCGGACCGCGTCTCGCGCGCCGACACCGACAGCAGGCCATCGGCGTCGACCTGGTAGGTCACGCGGATGCGGGCGGCGCCGGCCGCCATCGGCGGAATGCCGCGCAGCTCGAACCTGGCCAGCGAGCGGCAGTCGGACACCAGTTCGCGCTCGCCCTGCACGATGTGGATCGCCATCGCGGTCTGGCCGTCCTTGAAGGTCGTGAATTCCTGGGCACGCGCGCAGGGAATCGTCGAATTGCGCGGGATGACCTTCTCGACGAGGCCGCCCATGGTCTCGATGCCGAGCGACAGCGGGATCACGTCGAGCAGCAGCCAGTCGTCGCCGGCCGCGCGGTTGCCAGCCAGGAGGTTGGCCTGGATCGCGGCGCCCAGCGCCACCACCTTGTCCGGATCGATGTTGGCCAGCGGCGTGGTCTGGAAGAACTCGCCGACCGCCTTGCGGATGTGCGGCATGCGCGTCGCGCCGCCGACCAGCACCACGCCGTCGACGTCCTCGATCGACAGGCCGGCATCGCGCAAGGCCTTGCGGGTCGGGACGATGGTCTTGTTGACGAGGTGCTTCGTGATCTCGAAGAAAGTCTCGGCCGTCAGCGTCAGGTGTACGGTCTCGCCGGAATTGAGGACGGCATCGATGGTGGTCGCGTCCTTCGAAGACAGCAGCTCCTTGGCCTCCCGCGACTTGACCATCAGGATGCGGGTGTCCTCGTCGGACAGCGGCGCCAGCTTGCCGTTCTCGATGATCCAGCACAGGATGCGGTGGTCGAAATCGTCGCCGCCGAGCGCCGAATCGCCGCCGGTGGCCAGCACTTCGAACACGCCCTTGGTCAGCTTGAGAATCGAGATGTCGAAAGTGCCGCCGCCGAGGTCGTAGACGGCGAAGACGCCTTCCGAACTGTTGTCGAGGCCATAGGCGATCGCCGCCGCGGTCGGCTCGTTCAGCAGGCGCAGCACGTTCAGGCCGGCCAGCTTGGCCGCATCCTTGGTGGCCTGGCGCTGGGCGTCGTCGAAGTACGCCGGCACCGTGATCACGGCGCCGACCAGCTCGTCGCCGAGCGCATCCTCGGCGCGCTGGCGCAGCGTGGCCAGTATCTCGGCCGAGACTTCGACCGGGCTCTTGACGCCGCCGACGGTCCGCAACTGCACCATGCCAGGCGCATCCACGAAGGTGTACGGCAGGTTCTCGGCGTAGGCGATGTCCTTCAGGCCGCGCCCCATGAAACGCTTGACCGAGACGATCGTGTTCTTCGGATCGATGGTCTGCGCCGCCTGCGCCTTGTAGCCGATGTGGGCGGTGCCGTCCGGGAAGTAACGCACGATCGAGGGCAGCAGCGCGCGGCCGCGCTCGTCGGTCAGGACTTCCGGCACGCTGCTGCGCACCGTCGCCACCAGGGAATTCGTGGTTCCGAGGTCGATGCCGACGGCCAGCCTGTGCTGGTGCGGCGCGGTGGACATGCCGGGTTCGGCGATTTGGAGGAGAGCCATGGTGCTTGTCTTGTTATTGGGTCAGGTCGTCGAAAGCGCGCGCCACGTCCTCGCCGAAACGCTCGACGAACATCAGCTGGCGGATCGCCCGGGCGGCCTCGTGGTAGTCGCCGGCGTCGAGCAGCGTGCCGACCTGGTCGAGCTCGCGCTTGCGCACCGCGCGCAGCTCGGCCTCGATCTGTTCCAGCGCGCCGATGTCCTTGCCGGCGCGCGCATCGTCGAGCGCCTCGCGCCATTCCATCTGTTGCATCAGGAAGGCCGGCGGCATGGCGGTGTTCGATTCGATCTCCAGGTCGACGCCATGCAGTTCGCACAGGTAGGTGGCGCGGCGCAGCGGGTTCTTGAGCGTCTGGTAGGCCTCGTTGGCGCGCGTGGCCCACTGCATGGCGACGCGCTTCTCGGCATCCGGCTTGTCGACGAATTTGTCCGGATGAACCTGGTTCTGCACTTCGCGATAGGCCGCCTGCAATGCGTCGGCATCGATGGCGTAACGCTGCGGCAGGTGGAAAAGCTCGAAGTGGTTTTGCATGGTCTGTTCAAACGAAAAGCCCGTTCACGCTTCGCGGCACGAAGGATGAACGAGCTTTCGGGTTGGTGGCGATGGCGGGCGCCGGCTCAGATGCGGAAGCTTTCGCCGCAGCCGCACTCGTCCTTGACGTTCGGGTTGCGGAACTTGAAACCCTCGTTCAGCCCTTCGCGCGCGAAGTCGAGTTCGGTGCCGTCGATGTACGGCAGGCTCTTCGGGTCGACGAAGATCCGCACGCCATGCGACTCGAACACCTGGTCTTCCGGCGCGCTCTCGTCGACATACTCGAGCTTGTAGGCCAGTCCCGAGCAGCCGGTGGTGCGCACGCCGAAGCGCAGGCCGATGCCCTTGCCGCGGCGTTCGATGTAGCGGTTGATGTGCTTGGCCGCCTTTTCCGTCAGTGTGATTGCCATGGTCTCGTGCCGTTTGCGATGTGAGGAGTCCAGCAGCCCGGATCAGGCTGCCTGTTCGGTCGCGCCGCCGTGCTTGGCCTTGTAGTCCGCCACGGCAGCCTTGATCGCGTCCTCCGCCAGGATCGAGCAGTGGATCTTGACCGGCGGCAGTGCCAGTTCCTCGGCGATCTGGGTGTTCTTGATCGACAGCGCCTGGTCGAGGGTCTTGCCCTTGACCCATTCGGTCACCAGCGACGACGACGCGATCGCCGAGCCGCAGCCGTAGGTCTTGAACTTGGCATCCTCGATGACGCCGCCCTCGCCCACCTTGATCTGCAGCTTCATGACGTCGCCGCATGCCGGCGCGCCGACCATGCCGGTGCCGACGGCGTCGTCACCCTTGTCGAACGAGCCGACGTTGCGCGGGTTCTCGTAGTGGTCCAGTACTTTTTCGGAATAAGCCATGATGGAACTCCTTGAAATCGTTGCGTTGTGTTCGGTGCGCCGCGCTCAGTGCGCCGCCCACTGGATGGAATTGAGGTCGATGCCGTCCTTGTACATCTCCCACAGCGGCGACAGCTCGCGCAGCTTGGCGACCTTGTCCTTCACCAGGCGGATCGTGAAATCGATGTCTTCCTCGGTCGTGAAGCGGCCGATGGTGAAGCGGATCGAGCTGTGCGCCAGTTCGTCGCTGCGGCCCAGCGCGCGCAGCACGTAGGACGGCTCCAGGCTGGCCGAGGTGCAGGCCGAACCGGAGGACACGGCGATGTCCTTGATCGCCATGATCAGCGACTCGCCTTCGACGAAATTGAAGCTGACGTTGAGGTTGTGCGGGACACGGTTCTCCATGTCGCCGTTCACGTACACCTCTTCCATTTCCAGCAGGCCGGCGGCCAGGCGGTCGCGCAATGCCTTGATGCGGGCCAGCTCCTCGTCCATCTCCTCGCGGGCGATGCGGAAGGCCTCGCCCATGCCGACGATCTGGTGGGTCGGCAGCGTGCCGGAGCGCAGGCCGCGCTCGTGGCCGCCGCCGTGGATCTGGGCCTCCAGTCGCACGCGCGGCTTGCGGCGCACGTACAGCGCGCCGATGCCCTTCGGCCCGTAAGCCTTGTGCGCGGAGAAGGTCATCAGGTCGACCTTCAGTTCCTGCAGGTCGATCTTCACCTTGCCGGCGGCCTGTGCGGCGTCACAGTGGAAGATGATGCCCTTCGCGCGGCACAGCTCGCCGATGGCGGCGATCGGCTGGATCACGCCGATCTCGTTGTTGACGAACATGACCGACACCAGGATGGTGTCCGGGCGGATCGCGTCTTCCAGCTGCTGCAGCGTGATCAGGCCGTTCGGCTGCGGCTCGAGGTAGGTCGCCTCGAACCCCTGGCGCTCGAGTTCGCGCACCGTGTCCAGCACGGCCTTGTGCTCGGTCTTGACGGTGATGATGTGCTTGCCCTTGGTCTTGTAGAACTGGGCGGCGCCCTTGAGGGCGAGGTTGTTGCCCTCGGTCGCGCCGGAGGTCCAGACGATCTCGCGCGGATCGGCGTTGACCAGCGCGGCGACCTGCTCGCGCGCCTCCTCGACCGCCTTCTCCGCTTCCCAGCCGTACATGTGGCTGCGCGACGCCGGATTGCCGAACTGCTCGCGCAGATAGGGAATCATCTTGTCGGCTACCCGCGGATCGATCGGCGTGGTTGCCGAGTAGTCCAGGTAGACCGGGAAATGCGGCGCCTTGATCGTGTCCATCAGGCTTTTCTTTTCCACCGGTGCGTTCATGCTGTTCTGTCCTCAGTATTCGGTTCAGGCGGCTGCCTGGGGGCGGTGCATCACCACCACGTTCGACTGGTCGGCCGTGGCCGCCTTCTGTTTCTGCTGGTCGACCAGGTCCTTCAGGGAGACCGAGTCGAGGTATTCGACCATCTTGGCATTGAGCGTCGACCACAGGTCGTGCGTCATGCAATGCTGCGAGCCGCTGCTGTCCTTCGTCGCATTGTGGCAGTGGCCCTTGCCGCCGCACTGCGTCGCGTCGATCGGCTCGTCGACGGCGATGATGATGTCGGCAACGGTCACGTCCTCCGGCTTGCGCGCCAGGTTGTAGCCGCCGCCCGGGCCGCGCACCGATTCGACGATCGCATGCCGGCGCAGCTTGCCGAACAGCTGCTCCAGATAGGAAAGCGAGATGTCCTGGCGTTGGCTGATACCCGCAAGCGTCACGGGCCCCTTGTCCTGGCGCATCGCCAGGTCGATCATCGCCGTGACCGCGAAACGGCCCTTGGTAGTCAAACGCATGGATTCACCTCGTCATTCAGGATCAGCACGGCTTTCCGTGAAGCCATTCGAGATCACCTCAATACTCGAACAATTTGATCAAGTATATCAAAGTTGAGTGATTTCGTCAGGTACTGAAGATGGAGACGGGCTCCGGAATGACAAGGCGATCGTCAGAGTGGATGGCGCCGGAACACACGGTAGTGCAAAGCAGCATTTTAGCAATTCGGCTTGATTGCTGCCTTGAAAGACATGCTAACGGCATGCATGGGCAGCGAGAAATCCGCGCGCACTCCAGGGCCAACAGCCTTGCGCGGCGTGCGCCATGCTGGCGCGGCGGCAAAAACGGCAAGCGCCACCTGCCGGCGACAGGCGGCGCTTGCACGGGCATGGAAGAATCAGCCGGCCGGCTTGCCCGCGTCACGCTCGCTGGTTGCGCCGGGGCGTGCCGGAATACCGTCATCCCCGGCCTGCGGAGGCGACTCCTCGTCGGACGGCGCCTCCGCCAGGGCGGCAACACCGGCGATCATCATTTTCCGTCGATAGGCTTCCATTGCATTGGCAGTTGCTGGGTGTCCATTCATGGTCGTGCTCCCGTGTTGATCATCCGAACGGCGCCCCGCCGCTGCCGGTCAAGGCAGATGCAGCGACAGGCGCATGAATACCTTGAATTCCGGTCGCGCGTCATGGAACCGCGGACCGACGCCCGCAGGGACATCGCGCCTGGCCAGGAGCCCGCCGACCGACATCTGCGAGCGGGCGACCATCGGCAGCGCATGGACATAGCCGAGCGACGAGCGGCGGGCGTTGAAGTTCTGTCCATGTAAGGCGTCGCGATCGGTAAAAAGTTCGTCGGCGGTCGTCCGCTCCACGCGCGCGAAGACGATGTGATGATGGTTGAAGCGCCACGCCGATTCGAACAGGTAGGCATTGGTGGCCTGCCCGTTGGCTTTCGTGCCGCTGCGACCGAGCGCGACAATCGTCTGCAGCCCACCCTTCTGGAGCGGCTTGTCGATGCTGACGGCAATCGAGGTTCGCCGGACGTTGTCGCCGGGGTCCGGCAAATGATGGAGATTGACCTTCCTGCGGGTGATCTGCACCGCGAAATGCGGCGATGGCCGGAACGACAGGCGCCCGCCCCCGGCGAAGAGGCGTCGTGATGGCTCCAGCTCGTTGCGCACGTCGCGGGACGGCCGGTAATCCTCGACCGCACCTTCGACCCGCAGGTTCCGCCACGCATAGTCGACACCGATTTCCTCCGAGCTGCGATGCTCGCCGGGCTGAACCCGCCACAGACGAAGAGCCTCGGCATCCAGGATGCCTGGAGGCACCTTGTAGAACGTGTAGAAATCATTTTCAAGGCGACGTGCGGAGTCGGCGCGCGCGACCGTCCCGAAAGTCGGCAAGCTGCCCGCAACCGGGCGGGTCGCAGCGAAAACCTGAGCCGCCACCGGAGCCGCGGCGAGCAGCGCGCCCGCACCGGCGGCCAGCGTGGCGATGGTGAATATCGCCCTCTTCATCTGGATTCCCGCATGACGAGTTCTGACGTTTCGCGATATGCAATGTCCATACCAGTGCAGTCGTCCTGGCGTCCGCGGAACGCGGAGTGCATTGCAGACGATTGTGCATGGTTGCCTGCGTGGCGGATTTGCGAAATGGCAGCGGCGCGTCGCCCAGCGCTCCCGGTGGCGCAACCCTGGGCAGCCGGCATATGCGCGGACCAGGCCGCAATACGTTTCGATACGGCAGTCGCGTCATCGCTTGCGACGACACTCCAGCGGTCGAGCACTTGTACTTTTTACAACCACGCACTACCACCCGCACAGGCATTGCCCGACCGTCATGGAAGACTTGAATGAACGTTCTTTCGGAGACGTGACGCCGGCGGCAGGGCTCACCGCCCGCCCCGGATAATGAGACACGGATCCGCATGAACGAACGTTTGCTTCTTTCCGTTGGAATCGCCAGGAATAGCGCGGGTCCTTTCGAATACGAAAAGCAACAGGCGCCTCATGTGAACGAACGATCAATTTATAATTGCCGTTCGATTCCTTCAGGAAACGCATTTACATGGCGAATAGCAAGACAAAGGAAGCCCTGTCTCCGACGCTTCGGGCCGAGAAGAAGCGTGCCGAAGTGCTGCGCGCAGCGGCAAAACGATTCCGCAAGTCGGGCTTCCATCTCACGTCGATGCACGAGATCTGCGCGGAGACCGGGCTTGGTCCCGGGGCCGTCTATCGGTACTTTCCCAGCAAGGACGCGATCATCGAAGCCATGGCGGAAGACGAGCGCCAGTCGGCGCGCGCGCTGATCGCCCAGGTTGGTGATACGGCGACCCCGGCCGACCTGCTGGCATCGCTGACCCAGGCGTTCGCGGAACGCTATGCCAGTCCGATGGAAGCCGGGATGATGGCGGAGGTCTATGCGGAGGGATTGCGCAACAAGCGGGTCGGCAGCGTGGTCAGGCGCCTCGAGAATTCCTGGCTGGACGCGCTGACCGGCAGGCTCGCCCAAGCACAGGCCGCCAACCAGATGGACCGCGACCTCGACCCGCGCCAGCTGGCGATGTTCCTGACGGCGGCCTGGGATGGCCTGGCCATACGCCAGGCCTATCACCAGGAAGGCGGCCACGACGCCTTGCGCTCCTTCTTCGCCGCGATGCTGCAACGAATTGCGGTCCCGACGGGGAAGCCTGAGCGCAAGCCCCGCGGACCGGCGACGCCAGACAGCAGCCCGGCAACGCCGCATCCGGCGGAAACCGCATCCGAAGCCGCCGAAACCCGGCAGCTCAGCCTCATCTGAACGAACGCTCTCTCGCGCCCCGTCACTCGGGCGCCCGGTGCAGCAGGCGCATCGGGCCGAACAATTCCTGCATCACCGCGTTGTCGATGAAGGTGAGATTGTAGGGATGCTCCGCGACAGCCTTCGGAAAGGCGTCGCTGGCCGGAATGGCCTTGAGCTGTTCCGCGATTTTTCCCCACAGCACCAGGACCGGCGGCGGCCGGCGCTTCGCCTCCGCGTGCGACAGCAGGGCCGCCAGCACCACCTGCTGGAATGGCTGCCATGCCTTCGCATCCTTGAGCGGCGCGACGTCCGCGCGGAATACTAGCGAGGCGTTCAGGAGCAGGAATCCATGGCCGGTGAGATTGGCCTGCAATTCGGCCAGTGTCTGGATGTACGGCGATCCCAGCGCACGCACACGCACGGCGACCCGTGCCATTTCCTCGCCGGACGTCATTCCCGGGCGCAGCTCCCCTTCCGCGACCAGCAGCATCTTCATGAAGTTGCGCAGCGACGTGGCGCGATTGACCTGTTTCGACAGCCCCTTGTCCGACCACAGGTCGCCGACCGCGCCATCCATGAAGCAGACGCCCGTGGCACTCTCGGGACGCGGATAGGGCCCCTCGCCGAACAGCACGTAATGCACCGCGTCGAGCGGCTGCGCGAAGGCGGCGAACAGGCGACCGCCATTGGGAAGAAAATCGGCGCCGTCCAGCTGGACGAGATAATCGGGAGTCGCGGCCGCGACGGCAGCAAGGCCCTCGCGCAATGCCGGTCGCCAGGAGGCGTCGGCAAGATCGAGCATGTCGAGGAATCGGGCGGGAATGTTGTTCTGCATGGCGGCCATGGGGAGTGAGCCGCCATTGTAGCCCGAGGCCGCACCGCGGCCGGTTGCGCTGGCGCAGACCGGCCGGACAAGGCGGATGCGGGAGGCGCCGGCAGCGCCCTTGCGCCACGCGACGGATCAGCGCCCGCCGATCGGCACCACGTTGTCGGCGCCCGGCGCGCCGAACAGCTGTTGCTTGAGCTTGTGCAGCTGGTCGCGCACCTGGGCCGCTTTCTCGAACTCCAGGTTCTTGGCGTGATCGATCATGAGCTTCTCGAGGCGCTTGATCTCCTTGCTGACCTGCTTCTCGCTCATCGACTCGTATTTCGCCTGCTCCTGCGCGGCCTGCAGCTCCTCGCGGGCGTCCTGCGGGCTGTAGACGCCGTCGATCATCTCGCGGATCTGCTTGACCACGCCCTTCGGCGTGATGCCGTGCTGCTTGTTGAAGGCGATCTGCTTGGCGCGCCGGCGCTCGGTCTCGTCGATCGCGCGCCGCATCGAATCGGTCACGCGGTCGGCATAGAGGATCGCCATGCCGTTCAGGTTGCGGGCAGCGCGGCCGATGGTCTGGATCAGGCTGCGCTCGGAACGCAGGAAGCCCTCCTTGTCCGCGTCCAGGATTGCGACCAGCGACACCTCGGGAATGTCGAGGCCCTCGCGCAGCAGGTTGATGCCGACCAGGACGTCGAAGGTGCCCAGCCGCAGGTCGCGGATGATTTCGACGCGCTCGACCGTATCGATATCGCTGTGCAGGTAACGCACCTTGATGCCGTTGTCGCTCAGGAACTCGGTGAGTTGCTCGGCCATGCGCTTGGTGAGCGTGGTGACCAGCACGCGTTCGTTCTTCCTGACGCGCTCGGTGATCTCGGACATCAGGTCATCGACCTGGGTCGTCGCCGGGCGCACGCTGATCGCCGGATCGACCAGCCCGGTCGGACGGACCACCTGCTCGACCACCTGGCCTGCATGCTGCCCTTCGTATTCCGCCGGCGTCGCCGACACGAACACCGTCTGGCGCATCTTGCTTTCGAATTCCTCGAAGCGCAGCGGCCGGTTGTCGAGCGCCGACGGCAGGCGGAAGCCGTAATCCACCAGGTTGGTCTTGCGCGCGCGGTCGCCGTTGGCCATGCCGTTGAGCTGGCCGAGGAGGACGTGCGACTCGTCCAGGAACATCAGCGCATCCTGCGGCAGGTAGTCGATCAGCGTCGGCGGCGGTTCGCCCGGCTTCGAACCCGACAGGTGCCGCGAATAGTTCTCGATGCCCTTGGTGAAACCGACTTCCTGCAGCATCTCGAGGTCGAAGCGGGTGCGTTGCTCGAGGCGCTGCTCCTCGACCAGCTTGCCTTCCTTGCGGAAAAATTCGAGGCGCTCGCGCAGCTCTTCCTTGATGCTGTCGATCGCCTTGAGCACCGTGGTGCGCGGCGTGACGTAGTGCGAGCCAGGGTAGATGGTGAAGCGCGGGATCTTCTGGCGCACCTTGCCGGTCAGCGGGTCGAACAGCTGCAGGCTGTCGATCTCGTCGTCGAAGGTCTCGATGCGCAATGCCAGTTCGGCATGCTCGGCCGGGAACACGTCGATCGTGTCGCCGCGCACGCGGAAGGTGCCGCGGCCGAAGTCGATCTCGTTGCGCGTGTACTGCATCTGGATCAGCCGCGCGATGACGTCGCGCTGGCTGACCTTGTCCTTCGCGCGCAGCGTCAGGATCATCTGGTGGTATTCGTTCGGATTGCCGATGCCGTAGATGGCCGATACGGTCGCCACGATCACCACGTCGCGGCGCTCCATCAGCGACTTGGTGCACGACAGGCGCATCTGCTCGATGTGCTCGTTGATCGACGAGTCCTTCTCGATGAACAGGTCGCGCTGGGGCACGTAGGCTTCCGGCTGGTAGTAGTCGTAGTAGCTGACGAAGTACTCCACGGCGTTCTGCGGAAAGAATTCGCGGAACTCGCTGTAGAGCTGGGCCGCCAGCGTCTTGTTCGGCGCGAACACGATCGCCGGCCGCCCGCAGCGGGCGATCACGTTGGCCATCGTGTACGTCTTGCCCGAGCCGGTCACGCCGAGCAGCGTCTGGAACGACAGGCCGTCCTCGATGCCTTCGACGAGCTGGTCGATCGCCGCCGGCTGGTCGCCGGCGGGCGGAAACGGTTGATAGAGCCGGAACGGAGAGTCCGGGAAAGTGACGATCTTCGATTCGTCGATCTCGGGTGTGACGGGGGACAATTCAGCCATGGAGCTTGGACCTTTGGTAGAATACCGAGTTGCATCGAAGTACGCAGCCAGATCGAATTCCGGGCATCCGGGCGATGGCAGGCGATGACTGAGTTGCAAGCACCACGGGGCACGATCCCGTTCCTGCTCAGCGCGTGCCGCACCCGGCACCGAACTCGCCGCCGACCCAACCGGCCTTGCCCGCCAGTCCGACCGGACCGGCACTGGCGTCCGCTTTCCTCTGCTTTTCTCTCCGCAACCCGGCTGGCGACGCCGCGCAGTTCGCGTCGTGCAACAGCCAATTTTTGATGTTATCAGAACGATGAACGCACCGCTTCCGTCCCCACTCTTCGCCGCCATCGAAATGGCGCCCCGCGATCCCATCCTTGGCGTCACCGAGGCCTTCAATGCCGACAAGAACCCGAACAAGGTCAATCTCGGCGTCGGTGTCTACTACGACGACAACGGCAAGGTGCCGCTGCTGGAATGCGTGAAGAAGTCGGAAGAGCAACTGATGGCCAAGGCGGCGCCGCGCACCTACCTGCCGATCGATGGCCTGGCCGCCTATGACAAGGCGGTGCAGGACCTCGTATTCGGGGCAGACAGCGCGGTCGTTCAAGAGAGGCGCGCCGTGACGGCGCAGGCGCTCGGCGGCACCGGTGCGCTCAAGCTGGGCGCCGACTTCCTCAAGCGCTTCGCGCCGAATGCCCAGGCCTGGATCAGCGATCCCAGCTGGGAAAACCACCGCGCCCTGTTCGAGTCGGCCGGTTTCACCGTCAACAATTATCCGTACTACGATGCCGGCACCCGCGGCGTGAATTTCGCAGGCATGCTGGACGCGCTCAAGTCGATGCCGACCGGCTCCGTCGTCGTGCTGCACGCCTGCTGCCACAACCCGACCGGCGCCGACCTCACCGACGACCAGTGGGCGCAGGTGATCCCGGTGGTGATCGAGCGCGGCCTCATCCCGTTCCTCGACATGGCCTACCAGGGCTTCGGCGACGGCATCGCCGAGGACGGCAAGGTGGTGCGCCAGTTCGCCGCGGCCGGCGGCCCGCTGTTCGTGTCGAACTCGTTCTCGAAATCCTTCTCGCTGTACGGCGAGCGCGTGGGCGCCCTGTCGATCGTCGCCGCCACCGCCGAGGAAGCGGCACGCGTGCTGTCGCAGCTCAAGCGCGTGATCCGCACCAACTATTCCAATCCGCCGACCCACGGCGGCCAGATCGTCGCGACCACGTTGTCGACACCCGAACTGCGCCAGCTGTGGGAAGACGAGCTGGCCGGCATGCGCGTGCGCATCCGCGAAATGCGCCAGGCGCTGGTCGACAAGCTCAAGGCGAAAGCCCCGGGCCATGACTTCGATTTCGTCATCCGCCAGCGCGGCATGTTCTCGTATTCGGGCCTGACCAAGGCCCAGGTGGAACGCCTGCGCAGCGAGTTCTCGATCTACGCGGTGGACACCGGCCGCATCTGCGTGGCCGCACTCAACTCGCGCAATATCGACACCGTGGTCGACGCGATCGCCAAGGTGCTCTGATCGACGGTGCCGGCGCGGCGACCGGACGGGCGCCCGCCGGCACGACGGCATCCGGACCGCCCCGGAAAAAGTTGTTGACAGCCAAGAGCGAACACGCCATAATTTCGTTTCTCAGCTGTTCCCCGATAGCTCAGTCGGTAGAGCGACGGACTGTTAATCCGCAGGTCCCTGGTTCGAGTCCAGGTCGGGGAGCCAAAGAACACAAAGGCCTGATCGAAAGATCAGGCCTTTTTCGTTTGCGCCTCAACCTGGATGCCCCCCTGAACCCAGCGGTCCGATGCCGGCAACCGGCCGCGCCGTCCAGGCACCCCTCGTAGCGCATGCCGTTTCCGGCACGTCTTCCCCCTGCAACGATACGTCCTGATACAAGTGCGGATATGCCACATCGTGCAGGCATCATTCATGCCGGCTGCTTGCCTGTGGGTATTTAATTGTGCTGAATTGCTCTACAATCGGAACGGTCCGTATGTGCCCACGCACTGCAGGCAGCCTGTGTCCGCGCCGGAGCAAGCGTTCCTGTCGGCATGAAAGACAGCGGGCAACACCCGCGACCAAGCCCCGCCACCGATGCGGGACACACCCCGGGAGCCGAAGAAGAATGCCGCAAACCGTTTCTGTCGAACTGATACTGCTGAGCGCCGCGCTGGCGGGGTTTGCTGGCGCACTGGCGTATCTCTACGCACTCTCTTCGCGGCAGAAGCGCGAGAACCGGATCACCAAGGCAATTTCAGCATCCATCGTCGACTATTTTCGCCGCACCGGCGTCGAAGTGTCGGTGGGCTGCGTGGCCACCCACCGGGGCAAGCGGTTCACGGCCTTCGTGGAGTCCGAGCCGATGAAGCGGTTCCGCCTGTCCCACATCATCGAAATGACGCTGCGCGAGCAGGTCTCCAAGAGCGTCGGCGTGGAGCTCGACAAGGTGTACTGGCGCTTCCCGATCAAGCAGGTCGCGGAGGGCGCGGCTGCGCCGGATCTGCCGAGAGAGAAGGAAAAGAAAGTCGCCGGCGGAGAACACCACGACGACTACATCAACGAGGGCCTGGTCAACTATCGCGACCTGCCGAAGGTCGAGGTCACCGAGATCCCGTGGGAAACCTTCGAGGAAGCCGCCGCCCAGGACACCGTCGTCAAGCCGGACGAGAACGGCAAGCCCGGCTCTCCAGCCTGATCTTTCCGCGAAGCCGCTCCGGCGCCTCTCAGAAGAACTGCGACCACTCCCTGGCCCAGCCGGGAATCGCCACCGCCTCCATCGGCCGCGCAATGTAATACCCCTGCGCGTAAGTGCAATTGCGCTGCAGGAGGAACTCCCAGTCCTGCTGCGTTTCGACCCCTACCGCGACCGAGTGACGGTTGAGCCGCTGGCAGATTTCCAGGCTGGAGCTCAGCACCAGTTCCAGCGCCTGGTTCTGGCAGGCGCCCGCCACGAAGGAACGATCGATCTTCAGCTCGGTGAACGGGATGCGCATCAGCTCCTGCATGCTCGCCTGTCCCATGCCGTAGTCGTCCACCGACAGGCCGAAGCCGCGCATCCGCAGCCTCGCCAGATTCTCCAGGAAATACGGCAGGTTGGTGACGGTGGCCGACTCCGTCACCTCAAAGATGAAGTAATGCGGCTCGACATTCTGATTCGCCAGGAAATCGATCACCCGGTTCGCCATGCCCGGTCGCGCCAGCACCGAGGGCGAGAGATTGATCGAGACCGACGTCGTCACACCCTGTGCCCGCCATGCATGCCAGGCAGCCAGCGATTTCTCGATGATGATCCATGCCAGCGCCTCCATCTCGCCGTGCTCTTCCAGCACGGGGATGAACGCGCCCGGCAGCACGGTGCCGTGTTCCGGGCTCAGCCAGCGGGCGAACGCCTCGACTCCCTTCATCTGTCCCGTCGCCAGCTCCACCTTCGGCTGGAACAGCGGATCGAATTCCTTGTTCTTGAGCGCCTGCTGCAGGTCGCCGAAACTGAAGCCGACCGACTCCGACGTCTTGCGTCGGGCCTGAGGCGGCACGAAGGCATCGATCAGCGCCTGCACGTTCTCCGGTGTCGCCGGCTTCTCGATCGTGCCGAGAGTCTCCACGCCATAGGCCCTGGCCATGGTGTCGACCGAGAACAGCAGCGCCGTGTCGAGCGCGCTGACCAGGATGGCCGCCGTGCGATGGTTTTCCTTGGCGATGTGGCGGATCAGTTCCAGCCCGTCCATGCCAGGCATGCTGAGGTCGATGAAGGTGATGTCGATGCGCTGGCTCTTGTCCTGCAGCACCGCAAGCGCCGCCGCGCCGTCGCCCACTTCGATGATGTTGCGGCCGCCGAGGTTCGCCACCACGGCCCCGATCCAGCGGCGCTGGAACTCGTCGTCCTCGACGATCAGGAAATTCAGGTCGGCAGCTTTCGCCAAGTCGCCACTCCGCAATGAACGTTACCAGTCGGCCCGGCTGACGGTGCCGGCCGCTCCCTGGCTTTCGAGCCAGGGCTTGAGCCGCTCCTTGAAGCAGGTCGGGCACAGGTGAAACACCGTCTCGGTCGAATGACCGCCGCCGCCGGTCTTGTTGGTCACGCGTTCATCGAGCTGGATGACGGTAGTGGCATGCTCGTAGGTATCGGTCGCCCAGTTCTCGTCTCCATTGGACTCGGCGCCGCACAGGTCGCAGCTCAGCTTGTCGAATACTTTTTCCTCGTGCTCCAGAATCAGCACGGTCTTCATGTGCTTCATTCCCACCTCCCGGCTTGATCGCTGCGCCCATGACCACCCCAGTCGTCCAGGGTTGCCGTCAGGGTAGTCAGCATTGACATTCATTCAACAGACATGCTCATTTCACTGGATCAAATGTACCAGCATTTGATCGCCAATTGCCATGCGCCCAAGCATTGCGGCACACGAGCAACAGGGGCGAAACGCCCGGTTGACCGCGTGCGCGAATCCGGGGCGAATCAGGAATTCGTCGCGGCTTTCATCATGGCGTTCGGCGGTCGCCCTGCCCGGTCACGGCCGGCAACGCAGGGCGCCGGAACGAGAGGCTACGGGTGGCGATAAAAATTTCGCGCAGCAGGTAGATGAAGGCGCCGATCAGCGTGATCATCGACAGGACGAACATCGCGCCGATGAACTTGCCCAGCGGAAGGTCAAGTGCGCTGCCGACGAACAGCGCGGCGATCACGAGGCACACCAGCAAGGCGCTCGACGTGCTCAGCGTGATCGCGCGGTTGATGAGATGGGCGCGGCGCGCCAGGCGGGCCAATTCGCTGTCGAATTGCCGCTGCTCCAGTTCGCTCGCCTGCGGGAAGCGGTCTTCCAGGGTGCGTGCACGATCGATGATGCGAGCAAGGCGGTTCGTGAGAACGGCGAGATTGGTGCCCACGCCGGTCAGCAGGAAGACCGGCGCAATGGCGAGCTGGATGGTGTGGCTGATGTCGCCGAGTTGGAGTTCCATCGTGAGCGTAGTCGTTTGTGATGCGCGCTCGATGCCGGAGCGGGAGGACGATCGCGGCGGCGCGCGTGCGTAATTTGAGGCCCGTCAACACGACCGGAGCCCGGTCGCCTATTCTGACGACGCTGTTTCTGCTTTGCAATGAGAATCTGGCGGCCGACGCGCTCAGCGTGACGGGCCTCACGCCAGAAAGGCAGGTCGGAGCGGCCCTCAGGCGCATGGCGCGTTGATATTTGTCGGACACTTCTCCACCCGTGAATGGCAGCATGACTTTTTTATCCCTCCACACCACCGGCAACCGCGCGGTGGCGCGGCTGCATCGTCATGCAGTGCGCCTGCCCGTGCCGGTCGGACGACAGGATTTCATGCAGACCGACGATATCGCAGCGCAACCCCACGCCCGCGCCCACACGCTCGCCGACGACGTCAGCGTCGCCGCGGAATTCTCGTCGCCGCGCGCGCGCAGCTGGTTGTCCGGCGTTCTGGCATCGTCGCTGGACGCGGTGGTCGTGATCGATACGGCGCGCCGCATCGTGCTTGTCAACGGCGAGGCCGAGCGCATGTTCGGCCTGGCCGCGCCGCGCCTCCTCGAACAATCCGTCGACATGCTGCTGCCGGCACGCCTGCGGCTCGACGTCGGCAACCGCCTCGACCAGCTCGCCAGGGCGCGCGTGCGCGGCCGGCGCCTGCGGACCCGCCTGGAGTTCGCGGGCCAGCGCAGCGACGGTACCGAGTTCGGAATCGTCGCTGCGGTGACGCGGCTGCGCACCAGGGGCGCGCCCTTGCTGGTCCTCATCCTGCGCGAGACCCGGGCGAGCGCGGTTGACCGGTCTTCCGCCGACAGCGACCTGCGCAAGCTGGCGGTATCGTCCCAGCAGAAGAGCGAACTCGAGAAGAAGCGCTTCTCGCGCGAACTCTACGACGACCTCGGGCAGCGCCTCTCTGTCCTCAAGCTCGACCTCGACTGGCTGCAGGCCAATCTGGATTCCGCCGACACCGCGATCCCGGAACGTATCGCCGGAATGCAATACCTGCTCGATAGCGTCATCGCCCGCACGAGGAACATCGCCAGCTCCCTGCGCCCGCCCCTGCTGGACGACTTCGGACTGGTGCCCGCCATCGAATGGATGGTCGACCATTTCCGCAAGCGGACGGGCATCGATTGCGTGCTTGCGCCGTGCGCCCTCGCGCTGCGCGCAGGCACTCCGGCGGAAATGGCGGTCTACCGCTTGATCCAGGAAGGACTGCTGAACATCGAACTGCATGCGCGCGCGACCCGCGTGCGTGTGGAGCTGTCGATGGCCGGCGGCAGGCTGGAGGTCCGCATCGAGGACGATGGCCGGGGTCTCCGGCCCGGCGATCCGGACAAGCCGGGCTGCCACGGCCTGACCGCGATGCGGGAGCGCGTGGTCATTTTGGGCGGTACAATGTCGCTCGACAATCTCGAACCGAACGGACTCGCCATCCACGCATCGATTCCGCTTGATCCCCCCGTCAACTCCACTGCACCGCTATGATCCGAATTGTCATCGCCGACGACCACACCATCATGCGCGAAGGACTCAAGCGCATCCTCGACGGTGCGGAAGACATGACCGTCGTGGGCGAGGCCGTCGACGGCTTCGAGGCACTTGCGCACGTGCGCAAGGGCGGATTCGACCTCCTGATGCTCGACCTGTCGATGCCCGGGCGCAGCGGTGTCGAGCTGATCCGCCAGATCAAGGATGAGGTGCCCAAGCTCCCGATCCTGGTGCTGACGATGCACGACGAGGAACAATATGCGGTGCGCGCAATCCGCGCCGGCGCACGCGGCTACCTGACCAAGGAAAGTGCGGGCACCCAGCTGCTCAGCGCGATCCGCAAGGTTGCCTCCGGCCGTCCCTATATCAGCGCCGAGGTGGCCGAGCAGCTCGCCATCGATGCGATGCCGTCCAGCGAGCACCTGCCCCACGAGGAATTGTCGAACCGCGAGTTCGAGGTCTTCAGCCTGCTGGTGAGCGGCAAGTCGATCACCGAGATCGCCGACATGCTCCACTTGAGCGCCAAGACCGTCAGCACCCACAAGACCCGCATCCTGCAGAAGATGTCGATGACTTCCCTGGCCGAAATGGTCCAGTACGCGGTCGCGCACCGGCTGCTGCCGCCGCTGCAGACCTGACCCCTGCCGTTGTCCGGCGCCGCGCGCGCCGCACGAAGCCTCCCATGCCTACCCGTCCGGGTTACCGTCGTGGTGCCGACATGCGCTCATGCGTCGGCACAGCCGGATCCGGAGTTATGCACTTCCCCGGCGGTTCCATACCGAAAGTCGCCGATCTCCTTCGGAATTTGTAGGAATTTTCCTACACGCGTACGACTTTTGCCTACAGGCCGATTCAGGCCTCCCCGATAGTAAAGGTTTGACATCGCCGACATACTACCCCCATCGAACTTTGGCTCGCGACGGCAGCTTCGATGCATCGCAACGATGCCGGCACCCCTGGATGCGATGCCACAAGCTGCGACTGAAAATCACAAGAATCTGACGCAGGCAAGCCTACCTACTCGGCCAGCTAGCCCGCCTGACCACCACACTTAGGAGAAGACCATGTTGTCGACACAGCTGCCCGATGTGCGCACGGAAAACGGCGTCCTGCATGCCCACCACGCGGAGACCGGCTGGCCGCGTCAGGGCAAGCTCTGGTCCAACCTGAAGGAATTGTGCGACCTGCTCCGCATTCCGGCTGTCAACTCGGCGGGCGACGAGGAGCTACTGTTCCAGCATGTGCAGTTCAAGACCGGCCAGCGCGTCCACACCATCGGCCAGCCGTTCGACACGCTCTACATCGTCCATTCCGGCTTCCTGAAGACCGTGCTGATCGACGAGTTCGGCAATGAACAGGTGCTGAGCTTCCCGATGAAGGGCGACCTGTTCGGCGTCGACGGCATCCACACCAAGCGCTATGCCTCGGAAGCGGTGGCCCTGTCCAACTGCGACCTCATCCTGGTGCCGTTCAAGAAGTTCACCGCCCTGGGCCGTGCCCATCCGGAGCTCGAACACGCCATGTACAGCGTGATGAGCCGCGAGCTGGTTCGCGAGCAGGCGATGGTCAGCATGCTCGGCGCGCTGAGCGCGGAAGCGCGCGTGGCCCGCTTCCTGGTGACGCTGGCCGAACGATTCGGCGAGATGGGCTACTCCAACAAGATCTTCAACCTGCGCATGACGCGCCACGAGATCGGCAGCTATCTCGGCCTGACGCTGGAAACCGTCAGCCGCACCTTGTCCGCCTTCAACGAAATCGGCCTGATCAGCGTCGACCAGCGCTCGATCTGCATCAAGGATGCCGACGCGCTGCGCACGTTGCGCCGCCTGCCGCCGTCGAGTTCGCGTGCCAAGCAGGCTGCCTCCAAGCGTGCGCGCCAGGCGGCCGCACCGCAGCCGGAGAGCGGCGGCAACGAAGCCTGACGTACGCGCCCCGCCGCAGCGCGGCCGTCGCCCGATGCCGGCGCGGCGCAGGCATGCAATCGAACCAGGCCCGATCCCAGGATCGGGCCATTTTCATGTCAGCGCTGCCGGGCGGACTCGCGCCGTGCTCCGGCCGGCTGGGCGAAGGCCGCCGCGGCGGTTGCCGCCTCGCCCGCCGCGCGTGCCGCCGCCGCAGGCGCGCCCGCGGCGCTGTCCGCAGCCTGGGTCGCCGCGGCGGCGCCCTGCTCCACGGTACGCTGGACCGCATCCGCCGCCACCGATGCCGCGTTGCCGAGTCCGGCGCTGGCAGCGGCCATGCCGCGCCCGGCCAGGTCGGTCGCGTCGCGCATCGCGGCCTGCCACAGCGAGAACATGCCGCTGGCGACATCACCCGTTCCGTCTGCCGCGCCGGACCGCGCGCCCGCTGAAGGCACGGCGGCCGTGCCGGCGACCAGCGCGGCCGCCCATTGTTCGACGTAGTACTGCGCCGACTTGCCGATCTCGCTCTGGATCTCCACGAAGACGCGGAACAGTTCGCGCTGGCAGTTCATCGCATTGTCGGGTCGGCGCGACATGTAGGTGGCTTGCAGGTCCGCCACACTTGCGGGGTCTCGCGCGGAGGATACCGCCTGCACGAAGGTCAGTTGCTCGGTGATCGCCCGATGGGCGGTATCGATCATCACGCGGTCCATGCGCTGGGTGCCGTCGAAGACGACATCGGCGAGGCGCCGCGAAGCTTCCAGCTGGGTGCGATACATGTCGAGGATGGGATTAAGGGCTGTCTGCATGCGGATTCTCCTGTCGATCGTTGCCGGAATGCGGCACGCCGTTCCGAGGGCGTGCCGCGGGGCTCGCTGGCCGTCATGGCGAAGTCGTCGCACGGCATCACGCCTGCACACGTCTCCGCCAGAGCCATTCGATGAATGCCGGATGCGGAAGTTCGGCGAGCGCCCGCCGGTGACCGTCGCCCGCCTCGCATCGCCGCGCAGGAGTATTCCGTTAGGGCAATCCGCATACGTTACAATCGCTGCCGGGTCAACTTACCTGGAACCGCACAATGAAACCTGTCACCTCCCTGTTGCGCATCGGCGTGCTGGCAGCCGCACTGGCTGCTGCCTATGCCGGCGGCATTACCCATGCCGCAGCGCAAGAAGCGATCGTTCAACCGAACGCCAACCTGACGGTCGAGGGCATTCCGCCGATCACGGAATCGCTTGCCCGCCGCGTCGCCCTGTACAACGACTTCCGCCCGCGTTCCGTGGTGGACTGGCATCCGACCAAGCGCGAGATGCTGGTCGCCGTCCGCACCAAGGGCCCGACCGTGCAGCTGCACATGCTGCGTGCGCCGGGCGGCGAGCTGGAGCAGATCACCGACTTCCCGGATCCGGTGCGCGGCGGCCTGTTCGAGCCGAAGGACGGCGGCTTCATCGTCTTCGAGAAGGATGAAGGCGGCAGCGAGGCGAGCCAGATCTACCGCATGGACCTGGACACCAGGAAGGTGACCCTGCTGACCGACCCGAAGGAAAAGCATGGCCTGGGCAAGTGGAACCATGCCGGTACCCACGTCGTGATGAGCTCGACGCAGCTCGACAAGACGGCCGGCCCGGAGCGCCGCCGCGAAGTGACGACCGACGTGTCGGTGCTCGATCCGCGCAATCCGGAATCGATCCGCAAGGTGGTCTCGCTGCCGGGCGGCGGATGGGGTGACTTCAACTGGTCCCCGGACGACAAGACCCTGCTGGCCATGAACTACAAGTCGGCCAACGAGACCCAGGTCTGGCTGATCGACGTGGCCACCGGCGAGCGCAAGCAGTTGCTGCCGACCGCCGAGCGCGCCGGCCAGCAGATCGCCTACAAGAACCTCGAGTTCAGCCGCGACGGCAAGTCGATCTTCGTGACCACCGACGCGGACGACGAATTCCAGCAGCTGGTCAAAGTGGACCTGGCCACGATGAAGCAGACGGTGCTGTCGAAGAACATCCGCTGGGACGTGGCCTACATCGAACCGTCCGAGCACAGCGACACCATCGCCGCGATCGTCAACAACGACGGCCTGATGGAGCTGCACCTGTTCGACGGCGCCACCGGCCGCGCGCTCAAGCGTCCGAAGCTGCCCAAGGGCGCGGTCAAGGGGCTGGAATGGCGCAATGCCGACGAACTGGCGGTCAACATCAGCTCGTCGCAGAGCCCGGGCGAGGTCTACTCGCTCAACATCAAGACCGGCAAGATCGAGCAATGGACCCGCCCGCAGGCTGAAATCGACACCAGCAAGTTCAGCGACACCCAGGTGGTCCGCTGGAAGAGCTTCGACCAGCGCACCATCAGCGGCCTGCTGACCAAACCGCCGGCCGGCAAGTTCAAGGGCAAGCGTCCGGTCATGATCCTGGCCCACGGCGGGCCGGAAGGCCAGTCGACGATCGGCTTCCACGGCCGCTACAACTACCTGATCAATGAACTGGGCATCGTCCTGATCGAACCGAACGTGCGCGGCTCGACCGGCTACGGCAAGACCTTCCTGAAGCTCGACAACGGCTTCCTGCGCGAGGATTCGGTCAAGGACGTCGGCGCCCTGCTCGACTGGATCGCCAGGCAGCCGGACCTCGACGCCAAGCGCGTCATGATCATGGGCGGCAGCTATGGCGGCTACATGAGCCTGGCCGTGTCGACCCACTACAGCGACCGCATCGTCGGCGCGATCGACGTCGTCGGCATCTCGAACTTCATCACCTTCCTCGAACGTACCGAGTCGTATCGCCGCGACCTGCGCCGTGTCGAGTACGGCGACGAGCGCGATCCGAAGATGCATGAGTTCCTGACCCGGATCTCGCCGCTGAACAACGCGGAAAAGATCAAGAAGCCGCTGCTCGTGGTCCAGGGCAAGAACGACCCGCGCGTGCCGCTGTTCGAGGCCGAGCAGATCGTCGCCCGCGTGCGCAAGGTCGGCACGCCGGTCTGGTACCTGATGGCCGACAACGAAGGCCACGGCTTCCAGCGCAAGCCCAATGCCGACTATTACTTCTATTCGGTGGTGCGTTTCGCCGAAGAGTACCTGCTGAAGTAATTCCGCGGGGTCCGGAAGGACAAAGGCCGCCGGGAGCGATCCCGGCGGCCTTTTTTCATTCCGCGCGCGAACGGCAGGCAGGCGCCCCGCACGCACGCCGTGGCGTCAGGCCCTGCTGCCGCCCTTCACGCCGGCGACATGGCGCTTGAGCCGCTTGCTGCCCTCGGCGCGTCCCGCCAGGCAGATGTCGATGGCCTCGATCGATTGCGCGAGGTTGCGCTTACCGCCCGGCAGCGCGGCGACACGGGTGTCGAAGAAGGAAGCGAAGGCCGCTTTGTCCTGCGGCGTGCACAGCCGGCCACCCCAGTGGGCGAAACGGGCGCCGTAATTTTCCGGCAGCCGCGCGACCAGGGCATCGTAGTTGGCGCGGATGAAGGCGGCGGCGGCCGGCGCATGCCGCGAGGTGCGCGACGCGTGCGACAGGATGTCGATGGTCTCGCGCGCGTCGAAACGTTCCGCCAGCGTCAGGCCGAAGGCCGCCTGCTGCAGGGCGGGATCCTCGAACGAGGACAGCGCGGCGTACATCTGGTCGCGCAGGCCGGCGTCGCGCGTGACGGCGACCGCCGCCACCAGCGCGTCGAACAGCTTGCGGTCGCCGCCATGGGCTGCCGTGCGCAGCACCGCTTCGAACATGGCGCCCAGGCGCGGCTTGTCGGCCGAGGTCAGCCATTGCATCGCCAGCGCATACGCCTGCGCGCGCAGCTTCCTGTCGTCGCCGAAGCGCGCCACCAGCGGCAGCAGTTCCCGGCGCAGCGAGCGCGTGGCGTCCGACTCCCCCGCGCGCGGCAGCCAGCCGAGCGCATGCGCGCGCGCGCCGAAATGCCGGCCAATCCAGTGCGCCAGGCGCTTGCGCTCGGCCGGCGACAGCCATTCGAAGCGCAGCGCGGCCACGCTGGCGGCGGCGGCCTTCACCGGCTCGGGACGCGGATCGCGCGCAACCCGCTCGGCCAGCGCCAGCACCTCGTCGACTGGCTGCACCGCCGATTCGGCCAGCAGCTGCATGTCGTTGACCAATGCCAGCGACTCGGCCGCGTGCAGCTCGCGGAACGGCAGCCGCTGCACCAGCGCGGCCGGTTGCGCGGACACGTAATAGCCGCGCCCGGCCGGGTTCGGCAGCACCCACGAGGGGCAGGACGCCGCTTCCGGCAGAGGCCAGTCGGTTTCCTTCGCGGTCAGCAGCGTGCACAGCGGCGAGGCCGACGCCTGGCCGCTGTGGCGCACGCAGACCGGCACCGTCCAGGTTGCATCGCCGGCGGCCGGACGTCCCGATGGCAGGAAGCGCTCCTGGCGCAAGCGCAGCACCGGGCGGTCCTTGCACTGCAGGTCGATGCTGACCTTCGGCACGCCGGGCTGCTCCACGAAGCTGGCGAAGCCGCGCGCCACCTGAGGATCGACCTCACCGACGGCACGGAAGAAATCCTCGGCCGAGGCGTTGCCGTGCTCGTGGCGGTTGATGTAGCGGCGCACGCCGTCACGGAACGCGGCCTCGCCGAGCCACGATTCGAACATCGCCAGCACGGCGCCGCCCTTGTTGTAGGTGATGCTGTCGAATGCGTTGGCGAGGTCGTCCGGCACGTTGATCGGCTGGCGGATCTGGCGGGTCGACGACAGGCGGTCGATGTGCAGCGCGCGGTCGCGCTCGTCGACGCGGTATTCGTCGGCGCTCCAGTCCGGTCGATGCTGGGTGACGATCTTGCGCGCCATCCAGGTGGCGAACGACTCGTTGAGCCACAGGTCGGTCCACCACTGCATCGTGACCAGATTGCCGAACCACTGGTGGGCGATCTCGTGGGCCGCGATCGACGCGTAGCGGCGCTGGAAGCGCTCGTTGTCGCGCTCGGGCGTGGCGAGGAAGGACGTCAGGTTGTAGGTGATGAGGCCGGCGTTCTCCATGGCGGAAAAACCGACCGTGACCGGCACCGCCAGGCTGTCGAGCTTGGTGTAGGGATACGGGCGGCCGAAATACTCTTCCAGGCGCGCCAGGATGTCGGGCGTCACGCGCACCGCGTAGGCCGCTTCCGCCGCACGGCCCTTCGGCACGATATAGCGCAGCGGCACCTTGTTGCGGCCGGCGGTGCCGCCGTCGACGATGTCGAACGGGCCGACGCCGAGGGCGACCAGGTAGCTCGGCAGCGGCGCGCTCTTCGCGAAGCGCACCCGCTTCATGTCGGTGCCGACCGGCTCGCTCGCCACCTCCTCCATGTTGGATACCGCGACATGGTCGCGCCGCACCACCAGCGACAGGGACCACGGCGTCTTCCAGTGCGGCTCGTCAAAGGACGGGAAGGCGCTGCGCGCGCTGAGCGTCTGGAACTGGCTGAAGATGTACCAGTGGCCGGCATCCTGCTGGCGGAACAGGCCGCGCGTCTCGGTGCGCGACAGGCGGCCGGTGTATTCGAACTCCAGCCGCGCCTTGCCCGGCACGGCGGGCGCCGGCAGCTGCAGCCCGATGAAATCCTTGCCCCCCGGGACGATCTTCAGGTCGACCGTCTTCCCGCCGGCGATCAGCGTCGCGCGCGAGATGTCGAGGCGGCGCCCGTTGATCCAGTAGAAGTCGGCCGCGGAGGCGATCTCGATGTCGATGGCGATGCGCCCGGCAAAGTCGTCGCGCTCGGGCGCCAGCGTCAGTTCGGCATCGTAGGCCAGCGGGCGGATCGCATCTCCCAGCCGCATGGCGGGAGGTTGCGGAGCGGTGGCGGCCTGCACGGCGGCTGGCGAGGTTGCCTGTCCACCCGACTGGGCGGAAGCGGACTGGGGAAGGAGCAGCGGCGCGGCGAGCGCCAGCGCGGCGAGGGAAAGTGGTCGGATCATCGGTTCGGTCTGTCGGTGGCAGTTCCGTGGGACCGGGCACGGGCGGGATTGCGTCCGAAACACCCGGTGGCGAGCGCCCACTCCGGATGGCGTTTTGGGCGCCGAGAATTTTAACAAAGGGCAACTCCGCCGGCTTGCAAAATCCTGCCGCGCGTTGCGGCCAGTCATGGCGCCGGGCGGGACGGGCTTGCCCACGCCAGCCCGTTTCGCTCCAGGAGCGGTTTTCCGACATCCATTCCGCCGATTTTGCAGATCGTCGCAATCCGATGGCGGGCGTCGGGACGCTTCCGTACAGTGCAATCATCGCAGGACGCATCACACACCGAACGCCGTACCTCACACACCGACCGAAAGGAAAACGCCATGAAAACCGCACACATCCTCGCCGCCCTCGCCTTCGCCGTTGCCGTCGTCCCGGGCACCACCCAGGCCGCCGCGCCGGAACACACCGTCGTCGTCACCGCCAAGCGCCTGACGATGGGCGAGAAGATCCGCATGACCCTGCAGGACGCCTCGGCCCGCGTGAAAGGCCGTGTCGCCGGCACCGAGCCGGTACAATCCGGGCAGCGCGCCTCCCGCGCACCGATCGACGGCGCGCGCGCCAGCTGAACCGCGCCGCGGCACAACGATAACGACGACAAACTGCAATCCTGAACAGAAGCCGACATGAACCCGACCACCGTGCGCAACATCCGGGAATATTCCACGAGCGCCCTCGCCTGGCTGCGCCGCGCCTTCGACGCGATCGCCACCTGGGTGACGCAGCTCTCCTGGTGGAAGTTCTTCATCTTCGCCATCGTGGTCATGGTGGCCGGCGGACTGATGAACGACGCCTTCTTCGAGCAGCACGTGGTGGTCGTCAGCAAGAATGACCCCGCCCGCAAGGGCCGCACGATCACGGATGGCGATACCGACATCCACATCGACAGCACCGGCATCCATATCCGCAAGAAGACCGACCCCGGCGCAGCGCCCGCTGCACCCGCACCCGGCGAATCGCCGGTGATGCCGCCGGTGCCCGACGTGCCGCCTGTCCCGAGCGTGCCCGGCAAGGACGCCAACAGCGTGCACATCCCGCTGCCGCCGGAACTGGGCAAGGAAGTCAGCGCCGCCATCGAGGAAGCGGTCGACGACGCCGCCGAGCAGAAGATCGCGACCTACCGCCAGAGCTCGTCGAAATGGTTCATGAATTTCGTGCTGGCGATGCTGGTCGGCCTGTTCGGCATGAAAGCCCTGATGGGCGGCAAGAAGCGCGCCGAGGCCCAGGCCCAGGCCGCCATCTCGGTGGCCGAGCGCGAGGCGCTGCAGCGCCAGGTGACCGAGGCCAAGATGCAGATGATGCAGGCGCAGGTTGAGCCGCACTTCCTGTTCAACACCCTCGCGTCGGTGGAGTTCCTGATCGAGACCGATCCGCCGCGCGCCTCCCGCATGCAGCGCAGCCTGATCCAGTACCTGCGCGCCGTGCTGCCGCAGATGCGGGAACAGGCCACCGCGACGACGCTGGGCCGCGAGACCGACATCGTGAAGGCCTACCTCGATCTGCTCAAGATGCGCATGGAGGAACGACTCTGTGTCGAGCTCCAGGTGCCGGACGGCCTGCGCAGCGCCGCCTTTCCGCCGATGATGCTGCAGTCGATGGTCGAGAACGCCATCAAGCACGGTCTCGAGCCGAAGGAAGAAGGCGGCACGCTGAAGGTCGTGGCGGAGATCTACGACAGCCGGCTGCGCGTGTCGGTGATCGACGACGGCCTGGGCTTCGGCGCGGTCAAGAGCAACGGCACCGGCCTGGGCTTGCAAAACATCCGCGAACGCCTCAAGCTCCTGTTCGGCGACCAGGCGCAGCTGATCATCGTCCCGAACGAACCGAGCGGCGTGCGCGTTACAATCGAAGTCCCGTACCAGCTGGCCAACCACAAGTAACGACAAGACAGGAAGACCATGCCGACAGCCATCATCGCCGACGACGAACGACTCATGCGTGACCAGTTGCGCCTGCGACTGCAGCAGGTGTGGCCCGAACTGGAGATCCTCGCCGAGGCGAAGAACGGCGAGGAAGCCATCGCGATGGTGGCCGAACACCGGCCCGACTTCACCTTCCTCGACATCCGCATGCCGGGCAAGACCGGCCTGGACGCGGCCCGCGAGATCGGCCAGGCCAGCAACATCGTCTTCATCACCGCCTACGACCAGTACGCGGTCGAAGCCTTCGAGCGCGGCGCGATCGACTACGTCCTCAAGCCGGCCGACCCGGAGCGCCTGCAGGTGACGGTGGAACGCCTCAAGGCACGCCTGGGCAACGGCGCCGTGCCGAACGACATGGGCGAGATGCTGGCCCAGCTGGCGAAGCAGATCGGCATCGAGCCGCAGAAGAAATTCCTGCAGTTCATCCAGGCCTCGATCGGCCAGGAGCTGCGGCTGATCCCGGTGCAGGAAATCCTGTTCTTCCAGTCCGACGAGAAGTACACCCGCGTGCAGACCGCGCGCTTCGAGGCGCTGATCCGCAAGCCGGTGCGCGACCTGGCCGACGAGCTCGATCCCGAGCTGTTCTGGCAGATCCACCGCTCCACCCTGGTCAACGTCAACGCCATCGACGGCGTCACGCGCGACATGCGCGGCCGCCACCTGGTGATGATCAAGGGCCTGACCGAGAAGCTCGAGGTCAGCCGCAGCTACGTGCACCTGTTCAAGCAGATGTGACCCGCGGCAGCATGCCGGGTCCGCCCGGGTGCTGCACCGCAGGCGCGGGCGCGAACCTGTCGCCCGCGCCGGTGTCTATACCGGATAGTTCCCGACGGCAGTAACGAGCCTGGAAGCGGACGCAATCTCGTGTGCGTCGGCCTGGCCGCTGCCGTAACCGGCGCCGGCAGCCGGGCGAGAGCCGGCCGGCGTGCCCGCGCCCCGCGGGCGCCTGCCGCGACATCGTGAGCGAGGTTCGTCATGCAGCCGAAGATCTATGTTTCCCAATCGGAAGACGCATCGCAGTCGCTGACTGCCCTGTTTTATCTCGATGCGCAGCGCGACCTCTACGGATGGCACCTGCAGTCGGTCGATGGCCAGGTGTCCGCGGCCTACTTCATGATCGAGCATTTCTATGCCGACCGGCTGCCGGTGCTCTACCGCAGCATCGCCGACGACGTCTACGAACCCTGGGTCACCGACTACCCGCCGCGCCGCGAGCTGTTGCGCTGCCCGCTGCCGGACGCGGTGGCGCACGAGCTGGAACACCTGCAATCGGCGTTCGTCGACGACTGGCTGTTCTTCGAGAACGACATCGGCATCGCGGCGGAAGTGGAGTCCTACCGCAATCGCGGGATGGAACTGCAGCCGGTCAACATCCGCAGTCGCAAGCTGGCGCGCATGACGCGCGAACGCGGTCACTGGTACCACATGACGCCCGGCACCGACTTCAACGTGGCGTATTTCCTCGAGAAGCACTGGCGCAGCGGCGTGAAGCTGGCGCTGCGCCCGCGCGGCGACCGCTGGCGCCAGGCGGCGCCGCGCCACTGACCGGCGCATTCATCCGGCCGAGGCGATCAGGGCCGTGTCGATCACGTGGGTATCCTTGAGCGTCTGCAGCACGATGTTCGAGCGGATGTCGAGCACGCCCGCCGTCTTGTAGAGCTTTTCCAGCACGAAGGTCGAGAAATGCTGCAGGTTGCGTGCGCGCACCCGCAGCAGGTAGTTGGCCTCGCCGGTGATGATGAACGAGCCGATCACCTCGGGCCAGCCCTGCAGCGCGGCAGTGAAATTCTCGTGCCAGTGCTCGACGTCGCGCCGCATCGTCACCTGCACGAAGGCATCCACCTCCAGCCCGAGCGCGGCGGCGTCGAGCACGGCGCCGTAGCGCGCGATGACGCCGGCTTCCTCGAGCGCGCGCACGCGCCGCAGGCAGGACGACGGCGACAGGAACACGCGCTCGGCCAGGTCGAGATTGCTGATCCTGCCGTCCTCCTGCAGGCAGCGCAGGATCTTGAGATCGGTCTGGTCGAAGTTCATGATCGAATGATTCTCCATATTTCCCGACATTTCCGGTGATATTCGCCAATATCAAACCACCTGGCACCGCAGTTTGCAACAAATAGCCAGGCTCGCTGGCATAAAATGCACACACCACATCGACCTGCGAGCACATCCATGCCCGACACCCCGAACGGTTCCCGCCGCCTGTGGGACATCAGCCCGGCGCTGCGGCCCGGCATCCCGGTCTGGCCCGGCGACACGCCATACGCCGCCGAGCCCACCTGGCAGATCGAGCCCGGCTGCCCGGTGCGCGTCAGCCGCATGACCCTGTCCACCCATACCGGCGCGCATTGCGACGCGCCCTCCCATTACGATGCCGCCGGCCTGTCGATCGACGCGGTGCCGCTGGATGCCTATCTCGGCCCGTGCCGCGTGATCGACTGCGTCGGCGCCGGCCTGGTGCAGCCGGGGCATGTCGAGGCGTCGCTCGACGGCCTCCCGCCGCGCGTGCTGCTGCGCACCTACGCGGCCGCACCGCAGGATGCCTGGGACAGCGCCTTCGCCGCCGTCGCGCCCGAGACGATCGCGCTGCTGGCCGCGCGCGGCGTGCGCCTGGTCGGCATCGACACGCCGTCGCTCGACCCGCAGGAATCCAAGACCATGGATGCCCATCACGCGGTGCGCCGCCACGGCCTGGCGATCCTCGAAGGCATCGTGCTCGACGGCGTGCCGGCCGGCGACTATGAACTGATCGCGCTGCCGCTCAAGCTGGCCGGCCTCGACGCCAGCCCGGTGCGCGCCATCCTCCGCTCCCTCACCTGAAAGGCTGGCCGATGAACCGACAAGACTGCCTGGCGCTCGACGCCGCCGACCCGCTCGCGCCGTTGCGCGAGCAATTCGACCTGCCGGACGGCGTGGTCTACCTCGACGGCAATTCGCTCGGCGCCCGCCCGAAGGCGGCGCTGGCGCGTGCCCGCGACGTCATCGCCGACGAATGGGGCGACGGCCTGATCCGCAGCTGGAACAAGGCCGGCTGGTTCGACATGCCGGCGCGCCTGGGCGCCAAGCTGGCGCCGCTGATCGGTGCGCGCGCCGACGAGGTCGTGGTGACCGACACCACCTCGATCAACCTGTTCAAGGTGCTGGCCTCGGCGCTGCAGATCCAGGCCACCTCGCCGGCGACGGCGCAGCGCCGCGTGATCATCACCGAGCGCAGCAACTTCCCGACGGACATCTACATGGCCGAGGGCCTGACCGCCTGGCTGGACCGCGGCTACGAGATCCGCCTGATCGACACCCCGGAAGACCTGCCGGCGGCGATCGGCCGCGATACCGCCGTGGTCATGCTGACCCATGTGAATTACCGCACCGGCTACCTGCACGACATGGCGGCGCTGTCGGCCCACGCGCACGAGCACGGCGCGCTGATCGTCTGGGACCTCGCCCACTCGGCCGGCGCGGTGCCGGTCGACCTGCATCGCGACGGCGCCGACTTCGCCGTCGGCTGCACCTACAAGTACCTCAACGGCGGCCCGGGCGCGCCGGCCTTCGCGTGGGTCGCGCCGAAGCATCTTGCGGCCTTCTGCCATCCGCTGTCGGGCTGGTGGGGCCATGCCTCGCCGTTCGAGATGCGCCCGTCCTTCGCCCCGACCGACGGCATCCGCCGCGCGCTGTGCGGCACCCAGCCGATCGTGTCGCTGGCGCTGGTCGAATGCGGGCTGGACGTGTTCGCGCAGACCGACATGCAGGCGATCCGCAGGAAATCGCTGGCGCTGACCGACCTGTTCATCCGCCTGGTCGAGGAGCGCTGCGGCCGCCATCCGCTGACGCTGGTGACGCCGCGCGAGCATGCGAAGCGCGGCAGCCAGGTCGGATTCGCCCATCCCGACGGCTACCCCGTGATGCAGGCGCTGATCGAGCGCGGCGTGATCGGCGACTATCGCGAGCCGGAGATCATGCGCTTCGGCTTCACCCCGCTGTACACCCGATATGCCGACGCATGGGATGCGGTCGAGGTGCTGGCCGACATCCTCGACAACGAACGCTATGCGCGCGGCGCCCGCCGCGACGCCGTGACCTGAGGGAGACACCATGGAACAGGACAAGAACAACCCGGCCTCCTGGCACGGGGCCAAGATGGATTTCAGCCGGTCGATGAGCTACGGCGACTATCTCGGGCTGGAGCAGATCCTCTCGGCCCAGCATCCGCTGTCGCCGAACCACAACGAGATGCTGTTCATCATCCAGCACCAGACCACCGAGCTGTGGATGAAGCTGATGCTGCACGAACTGCACGCGGTGCGCGTCCAGATGCATGCCGGCGACCTGCCGCCGGCCTTCAAGATGCTGTCGCGGGTGGCGCGCATCATGGACCAGCTGGTGCATGCCTGGGACGTGCTGGCGACCCTGACGCCGCCCGAGTACACCGCGATCCGTCCCTATCTCGGCAATTCGTCGGGCTTCCAGTCCTACCAGTACCGCGAGCTGGAATTCCTGCTCGGGAACAAGAATCCGAAGCTGCTGACGGTCCACGAGACCCGCGACGCCGCCCACGAGCGCCTCAAGGCGGTGCTGGAGTCGCCGTCGATCTACGACGAGGCCATCATGCTGATGGCGCGCCAGGGCTTCGCCATCGATCCGCAGCGCCTGGCCGGCGACTGGTCCCGTCCGACCGAGCCGAACGAATCGGTCAAGGCCGCGTGGCTGGAGGTCTATCGCGCGCCGGAGCAGCACTGGGCGCTGTATGAACTGGCCGAGAAGCTGGTCGACCTGGAAACCGCGTTCCGCGTCTGGCGCTTCCGCCATGCGACGACCGTCGAGCGGGTCATCGGCTTCAAGACCGGCACCGGCGGCACCGCCGGCGTGAGCTACCTGAAGAAGATGCTCGACGTGGTGCTGTTCCCGGAACTGTTCGCGCTGCGCACGGCACTGTGATCGCCGCCGGGCGGCCGGTGCACGACGAGCCGCCGGAGGACCTGCTGAAAAGACAAGGAAATCGCCCCCTGCTTTCCGGATTGACAGTTTGTCAGCGTCAATAAAATCCGGAAGTTGCCGTTATTGTTAAGGAGCCATTGCCTCATCCATCCGGATTGGCTAGGATCTTTATATTTCCTCACGGAAATACTTGCTAACGGCCAACGCTGCTTCGCGCAGCTGGCAGGACATTACGAAAGAGCGATCCCTTGACTTCGATCATCAGACAGATGAGCCCGTCCCAGGTGGCGGCGCTGACCGTGGCGCAGGTGGCCAGCCTGACCTCCACGGACGTGGCGGCGCTGTCGACGGCCCAGCTCAATGCCATGTCAGGCGCGCAGGTCGCCGCGCTGTCGGCGTCGGCCATCTCCGTGCTGACCGCGGCGCAGATGCAGGCCATCCAGTCCACTGCCAAGACATCCCTGACGACCGCGCAGATCGGCGCGATATCGGGCAATGCGCTTGCAGCGCTGACCGTGGCCGAAGTCACCAACCTGAGCCTGGCCCAGGTGGGCGCCATCAAGGCGGCGCAAATGCCGCTCCTCACGCAGGCCCAGGTCGCGGCATTCACCACCGCGCAGATCCAGTCGCTGTCGGTCGGCGCCACGGGCGCCTTCACCACGGCGCAGATCCAGTCGCTGACCAACACCGAAATCGCCGCCCTGACCACCGCGCAGATCGCGTCGCTGTCGACCGCCGCGGTGGCGGCATTCACCGCTGCCGGCGTCGGCGCGCTGCAGGCGTCGCAGCTGGCGGCCTTCAAGAACAACCAGGCGACCGCCCTGACCACCGCCAACATCGCCGCGCTCAGCGCGACCCAGGTTGCCGCGCTGTCGACTGCGGCGCTGTCCGCCCTGACGACGGCGCAGGTACGCGCGATCGATCCCGCGGACATTGCCGCGCTGAGCCCGGCGCAGATCGGCATCCTCAAGCCGGCTCAGGTCGCCGCCATGTCCACGGCCCAGTTCGCGGCGCTCACCTCGGCGCAGATCGCCGCGCTCTCGCCGAGCCAGATCGGCGGACTGACCTACGACCAGACGGCAGCCATCCCGACCGGGTCCGTGATCGGCATGACGACGGCGCAGATCGCGGCGATCGCGGCGCAGAACATCACGGCACTCGAAGTCGCCGAAATCAGCAATCTCACCCCGGCGCAGATCGCGGCGTTCAAGGCGACCCAGGTCGCAGCGATGAGCCAGTCGCAACTGAGCGCCATGTCGACCGGACAGGTCCAGGCACTGGCGACGGCGGCGATTTCGGCACTGACGCCGGCGCAAGTGGCGGGACTGCCGATCGCCAGCCTGAACGCCCTGTCCGCCGCACAGGTCGCCGCCCTGAAGGCAAACCAGGTCGCGTCACTGACGACGGCGACGCTCGCAGCCCTCAACACCAACCAGACTGCCGCGCTGAAGGCGGACCAGATCAGCGCCCTGAACATCAGCCAGATCGAAGCCCTGACGCTGGCGCAGATGCAATCCCTGTCGCCGGCGGCCATCGCGGCCATCGGCACCGCGCAGATCCAGTCCGTCGCGCCGTCGGAGATCGCGGCGCTGTCGGCGACGCAGTTCGCAGCCCTGAAGAGCTCCCAGGTCGCGGCGCTGACCTCGACGCAATTCGCCGCATTGACGACGGCGCAGATCGCCTCGCTGACCACGGCCCAGGTGGCAGGACTGACGCAGAACCAGGTCGCCGCGCTCCCGGCCTCGTCGATCGCCTCGCTCAGCGTCGCGCAGATCGCGGCGATCACGCCGGCCAACATCAGCGTCATTCCCGCCAGCGAAATCTCGGGGCTGTCGCCATCGCAGATCGGCGTGCTCAAGGCCACGCAGACCGCGGCGCTGACGAACGCGCAGCTCGCGGGCCTGTCGACGACGCAGATCCAGTCGCTGACGACGGCCGCCATCGGCGGGCTGACGCCCGCGCAGATCCAGGCACTGCCGAGCGCCAGCCTAGCCGCGCTGACCACGACCCAGTTCGGCGCATTGACGACGACCCAGGTGGCGGCCATCGGCGCTACCGGGGTGGATGCCCTCAGCACCGACCAGATCGCGGCCCTGAAGGGTTCCCAGGTCCCCGGCCTGACCACGGCCGCCATCGCGTCGATCGATGCCACGCAGGCTGCGGCGCTGACCACGGCGGCCATTTCCACGCTGAGCGCCGCACAGATCCAGGCGCTGGCGCCGACCGCGATCGGTGCCCTGAGCACCACGCAGGTCGCGGCTCTGTCCGGCCCGCAGATCGCGGCGCTGACATCCGCGCAATTCGCCGCGCTCGGTCCCGAAGACATCGCCATCCTGTCGACCGCCGCCATCGCCGGCCTGACCTCGGAACAGATCGCCGCCATTGCGACCGCCACCATCACCGGCCTGACGGCCGCGCAGATCGGTGCGATCAGCACCACCGGCGTGCGGGCGCTGACTACCGGCGAGATCGCGGCGTTCACGACCGGCCAGATCGCCGCACTCAAGGCCAGCCAGGTCGGCGTGCTCACCACCGCGCAGGTGGCGGCCCTGACGCCGACACAAATGGCGGCCCTGGCCACGGCCGCGGTCGCCGCACTCAATTCCGACCAGGTCGCGGCCTTGTCCTCGACCGACGTCGCTGCCCTGGCGACCAACCAGATCGCCGCGCTGTCGACCCAGGCCATGCCCGGCCTGTCGTCCACCAGCATCGACGGCCTCACGCCGGCGCAGGTGGGAGCGTTCAAGCCGACCCAGATTGCGGCCATGCGCGTGGCGACCCTGGCGAGCATGGATGCCGCCCAGTTCGCCGGACTGGCAACGACGGCGATCGGCGGCCTGACCACGACGCAGGTCGAAGCCATCCCGGTGGCCAACATCGCCGCCATGACGACCGCGCAGGTAGCCGCGCTGTCGAGCGGCGGCATCGCCGCGCTGACATCGGCCCAGGTCCAGAACCTCACCACGGCGCAGCTGGCGGCACTCAAGGCGACCCAGATCACCGCGATGACGACCGCGAATCTGCAGGCGCTGTCCTCCACCCAGGTCGCGGCGCTGAGCACGGCCGCGCTGGCCGCACTGAAGATCGAGCAGCTCGACGCACTGGAACCCGCCGACTTCACCGCGATGTCGCCGGCCCAGGTGGCCAGCCTTACCGGCGCGCAGCTGGCCTCGCTGTCGGCCACGCAATTCGCGGCGCTCGAGTCGGCCGACATCGCCGCCCTCGGCTCGACGGCGATCGCCGCGCTGAGCGCGGCGCAGGTGGCGGCAATCGCGCCGGCATCGGTCGCCGGCTTCTCGACCCTGCAGATTTCCGCCCTGTCGACCGCGAACATCTCCGCGCTTTCCCTGGCCGCGATTCCCAACCTGAGCGCCTCGCAGCTGCAGGCGCTCAAGTCGGCGCAGGTTGCCGCGATGCTGCCGACGCAGATCGCCGCGCTCACCACGGCGCAGATCCCCAACCTCACGACGACGGCGATTCCCGGACTGACCACGGCGCAGATCGCCGGCCTGAGTTCGGATGCGGTGGGCGCGTTCTCAACGGCCCAGATCGCCGCACTGAACGCGGCGCAGGTGTCTGCCCTCACGTCCACGCAGATGCCGGGCCTGAAATCGACCCAGATCGTCGCGCTGTCCAATGCGGGCCTGGCGGCACTGACCCCGGCAGAGATCGGCGAACTGACGTCCGCGGCCGTCCGCGCGCTGACGACGGCCCAGTTGCCGGCCCTGAGTTCGGCACAGGTGGCGGCGCTGGACGACGCCGACCTGCAGGCCATGACCACTGCGCAACTGGCCGCGATTTCCCCTGCCGCCATCCCCGGCATCAACGGCAGCGCTCTGGCCGGCATGGACAGCGCCCGCATCGCGGCGCTGACATCCACCCAGGTTCCCGCGCTGACGAACGCGCAGATCGCGGCGCTGACCGACAGCCAGATACCGCAGTTGTCGACAACCGCGATCGCGGCCCTCACGCCCGCGCAGATTGCCGCCATGGCCGCCACCGACATCGGACTGCTGAGCAATGCCCAGGTACTGGCGCTCAAGGCCAACCAGATCGCCGCGATGTCCGGCGCCCAGTTCGGCGAGCTGAAGGACACGATCGCCCTGCTGCCGACGGCGGCCATCGCCGGTCTGACCATCGCACAGTTCAGCGGTCTGACGACCGACGAGATCGACGCGCTGACGACGGCCCAGGTCGCCGCATTGCCGACCGCCGCGCTTGCCGTGATGACCAATACCCAGCTCGGTGCGCTCGACGCCGCCCAGATCCTGGCCCTGCAGACCAAGCAGGTAGCCGGCCTGACGACCGCGACGGTGCAGGCCATGAGCGCAAGCCAGGTGGCGGCCATTGCGCCGGCAACGCTGGCGGCCTTCTCTGCCCAGCAGATCGCGGCGATCGACAATGCCGACATTCCGTCGCTGACGACGGCGCAGTTCGCGGCGCTCACCGGCGCCCAGGTCGCCGCGATGACAGCGGGACAGTTCGGACAACTCACCGCGTCGCAGCTCGCGCAATTGTCGACCAGCGCGATTGCCGGGCTGACGACGGCACAGGTCGCGGCAATCCCGGAAGCCACGATCTCGGGCATGAGCATCGCCCAGCTCGGCGCGTTCACGCCGGCGGGCATCGCCGCCATCGCGACCGGTGTCATCGATGACCTCAGCTCGACGCAGGTCGCCGCGCTGAAGGCGACCCAGGTGGCGTCGCTGACCACGAGCCAGGTGGCGGCGTTCACGCCGACCCAGGTGCCCAGCATCGCGACGGCGGCGGTCGCCGCCCTGACGACTGCGCAGGTGCGCGCGCTGCTGTCGACCCAGGTGGCCGCGCTGACGACGGCACAGATCGGCGCGCTGACTTCGCTCCAGATGACCGCGCTGGAAGCGGCGGACTTCGATGCGCTGAGTACCACGCAGCTGGCCGCGCTGAAGTCGAGCCAGGTTCCCGGCATGACCACGGCCCAGATCGCGGCGCTCGATGCGACCCAGATCACGGGCGTGCCGGTGCCGGTGCTCGCCGCCATGTCGACAACCCAGGTGGCAGCCGTGGCGCCGGCGGCGATCGGCGCCCTGACGACGGATCAGATCGTCGGCATGAAAGGGGCGCAGATAGCGGCCCTGACGTCCGACCAGTTCGCGGCGCTGACGTCCGGCCAGGTGGCCGTGCTCACCACCGCCGAAGTGGCGGCCCTGACGGCCAGCCAGGCGGCTGCCCTGCCCTCGACCAGCATCATCGGGTTCTCCGCAACCCAGTTGGGCGCGCTGTCGAACGCCAATCTCGCGGCCCTGGCCACCGATGTCGTCCGTGCCTTCACGTCCGCGCAGATCCAGGCACTGAAGATCAGCCAGATCGTGTCGCTGACGACGGACCAGATCGTCGGCATGGACAGCACGCAGTTCGCCGCCCTGACCACCGCGCAGGTCGCCGCGCTGACCACGGCGCAGATCGCCAGGCTGCAGACCGAAGACATCGTGGCGATGACGTCAGCGCAGCTGTCCAGCCTGACGTCGGCGCAGGTGGTCGCGCTGACCAACGCCCAGATCACTGCGCTGGAAGCGGAAGACACCGCCGCGCTGAAGACGGCCCAGGTCGCTGCGCTCAGTTCGAGCCAGCTGCAGGCCTTCGATACCGCGGAACTGGCCGCGCTGACCTCGTCGCAAATCGGCGCGCTGGGCAGCGGCGCCATCGCCGGCCTGCCGACCGCCGTCGTTGCCGCCCTTTCGGCGGGCCAGGTCGCGGCGATCAAGGCATCCCAGGTTGCCGGACTGACCGGAGCCCAGCTGGCCGCCCTGCTGCCGGGCCAGATGCCGTCCCTCGGCACCGCCGCCGTCGCCGCGCTGTCGTCGACGCAGGTGGCCGCGATGGAGTCGGCCGACGTGGTGTCGATGACGACTGCGCAGCTGGCGGCACTGTCGCCGGCGGTGATTCCCAGCCTGTCCGATGCGACGATCGCCGGTCTCGCGCCCGAGCAGATTGCCGCCATCAAGGCAAGCCAGGCCGCGCGCCTCACCGCATCGCAGATGGCGGCCCTGCAGTCCACCCAGGTGCCTTTGCTGGCAACGGCAGCGGTAGCCGCGCTGACCAGCACGCAGGTGGCAGCCATGGATACTGCCGACATGGCCGCCTTCACAAGCACCCAGCTCGGTGCATTGGCATCGACGGCGATCCCGGGTCTGGCGACCGCCGTCATCGCCGCGTTGTCGAGCGACCACATCGCCAGCCTCAAGGCTGCGCAGGTGTCGCAGATGACGGTGGCGCAACTCGTCGCGCTGACGCCGGCGCAGACGCCGCACCTGACCGCTGCCGCAATCGGCGCCCTGAGCAGCACGCAAGTGGCGGGCATGGACAACGCGGACCTGCAGGCGCTCACCCCGGCGCAGCTCGGCGCCATGTCGACTGCCGGCCTGGCGGCGCTCAATGCCACCGTGATCGGCAGCCTCACCACCGACCAGGTCGCCGGACTGAAGGCATCCCAGGTGCCCGCCCTGCCGACCGCGTTCCTCGACACGCTGACGACGACCCAGCTGCGCGCCCTGACGACCTCCGCGGTGGCGGCGCTGACCTCCAGCCAGGTGGTGGCGCTCCCCTCGGCCGACATCCTGGCACTCGACAGCGCCCAGATCGGCGCGCTGTCGGCGACCGCGCTGCAGGCGCTGGATACCGCCGTCATCGCCGGCCTCACCTCGGCCCAGGTGTCGGCGCTGACGTCGACCCAGATCGTCGCGCTGTTCAACGAACAGGTCGCCGCCCTGACCGACGACGTGGCAGCCCTGGCGCCGGCGACGGTCGCCGCGATGACGACCAGCCAGATCGTGGCGCTTGGCGTGTCGGGCATCCAGAACATGACGACGGCACAGCTCAACGCCCTGCTGTGCGACGCCCAGCGGGCAATGACCGCGGCGCAGGTCGCGGCCCTGACCAATGCCCAGCTCAACGCGCTGCAGCTCAACACGCCGCTGGTGCTGGACCTGGACGGCGACGGCATCGAAACCAGTCATGTGCTGGCCGGCACCATCTTCGATCTGGCCGCGACCGGCACGCAGAAGAACGTCGGCTGGGTCGCCGGCGGCGACGGCTTCCTGGCGCTCGACCGCAACGGCAACGGCGCGATCGACGACGGCAGCGAACTGTTCGGCGTCGGCACGCGGCTACCCGACGGCACGCGCGCGATGGACGGCTTCGCCGCGCTGCGCGCCCTCGACGCCAATGGCGACGGCCGTATCGACGCTGCCGACCCGCGCTTCGCCGACCTGCGGGTATGGATCGATCGCGACGCCGACGGCCGCTCCCAGGCGGGCGAACTGCAATCGCTGGATCAGCTCGGCATCACCGAGCTGTGGCTCGATGCCAGCCATGCGCAGATCGATTCCAACGGCAACCAGATCGGACTCCTGTCGCGCTTCGTCACGCGCGACGGGGTATCCCACACGCTGGCGGATGTCTGGATGCGTGTCGCCGACGGCACGCGCGACCGGATCATCGACCTGTCCGCGGCAAGTGCCGGCGGCGGCCTGGATGTCATCCAGCTGTCCGGCAATGGCAGCGGCGATACGCTGATCGCCAGCGCCGACGCCGTGCGCCGCTTCGGCGACCTGCTGCCGGGCACCGGCGTCGCGCGGATGCTCGTCGATGGCGATGCCGGCGATACCGTGGTGCTGGCCGACGAGCGGACGGACTGGACCAGCGCCGGCACGACCACCGTCAATGGCAACGATTACCGGGTGCTGCAGCAGGAAGATGCGGTCCTGCTGGTCGGCGTGGACATGCGGGTGGTTTTCCTGCATGAGTGACGTCCGCCGGACGCGGCAGCGGGCCGCGGCATGAGCAGTCTCGCGCAGACCATCGACGCTGCCGAGCGGCTCGCGCAGGCCGGGCGTGTCGCCGAGGCCGCGGCGACCTATAGCGCCTGGCTCGAGCGCCTGGCCAGCCAGCCCGACGCCGACGCCGGACTTGCCTATGTCGCCCGCTTCAACCTGGGCGTGGCCCTCGCGAACCTCGGCGACCGGGCCGGCGCGGAAGCCAGCTACCGCGAGGCGCTGCGCCAGAATCCTGCGTTCCTGCAGGGCCACCTGAACCTTGGCACCCTGCTCGAGCAGCAGGGACGCATCGACGAGGCGCTGGCCCAGTGGCGATGCATCCTGGCGCTCGACCCGGCGCTGCTGGAACGCGAGCGCGGCCTGCATGTGCAGGCGATCAACAACATTGCCCGCCGGCTGGAAATGGACAAGCACCTGGCCGAGGCAAAGGCATACCTCGACCGCAGCCTGGCGCTCGACCCCGAACAACCGGATGCGCTGCAGCACTGGATGCACCTGCGCCAGAAGCAATGCGAATGGCCGACCTTCGCCGCGCCGCCGGGCGTATCGCCCGCGCTGCTGCGTTCCAGCGTCTCCGCTCTGTCGGCCCTGAGCGCCTTCGACGATCCGGCCGACCTGCTCGCCAATGCGCGCCATTTCGTCGCCCGCAAGGTACCCGCCGGCCTGCCCGCCCTGGCCCCTGCCGGCGGCTACGCCCACCGCAGGTTGCGCGTCGGCTACCTGTCCTCCGACCTGTGCCTGCATCCGGTGGCGCTTCTGACGGTGGAACTGTTCGAGCTGCACGACCGCAGCCGCGTCGACGTGTTCGCCTTCTGCTGGAGTCGCGAGGACGGCTCGCAGGTCAGGCGCAGGATCGTCGGTGCGGCCGACACCTACGTGGCGATCGGCGACCTGGACGACGAGGCCGCCGCACGCCGCATCCGCGAGCACGAGATCGACATCCTGGTGGATCTGCACGGCCTGACGTCGGGCGTACGCCCGGGCATCCTGGCACGCCGCCCGGCGCCGGTGCAGCTGACCTATCTTGGCTATCCCGGCACGACCGCGATGCCGTCGATCGACTACGTGGTGGCCGACCGCTTCGTGCTGCCCGAAGCGTTGCAGCCGTTCTTCACCGAGCGCCCGCTCTACCTGCCGCATTGCTTTCAGTCGAGCGACCGCAAGCGCGAGATCGCGCCGACGCCCGCGCGCGCCGATTGCGGCCTGCCGGACGATGCCTTCGTGTTCTGCTCCTTCAACAACAACTACAAGTTCACGCCGGCGCTGTTCGACCGCTGGATGCGCATCCTGCGGTCGGTGCCGGGCAGTGTCCTGTGGCTATTGGCCGACAATCCGGGCGCGCAGGAGAATCTCGTCCGCGAGGCGGCGGCGCGCGGCATCGATCCGGCGCGCCTGGTCTTCGGCGCCAGGGTCGCGCCGCCACTCTACCTTGCGCGCTACCGCCTGGCCGACCTGTTCCTCGACACGGTGCCCTTCAATGCGGGCACCACGGCCAACGATGCGCTGTGGATGGAGCTGCCCGTGCTGACCTGTCCCGGCCGCACGTTTGCGTCGCGCATGGCGGGCAGCCTGCTGAACACACTGGGGCTGGACGAGCTGATCGCGCACGACCTCGACGACTACGAGCAGCGCGCCATCGCCTTCGGCACCGGTCGGCGCGACCTGGCCGCGGTGCGGCAACGCCTGGCCCGCGCCCGCAGGGAATCCCCGCTGTTCGACATGCCGCGCTTCGTGCACGACCTGGAAGACGCCTACGAGAGGGTCGCCGTGCGTCAGCCGGCGCCGGACACGGACACCGCGTTGCCGGCCGGCGGCGGGCAGGCAGCCGTTGCCGGGCAGGATGCCTTCCTGGCCGGCATCGTGAACGACCTGACCCGCGCCCATCGCCTGATGCAGCAGCAGGACCTGGCCGCAGCGCGCGCGCTCTGCGAAAGCGTCCTGGCCCGCATGCCTGAGCAAGTGGCCGCCCGCGAGATGCTTGCCCTGCTGGACCAGCACGTGCATGTGCAGGCCGCGCAGGCGCGCCTGCCCGGCGCCGGTTTCCCGGAATGGCTGGCATGGCTGCATCAGCGCCTGCGCCCGGCCGCCGTGCTGGATATCCGCGACGATACGGCGCCGGCCAGCCTCGCCGACGGCGATCCGGTCGATCTCGCGGTATTCGTGGACGTGCATGGCGCGGAGCATGTCCTGCGTGCGCTGGCCGGCCTGTGGCCGCGGCTGCACGCGGGCTCCGTCGTCGCGATCCACAACACGCTGCCGGTGACGGCGGCGACCGCCACGCCCGAGCGGCATACGATCTTCTGGGTCGGCGACACCTGGAAGGCTGTGCCGGCATTGCGCGCGCTGCAGCCGGACCTGGAGGTCGCCACCGTGGCCTGCTTCCCGAGCGGCCTGACCGTCATCCGGGGCCTGGGCAGCCGTCCGGCACCGCCGGCGGACCGGATCGATGCCGCTGCCGGCGCATGGCGCAATGCCGCGTTCGAAGATCACGCCGGCGACATCGCCGCGCTGCTCAACCTCGTCCCGAACGACACCGCGGCCATCGAGGCGCTGCTCGCGCGCTGATCATGCCCCGGCGCCGCGTGGGAGGCGCCGCTGCTTGACCAGCGCATAGATCGCCGGGATCACGGCCAGCGTCAGCACCGTCGACGAGATCATGCCGCCCACCATCGGCGCGGCGATGCGGCTCATCACTTCCGAGCCGGTGCCGCTGCTCCACATGATCGGCAGCAGGCCGGCCATGATCGCCACCACCGTCATCATCTTGGGCCGCACGCGCTCGACGGCGCCTTCCATGACCGCGGCATACAGGTCGGCGGCGTCGGGTTCGCGCCCCTCGGCACGGCGCGCCTTCTTCACCGCTTCCCACGCGTGGTCGAGGTAGATCAGCATCACCACGCCGGTCTCGGCCGCCACGCCCGCCAGCGCGATGAAGCCGACCGCCACCGCCACCGACATGTTGTAGCCGAGCAGCCACATCAGCCAGACGCCGCCGACCAGCGCGAACGGCACCGACAGCATGACGATCAGCGTTTCCGTCAGGCGGCGGAAGTTGAGGTAGAGCAGCAGGAAGATCGTCAGCAGCGTCAGCGGCACCACCACCCTCATCTTGGCGATGGCGCGCTCCATGTACTCGAACTGGCCGCTCCAGGTGGCGTAGTAGCCGGGCGGGAACTTCACCTGCGCATGGACCGCGCGGCGCGCCTCGTCGACATAGCCGCCGATGTCGCGGTCACGGATGTCGACGTAGATGTAGGCCGACAGCAAGGCGTTCTCGGTGCGGATCCCGGGCGCGCCCTTGACGATCTCGATGCGCGCCAGCTGGCCGAGCGGCACCATGGCACCGCCCATGGTCGGCACCAGCACCTCGCGGCCGATGCTCTGGGGATCGCCGCGCAGCTCGCGCGGATAGCGGACGGTCACGCCGAAGCGCTCGCGCCCCTCGACGGTGGCGGTGACCATCTCGCCGCCGAGGGCGGCGGCGATCACGTCCTGCACCTCGCCGACCGTCAGGCCGTAGCGCGCCAGCTGGGTGCGGTCCGGCACGATGTCGAGATAGTAGCCGCCGGTGATGCGCTCGGCGAAGGCCGAGGTGGTGCCGGGCACCTTCTTCACCACCGCCTCGATCTGCTTGGCCAGCCGTTCCATCTCGTCGAGATCCTTGCCGAACACCTTGATGCCGATCGGTGTGCGGATGCCGGTCGACAGCATGTCGATGCGCGCCTTGATCGGCATGGTCCATGCATTCGACACGCCCGGGAACTGCAGCGCCCGGTCCATCTCGGCGATCAGCTTGTCCATGTCCATGCCGGGGCGCCACTGCGACTGCGGCTTGAGGTTGATCACCGTCTCGAACATCTCGGTCGGCGCCGGGTCGGTCGCGGTGTTGGCGCGCCCGGCCTTGCCGTAGACCGAGGCGACCTCGGGGAAGCTCTTGATGATCTTGTCCTGCACCTGCATCAGCTCGGCCGCCTTGGTGATCGACATGCCGGGCAGGCTCGACGGCATGTACAGCAAGGTGCCTTCGTTCAGGGCCGGCATGAATTCGCTGCCCAGGCGCGACGCCGGCACGGCGGTCAGCGCCATGGCCAGCAACGCCAGCACGATGGTGGCCTTCTTCCAGCGCATCACCGCACGGATCACCGGGCGATAGATCCAGATCAGGAAGCGGTTCACCGGGTTCTTCGCTTCCGGCAGGATCCTGCCGCGGATGAACAGCAGCATCAGCACCGGCACCAGGGTGATCGACAGCAGCGCCGCGCCGGCCATGGCAAAGGTCTTGGTCCAGGCCAGCGGCGAGAACAGGCGGCCTTCCTGGGATTCCAGCGTGAACACCGGCAGGAAGGACACCGTGATGATCAGCAGCGAGAAGAACAGCGCCGGTCCGACTTCCTTGCAGGCGGTCAAGATGGCCTCGGCGCGCGACTCGCCCTCCCGCAGGCGTTCCAGGTGCTTGTGGGCGTTCTCGATCATGACGATGGCCGCGTCGACCATCGCGCCGATGGCGATCGCGATGCCGCCCAGGCTCATCAGGTTGGAATTCATGCCCAGCCCGCGCATCGCCAGGAAGGCGATCAGCACGCCGACCGGCAGCATCAGGATCGCCACCAGCGCGCTGCGCACATGCATCAGGAACACGATGCAGACCAGCGCGACGATGATGCTTTCCTCGATCAGCGTGACCTTGAGGGTGTCGATGGCGCGGTGGATCAGCTCGGAGCGGTCGTACACCGCCTCGACCGTCACGCCCTGCGGCAGGCCGCTGGACAGCTCGCCGATCCTCGCCTTGAGGTTGTGGATCACCTCCAGCGCGTTCTGGCCGTAGCGGGACACGGCGATGCCGGACACCACCTCGCCCTCGCCGTCGAGTTCGGCCACGCCGCGCCGCTCGTCCGGCGCCAGCTCGACGCGCGCAATGTCGCGCACCAGCACCGGCGTGCCGTTCTCGCTCCTGACCACCAGGTTCTCGATGTCTTCCCGGCCGCGCAGGTAGCCGCGGCCGCGCACCATGTACTCGGTCTCGGCCATCTCGACCACGCGGCCGCCGACGTCGCGGTTGGAGTCGCGGATCACCTGCCCCACCTTCATCAGCGGGATGCCGTAGGCGCGCAGCTTCACCGGATCGACCGTGACCTGGTAGGTCTGCACGAAGCCGCCGATCGATGCCACCTCGGCCACGCCCGGCGCCTTGGCCAGCTGGTAGCGCAGGTACCAGTCCTGGATGGTGCGCAGCTCGGCCAGCGTCCTGTCCTTGGCCAGCACCACGTACTGGTAGACCCAGCCCACGCCGGTGGCGTCCGGCCCGAGCTGGGGCGTCACGCCCCTGGGCATGCGGCCCGAGGCGAAGTTGAGATACTCCAGCACGCGCGAGCGTGCCCAGTAGATGTCGGTGCCGTCCTCGAAGATGACGTACACGAAGGATGCGCCGAAGAACGAGAAGCCGCGCACCACCTTCGATTTCGGCACCGACAGCAAGGCGGTCGTCAGCGGATAGGTGACCTGGTCTTCCACCACCTGGGGCGCCTGGCCCGGATACTCGGTGTAGACGATGACCTGCACGTCGGACAGGTCCGGCAGCGCGTCGATCGGCGTGCGCAGCATCGCGACGACGCCGGCGGCGCAGATGAACAGCGCGGCCAGCAGGACGAGGAAGACATTCCGGCCCGACCATTCGATGATCCTGTTGAGCATGGCGGGCTCCTCAGTGGCCGGCATGCGGGTCGGTCGGCGACCGCGTCGCGCTGCCGGTCGGCTTGCGCGGCGCCGGCGGCGCGGATGCCGGCGTCACCGCGGTGATCACCCATTCGCCCTGCGCCCGTTCGACGAACTCGAAGCGGATCGCGTCGCCCGGCTTCAGGCCGCGCAGCAATGCGGCATGGGCGGCGCGGAATTCCATCGTCATCGCCGGCCATTGCAGGGTCGGCACGGGGCCGTGCTCGAGCATCAGCGTGCCGGCGGCGGCATCGATGCTTTCCACGCGGCCGTCGGCCTTGTGGCTGACGGTGGCGCCCGCCTTCGCCTCGCCGGCCGGCCCGGGCGTGCCGAAGCTGCCGAGCGCCGCCCTGAGGTTGCTCTCGGCATCGATCAGGAAGTTGGCGGCGACCACCACCTCCTCGCCCACGCGCACGCCTTCCAGCACCGCGACGCGGTCGCCGGCGGCGGCGCCGGTCTTCACCTCGCGCGGTTCGAAGCGGCCTTCGCCCTGGCGCACGAACACGATGCGCCGCACGCCGCTGTCGAGCACGGCCGAGGACGGCACCGTCACCACCGGCCCGCCGGCGGCGGCCGGCAGTTCGGCGCCGGCGAACATGCCGGGCTTGAGCAGGCCGCCGGGATTGGCCATCTCGATGCGGACCGGCACGGTGCGCGTGGCGGCGTTCATGGTCGGATAGACATAGGTCACGCGCCCCTCGAAGCGGCGCTCCGGATAGGCGTTGACGGTCACCCGCGCCGTCGCGCCCTGGGCCACGGCGCCGATGTCCTGCTCGGACACGTCTGCGATCACCCAGACGGTCGACAGGTCGGCCACCTGGTAGAGCATCTCGCCGGGCATGAAGCGCATCCCCTGCACCGCCTTCTTCTCGGTGACGATGCCGTCGACCGGCGAGCGCAGCGTCATGGTGCGCCTGGCCTCGCCGCTGCGCGCCAGCGCCCTCACCTGCTCCTCGGAGATGTCCCAGTTCTTCAGCCGCTGCAGGGCCGCTTCGGCCAGCTGGCGCATGCCGGCCTGGGCCTCGGCGTCGGCCGACTTGAGCGACTGCAATCCCTGCGCGGCGATCGCGTATTCGCGCTGGGCCGAGACCAGTTCGGGGCTGTAGGCCTCGAACAGCGGCTGGCCGCGACGGATCGCCTGGCCGGTGGCCGCCACATGCAGCCGCTCGACGTAGCCCTCGAACTTGGGCGCGATGACGAAGGCGCGGCGCTCGTCGGGCTCGATGCGCGCGGCGGCGCGCACCTGGCGGCCGAGCGCGGCGAGCGTGGCCTTCTCGGTGCGCACGCCGAGCTTCTGCACCCGGTCCGGGCTGATGGAAACCTGGTTGCCGGAGGCGGCGGCCGGTTCCTCGCCCTCGTAGACCGGCAGGTAATCCATGCCCATCGGGTCCTTCTTCGGTACCGGCGAGGTATCGGGCAGTCCCATCGGATTGCGGTAATACAGGACCCGGCGTTCCTTGGCGGCGCCGGACGCCGTGCCGGCGGCGACGGTGCCCGCAGGCTTGCCGCGCGTGCCGGCCCAATAGCCGCCGGCACCGGCCACGGCGGCGATGACCACGGCCAGCACGGCCATGCGAATTGCCTGGTTCATAGGTCTTCTCCCACGAGTCGTTCGATGTCGGCCAGGCGCGCCTGCGCCTCGGCCTGCAAGCGGATGCGGTTCTGGCGCGCCAGGCGGATCTGCCGCTGGGCGTCGAGCACCGCGGCGAATTCCACCTTGCCGCTCTCGTAGCCGGCCAGCGCCGAGCGCAGCGCCAGCTCGGCCTGCGGCAGCAGGCTGCCGGCGATCGCCGCCTCGGTGCGGCGGGCGGCATCCAGCGCCGACAGGTTCTCTGCCAGCTCGGCGGCGAGCCGGTAGCCGGCCGCCTCGCGGCGCGCGCGTGCCGCCGCGACCAGGGCCTCTGCCTCGCGCTCCTTGCCGCGCCGCGATTCCTGCTGCAGCGGGATGGTCACCTCGACCATCACTTCCCATTCCTTGACCGATCTGCGCTCCTGCACCGGCGCGATGCCGACGGCGACGTCGGGATAGCGGTTGCGGAAGGCGAGGTCGCGGCTCTTCTCGGCGCCGCGCAGGCGGGCTTCCTCTTCCAGCAGTTGCGGATTGCGCTGGCGCGCGCGCGCCTCCAGCGCGGCGGCGTCCAGGCGCGCCGGGTCGGGTAGCGGGCGCAGGCCGACAGGATCCGCCAGCGGCGCCTGCGCCTGCCGCCCCAGCAGCATGTTCAGGCGCGCGGCCAGCATGCGTTTCTCGTTGGCCAGCATGATCAGGTCGTTGCGCATCGCGGTCTGCTCCAACTGGGCGCGCACCGCGTCCGATTGCGGCGCCAACCCGCCGGCATAGCGCGCCTGGCCGAGACTTTCCATGCGGCCCATCAGGTCGAGGATCTCGCGCGCCAGCAATTCGTTCTGGTGCGCCGCATGCCATTGCGCGAAGGTGGTCTTGATGCGCGCCGCCAGGTCCACCCAGGCGGCATCGGCGCGGCTGGCCATGCCGTCGGCCTCGGCGCCGGCCATCTCGCGTTCCAGGCCGCGCTTGCCGAACCAGGGCAGTTCCTGCATGAACTGGTAGCGCGTGCGCATGACCCGCGACGGCGACAGCGTCGGGTTCTGCTCGCCGCGCATGGTGATGTCGTCCCATTCGACGCGCAGCGTCGGATCGGGCAAGGCGCCCGCGACGGCGGCGCGCTCGCGGGCGGCGCTGGCTTCGTGGCGCATGCCGGCCAGTTCGGGGTTGCGCTCGCGGGCGAGCAACAGCAGGCTGTCGACGGTGGCGCCCGGCAGGGACTGGGCGCGCGCGGCGGGCAGGGCCGCCGATGCCAGGGCGGCGGCCAGGCACAGGGTGCGCAGGATGGTTCGCATGGATTGCTCCGGTGGGATGACGGAATGCCGTGCGGCGACGGCGGCTGCATGGACGGGTGGACCGGAATGGCGCGCGGCCGCTTCCCTGCCCTGCCCCGGGACGCGGACCGACGGACGGGCTGGTACCCGCGCCGGCGCGTCACGCGGGCGGTGTCAGATGCGGAAGCAGCAGTTGCGGATGGAGATCGGCGGCGTGCCGTCGGGCCGCAGCCGGAGGGATGCGGCGGACTCCGCCAGCGTGGCGGCGGGCGGTTCGCGGTGGCTGATCTCGGCGATCAGGAGCGCCGCGACGAACGGCGTCGGGTTGGGCACCGGCGGCTTGTCGGCCGATTGGGAATCGGCCTGGCAATGGGCATGGCAGAGCGGCGACTGCTCCTCGGCCATGTGCTCGCAGTCCGGCATTGCCTCGTGCATCATCGCCATCGCCATGGACGACGGACGCTGGCCGATGCCGACGTCGGGCGCCGTGCACACATAGGCCGCGATCGCCAGCTGGCTGAACAGCACGCTGGCGAAGGCGATCAGGGTGGCGAAGATGCGCTGGCGACGGGACAGTCTCATGATGGCGGAAAGGCCGCGGACGGATGCGTGCGGCTCCTTCGCATTCTACGGAGCCGCGGGCCGGATGCGGGTTGATTCACATCAACACTCTCCGGACCAGTCCGCACGATATCACAACTTCGGCCTGACCTCCCGCACGGGAACTTCGCACCGTCCACGTCACGCCGGGTGAGGATCCGGATGGTGTCGCCGCCGCGCGGAAGGCCGAGCGCGGTCTGGCGCACCGGCTCTCCCGCACAGGCATGGCTGTCCAGCAAGGCCGCCATGCTGGCGACGCTCTTGTTGCGGCTTGCGGAAGCGCCCGGCAGGCGTTGCGCATCGGCGTTACAGTGTCGGCTTCGTCCACGCGTACAGGCGGCGATCGACGATGCGATCCGCCGCATCACGGCCAGCGGCAAGGCGGCCGGCATCATCGCCACCGATCCGGCGCAGGCCCGGCGCTATCTCGACATGGGATGCCGCTTCGTCGCCGTCGGGGTGGATGTGCTGCTGCTGGCACGCGGCGCGCGCAGTCTGCGGGATGCGTTCGGCGGCGGCACAAGCGCCGTTGCGCCTGGAGGCGTCGTCCGCTGACGCGCCGGATGCGCATCAGTCCTCGCTGTTCTCCCAGGCGGCACATTGCAGCACCACGCGGTAGCCGTCCGGGTCCGCAAAGGTGCGGCCGCGTTGCGACCAGTAGGGATTGAAAGGCGCCACCTCGGCAAAGCCGGCCGCCAGCATGGCGGCGCAGCGCGCCTCCCATTCGCCGGCATCCGGCAGGTAGAACACCGCCAGGTCCTCGCCGGTCGGCTGGGGCGCGACCGGATGGGTGCGGCAATGCGTGAACTCGAAGTGGTAATCCATGCCGGCGCGGCCGAGCATGATGCCGTCGAAACCGTCATGGTCGGCAAAGCCGCCGATCACGGCGAGGCCAAGGCCATCGCGATACATCGCGCTGATGCGCGCCAGGTCGGACACGGGACGGGCGATGCGAAGATGGTAGGTCATCGGCAACTCCATCGTGTGGAAGGAATGGCCTGCCCAGCAGGAGTCGAACCTGCGACCTACGGCTTAGAAGGCCGTTGCTCTATCCAGCTGAGCTATGGGCAGACGGGGAAGATCGCGCCAGGCGGCGCATCGGACTGGATCGGGCTTCCGCGACATTGGCCTGCTGCGCGGGAACCGCTTGCGGAAGGAATCGGATCAACGCGGATATTACCCGACATGGGTCGGGCTTTCAACGCCGCGACGATCCGTGCAAACCCCTATTTGCGCTGCGCCAGCAATGCGGCGATCTGTTCCGCGTCGACCGGCCTGCTGAGCAGGTAGCCCTGCATCTGGTCGCAGGATTCGTCGCGCAGGAAAGCCAGCTGCTCGGCCGTCTCGACGCCCTCCGCGATCACCTTCAGCCGCATCGAATGCGCCAGCGCGATGACCGCGCGCGCGATCGCCGCATCCTCGGCGTCGGTCGAGATGTCGCGCACGAAGGAGCGGTCGATCTTGAGCGCATCGATCGGGAAGCGCTTCAGATAGGACAGGCTCGAATACCCGGTGCCGAAATCGTCGATCGCCAGCGAGACGCCCATCGCGGACAACTGGTGCAGCGTCGCCGCCGCCGCTTCCGGATTGTCCATGACCACGCTCTCGGTGATCTCCAGCTCGAGCCGTTCCGGCGCGCAGCCGCTCTGCTGCAGGACGTGCGACACCATGTTGACGATGTTGTGCTGCTTGAACTGGCGCGCCGAGAGGTTGACCGCCATCTTCAGGTGCGGCGCCAGCCCGGCCTCTTCCCAGCGCCGCAACTGTCGGCAGGCGGTGCGCAGCACCCATTCGCCGATCTGCACGATCAGGCCGGTCTCTTCGGCGATCGGGATGAAATCGTTGGGGAACACCGGCGGCTGCTCCGGCGGATGCCAGCGCAGCAACGCCTCGACGCCGACGATCTCGCCGGTGGCGATGTCCATCTGCGGCTGGTAGTGCAGCACGAATTCCTCGCGCAGCAGCGCGCGGCGCAGGCCGCCGTCGAGCTTGAGGCGGTCGAGCGCGCGCGCGTTCATCTCGTGCGCATAGAACTGGAAATTGTTGCGGCCGGCATCCTTGGCCCGGTACATGGCGGTGTCGGCGTTCTTGAGCAGCGCATTCGGACTGTCGCCATCCTTCGGATACAGGCTGATGCCGATGCTGCCGGCCGGATAGAGCTCGTGCTCGTCGATCGTCATCGGTTGCGACAGCGATTCGAGCAGTTTCTGCGCCAGGTTGGCGACCGCCTCCTCGCGCACCACGTCGCCGAGCACCACGACGAACTCGTCGCCGCCCCAGCGCGCCACCGTATCGCCGTCGCGCACGCGTCCGCGCAGTCGCCTGGCCACCTCGGTGATGATCTTGTCGCCGACATCGTGGCCCAGGCTGTCGTTGACATTCTTGAACCGGTCCAGGTCGATCAGCAGCACCGCCACTTCGCCGTTCTGGCGGTTGGCGAAGGCGATCGACTGCGACAGGCGGTCCAGCAGCAGCGAACGGTTCGGCAGGCCGGTCAGCGTGTCGTGGTTGGCCAGGTGGCGCAGTTCGCCCTCGACCTGCTTGCGGCGCGAGATGTCCTCGACCACGGTGCTGTAGTACCTGGGCTTGCCGTCGGCACCCCACACGAGCGAACTGGTGAGGTTGACCCAGATGTAATGCCCGTCCTTGTGGCGGTAGCGCTTCTCGCGCGACTGCTCGTGCACCTCGCCGGCCATCATGCGGCGGCCCAGCTCGATGTCGTACGGCAGGTCGTCCGGATGCGTGAGGTCCTGGTAGCCGAGCGCCAGCATTTCCTGCATCGAGTAGCCGACGATCTCGCACAGCTTCTGGTTGACCATCAGCCAGCGTCCGTCCGGCGCCACGTGCGCCAGGCCCACGGCGGCCTGGTTGAATGCCACGCGGAAGCGCTGCTCGCTCTCGCGCAGCTCGGCTTCCGCCTGCAGGCGCGAGGTGATGTCGCGCACCACCGCCACCAGCAGTTGCCGGCCTTCCGAGCGGATCGCGCGCAGGTAGACCTCGACCGGGAAGCGCGTGCCGTCGCGGCGCTGGTGCACCGTCTGGATCATGCCGACCTTGCTGTCGCTCTGGATGACCTCGTCGAAGCGGCGATGGATGCGCTGCAACTCGCCGGCATCCGGCTTGAGATCCTGCGGACCGAGGCGCATCAGCTCTTCGTAGGTGTAGCCGAGCGTGGTCAGCGCCGTCTCGTTGGCGTCGATGAAGCGCATGCGCTCGCGGTCGATCAGGTAGACCGCGTCAATCGAACTGTCGAGCGCCATGCGGAAGCGGCGCAGCTCTTCCTCGGAGCGCGTGCGCTGCGTGATGTCCTGCGCGGTGACCAGCAGGATGCGCTTGCCCTCGAGATAGCTGGTCGAGACGTTGAATTCCAGGTGGCGCGCGCCGCCGACGTGCGGAAATGCCAGCACCAGGTCGTGCAGCGCGCCGCCGTCGTCGGCCACGCTCTTGAGGCTGGCGACCAGGCGGCCATCGCCGATGGCCTCGGCCAGCGGCCTGCCGATGACGTCGTCGTCGTCGCTCATGTCGAACATGCGCAGCATCGCCCGGTTGATGCTGCGCACCTGGAGGTCGGTATCGACCACCACCAGTCCCGACGGCATCGCGCGCACCACGTGCTCGGCGAAGCTGCGGATGCGCATCACTTCCTGGCGGTCGGCATGGAAATAGGTGTCGAGCGCCAGCGTCATGTCGAGGCTGGCTGCCTTGTGGATCGCGCTCCAGGTGGCGAGAAAGCGGTCCGGATCGCCGGACAGCAGGTGCCACAACGTGACGCCAATGTCGTCGAGAATCTTGCGGTAGGCACCGATGTACCACTTGGGCTCGAGGCCGATGTGCTGGTGGATCGCGCCGACCTTGAGGCGCTCCTCGACGAACAGGGGCCCGAATTCGGCCTGCAGCAGCTTGTCGAAGAATTCGGCCTGGATGCGCGCCAGCTGCGACAGGCGCGGCGACGCGGCCAGCATGGGAGCGAGCGGCGGGAACGCCTGGATATGCGCATGCAGGCGACCGACGAGTTCTTCGAGGTGGGGCCGCAGCAGTTCACGCGCCGCGCGCAGATGGGTGACGTCGTCTGCCGTCAGGTCGGCAAAGGACAGACGCCGTTCGAATTCTTCGCGGTCGATGCCCACTTCGCGGGTGATGAGCTTCACCGCGTCATCTAGTAATTTCATGACCCTGCTCTCCGTCTGGCATGCGGGGCCCGGCATGCGACGTTATCGTTATCTGGTGCAACTATGGACCTCAACGATTATGTCAGCCGGGTTGGCGCAAGGCAATTGACGGAATGACATGGAGGGCACGATACCGGCGACAAAATGCCGTCCGCGGGTCGCCATGAACCGGAAAACAACGGGAAGGGAGGGCGTGGGGCCGCGCCGATGCCGGCGGGAAGAAAGCACGCGTCGCGAGAACTGGCGCCGGACGGTGCTTTCGAGACTGTCCTGGTCGGGGCGAGACGATTCGAACGTCCGACCACCTGATCCCAAATCAGGTGCGCTACCAGGCTGCGCTACGCCCCGAGAACTGCGCATCATACCGGTTCGGCGGAGGCGGGTCAATTTTGCGATCGCGCGATCGCGTCTCAGAGCACCCGCTCACCCGCGGCGGCAAGCGTCTCGCCACGGCGCAACATGTCCTCGAGGTCGGGCGCCGACAGCGGCCGGCTGAAGAAATATCCCTGCGCCTCGTCGCAGCCTTCCGCGCGCAGGTGGGCGCACTGCTCCGCGGTCTCGACGCCCTCGGCGATCAGCGACAGCCGCAGGTTGCGCGCCATCGCGATGATGGTCTTCACGATCGCGGTGCTGTCCGCGTCGCCGGGAATGTCGCGGATGAAGGAGCGATCGATCTTCACGCAGTCGATCGGAAACTGCTTGAGGTAGCTGAGCGACGAATAGCCGGTGCCGAAATCGTCGAGCGCGATCGTCAGGCCCAGCGCCGACAGGCGGTCGAGGATGCGGCGCGCGCTGTCCGGGTCGTGCATCATCAGGCTTTCGGTGATCTCGAGATCGAGCATCGCCGCCGGGAATCCGGTCTGCGCCAGCACCGCCAGCAGCCGCTCGACGAAATCCTGCTTGCGGAACTGGCGTGCCGACAGGTTCACGCCGATGCGCACCGGGAAGCCGGCATCGTGCCAGCGCCGGCCCTGGGTGCACGCGGTGCGCAGCACCCAGTCGCCGATGCCGTTGATGAGTCCGGTCTCCTCGGCCAGCGGGATGAATTTGTCCGGCGGAATGCGGCCGAGCTCCGGATGCTGCCAGCGGACCAGCGCCTCGGCGCCGACGATGCCGCCGCCGTCGAGATCGACGCGCGGCTGGTATTCGAGGAAGAACTCGCCGCGGTCCAGCGCCGCGTGCAGGCTGTTGGCCATCGTGATGAATTCCTGCGCGCGCTGGTTCATGTCGCTCGCGTAGAACTTGTGGCGGTCGCGCCCCTCCTCCTTGGCGCGGTACATGGCGGTGTCGGCGTGCTGCAGCAGCGTGGCGGCGTCCTGGCCGTCCTGCGGAAAGAAGCTGATGCCGATGCTGGTCGACACGTACAGCTGATGTTCGTCGATCGCCACCGGCTGGGCCAGCGCATCGTGCAGCTTCCGCACCACCAGCGACGCTTCGTCGGGATGGCCGAGGCATTCCAGCACGATGGTGAATTCGTCGCCGCCGAGGCGGGCCACGGTGTCGCTCTCGCGCACGCACGATTGCAGCCGCGCCGCGACCTCCTTGAGCAGCCGGTCGCCGATCGCATGGCCGAGCGAATCGTTCACATGCTTGAAATGGTCGAGATCGATGAACATCACGCAGACCATGCCGTTGCTGCGCCGCGCGCGCGCCAGCGCTTCCTCGATGCGGTCGTTGAGCAGCACGCGGTTCGGCAACCCTGTCAAGGCATCGTGGTTGGCCAGGTGTTCGAGGCGCGCCTCGTAATCCTTGTACTGGGAGATGTCGTTGAACACGCCGACATAGTGGGTGATCTCGCCGCGCGGCGAGCGCACCGCGCTGATGCTCAGCAGTTCGGCGTACATCTCGCCGTTCTTGCGGCGGTCCCAGACTTCGCCCTGCCAGTGTCCGTCCTCCGACAGCGTCTTCCACATGTCGGCGTAGAACAGTTCGCCGTGATGGCCCGACGCCAGCACCGATGGCTTGCGCCCGACGACTTCTTCCGAGGCGTAGCCGGTGATCGCGGTGAACGCCTGGTTGACCGAGACGATGTTGCCGGCGGCATCGGTGATGATGATGCCCTCGATGGTATTGGCCATCGCGCTGGCAGCGAGGCGTGCGCTCGATTCCGATTGTTCCCGTTCGTGTTCCCATGCGATCTGGCGGCTGCGCATCCACAGGTAGATCGCGGCGCTGCCGGCCAGCAGCACGCCCATGAGCAGGTAGGTGAAGCGCGCCTGGTTCCACCAGACCGCCCACAGGTTGGAGGCCGGCGTGGCCACGAAGAACGTGACCGGGTAGTTGGCCAGCCGATGGAAGGCGAACACGTTGTCGCTGCCATTGAGGTTGGCGTCGCCCCGGATGACGCCGCGCTCGGGATATCCGGCCTTGCGCAGGTGGCGGATCAGCGCGCCGTCGCGCGGCACGCCGTAGACCTTCTGGCGGTCGACGTTCGCCGGCTCCGGATAGCGGCTCATCAGGCGACCGTCGTCGCGCATCAGTCCGAAGGCGGTGTCCTTCGGCAGGTCCAGCCCTTGCCAGAAGGCCTGCTGCTCGCTCATCGGCAGCGCGCCATACACGATGAACAGCAGCCTGCCCTCGTGATCCTTGATGCCGTAGCCGAGCGGGATGATCCATTCGTTGTCGATCCGGCTGACGGTCGGCGGCCCGAGCGTGAAGCCGCGCCCGTTGCGAATGGCGCTCGCGCCCGCGATGAAGGAAGGCGAGTTGCCGAGATGCGGAAGCGGTCCGGCGACGAGCGGGGAACTGGTGGCCAGCACCTGCCCTTCGGCCGTGACGAGATTGACGTGGCGCAGGCGCGGATGCGCCGCCTGGAATCGCCGTAGCACGGCACGCGCCCGGTCCGGATCGTTCACCAGTCGCTCGTCGCGCGCCTCGCGCGCCAGCTCGCGCAAGGCATCCTCGTAGCCATGGAAATGCGTATTGAGCGACTTGCCCCCGAGTTCGGCGATCGAGACCAGGAAGGACGAGGCCTCCCTCTTGTCGGACTCCCACGAGGCCCAGGTGTACACGACGCCGAAGACCGCGAGCAACAGGCCGATCAGCCGGAAGCCCCAGCGGAGATTCCGTACGGTCGGCGACAAGTCCCGTCTGCTGCGCATCGCTCCCCCCCGTCGCCCCGCTGCGGCCGGCCAGCCTCGTGCGGATCCGGTTATCGGCGGCACGCTGGCGATCCGTCGTTACGGCGGATCGCCGCACCCGGCGCGGGTGGGCCGCTCATCTCGTCCGGGCATGGCGCGATGCCTCGCGCAAGCCATGCCGGCGCCTGCGGATCACTGTACCACAGGGTTTCCGCGCTTCAAGATGAGGCGCGGCCGGCGGGGACGACCTGTGGCGCGCACGAGACTTCGTCCCGGGCTCCGCGGACGGCACGGATCTGCGGCACCGTTGTGCAGCGGCAAGGCAGGCCCGCAAGGAGTCGTCCGCGGAAGGCAGGCCGGACGGCCTGCTGCGCCCGGCAAGGCGTCGCCCGCGAGGTGCGCGCGGTCAGGTGGCGAAACGATCGGCGATACGCCTTGCCATCGACTGCGCCAGCTCGGCGCTGGTGGCCTCCACCATCACGCGCACCAGCGGCTCGGTGCCGGAGGGGCGGATCAGCACGCGCCCGCGGTCGCCCAGCTCGCGCTCGACGACCTCCTTTTCGGCCACGATGGCCGGCTGCTTCTGCCAGTCGAAGCCGGGTTGCACGCGCACGTTCACGAGGGTCTGCGGATAGAGCGTGATGTCGGCACAGCATTCGGCCAGCGACTTTCCGCTGCGCGACAGCGCCGACAGGACCTGCAGCGCCGAGATGATGCCGTCGCCGGTGGTGTGCTTGTCCAGGCACAGCAGATGGCCGGAGCCTTCGCCGCCGAGCAGCCAGCCGCGCTCCTTGAGCAGCTCCAGCACGTAGCGGTCGCCGACCTTGGCGCGGGCGAATTCCACGCCCATGCGCTTGAATGCCACTTCGAGCGCCATGTTGGTCATCAGCGTGCCGACCGCGCCCTGGACCGGTGCCGTCGCCATGCGGTCCTTGACCATCAGGTAGAGCAGTTCGTCGCCGTTGTAGATGCGGCCGGCGGCGTCGACCATCAGCAGGCGGTCGGCGTCGCCGTCGAGCGCGATGCCCAGCTGGGCGCCGTGCTCCTTCACCGCGGCCGACAGTGCCTGCGGCGAGGTCGCGCCGACGCCATCGTTGATGTTGAAGCCGTTAGGCTGGTTGCCGATGGCGACGACCTCGGCGCCGAGTTCATGGAACACGTCGGGGGCGATGTGGTAGGCGGCGCCATGCGCGCAGTCGACCACCATCTTCAGGCCCTTGAGGTCCAGCTCGTTGGGAAAGGTGCTCTTGCAGAACTCGATGTAGCGGCCGCGCGCGTCGTCCAGGCGCCTGGCCTTGCCGAGGCGGTCGGACGGAACGCAACCCATCGGTTGCTCGAGCATCGATTCGATCTCGGTCTCCACCGCGTCGGGAAGCTTGTTGCCGGTGGCCGAGAAGAACTTGATGCCGTTGTCCTGGAAGGGATTGTGCGAGGCGGAGATCACCACGCCGGCCGACAGACGCAGCGCGCGCGTGAGATACGCGATCGCCGGCGTCGGCATCGGGCCGGCCAGCATGACGTCGACGCCGGCGGCGGAGAAGCCTGCCTCCAGCGCCGCCTCGAGCATGTAGCCCGACACGCGGGTGTCCTTGCCGATCAGGACCGTCGGGCGGCCGGACGAGGTCTCGGCGCGCGCCAGCACCTTGCCGGCCGCATGGCCGAGCTTCATCACGAAATCGGGCGTGATCGGCAGCGTGCCGACTTCGCCGCGCACGCCATCGGTGCCGAAATACTTGCGTGTCATGGAATCTCCCTGTGAGCGAATTGTTGTGTCAGTCGCGCGCATGCCCGGCATGCCACACCTTGAGGGCGTCGACAGTCTCGGCCACGTCGTGCACGCGCACGATCGCGGCGCCCTGCTCCGCCGCCACCAGTGCCGCCGCGATGCTGGCCGCCAGGCGCTGATCGACCGGCCGCCCGGTGATGCCGCCGAGCATGGATTTGCGCGACATGCCGGCCAGCACCGGCAGGCCGGTGGTTTGCCGCAGCGCGCCGAGGCGGCGCAGCAGCGCGATATTGTGATCGAGCGTCTTGCCGAAGCCGAAGCCCGGGTCGATGCAGATCCGTTCCCGCGCCACGCCGCCGGCCATCATCTCGTCGGCCCGCTGCCGGAGGAAGGCGGTGATCTCGCCGACAACGTCGGCATATTCGGGCTGGTCCTGCATCGTGCGCGGATCGTTGCGCATGTGCATGATACAAAGCGCGCAGTCGCCGTCCTTGACCGCACGCAACGCACCTTCGGCGCGGAAACCGTTGATGTCGTTGATCATGTCCGCGCCTGCGGCGAGCGCCTCCTGCATGACCTCCGGCTTGCAGGTGTCGACCGACAGCGGCTTGCCGCAATCGCGCAGCGCGTACAGCACCGGCATGACACGATCGAGTTCCTCCTGGACCGACAGGCGGGCGGCACCGGGACGGCTCGATTCGCCGCCGATGTCGATGATGTCGACACCGTCGGCGATCATGCGCTCGGCATGGGTCAGCGCCTGGTCGAGCGAATGGAAGCGGCCGCCGTCCGAGAAGGAATCCGGCGTGATGTTGAGGATGCCCATCACGAGCGGGCGGGAGTCCGCATCGAAGCGGAAGCGGTAGCGCCCGAAGAGCAGGCTGCTGGCGTGGTTCATGGTGTCGTTGTTGTCGTCCCTGGCATCGGCGGGCCGCCATGGCTCTGCCGCGCATCCGGCACTTGCGCATCGTGCCGGCACAAACAAAAAGGGTGAGGATCGCTCCTCACCCCGTCTAGCCATGCATTACCGCATGGAATTGTCCTGCATCAGACCGGCACCGTGCTCGGCGCCACGCCGCCCGACGGATTGTTGTCGGACGAGGAACGCTTCGGCGGCACGCCGGCCTTCGGCGGACGCGGCTCGCGGCCTTCCATGATGTCGTTGACCTGATCGGCGTCGATGGTTTCCCACTCGAGCAGCGTCTTGGCCATCAGGTCGACCTTGTCGCTGTGCTCCTCGAGCAGGCGGCGGGCCAGCGCGTACTGGTCGTCGAGGATCTTGCGGATCTCCAGGTCGACTTTCTGCTGGGTGGCTTCCGACACCGTCTTGGCGGCCATGCGGCCGAAGTAGCTGTCCTGCTCGGTGTCCTCGTACACCATGGTGCCGAGCGTCTCGGACATGCCGTAGCGGGTCACCATCGCGCGGGCCAGCTTGGTGGCGCGCTCGAAGTCGTTGGAGGCACCGGTGGACATCTGGTGCATGAAGATCTCCTCGGCGATGCGGCCGCCGAACAGGATGGCGATCTCTTCCAGCATCTTGTCCTTGTACATGTTCACGCGGTCATGCTCCGGCAGCTGCCAGGTGACGCCCAGCGCCCAGCCGCGCGGCATGATGGTGACCTTGTGGACCGGATCGGCCTTCGGCAGCAGCTTGGCGACCACCGCGTGACCGGCCTCGTGGTAGGCGGTGTTGCGGCGCTCTTCCTCGCGCATGACGGCGGACTTGCGCTCCGGGCCCATGACGATCTTGTCCTTGGCGTCCTCGAAGTCCTGCATCTCGACCAGGCGCTTGTTGCGGCGCGCGGCGAACAGCGCGGCTTCGTTGACCAGGTTGGCGAGGTCGGCGCCCGAGAAGCCCGGGGTGCCGCGTGCCAGCACTTCGGCCTTGACGTCCGGGGCGATCGGCACCTTGCGCATGTGCACGTAGAGGATCTGCTCGCGGCCGCGGATGTCCGGCAGGCCGACCATCACCTGGCGGTCGAAGCGGCCCGGGCGCAGCAGCGCCTTGTCGAGCACGTCGGCGCGGTTGGTCGCGGCGATCACGATGACGCCGGAGTTGGCTTCGAAGCCGTCCATCTCGACCAGCAGCTGGTTGAGGGTCTGCTCGCGCTCGTCGTTGCCGCCGCCCATGCCGGCGCCGCGATGGCGGCCGACGGCGTCGATCTCGTCGATGAACACGATGCAGGGGGAATGCTTCTTGGCGTTCTCGAACATGTCGCGCACGCGGGATGCGCCCACGCCGACGAACATCTCGACGAAGTCGGAGCCGGAGATGGTGAAGAACGGCACCTTGGCTTCGCCGGCGATGGCGCGCGCGAGGAGGGTCTTGCCGGTACCCGGCGGACCGACCATCAGCACGCCGCGCGGGATGCGGCCGCCGAGCTTCTGGAACTTGGTGGGGTCGCGCAGGAAGTCGACCAGTTCCTGCACTTCTTCCTTGGCCTCGTCGCAACCGGCGACGTCGGCAAAGGTGACGGTGTTGGAGGCTTCATCGAGCATGCGCGCCTTGGAGCGGCCGAACGAGAACGCGCCGCCCTTGCCGCCGCCCTGCATCTGGCGCATGAAGAAGATCCACACGCCGATCAGCAGCAGCATCGGGAACCAGGAGATGAATACCTGCGACAGGAAGGATTGCTCCTCCGGCTGCTTGACGTCGAACTTGACGCCGTTGTTGCGCAGGTCGCCGATCAGGCCGCGGTCGAGGTAGGTGATGGCCGTGCGGACCCGCTTGCCGTCCTGCGTGGTCGCGATGATGCTGCGATCCTCGATCACCGCTTCCTTGATCTGCTTCGCATTCACCTCGTCGAGGAATTCCGAATACGGGATCTGGACGGCACCGCCTGCGAGGCCACGGTTGTCGAACTGCTTGAACACTGCAAACAGTACCAACGCGATGACCACCCAGATGGCGGCTTTCGAAAACATGTTATTCACTCGGAAACTCCTCGGGCGCTCGTCGCACCCCTTGTCAAAGCGTACTTGCCGATTTTACTCGGAATAAAGCGGGCTTACCAACCGTGATCTTGGGCGAATCCCCTGAAAAATCAAGGGAAAACCGTTGAAATTTGCCGATGGAGCCGATAGGCGGCGGTGCGGGGCTGCGGGACGGACATCTCAGGCGGGGTGTTTCAGGGTGCGGCCAAGCAGGAAGACCTCGGACGACTTGTCGCGGCTGGCCTTGGGCTTCTTCAGCGTCACCGTCCTGAACTCCTCCCTGAACTTCTGCAGGATCTCGTTGTAACCGGTGCCGTTGAAACATTTGACGAGCAGCGCCCCGGAAGGTTTCAGATGCGCACGGGTGAATTCGATTGCCAGATCGATAAGATATTCGACCCGGGCGGCGTCGGTGATCGCGATGCCGGACAGGTTGGGCGCCATGTCCGACAGCACCAGGTCGACCTTGCGGCCGGCCACCACCTGTTCCAGCTGCCGCAGCACCTCTTCCTCGCGGAAGTCGCCCTGCAGGAAATGCACGTCGGCGATCGGCTCCATCGGCAGGATGTCCAGCGCGATGACGGTGCCGTCGATGCCGCCGCCGGCCCTGCCGGACAGCTTGTTGCGCACGTACTGGGACCAGCTGCCGGGCGTGGCGCCGAGGTCGACGATGACCTGGCCGGGCCGGATCAGCTTCTCTTCCTCGTCGATTTCCTTGAGCTTGTAGACCGCCCGCGCCCGGTAGCCCTCTTTCTGGGCCAGCTTGACGTACGGATCGTTGATGTGGTCGTGCAGCCAGTTTTTGTTGAATTTGTTCTTTGCCATTCGCGTAGAATACCAACCTTTCCCAACTTCCCTGATTTTTCCCGGCCGGGGCGCCATCGGCGCCCATCTATCGCGGCCAGGAGGATAGCCATTCATGAAACTGACCCCAGCAGAACGCAGCCGACTGCGCGCCGAAGCCCATGCCCTCAACCCCGTCGTCATCGTCGGCGAATCCGGACTCACGCCGGCCGTGATGAAGGAAATCGACGTCAGCCTCAAGGCGCACGGCCTGATCAAGATCCGCGTCTTCGGCGACGACCGCGAGGCGCGCATCGCCATGTACGAGGAGATCTGCGCCGAGCTCGACTGCGCGCCGGTCCAGCACATCGGCAAGCTGCTGGTCGTCTACCGGCCGAAGAAGGACGAGCCGAAAGAGCGCAGCGAGAAGCGCGGCAAGGGCCTGCGCGAGGTCGTCATCGTCAAGCCGAGCGCCTCGGGCAACAAGAAGCCGAGCGTGTCCAAGGTCCTGCTCAAGGGCAACGAGCGCGTCACCGCCGGCGGCCTGGTCAAGCGCGCCAAGCCGCGTACCGGCACCTCGAAGAAGCGCGGCGTGTCCCGCTGATTCCTCTCGCGCTGATTTCGCATTCCGCTCCGTCGCGGGCTGCCGTCGCCCGCGACAACCGCAAGGCCCCGCAAGTCGGGGCCTTTGTCATTGGCGCAGGGATTGCCGATCCGCGCTGCGCCCTCCACCGCGCAGGAACGGTGACGGAATGTTGGTTCAGGTGCGCTCCGCCGTCTCGCGCGGCCTCAGCCCGATTACGAGCGCAACGCCGAGCAGGCTCTGCAGCAGGTAGAAGCCGCTGGAAATGCCATGCAGCATGCCGAAGCGCGCCCGCAACTCGGAGGCCATGACGCCACCGGGACCGGCTGCCGCCCGCAGTTCGGCCATGAACGGATGCAGCACGAAGTAACCGACCAGCGTGCAGGCCAGCATGCCGCCGGCCAGCAGCAGATGGCGCCGGCCGAGCCGCTGCGCCGCCGGCGCGGCACGCTCGAGCGCGAACAGCGTCACGGCGGCCACGACCGACAGCCAGGCCTCGATGCGGAACAGGCTGCCGGCGATCGTGCCGGCAAGAGCCCGGTCGGTCAGCGTGGCGAACAGCGTCGGCGCCACCAGGTAACCGATGGTCCACAGGCTGCCGCACCAGACGGTGACGACCAGGAGACGGGCGGCGGGAATCAACATGGCGGGAGGCGGGATGCGCGGGAACGCCCTCTTCCGGCGCGCCCCCGAGGCTTGCAGTGGCGCCGGCGGCGATCCGCGCGGGATCGGATGGTGCGGATCAGATGTAGCGGACTTCCAGGACTTCGTATTCGCGCGGGCCGGACGGGGCCTGCACTTCGACCACGTCGCCGGCGAACTTGCCGATCAGGGCGCGCGCGATCGGGGACGTCACGGAAACCTTGTTCTCCTTGATGTCGGCTTCGTCGACGCCGACGATCTGGTAGACCACCTTCTCGCCGGTCTCGAGGTCTTCGAGATCCACGGTCGAGCCGAACACGATGCGGCCTTCGGCGTCGAGCTGGGACGGGTCGATGATCTGGGCGGAGCCGAGCTTGCCTTCGAGATCGGCGATGCGGCCCTCGATGAAGGCCTGGCGCTCCTTGGCGGCATCGTACTCGGCGTTCTCGGACAGGTCGCCCTGGGCGCGCGCTTCGGCGATCGCATTGATGACGGCGGGACGGTCCTTGGTCTTCAGGCGGTGCAGCTCTTCCTTGAGCATCTCGGCGCCGCGCTTGGTGATGGGTACAGTATTCATGTTTCGAACGGTCAAATGAAAACCACAGAGGTCACAAATGACGCCGGCCTGGCCGGCGCCGCCTGTGACCTCTGTGGTGGAGGCCGGGCCGTCTTGCGGCCCGGGAAAAGTGACGGCTTAGTGTAAGGTTTTATGCAAGCCTTGTAAATCGTAGACGTGCAACTCGTCGAGGTGGCGCAAGCCCTCCACGGCCGCCTCCGCGCCGAACATCGTGGTGAAGGTCGGCACCCGGGCAGCGAGCGCTGACGTACGGATCGTGCGCGAGTCGTTGATCGCGTTGCGGCGCTCCTCGACGGTGTTGATCACCAGCGCGATCTCCTTGTTCTTGATCATGTCGACCACGTGCGGACGGCCCTCGGCCACCTTGTTGACCGGCGTGACCGGCACGCCGGCCGCGGCGATCGCGGCCGCGGTGCCCTTGGTCGCCACGACCTGGAAGCCGAGCGCCGCGAGATCCTTGGCGATCTTGGCCGCGCGCGGCTTGTCGCTGTTCTTGATCGACAGGAACACCTTTCCCGACTTCGGCAGCTTGACGCCGGCGCCGAGCTGCGACTTCACGAAGGCTTCGCCGAAGGTCTTGCCCACGCCCATGACTTCGCCGGTCGACTTCATCTCCGGGCCGAGGATGGTATCGACGCCCGGGAACTTGTTGAACGGGAAGACGGCTTCCTTGACGCTGTAGTACGGCGGCACCACTTCGGCGCCGATGCCCTGGCTGTCGAGCGACTGGCCGACCATGCAGCGCGCGGCGATCTTGGCCAGCTGCAGGCCGGTGGCCTTCGACACGTAGGGCACGGTGCGCGAGGCGCGCGGATTCACTTCGAGCACATAGACGATGTCCTGCATGCGGCCGTCGATTTCCTTCTGCTGGATCGCGAACTGCACGTTCATCAGGCCGACCACGTTCAGGCCCTTGGCCATCAGCGCGGTCTGGCGCTTGAGCTCGTCGACGGTTTCCTTCGCCAGCGAATACGGCGGCAGCGAGCAGGCCGAGTCGCCCGAGTGCACGCCGGCCTGTTCGATGTGTTCCATCACGCCGCCGATGAAGGTGCGGTTGCCGTCGGACAGGCAGTCGACGTCCACTTCGATCGCGTCATTCAGGAAGCGGTCGAGCAGCACCGGCGAATCGTTCGAGACCTTGACCGCCTCGCGCATGTAGCGCTCGAGGTCGCGCTGTTCGTGGACGATCTCCATCGCGCGGCCGCCCAGCACGTAGGACGGGCGCACCACCAGCGGATAGCCGATTTCCTCGGCCAGGCGCAGCGCCTCTTCCTCGGTGCGCGCGGTGCGGTTCGGCGGCTGGCGCAGGCCCAGCTCGTGCAGCATCTTCTGGAAGCGCTCGCGGTCTTCGGCGGCGTCGATCATGTCCGGCGAGGTGCCGATGATCGGCACACCGTTGGCCTCGAGGTCGAGCGCCAGCTTCAGCGGCGTCTGGCCACCGTACTGGACGATCACGCCGGCCGGCTTCTCGAGATCGACGATCTCGAGCACGTCTTCCAGCGTCAGCGGCTCGAAGTACAGGCGGTCCGAGGTGTCGTAGTCGGTCGAGACGGTCTCCGGATTGCAGTTGACCATGATGGTCTCGTAGCCGTCCTCGCGCATCGCCAGCGCGGCATGCACGCAGCAGTAGTCGAACTCGATGCCCTGGCCGATGCGGTTGGGACCGCCGCCGAGCACCATGATCTTCTTCTTGTCGGTCGGATTCGACTCGCACTCCTCGTCATAGGTGGAGTACATGTAGGCCGTGTTGGTGGCGAACTCGCCGGCGCAGGTGTCGACGCGCTTGTAGACCGGGCGGATGCCGAGCGAACGGCGCTTCTCGCGCACCGCGGTGTCGGTGGTCCTGAGCAGCTTGGCCAGGCGCCGGTCGGAGAAGCCCTTCTGCTTCAGGCGGAACAGCGTGGGCTTGTCGAGCGCGTCGAGCGAGGTCTTCTCGAGCGCCAGTTCGACGTCGACGATTTCCTTGATCTGGATGAGGAACCACGGATCGATGTGGGTCAGCTGGTGCACTTCCTCCAGCGTCAGGCCCTGGGCGAAGGCGTCGCCGACGTACCAGATGCGCTCCGGGCCCGGCTCGCCGAGCTCGCGCTCGAGCACCTGGCGGTCGACGGTCTTCTCGTTCAGGCCGTCCACGCCGACCTCCAGGCCGCGCAGGGCCTTCTGGAAGGATTCCTGGAAGGTGCGGCCGATCGCCATCACCTCGCCCACCGATTTCATCTGGGTGGTCAGGCGGCTGTCGGCGGTCGGGAATTTCTCGAAGGCGAAACGCGGGATCTTGGTGACCACGTAGTCGATCGACGGCTCGAACGAAGCCGGGGTCGCGCCGCCGGTGATCTCGTTGCGCAGCTCGTCGAGCGTGAAGCCGACCGCCAGCTTGGCGGCCACCTTCGCGATCGGGAAGCCGGTGGCCTTGGAGGCCAGCGCCGAGGAACGCGACACGCGCGGGTTCATCTCGATGACGATCATGCGGCCATCCTTCGGATTGACCGCGAACTGCACGTTGGAGCCGCCGGTGTCGACGCCGATCTCGCGCAGCACCGCGAGCGACGCGTCGCGCATGATCTGGTATTCCTTGTCGGTGAGCGTCTGCGCCGGCGCGACGGTGATCGAGTCGCCGGTGTGCACGCCCATCGGGTCGAGGTTTTCGATCGAGCAGACGATGATGCAGTTGTCCTTTTTATCGCGGACGACTTCCATCTCGTATTCTTTCCAGCCGATCAGGGACTCTTCGATGAGCAGTTCCTTGGTCGGCGAGGCTTCGAGGCCGCGCTTGCAGATGGTTTCGAATTCTTCCGGGTTGTAGGCGATGCCGCCGCCGGTGCCGCCCATGGTGAAGGACGGGCGGATGATGACCGGGAAGCCGATCTCCTTGTGCACGGCCCAGGCCTCTTCCATCGAGTGGGCGATGCCGGAACGGGCCGAACCGAGGCCGATCTTGGTCATCGCTTCCTTGAACTTGGAGCGGTCCTCGGCCTTGTCGATCGCCTCGGGCGACGCGCCGATCAGTTCGCACTTGTACTTGGCCAGCACGCCGTTGCGGTGCAGGTCCAGCGCGCAGTTGAGCGCGGTCTGTCCGCCCATGGTCGGCAGGATGGCGTCGGGGCGTTCCTTGTCGATGATGCGCTCGACCACCTGCCAGGTGATCGGCTCGATGTAGGTGACGTCGGCCATCTCCGGGTCGGTCATGATGGTCGCCGGATTGCTGTTGACGAGGATGACGCGATAGCCTTCCTGGCGCAGCGCCTTGCAGGCCTGCGCGCCGGAATAGTCGAATTCACAGGCCTGGCCGATGATGATCGGGCCGGCGCCGATGATGAGGATGCTCTGGATGTCTGTGCGCTTGGGCATTTATTGTTTCTCCATCATCGACCGGGTCATGAGGGCGATGAAGCGGTCGAACAGGGGGGCGATGTCGTGCGGGCCGGGCGAGGCTTCCGGGTGGCCCTGGAAGCAGAACGCCGGCTTGTCGGTGCGGGCGAAGCCCTGCAGCGAACCGTCGAACAGCGAAACGTGGGTGACGCGGCAATTGGCCGGCAGGGTCGACGCATCGACGGCGAAGCCGTGGTTCTGCGAGGTGATCATCACCTGCCTGGTGTCGAGGTCCTGCACCGGATGGTTGGCGCCGTGGTGGCCGAACTTCATCTTCAGCGTCTTCGCGCCGGACGCCAGCGCCATGATCTGGTGACCCAGGCAGATACCGAAGGTCGGGATGCCGAGCTCGATCAGTTCGCGCGAGGCCTTGATGGCGTAGTCGCACGGTTCCGGATCGCCGGGGCCGTTGGACAGGAAGATGCCGTCCGGCTTGAGTGCCAGCGCATCCTTCGCGGTCGATTGCGCCGGCAGCACGGTGACCTTGCAGCCGCGCTCGGCCAGCATGCGCAGGATGTTGTACTTCACGCCGTAGTCGAAGGCGACCACGTGGTAGCGCATGCTGATCTGCTTGTCGTAGCCCTTGCCCAGGCGCCATTCGGATTCGGTCCAGACGTACGGCTGGGCGGTCGACACCACCTTGGCCAGGTCCATGCCGGCCAGGCCCGGGAAGGAACGCGCCAGCTCGAGCGCCTTCTGCGCGTCGTCGCCGACGAGGATGGCGCCGTTCTGGGCGCCCTTCTCGCGCAGGATGCGGGTCAGCTTGCGGGTGTCGATGCCGGCAATGGCGACGATGTTCTCGGCCTTGAGGTAGTCGGACAGCGACTGCTCGGAACGGAAGTTGGAGGCCAGCAGCGGCAGGTCCTTGATGATGAGGCCGGCGGCATGCACCTTCGAGGCTTCGATGTCCTCGCGGTTGACGCCGGTGTTGCCGATGTGCGGATACGTCAGCGTGACGATCTGGCGGCTGTAGCTGGGGTCGGTGAGGATTTCCTGGTAGCCGGTCATGGACGTGTTGAACACGACCTCGCCGACGGTATGGCCCGCGGCGCCGATGGAAACGCCCTGAAAGATCGTTCCGTCTGCGAGCGCGAGGATGGCCGGAGCTGTGTGGCCGGAAAGAAATGGCAGCAAGGGTAACTCCTGAGTGTTACCGCCGCTGCGCCGCGCCAGAACGACCGCGATGTGCCCCCGCGTTGTGGGCGGATGGAGGGCTGGATCGGGTGCTTGGGACGTGTGGGATGAGGGTATGCGCTACGGCGGGCTTATTAGTTGGCTAAACCGATCGATTATAGCGCGAAACCCCTCCCTGAGGCAAATCAAGGTGCCGCGCAATCCGCTGTGCTCGGACCCGCCGCGGCACGTTTCGTTCGCCGATCCGCGAGAAAAGAATCCTGGGGATCAGGCACCCAGTGCGGCGATGCCGGCGCGCGCGATCTGCGCATCCTCGTTCGACTTCACGCCGGAGACGCCGACCGCGCCGATGCACTGCCCGTCGACCATGATCGGCACGCCGCCTTCCAGCATGCCCTCGATCGCCGGCGCCGACAGGAAGGAGTAACGACCGTTGTTGATGACGTCCTCATAGACCTTGGACTCGCGGCGGCCGAGCGCGGCGGTGTTGGCCTTGGCCGGCGCGATGTGGGCCGAGACAGGCGGCGCGCCGTCCAGGCGCTGCAGCCACAGCAGGTGGCCGCCGTCGTCGACGATGGCGATGGTCACGGCCCAGTTGTTGGTCTTCGCTTCGGCTTCGGCCGCGGCGGCGATCTTCTTGACGTCGTCGAGCGCCAGTACGTGTTTGGTGTGCATGCTGCCTCCGGGGAAAAGGCAGGATTGTACGTCAGGGATGCGAGGCCGGCCGCGCGCCGCCACATGAAAAGAATGGAAACGGTACGGCGGCCGGTGCGGCGGGTACGCGGAATCAGCCGCCGCGCGGACGGCTCCTGTCGTCGAGCAGCAGTTCGAGCAAGGGCTTCAGTTCCGCGGAATGCTCGCTGACATAGGCCAGCACCTTGTCCTTGCGGCCTTCGCGCAGCCATTGCAGCAGCGTGGCCAGGTCGGCGGTCGGCGCCTTCGGCTGTGCGGCGGCTGGCAGCGGCTTGCCCTCCTTCAGGGCCGCTTCCTCCTCCTGGCCGACCACGCCGGATTCGCCGCGGACGAAGGCCGATTGCGCGCGCCGCGACGCGGTGTCGATCAGCGTGGCGAGCGGGGTCGTCGCCGCGGTGGTGTCGGCGCCGAACTCGGACAGCGCCACCATGCCGCAACTTGCCACCAGCGACACTTCACCGCCGGACACGAGATGGGCATTGGCGATGGCCGCGCAGACACGCTGGGCGAAGATGCGCGCCGCGTCGAACTGGATGGTTCCCGTGGCCAGGGTGAATTCCGCCGCGCCTGTCTGCGCCACGCAATCGGTCTGGCGCACGGTGCGCTGGAGCAGCTGGCCGATCGCCGCGACGATGTCTGGCGGCGGCGCGAGGTTCTCGCCTCCCTTGCGCAGTCCGACCAGTACGCGCAATAGCACGAAGTTCTTGCCGCCCTTCACCGAAGCGGCCAGCATGGCTTCCGCCTGCACGCGCAGCTGCTCGGGCGTCGGCAATACCAGTTGCGCCGTCGCGCCGGCATGCCTGACCAGCGTTTCGAGGCCTTGTTCGAATGCCTGCTGGCTGCCCACCAGCCGGGTCAGCACATCGAGCCGCGACAGCAGCTGCGCCGTGCCGATGCCCTTGGTGATGAGGTCGTTGGCGCCGGCGGCGCGGGCGCGGTCCTTCTCTTCCTGCTCGTCGCTGCCCGAGACCACCACCACGGGGATGGTGCGGATGCGCGTGACCTTGGAATTGCGGATGCGCTGCAGCAGGCCATAGCCGTCCAGCTTGGGCATGGTCAGGTCGGTGATCACGACACGGATGGAGGGGTCGAGCAGCAGCGTTTCCCAGGCCTGCTCGCCATCGAGCGCTTCGCGGAAATCGAACATGCCTTCGATGTGCTTGATCAGCGTGGCGCGCACGATGCGCGAATCGTCGGCGATCAGCACACGGGGCTTGACGGCAATATCCAGGGGAGTCGGGGCGGGCATCGGCTAGATCAGTGGGGGAGTATCCGTACAAGCATAACCGAGCATGCCTTCGGGAAACAACTTTTGACACATCAAAGACATTGCCTTACAGTCCAAGCGTCTCATTGTGCCAATTTTGACATGCCGACAACACCGCGACGACCGCACCGGATCCTGCGCACCGCTCTCGGCGGACTGGCGCTGTGCATCCTGCTGTCCGGCGGGCCGGCGTCCGCCGAACCGGCAGTCCAGGAAGAGCGCACCACCATGATGACGCGGCTGCAGGAACTGTCGCACAAGGCCTCCGACCTGGTGATCAATGCACTCGGCATGCTCGGCATCCGCTACAAATACGGCGGTTCCACGCCGGAAAGCGGCATGGATTGCAGCGGCCTGGTGCGCTACGTGTTCCGCGAAACCCTCGGCCGCGAACTCCCGCGCACGTCGGAAGAGATCAGCCAGCTCGGCCAGAAGGTCGATACCCGCGATCTGCAGCCGGGCGACCTGGTGTTCTACAACACGCTGCGCCGCAGCTTTTCCCACGTCGGCATCTATCTCGGCGACAACAAGTTCATCCATTCGCCGTCGCCGGGCGGCGAAGTGCGCATCGAAAGCATGGATGTCGCTTACTGGAAGAAGCGCTTCAACGGCGCGCGCCGGCTGACGTCGTCCGACGCCCAGGAATGACCGGCCGTGGCGGCCGTGCGCGGCGCCACCCCTCTCTTCTTTCTCCGGATGACGGACCAATGACGGGCCCGCGGCCCGCGCCGCTCACTGCTCGCGCTTCTGCAGCAGCTTCGTCCTGAGCTCGCCCAGCACCGCCGTGGCGGCCTGCTCGCCGGCCAGGATGGCCTGGTTGCGGCCGGCGAAGTCGCTGCCCTTCATCGTGCCCAGCTTCGGCGAGATCACGACGTCGGCGTCGCGCAGTTCGAATTGGTTGATGCTCTGGCCCATGATGGCAAAGGTCTGCAGCAGCACGTCGAGCGAGCTGACGGCGGATTGCGATTCCGGCTGCGACGAGATGTTGACGGCGATGACGAAGTCGGCGCCCATCTCGCGCGCGAAGCGCACCGGCACCGGCGACACCAGGCCGCCGTCGACATAGTTGCGGCCGCCGATGGCGACCGGCTGGAACACGCTGGGCACCGCCGACGACGCGCGCACCGCCACGCCGGTATTGCCGCGCCGGAACAGGATCGGCGCGCCGGTCTGCAGGTCGGTCGCCACGGCGCCGAACGGCATCTTCAGCCGTTCGATCGGCTGGTTGTTGACGGTGCGGTTGACGTAGTTCTGCAGCGCCTCGCCCTTGAGCACGCCGGTGGAGCGTGCGAAGAACGGCACCGACCAGTCGGAGATCGCCGCCTCGTCCATGTCCAGCGCCAGCTTGTGCAGCGCGTAGCCGTTGTTGCCGGCCGTATAGAGCGCGCCGACCAGGCTGCCGGCGCTGGTGCCGACCACGATGTCCGGCACGATGCCCTGCGATTCCAGCACCTTGATCACGCCGATGTGGGCGAAGCCGCGCGCCGCGCCGCCGCCGAGAGCCAGGCCGATCTTCACCGGGCGCGGCTGCTTCGGCTGGACCGCGGCCGGCGGCTGAACCGGCGCCGCGGGCGGCGCGACCGGTGGCGAGGTACAGGCGGCCAGCATGAGCGACAGGCCGGCGGTGATGGCGGACAGGAGACGGATGGGCGGCATGGCGTTCCGGAAGGCTGCGAAAGGAGGCTACAAGGGACGAAAAGGCACGACGGGATGCGAGCGCGGCAATGCGAAAGCGCGAACGATGCAACGGCATTGCCGGACTGGCAAGCGTGCCGGGATCCGGCGCGCTTGCGGCGCATTGTAGCCGAAAGCGCCATGCGCCCGGGGGAGCTAGCGGTTGAGGATGGAGCGCCCGACCGACTGCAGCGGCCCGAGCGGGCTGCGCTCGACATCGCGCTGGTGCAGCTTCGGCTTGCCGCTCCAGAGCTTGTAGATCACCCGCTCGTCCTTGAGCACGAAGATGGCATCGAATTGCCAGCCCGTGGTCTCGACCTCGCGGCGGAAATTGAAGAAATCCATCCAGAAATTGCCGACGCGCTGGCGTTCGACATGGGTCTGCTCGATCTCGTAGGCGATGCAGGAACGCGGCGTTCTCACGCATTCCCGCAGTCCGGGATCGAGCAGGCCGATATCGAAGCTCGTGGTCGGCACCAGCCGGCGCAGCAGGTCGGTGTGGTCGAGGATGGATACGTTGGCGGTACGCGCCGGGTCGACGCCGAGCGACTTCAGCTCCGCCGCCGTGGTGGTGCCCGGGGCCACCTTGTCGAACATGGCGCGCGCCTCGTCGAAGCTCTTCCAGGGCATCTCGGCTTCCTGCCGCGAAACCGGCAGCAGGCTGACGCACCCCGCCAGGGCCAGCGACAAGGCGGACATCGTCAGGCGACAGGCAAGGCGCCCGCCGCCACCCTGCCCCGCGTGGCTGCCCGGTACATCGCATCTGCCGGAGAGATTCATGTCGCGCCGATCTACACTGATCCTGCCTTCAGTCTAGTGCGGCAAAATGTTTATTCAAGGAAATTTTATGGTGAATGTACTTCCCTGTTCCGGCACCGAATCGATGTCCAGAACAGCCTTGTGGCGCAGGGTCACGTGCTTGACGATGGCAAGTCCCAGGCCGGTGCCCTGGGTCTCGCGCGAACGGCTCTTGTCGACGCGGTAGAAGCGTTCCGTCAGGCGGGCGATGTGTTCCGGCGAAATGCCGATGCCGCTGTCGCGCACCCAGAAGCGCGGCCCGTCCGGCGCGCCCTTCCAGCCGATGGCGATGCGGCCGCCGGGCGGCGTGTAGCGCACCGCGTTGGACACCAGGTTGCCGAAGGCGCTGCGCAGCTCGTCGGGGCTGCCTTCGATGTCCGGGCCGTCGACTTCCAGGGTGATCTCGTGGCGCCCGTTGGACAGCGCGCGGCCCTCCTCGTAGACGCCTTCCAGCAGCCGGGCCATGTCGACCCGTTCGGGCCGCATCGGGTATTCGATCGACTCGAGGCGGGTCAGCGTCAGCATGTCCTCGACCAGGTTCTGCATGCGCCGGCCCTGCTCTGCCATCAGCCTGAGGTGGGCCATGCGCGTGTCGCGGTCGAGGTCCGGCTGGCCCTGGGCGATCTCGAGGAAACCGTTGATGACCGTCAGCGGCGTGCGCAGCTCGTGCGAGGCGTTGGCGATGAAATCGCGCCGCATGGTCTCGATGCGGTCCGAGGCGGTCATGTCGTGGGTGACCAGGATCTGGCGGCGATCCTCGAAGGGAATCACGTGGACGATCAGCTTGCGGTCGCGCAGGGTCAGCTCCAGCGGCTGGTGGTAGCGCGCCAGGATGATGTAGTCGATGAAATCCGGATGGCGCACCAGGTTGGTCACGCGCATGCCGCGGTCGCGCTCGAGGTCCAGCCCCAGGTGCTGCTCGGCCACCGGGTTGCACCATTCGAGGAACAGCACGTCATCCATGATCGCCACACCGTCGGGCAGCAGGCGCATCGCCTGGCGGAAGCGCGCCAGCCACTCGGACAGCTCGGCGCTTTTCTTCTCGTGATCGCGGTGCAGCTTGTAGAGCCGCGCGAAGATGTCGGTCCAGGAGCCCCAGCCGTCGGGGAGGCGGTTGTCGCCCGGCCGCTCCAGCCATTCCGACAGCCGGTAGAGATAGCCGAGCTGGGCCAGCACGGCGGCCGTCAGCGCCAGCACGGCGGCGACCAGCGCCGCGATCGGTCCGAAAAAATAGCCGACCACACCGGCACCGGCGGCCAGCAGCGCGAAGCGCAGCGCGACCGGCACCCAGAAGAGCACCTTGGGATTCATGCGTTTCCGATTATTGTTTTTCCGACAGCATGTAGCCGACGCCGCGCACCGTCTTGACCAGCGCCTCGGCGCCCTTGAGGGCCTTGCGCAGCCGCAGCACATGCACGTCGACGGTCCGCTCCTCGATCACGACGTGGTCGCCCCACACCTTGTCCAGCAGCTGGTTCCGCGAGAATACACGCTCCGGATGGGCCATGAAGAATTTCAGCAGGCGGTATTCCGCGTGGCCGATCTCGATACGCTCGCCGTTCAGGCTGACGGTGCAGCTGACCGGGTCGAGCGTGACCGGGCCGGCGGTCAGCTGCAGCTCGGCATGCTCGGGCGTCTTGCGGCGCAGGAGGGATTTCATGCGCGCGGTCAGCTCGCGCGGCGAGAACGGCTTGGTCACGTAGTCGTCGGCCCCGTTGTCCAGGCCGGCAACCTTGTCCTCTTCCATGCTCTTGGCGGTCAGCATGATGACCGGCAGCGCGCCGAAATGCCGGTCGGCGCGGATGCGCGCGAGCAGGCGGATGCCGCTCTCGTCGGGCAGCATCCAGTCCAGCAGCAGCATCTGCGGCATCTTCTGCTGCAGGCTGCGCCAGGCGTCGGCGGCGGTGTTCACGACCACGGCATTCCAGCCCGCGCCCTGGATCGTGAACCGGATCAGCTCGGCGATCGCCGGCTCGTCTTCGACAACCAGAATGGTGATTTTTTCGGCGGCCATGGCTTCGTCGTCGCGTCGTCGGGTGGCTACTGCTGTCCTTCTTCCTGCCTGCTGGCGTAATCGGTGTGGCGGATGTCCTTGCCCTCGACCACGTAGATCACGTACTCGGCGATGTTCTTGGCATGGTCGCCGATCCGCTCGATCGCCTTGGCCACCCACAGCGTGTCGAGCGCAGCCGAAATGGTACGCGGATCTTCCATCATGAAGGTGATGGTGCTGCGCAGGATCAGCGCGAATTCCTGGTCGATCAGCTTGTCGCGGGCGATCAGGCCGGCGGCCAGCGTCTTGTCGAAGCGCGCGAAGGCATCGAGCGCGTCGTGCAGCATGTCGCCGGTGTTGGCGGCGATGGCGCGCACGATGTCGTAGTGGTTCAGCCCGGCGGGGATGCCGCGCTCGTGCATGTTCTTGGCGGTACGGGCGATCTTGGTCGCCTCGTCGCCGATGCGCTCGAGGTCGGTGATCGCCTTGATCGTCGCCATCACCGAGCGCAGGTCGTTGGCGGCCGGCTGGCGCTTGACGATCAGGTGGCTGCAGGTATCGTCCAGCGCCACCTCGAGGCGGTTGACGTCCTCGTCGGTGCGGATGACGCGCTCGGCGCGCTCGACGTCGCCGTTGCGGAAACAGGTGATCGCGTCCTGGAACTGCGTCTCGACCAGTCCGCCCATCTGCAGCATCTTCGAGCGGATGGCCTCGAGGTCCTGGTCGTACTGCTTGGAAGAGTGTTCGCCTGCCATGAATGCTTTCCTTTCGGTGTGGTCGGCCCGGTGCTCCGGGCTCCCGTGTCCATGCGTGGTGCGCCCGCCGTCAGCCGAAGCGTCCCGTGATGTAGTCCTGCGTTTCCTTCTTCGTCGGGTTCAGGAAGATCAGGTCCGTCTCCCCGAACTCGACCAGCTCCCCCAGGTACATGTAGGCAGTGTAGTCGGAGCAGCGCGCCGCCTGCTGCATGTTGTGGGTCACGATGGCGATCGTGTAGTCCTGCTTGAGCTCGTGGATCAGCTCCTCGATCTTGACCGTCGAGATCGGGTCGAGCGCCGAGGTCGGCTCGTCGAGCAGCAGCACGTCCGGCTTGACCGCCACGCCGCGCGCGATGCACAGGCGCTGCTGCTGGCCGCCGGACAGCGACAGGCCGCTCTGCTTGAGCTTGTCCTTCACTTCGCCCCACAGCGCCGCCTTGTTGAGCGCCCATTCGACGCGCTCGTCGAGCTCGCCCTTCGACAGGTTCTCGTACAGGCGCACGCCGAAGGCCACGTTATCGTAGATCGACATCGGGAACGGCGTCGGCTTCTGGAACACCATGCCGACCTTGGCGCGCAGCAGGTTGACGTCCTGGCCCGGATCGAGGATGTTGCGGCCGCGGTACATGATACGGCCTTCGGCGCGCTGGCCAGGGTAGAGGTCGTACATGCGGTTGAGCGTGCGCAGCAGCGTCGACTTGCCGCAGCCGGACGGGCCGATGAAGGCGGTCACCTTGCCCTTGAAGATCGACAGGTCGATCTTCTTGAGGCCCTGGAAATTGCCATAGTAGAAATCCAGTCCCTGGATGTCGATGATCGGCTCGAGGACGTCGCCATGGACGGACTGGACGGCGGAAGAAGTCATGTTCATGTGGATCATCCCTGGATCTTTTGACGGAACAGCGTGCGGGCGAGGACGTTCAGGAACAGCACGCCGAACGTGATCAGCAGCGCGCCGGCCCAGGCCAGGTCGCGCCAGTTGTCGTACGGGCTCATCGCGAACTGGAAGATCACGACCGGCAGGTTGGCCATCGGCGCGTTCATGTCGGCGCTGAAGAACTGGTTGTTGAGCGCGGTGAACAGCAGCGGCGCGGTCTCGCCCGAGATGCGGGCCACCGCCAGCAGCACGCCGGTGATGACGCCGGCCTTGACCGCGCGCAGGCGCACCATCAGGGCCACCTTCCAGCGCGGCGCGCCGAGCGCGAAGGCGGCTTCGAGCAGGCCTGCCGGCACCAGCTTGAGCATGTTGTCGGTGGTGCGCACGATGACGGGGATCGCGATCAGCGAGATCGCGAAGGTGCCGGCCCAGCCGGAGAAGTGCTTGACGTTGGCGACGTAGATCGCATACACGAACAGGCCGATGGCGATCGACGGCGCCGACAGCATGATGTCGACCACGAAACGCGTGACGCGGGCGACGGGACTGCGGTCGCCGTACTCGGCGAGGTAGAGGCCGGCGAGGATGCCGATCGGCGTGGACAGCGCGGTCGAGATGCCGACCATCAGCAGGCTGCCGACGATGGCGTTCATCAGGCCGCCGCCCTCGCTGCCGGGCGCCGGCGTGGTGTCGGTGAAGACGGCCAGCGACAGGCCGCCGGCGCCCTTGATCAGCAGGGTGCCGAGGATCCACATCAGGAAGGACAGGCCGATGGCCATCGCCAGGAAGGACGCCGCGATGCCGATGCGGTGCTTCCAGAGGCGGCGGCGGTAGACCGGGTTGCTTGCGGCGGCGTTCATTTGGCGCCCTCCTTCCTTTGCATGCCGGCCAGCATCAGCTTGGCCGCGGCCAGCACGATGAAGGTGATGACGAACAGGATCAGGCCGAGCGCGAACAGGGACGACACGTGCAGGCCGGATTCCGCCTCAGCGAATTCATTGGCGAGCGTCGAGGCGATGCTGTTGCCGGCGGCGAACAGCGACCACGACAGCTTGTGGGCATTGCCGATCACGAAGGTGACCGCCATGGTCTCGCCGAGCGCGCGGCCCAGGCCGAGCATCACCCCGCCGACCACACCGTTCTTGGTGTACGGCAGCACCACCTTGCGCACCACTTCCCACTTGGTGCAGCCCAGGCCGTAGGCGGATTCCTTGAGGACCGGCGGCACCACCTCGAACACGTCGCGCATCACCGAGGCGATGAACGGGATGATCATGACCGCGAGGATCAGGCCGGCGGCCAGGATGCCGATGCCCATGTTGGGACCGGAAAACAGCTTGCCGATCATCGGCAGCTGGCCCAGCGTGGACGACAGGAAGGGCTGTACATGGTCGCCGAAGAACGGCGCGAACACGAACAGGCCCCACATGCCGTAGATGATCGACGGCACGCCGGCCAGCAGCTCGACCGCGGTGCCCAGCGGGCGGCGCAGCCAGACCGGGCAGATTTCGGTCAGGAACACCGCGATGCCGAACGACAGCGGGAAGGCGATCAGGAGCGCGATGACCGAGGTCGCCAGTGTGCCGACGATGGCGATCAGCGCGCCGTAGTTGTCGTTGACCGGATCCCACTCGACGGTGGTGAGAAAAGCCGGGCCGAACTGCTTGAGCGCCGGCCACGCGCCGGTCGCCAGCGACAGGATGATGCCGGCCAGGACCAGCAGCACCAGCAGCGCGAACGACAGCGTGAGCTTGTGGAACAGGAAGTCCTGCACGCGCTGGCGCCGCATGACGGCCTGCATGCGGCGCTCGGCCGCATGCGTGGCGGCATCCTGCGCGCCGGCGGATGCCACCTGCTGCGGCAGGCCGGACGACATGGCTTGGTTGGAGGAAATCATGGGGCGCCGTGGCTATCGGTTCGGTGGCGGTGCGGTGCGGATCAGCGCAGCGCCTTGCCGGCGGCGTCCTTGACCTGGTTCTTCCAGGCGTCCTGGATCTGCTTGACGACGGTGTCCGGCATCGGCACGTAGTCGAGCTCGGCCGCCATCTGGTCGCCCTTGACGAAGGCCCAGTCGAAGAACTTCAGCACGGCGGCGCCCTTGGCGGCATCGGCCTGGGTCTTGTGCATCAGGATGAACGACGCGCCGGTGATCGGCCAGCTGGTCTTGCCGGGCTGGTTGGTCAGGATGACGCCGAAGCCCGGGGCCTTGGCCCAGTCGGCATTGGCGGCGGCGGCCTTGAAGTTCTCGTCGTCCGGGTTGACGAACTGGCCGTCGGCGTTCTTCAGCTGGGTGTAGGCCATGTTGTTCTTCTTGGCATAGGCGTATTCGACGTAGCCGATCGCGCCCTTGATGCGCTGCACGTTGGCGGCGACACCTTCATTGCCCTTGCCGCCCACGCCGGTCGGCCATTTCACGGCGGCATCGGCGCCGACCGCGGACTTCCATTCCGGGCTGACCTTGGACAGGTATTCGGTGAACAGGAAAGTGGTGCCGGAACCGTCGGCGCGGTGCACCACGGTGATGTCCTGGGCCGGCAGCTTCGCGCCCGGATTCAGCGCGACGATGGCGGCGTCGTTCCACTTGGTGACCTTGCCGAGGTAGATGGCCGCCAGCACTTCGCCGGTCAGCTTGAGCTGGCCGCCGCGGATGCCTTCGAAATTGACGACCGGAACCACGCCCCCCATCACGGCGGGGAACTGGATCAGGCCGGCCTCGTCGAGCTCTTCCTTCTTGAGCGGCTTGTCCGACGCGCCGAAATCGACGGTCTTGGCCTTGATCTGCTTGATGCCGCCGCCGGATCCGATCGACTGGTAGTTCAGGCCGATGCCGGTTTCCTTCTTGTAGGCCTCGGCCCACTTGGCGTAGATCGGGTAGGGAAAGGTCGCGCCGGCGCCGGTGATGGTATTGGCGTGGGCGCCGCTGAACATGGCGGATGCGCCTGCTGCGACGATGGCGGAAGTCAGGAAGTTGGCGATACGCATGACTGCTCCTCGGTAAAGGGTGAACACGACAAGGCGCACTGTATGAAAGCTATGTGACAGCTTTATGACACCGGCGTCATATTTCATGACATGAGCCCGCGCAGGCCCAGAAATCGTCATGTCGCGGTCATGATTGCCATCCTGACATTGTCAGAACAGCTCTTTTGCCAGGGATGACGGCAGATCGCGGCTCGTCGCGGCAGGTTGGGGATCCAGCAGGTAGCGGACGACGACGACGGCCGCCGTATCGTCATATTGCGGCGACGAACGCCTGGTCAGCTGCATGCCGAGCTGCCAGTGTGGGGCGGCCTGCCAGATGGCCGCCAGGTCGGCGTCCCAGGCGACGCCGGTGCCCGCCAGCGCGGGGTAGGCGCGGCCGTCCGGCCGCAGGGGAAACCATGGCGCGGCCTGCTCGCGCTTGCCGCTGCGACCCGCGGACAGCCTCCCCTGCAGGATCCAGCGGCGCATGTCCGGCGTGGAGAATTGCAGGAAGGCGCCGGCGCGCCAGTAGCGCTGCGGACTGAAATACCCGCCGTGGCCGGCGGTGAAATGGGCGAGATTGCGCCGGTAGGCCTCGGCATCGGCATGCAGGCCCGCGACCACGTGGTCGAACCCAGGCACGGCGAGTTTCGCGGCGGCATGCAGACCGCCGCCGAACCGGCGGTTCGACGCCACCCGCCGGCCGTCCAGGTACTCCGCGCGCAGGACCGCGCCGGCCGACCAGCCGCCGGTGCCGCGCTCCATCGCCACGGAGACGCCGTTGCGGGTAACCCGGCCCCAGGCCGGCCCGCCGGCCGGATCGCGCAGGCCGGACAGCGACAACAGGCTTTCGCGCAGGGCTTCCCGGTACACCGCCATGATGTCGCCGGCGGCGTCCTGCCGTTCGACCCGGAACAGCGGCGTCGCCGGCACCGCCCCGTCGAAGGGCGTGCTGCCGAACGAGACGGTCACCGTGTCGTCGCGCTCGCGCCGGTACGTCGCCAGCGGCGCCCAGCCCTGCAGGCCGATCCGACCGCCGCCGATATTGCCGGCCGGATTGCCGCCGACCGGCGCGCCGGCCGCCAGGCGCCCGGCGTCGCCATCGACGCGGTCCACGCGCACCTGCAACTCCCCGTCGCCGCCCACCGGCACGCTGGCCGCTAGCACCGGCGTCAGGCGCAGCACCAGACGCGACTGCCCGGCATCGCCCGACTTGCTGCGCACGCCGGCGCCGCCGAGCAGCGCCGGCATACCGGTGTCGCCATACCGGACGGGATCGAGGCTGCGCGCGCGCAGGTAGCGGCGGGCGGCGAAGGCCTGGTCGGCATCGCGCCGACGGACCAGGCCGGCCAGCGGTTCGCTTGCCGCCAGCCGGCGCAGATCCGCGTCGAGGCCGGCGGCCACCAGGCTGGCCAGCGCGCCTTCGGCCGCCGCCAGGTCGGCTTCTTCACGATAGAGATCGGCAAATACCGTGGCGGCTTCCCTGGCCTGTCCAAGCCGGAACGTGACCCAGCCTTGCAGCAGCCGGCCGTGGCGCGGCAGCGCGCCGTGGGCGGACGCCCTGCCGATGGCAAGCAGGGCCTGCGCCGGCGCGCCGGTTTCGTCGGCACGCCGCGCCAGTGCAAGATGCGCTTCCTGCAGCAGGGCATCCCTGCCCTCCGCGTCCCGCCCCAGCGCCTCCGCGTGTGTCAGTGCCGCCGCAGGATCGCCGTCGCGCAGGTCCAGCAGTGCCAGGCCGCGATGGGCATCGTCGCGCCGCGCGGCCTCGTCGGCCCAGTCGAGCGCGCGCACGAACCAGGTACGCGCCATCGCGTGCTGCCCGGCCGCCTGCAATGTCCAGCCGCCCAGCAGCGCCGCCGCCGCATCCCGCCGCGCCACGATCTCGCCGGCGAGCGTCTCGAGCGCGGCCGTGAAGCCGGCGACATCCCGCCGTTCCTCCAGCGCGGCCAGCTGCGCGACCCGCACGTGATAGACCAGGGTGCGGTATTCGGCATCGATGACCGCGTCGCGCGGCCGGCCGGCCTCCTGCGCCAGCAGCTCGAGCCAGGCGTCGCCCGGCAGCCAGTCGCGTGCCTTGTGCAGTGTTGCCAGGCGATCCGCCGCGTCCGGACATTGCATCAGGATCGCCACCAGCGCCTGCGACTGCGCCGGCTGTCCTCCGCCCGCCAGCAGGCGCGCCGCTTCCCAGCCGGCGTCGATGCGCTGGCAGCCGAAGGCCTCCGGGTAGGTCGCCACGAGCGCCGGAAGCGCCGCCATGTCGCCGCCGGTGAGCGCCGCCGACACGCGCGCCGCCAGTTCCGCGTCGCGCGCCAGGCGCAGCAGTTGCGCCGGGGCCTGCCAGCCGGCATTGGTCCGGCGCAGACGCTCGATCGCCAGGCGCAGTTCCTCGTAGCGCCGCTGTTCCAGCAGCCGCCACAACGGCCGGTCGTCGGGTGCCAGCATGCGCAGGCTGGTCGCCGACAGACCGGTGGTCAGTTCCAGCGCCAGCGGCGCGCCGCGGCCGAGGCGCCAGTGCGGATCATGCGGCGAGCGCATCGCCGGCGGTGCCGTCGCGTCGAAGCGCAGCACGCGTTCCGGCAGCGAGGCCGACGAACGCACGCGGCCCGGCAGCGGCACGTGCTCCGTCACGCCATCGGGCAGCGGTGCCACCAAGTCGATGCCATCGTCGCGCTCACGCCGGCCGGTGATGTTGTCCGGCCGCGCCGAGCGGTCGATCACACGATCCCGCGCCGCCCGCACCTGCACGCGCTCGCCGTCTCCCTGGGAAAGCGCCGGCGCCGCGCCGCCGAAGGCCAGCAGCAGACAGGCGGCGAGCGGCGACAGGCGTGGCGCCATCAGCGGCCTCCGCGTTCCGCGACCGCCATCTTGCACAGCAGGAGCAGCGCCGCCTGGTAATAAGGCTCGCGCGCATCGAGCGGCGGCAATGCCGCGCCCGCGCCATCGCGCGCCAGCGCCGCGACGGCGCGGATGCCCGCGCCCGCATCGCGGCTGTCGACACCGTCATCCTGCAGGTTGGTCCACGACGGCAGGAACGGCGCCTTGTCGAACACCGACCAGTAGTCGCGATAGGGTTGCAGCAGGCGGTCCGACGCGAGCCCCGCCCACCACAGGTACAGAGGAATGCGCACCGCGTCGTAGCCGAACCGCGGCGCGAAGCCGTCGGCCGGCCTGACCGGATCGGAGAGCCGCAACCAGTCCGGCGGCAGGGCCCAGCGGCCGAAGCGGGCATAGCCGAGCATCTCCAGGCCGGTGCGGCGCAGGTCGGCCCACTCCGGCGCGGGATCGGCGCGCTCGATGTCGGCCAGTGCGGGAAACACCCAGTAGGAAAGATTGACGACGATGCCGTCGGGCTTGTCGAAACCGTCGCGTCCCGGCAGCAGCACGGTGCCGTGCGTGGCGCGGCGGACGGCTCCGGTGCGCAGTGCCGCGGCGATGCGGCGGCCGGCCTCGGTCAGTGCCGGATCCTGCCAGCGGCTGCCGGCGCGCAGCAGTGCCCACGCGATCAGCAGGTCGCCGTCGCTCGCATTGTTGCGGTCGGTGACGCCCTTGCCGTCCTCCCAGCGCCAGGCGAACAGGCCGTCGTCGCGCACCTGCAGCCGGCTGCGCGTCCACTGCCACAGCCGGTCGAAACCGGCGCGGTCGCCGTGATGCACCGCCAGCAGCATGGCGAACCCCTGGCCCTCCGAATGGCTGATGCCGCCGTTGGCCGTATCCACCACCCGGCCGCTGCCATCGATGAAACGGTCCCGGAACGCCGGCCAGTCGTCGCCGGCGGGCGCGGCCCTGCAGGCGGCACAGGCAAGCGCCAGCACGACGATCGTCGCCATGCGAACGATACGCTTCCAAGCGGGCCACCAATGCACACCGGTCGCAGTCATGCCGGCACCTCCCGGAGGACAGGAACTTTCAGTATAGCGAGCACCTGTGGTCATCAGGCAACTCTGCCGAACGTCGCAGGCATGTTTTGCGACCTTCTCGGGAACCGACACGCAAACCCTTGATTTTCATTAGTTTTTATAGAGTCGCCATGTTGCAAATGTGCAGCATCCGGATTGCCGCCCTGTCACATTCGACATAGCATTTCCAGAAGGCATCGTCTATCTTGATGGAAAGATCCTGCGGAACAACATCATGGCGGACAACGAGACTCAGGGAGACACCGCGACGGGCCAGCTCGACCTGGAGGCCTATCTCGAACAGCGGGAAAAGATGGAGTCGATGTTCGCGGAGAAATTCACGCGCACGCTGACCGTCATGTTCACCGACCTGAAGGGTTCCACCGCGATCGCCGAAAGCCAGGGCGACCTGGTCAGCCGCACCCTCATCAAGGACCACAACCAGATCGTCTTTCCCGCGGTGCAGGAAAACCGCGGCGTGTTCATCAAGTCGATCGGCGACGGCACCCTCTCCTACTTCGAATCCGCGCTCGACGCCGTGCGCGCGGCAGTGCGCATCCAGCAAGGGATGGATGCGCTGAACATGTCGAAGAAATTCAAGACGCCGGTGCTCATGCGCATCGGCATGCACACCGGCCGCTGCGTGGTCGAGAAGAACGACATCTTCGGCGATGTCGTCAACACCGCGTCGCGCTTCGAATCGGCCGCGCATCCGGGCGAGATCTACCTGTCCGAGGATACCTACAACGCCCTCGAGGACAAGTCGGAAATCTATTGCCGCTTCGCCGAGCAGGTCATGCTCAAGGGGAAGAAGGAACCGTACAACGCCTACAAGGCCTTCTGGAGCCGGCAGGAGGTCGAGATCGACATGCAGAACCAGGCGAATGCCGCCGTGCCGGCAGCGCCGCCGCCGAAAGCCGGCGGCGGCAAGTTCGTCTGGATCGGCGTCGCCGCGGCCGTCGTGCTGCTGCTGGCCTTCGTCGGTCCGCGCTTCTTCGGCGCCTCGCAGCCATCGGAGGACAAGCGCTCGATCAGCCATTCGGTATCCGCTCCGCCGGCCGAGGGGCGATGAGGGGGATGGGGAACGACGACGGCGCGCGCTAGCGGGGATCGCGCCGGAACAATCGGATCACTGCCCCGCCCGACCGGGAGGGACGACGTGGATCGCTTTCCGCCGCTGGCAACCAGGCTGTCCCGGCTGCACGGCGCGTGGCCTCTTGCCGCGGCGCTGCTGGCCGGCGCCTCGCTGGTCTACGCGATCCATTTTTCCGGCAGCTATTTCGATTTCCGCCACCAGATCGGCCTGGGGTGGGCCTGCCTGATCGCGCTGTGGATCCTGCACCGCGCGGACTGGGCGCAGACCCAGCCATGGCGGCTGGTGTTCATCTTCGTGGCCGCCTTCCTCGGTCTGCGCTACCTGCTGTGGCGCAGTTTCGACACGCTGACCTATGCCGGGCCGGCCGACTTCTTCGCGATGATGGTCCTGTTCGCGGCCGAGGTATACGCGATGGCGATCTTCTTCATGGGACTGTTCATCAACGCCTGGCCGCTGGTGCGGCCGGCCGCGCCCCTGCATGCGGACCATTCGCGCCTGCCGACGGTCGACGTGCTCATCCCGACCTACAACGAGCCCGACGACATCGTGCTGGCCACCGCCACCGCCGCCACCCAGCTCGACTATCCGAAGGAGAAGCTGCGCATCTGGATCATCGACGACGGCGGCACCGAGAACAAGCGCAACCATCCCGAGAAAGGCATGGACGCCTGGGCACGCCACTACCGCATGCGCGAGATCGCCGGCAGCCTCGGCATCGGCTACCTCACGCGCGAGACCAACCAGCATGCCAAGGCCGGCAACATCAACCACGCCCTGCACTACACCCGCGGCGAGCTGGTGCTGATCCTCGACTGCGACCATGTGCCGACCCATGACTTTCTCAGCAACACGGTCGGATATTTCATCGCCGACCCGAAACTGTTCCTGGTGCAGACGCCGCATTTCTTCATCAATCCCTGCCCGGTCGAGAAAAACCTCGAGGGCATCGCCAACCCGTCGGGCGAGAACGACATGTTCTACCGCTCGATGCATCCGGCCATGGACGCGTGGAACGCCAGCTTCTTCTGCGGCTCGGCCGCGCTGCTGCGGCGCTCCTGCCTGGAGGAGATCGGCGGCATCTGCGGCGAGACCATCACCGAGGATGCCGAGACCGCCTTCACGCTGCACAGCCACGGCTACAACAGCATCTACGTCAACCGGCCGATGGTGTGCGGCCTGTCCCCGGAATCCTTCGACGACTACGTGATCCAGCGCTCGCGCTGGGCGCAGGGCATGGTGCAGCTGGTGCTGCTCAACAACCCGCTGCGCACGCCCGGCCTGACGATCCCGCAGCGGATCTCGTATTTCAACTCCAGCTTCTTCTGGCTGTTCGGCTTTTCGCGCTTCATCTATTTCATCGCGCCGGCGTCCTTCCTGCTGTTCGGCCTGAACGTCTACGACGCGTCGTGGCTGCAGATCCTTGCCTATGCCGTGCCCTTCGTGCTCTGTTCCTTCGTCGTGATGAACTGCTTCTACAAGGGGACGCGCCAGCCGTTCTTTTCCGAGATCTACGAAAGCGTGCAGTCGATGTTCCTGCTGCCGGCGGTGATCTCGGCGCTGCTGCATCCGCACAAGCCCTCGTTCAAGGTCACGCCGAAAGGATCGACCAACGAGCGCAACTACCTGTCGCCCATGTCGGCGCCCTTCTTCCTGGTGATCCTGGTCAACGTGGTGGCGCTGGCGATCGCCGCCATGAAATGGCAGGCCGAACCGGCGCTGCGCGACGTCATCGCGGTCACCGGCGCCTGGTGCGTCTACAACCTCTACCTGGCGCTGGTGTCGCTCGGCGCGTTCTGGGAGCGCCGCCAGGTCCGGCGCTTCCACCGCATCGCGGCCAGCGGCCCGGTGTCGGTGCTGTTCCCGCGGATGCGCGCCACCGTCCAAGGCGAGGTCAGGGACGTCTCGCTGTCCGGCATCGGCTTCGAGATCGATCCGCCCTTCCCGATCAAGCAGCAGGAACGGGTGATCCTGACGGTGCGCGACAGCTACGGGAAGGAATACCGTTTCGAGAGCCGGATCCGCCGCAGCTTCCGCAAGGGTGGGCGCATCTTCTGCGGCAGCGAATTCGTCGACGGCGCGGTCAAGTACCCGAACATCGTCAGCTTCGTCTTCGGCGACAGCCAGCGCTGGGTGGAGAACTGGGACCGCAAGTCGCAGTCGCGCGGCAGCGCGCGCATGCTGTGGTACTTCCTGCGCCAGGGCGTGGTGGCGGTGCGCGGCGGCACGCTGCAGCTGCTGCGGCAGACGCTCGTCGCAGCCTGGAGGCTGCTGCGCAAGTGGCTCGGCACCGGGTACCTGCGCGACCGCTTCTTCGACACCGTGGCCTGGGCCGGCTACGAGCTTTACCTCGGCTTCGTCTGGATCATCGAGCACATCGAGCACCGCCATGCGCGCCGCTTCCACCGCAAGGAAGCCAGCGGCACGGCCACCATCGACTTCCCGCTGCACAATGCGCACGTGATCGCCACCGTCTGCGACGTCTCGCTGACCGGCGTCGGCGTGGAGCTCGACCTGCCGTTCCAGCTCAAGGACGAGGAGCCGGTGGTGATCGACGTGTGCGACAAGGAAGGCCATGCATTCCATCTCGACTGCAGGATCCGCCGCGCGATCCCCCGCAACGGGCACCTGATGTGCGGCGCGGAGTTCCAGATCGACATGCACTCGCTGCCGGAGATCGTGCGCTACGTTTACGGCGAGAGCCTCAAGGACCTGGTGGTGCATTCCTTGTGGGAGCCCAGGCATGGCCATTAGGCTGCTTGTCTTCCTTGCCGTCTTCCTCCTCGTCTCCGGCTCCCTTTGCGCGGAAACGGTGAAGGCGCCGCTCCAGCGCTTCACCGCGGCGCCGTCGATCCAGCTGCGCTGCATCAACGGTTCGCAGAGCATCTCGATCCCGGTGCCGGAGCGCTGGAAGATCAAGTCGGCCCTGCTCACGCTGCGCTACAGCGTATCGAACAACCTGATCGCGGAGGTATCGCAGCTGACGGTGAAGCTCAACGACGAGCCGATTGCGCAGACCCGGCTGACGCCGCAGGCGCCGAACGTCGAGGTGGCGATCGACCTGCCGATCGAACTCGTCAAGAGCGGCTACAACACCCTGTCCTTCCATGTGGCCCAGCACTACTCCCGACAGCAGTGCGAACCGCCGTGCGCGCCGGACCTGTGGACCAACATCAGCGTCGCCGATTCCTTCCTGCAGTTCGAGTACGAGATGCGGGAAGTGCCGCTGCGCCTGGGCGCGGCCTCGAACATGATCTTCGATCCGCGCCAGTTCCCCGAAGCGCATGTCCACATCGTCACCGAGAACATGACGCCGGAGACGGCGACGCTGGCGACGGTGGTGGCGTCGGGCATTGCGCGGCGCTTCGATTACCGCAAGGTGAAGTTCAGCGTGTCGCGCGAACTGAAGCCGCGCGCCGACAACATCCTGATCGGCACCACCGCGTTCGCGCGCCGCATCCTCGGCAAGCGGCCGTTCCATCCGCCGCCCGGCGACGGCGGGCTGCTGACGATACGTCACCTGCCCGACGGCGAGGACGGCTGGGATACCCGGCATGCGCTGATCCTGCTGGCAGACGACCGTCCGGCGGCGCTCAAGGTCACGGCGGCCACGCTGGCCAACATGTCGCTGCCCTACCCCGACAGCGACACCCTGCGGGCGATCGAGTTCAGCATGCCCGACGTCAGCATGTACAGCGGACGCCATGTGCTGGCCTCGGACAAGGCCTACGACTTCCGCACGCTGAACCTGCCGACGCATACCTTCCGCGGGCTCAATTCGGAACCGCTGGAGCTGGCGTTCCGTCTGCCGGCGGACTTCCTGATCAAGCAGAACCAGTACGCGAAGATCTCGCTGAATTTTTCCTATGGCGCCGGGCTGAAGGCCAATTCTGCGCTCAACATCGCGGTGAATGGCCGCGAGCTGCGCGCGATCCATCTCGACAACGGCAGCGGCAACTTCATCGACGGCTACAAGGTGGACATCCCGACCTACGTCTTCAAGCCGGGGGCCAACACGATCACGTTCACGCCGTCGCTGAACACGCTCGGCGGCATGTGCGAGACGTTGCAGTTCGACGGGCTGTTCGTGACGATCTTCGAGAACTCGACGCTGTATTTCCCGCCGATGCCGCACTTCGTGGAGCTGCCGAAGATCGAGCTGTTCGCGCTGAACGGCTTTCCGTTCACGCGCTGGCCGGACGGTTACGAGACGCTGATCTACCTGCCGGGCGGAGACGAGGCATCGCTGGCGACGGCGCTGGACCTGGTGGGCATGGTCACGCAGCGCAACGGCTTTCCGCTGTTCGGCACGCAGGTGACGTTCACGGAGCCGGTCGGCTGGCACGGCGAGATCATGGTGATCGGCAAGGCGACTGCGATCCCGCGCTCGATGATGGCGGCGGCGCCGCTGAAGCTGATGGACGTGGCGAGCGTGCCCTATCCGACCATCCGCAGCTGGAACGCCGAGGCGTCGATCGCCTACAGCCGGCAGAAGAGCGGACTGGGCGGCGGCATCGGGATGGTGATGCAGTTCGAGTCGATCTACAAGCAGGGGCGTTCGGTGGTGCTGTTCACCTCGCAGGACGAGGAAGGCTTGCGGACGCTGGGCGACGCGCTGCTCGATCCCGGCGTCCAGGGGGGCATCACGGGGGACCTGGTGTTCATCGACCTGACCAATCCGAAGTATCCGGTGACGTCGCTCAAGGTAGGCAAGAAGTACACGACGGGCAACAAGGGGGATATCTCGCTGGTCGACTCCTTCCTGTACGCGAATGCCTATGTGTTCTACGGGCTGGTGGCGCTATCGATCGTGGGGCTGGCCTGGCTGGTCTACTGGCGATTGAAGAAGTTCCGGGCGAAGCGGGTCGCGGCGAACGGAGATGGGAAGGGAGCTGGTTGAGCCGTCTTGCAGCGACTCGTGATCATGCGGGCATTGCTTTTCCATCTGCGGGCTGCGGCCATGCGGATATTGCGTTCTCTGCCTGCGGGCTGCGGCCATGCGGATGTTCCCTTCTTTGCCTGCGGGCTGCGGCCATGCGGATGTTCCCTTCTTTGCCTGCGGGCTGCGGCCATGCCGGCGCTTGCGCCGCCACGCTGTTCCGCTGCCCCTGCGGGGTCGCCCTGCGGGCGCCCGGCGGAGCGTCTTCCGAAACGGGGTCCAAAACAACTCGCCCCTGCGGGGCTCAAACAAGTTTTGGCCCTGATCCGTTTCGGAAGACGCTCCGCCGGCAGCTCCAAAGCGTGACGGCACAAGCGCCGGCATGGCCGCTTCGTGACTTGGCAAGCGTGTCTGCATGTGAGCCTCTCCGATATCCCCTCCCCCTTGCAGGGGGAGGGTCAGGGTGGGAGGGGTGCGCTTGAATTGCTGCATGAGTTCGTTCAAGCGCACTACCCCATCCCGGCCTTCCCCCTGCCAGGGGGAAGGAGCGATGGCGCTCGCATTCACGGTGCAAGCGCGTACTCGGTCAGGTGTGGGGGACGGGGTCGGTACGGAGCGGCGAGCCGGATACACGCCACGCAGGTGGCGGTATGCCGGGCCGCGTAGTGCCGACCCCGTCCCCCGCACCCGCTGGCTCGTCATGCGCGTACCAAGAACAAGACTGCCAGCTCGTTACGCGTGTACAGACCACAAGACCGTTGACTCGCCATGCGTAAGCGGAGCACAAGACGGTTGGCTCGTCACGCGCGCATGGAGGAATATGGGAGGCAATGAAAGACCTTATCAGCGCCTCAACACCAACGAAAACGGCCGCTCCACGGGGAGCAGCCGCCGTCGACAACGACCACCAGCGATTACTTGGTGCCGAACAGCCGGTCGCCCGCGTCGCCCAGGCCCGGCACGATGTAGGCATGCTCGTTCAGGTGGGAATCCAGCGAAGCGACATACAGCTTGACGTCCGGATGCGCCTCCTGGAACACCGTCACGCCCTCCGGGGCCGCCACCAGCGCCATGAAATTGATCTGGTCGTCCGCGACGCCGCGCTTCTTCAGCACGTCCACCGCGTGCACCGCCGAATAGCCGGTCGCCAGCATCGGGTCGCACAGGATGAAGATGCGGTCGGTCACGTCCGGCAGGCGCACCAGGTATTCCACCGGCCGGTGCGTGTCCGGATCGCGGTAGACGCCGATATGGCCGACGCGGGCAGACGGCACCAGTTCCAGCAGGCCGTCGCTCATGCCGATGCCGGCGCGCAGCACCGGCACCACCACGAGCTTCTTGCCGGCGATCACCGGCGCATCCATCGCGGTCAGCGGCGTCTCGATGCGCATCGTGGTCAGCGGCAGGTTGCGGGTGATCTCGTAACCCATCAGCAGCGTCAGCTCGCGCAGCAGCTCGCGGAAGGTGCGCGTCGAGGTGTCGCGGTCGCGCATGTGCGACAGCTTGTGCTGGATCAGCGGGTGGTCGAGGATGTGGAGATTGGGAAAGCGGGGATCGTGGGCCATGGTCTCGGTCAGGACGGGTTCGGGAAGGCGGCCGGGCGGCGCGCAATGGCGACATGATAAACCACCGCGCCCCGCCCCGGCCCGAAGAAGGCTTCTAGCCCGCCGCGCCGTCGCGGCGGCCGATCGACAGCAGCGCGTACAGCAGGATCGCGCCGAAGGTGGCGGTGCCGATGCCGCCCAGCGAGAACTGGCCCAGCCTGACCGTGAAATCGCCGGCGCCCAGCACCAGCGTCACCGCCGCCACGATCAGGTTGCGGTTGTCGCCGAAATCGACCTGGTTCTGCACCCAGATGCGCGCGCCCGACACCGCGATCAGGCCGAACACCACGATCGACACGCCGCCCAGCACCGCGCCGGGGATGGTCTGGATGATGGCGCCGAACTTCGGCGAGAAGCCGAGCAGGATCGCGATCGCCGCGGCAATCACGAACACCAGCGTCGAATAGATCTTCGTCACCGCCATCACGCCGATGTTCTCGGCGTAGGTGGTCACGCCGGTGCCGCCGGCCGAGCCGGACAGCATCGTGGCGACGCCGTCGCCGATGAAGGCGCGCCCCATGTAGCGGTCCAGGTCCTGGCCGGTCATGGCGCTGACCGCCTTGATGTGGCCGAGGTTCTCGGCGACCAGGATGATCGCCACCGGCGCGATCAGGAACATCGCGTCCGCCTGGAACACCGGCGCGACGAACGTCGGCACGCCGAACCACGCGGCATTGGCAACCGCCGAGAAATCGATCGGCTTGCCCAGGCCGGCGCCGTTGGTCAGGACCGCGTAGATCACGTAGGCCAGCAGCAGGCCGACCAGGATCAGCAGGCGCTGCAGCATGCCGCGCGCCAGCACCGCCACGAAGCCGATGCACAGGACCGTCACCAGCGCCATCCAGGCATCGAAATTGGTGGCGGTGGCGCCCTTGACCGCGATCGGCGCCAGGTTCAGGCCGATCACGGCGACCACGGCACCGGTGACCACCGGTGGCATCAGCTTCTCGATCCATGCCGTGCCGGCCATCGCGACCACCACGCCGATCAGCGTGTACAGCGCGCCGCAGGCGATGATGCCGCCGAGCGCGACGCCGATGTTGGGATTGGGGCCCTGCCCTGCATAGCCGGTGGCCATGATGACCAGGCCGATGAAGGCGAACGACGAACCGAGATAACTCGGCACCCGGCCGCCGACGAACACGAAGAACAGCAGCGTGCCGACGCCCGACATGAAGATCGCCAGATTGGGATCGAAGCCCATCAGCAGCGGCGCCAGCACGGTCGCGCCGAACATGGCCACCACGTGCTGCAGGCCCATCGCTGCCATCTGCGGCCACGGCAGGCGCTCCTCGGTGCCGATCACGGCCCCGCGGCCGTCGTCCGCGCCCTGCCTCAGGCGCCATTGCGGAAAGTAGCCAGCCATCGATTGTCCTCCCTGGATGTCGTACCGGCGATGCGGCACGGATGGTGATGTGCGGACCGGCCGGCGCGCGCGGCGCGGCCGGCGGAAAAATGCCGCGGCTATTGTGGCATGTTTGCATCGGCGCAGCCATGACCGCGCCTGTCCCGCACGCGAAGCCGCCGCGGCGGCGAGGCAAGGCGACAACATTTTCCGTGATGCGGAACGACGGGCACGGAACGCCCCGCGCCGTCACGCTCACAACGTCAGCGTCACCGCGTGCAGCACCAGTCCGACCAGGCCGCCGACCAGCGTGCCGTTGATGCGGATGTATTGCAGGTCGCGGCCCACCTGCAGCTCGAACTTGCGGGTGACGGTATCGGTGTCCCACTGGTCGATCACCCGCTGCACCAGTCCGGCGATCGCATGCCGGCGCGCCGAGGCGGCATCGACCGCGAACGAGCGCAGCGCGGTGTTGAGCTTGATGCGCAGTTCCTCGTCGCCGGCCAGCGCGGCACCCATGTCCTCCAGCGCATTCTCAAGCAGGGATGCCATGCCGGAATCGGGCGCCGCCGCATCGGCGAGCAGCCGTTCGCGCACGTCGCCCCATACCTGGCCGAGGTAGTCGCGCAGCAGCGGATGGCCCAGCGCCTGCTCCAGCCCGCGCGACAAGGCCTCTTCCACGTCAGGCGCGTCGCGCAGGCGCGCGGCCCAGTCGCGGATCGACACCTCGAAGCGCTCGCGCCATCCGCTGGACGGGTCGCGCATCTCGTCGAGCACGTTCTGCATGCCGTCGACGATGCGCACGTAGAAGCGCTCGTCGATCGCGCGCGGCATCCAGCGCGGGCTCTGCTCGTGCACCTTCTGGCGGATGTAGGGCTTGTGGCGTTCGAGCGCGACGCCGGCCGTCTCCAGCAGGCGGTCGAAGATCGCATGGTGGCGGCCGCCGGCAATCAGCACTTCCAGCAGCTCGGCCGCCACCGGCCCCAGCCGCATGCGCGACAGCGAGGCACCGAGCGCGCGTTGCAGGAAGCGCGAGATGTCCTCGTCCTCCACCGCGCGCACCAGCGCCGGCACCAGCGCAACGGCCTGGGTCGCCACGGCGCGGCGGTTGTCGCGCTCCTTCAGCCAGCCCGCCGCCATGCCGGCGAAGTCGAGCTCGCGCATCTCTTCCGACAGCACTTCCCGCGTCATGAAATTGTGTTCGAGGAAGTGCCCGATGCTGCGCGCGATGCGGGCCTTGTTGCGCGGAATGATGGCGGTGTGCGGTATCGGCAGGCCGAAGGGATGGCGGAACAGCGCCGTGACCGCGAACCAGTCGGCCAGCGCGCCGACCATCGCCGCCTCGGCGAACGCGGCAACGAAGCCGATGGCGGGATGGCGCCATTCGGTGGCGCGCGCGACGACGAACACGACCGCCATCAGGACCAGCAGCCCGGTGGCGATCGCACGCGTCCTGGCCAGCGTTGCCTGCTGTTCGAGTTCGGACATTCCCGGTGACCATGCCATGCATGACGATGCGATGCCCGTTCGAGCATGGCGACCGCCCCCGGTTCCGGCGCGGCAACGCGTCCTTGACCCCGGGCACATGCCGCACGGCATGGCGCCCGGCGCCGCCGACTCAGAAGCCGAAGGAAACGCCGAGCAGCACCGCCGCGCCGAGCGCGGCGAAGATCGCCGCCGCCGCCAGACGCACCAGGCGGAACGGGAAATTCGGCGCGGCAACGCGGCCGAGGAAGACCGCCGGCGTGTCGGCGATCATCATGCCCAGCGTGGTGCCGAACAGCACCGGCGCCAGGTCCTGGAAGCGTGCCGCCAGCGCCACCGTGGCCAGCTGGGTCTTGTCGCCGATCTCGGCCAGGAAGAAGGTGATGCAGGTCAGCAGGAAGACGCCGTAGCCGGCGCGCTCCAGCTTCTCTTCTTCCTCGAACGCGTCGGGCTTGAGCGCCCACAGGGCGATGGCGATGAAGGACAGGCCGAGCAGCCAGCGCAGCACGGCCGGCGACAGCTGGTCGGCGACCCACTGGCCGACGAAGGCGGCCAGTGCATGGTTGAGGATGGTGGCGACGAAGATGCCGGCAATGATCGGCAGCGGCCGGCGGAACCGGACGGCGAGCAACAGGGCGAGCAGCTGGGTCTTGTCGCCGATCTCGCCGATGGTGACGGCCAGCGTGGAGACGAGGAAGGCTTCCATGGATTCCGGATGGCGGGTCGGGCGTGTGTCGACCAGGGGCATGCGGCCTCCCGCCCAACCCTGGCAACGGAAGCGACATGCCCGTGGTCTCGCCAAACCGCCGGCCGCATCCGCTGCGCCGGGGTCAAACGCACCATGATCGAGATCAAGCGTGTTGATGCGTTTCCTTCGCGCGGCGAAGGAGGCTACTCCCCAAGGACGGCGGCGATTATACCAGCCGCGATGTGCCCGGGGAAACGACTGAACTCGCGTTGCCGCATCCTCTCCAATTCCGGTCGCGGCAAGCCGGCAACGGCTCGCCTCATCTCGCCATCTGAAACCGGGAGGATTTCCATGCATGCCCGCAATGCCTTCGCCAACGCCAATCCGTTCATCCTGTGGACCCGACTGTCGCTCAAGACCTGGGAGATGCTGTTCGCCTCGGCCCAGGTGATCCACCATCGCACCGGCCGCATGGCGCGCGCCGGCATCGTGCCGGACGCGCGCGACCGGCGCGAGTTCCACCGGATGGGACAGGAGAAGCTGGAAGCCGTCGCCGAATCGCTGCAGGCGGTGGCGTTCAGGACCTTCACCTTTCAGCAGCAGGCCGGACTGGCGCTGTGGCGGCAGTGCATGGCCGGCATGACCGGCTGGGCCACGCTGGCGGGCAGCCGCAGCGCGGTGCACGCGGCGCAGGTGCAGGGCGAGATGCTGCGGCGGGCCATGCAGCAGTCGGCCGGCTCGATCGCCCAGGCCGGCAATCTCGCGGCGCGCCTGCTGCACACCGGGCTGTTGCCGATCCACTCGCGCGCCACCGCCAATGCGCGGCGGCTGGCGAAGATCGCGTCGTGATCAGTCCGTGATGATCATGCGGCGCGCGGTGCCGCCGACCAGCTTCTCGAAATCCTCGGCGCCGAGCGGCGCGCTGAAGTAGTAGCCCTGCATCTCGTTGCAGCCGGCGCCCATGAGGAAATTCATCTGCTCGCGCGTCTCGACGCCCTCGGCGACGACGCGCATGTCGAGCGCGCGCGCCATCGCGATGATGGCCTGGGCCAGCGCCACCGCGTCGCGGTTGTCGGGCAGGCCCATGATGAAGGAGCGGTCCACCTTCAGGTTGTCGATCGGGAAGCGCTGCAGGTAGGACAGCGACGAATAGCCGGTGCCGAAGTCGTCGATCGAGAAGCGGATGCCCATGCCGGTCAGCGCGGAGAAGACCGGCTCGAGCCGCTCGGTATCGCCCATCAGCAGGCTTTCGGTGATCTCGAGGTCGAGCGCTTCGGGCACCAGGCCGGTGCATTGCAGGACGTCGATGATGCGCGACACCAGGCGCTCGTCCTGGAACTGGCGCGCCGACAGGTTGACCGCGATGTTGAGGCCGGGCGCGATGGTGCGCCGCCACTCCGCCGCCTGCCGGCAGGCCTGTTCCAGCACCCAGCTGCCGATCGGGATGATGAGGCCGGTGTCTTCCGCCACCGGGATGAATTCCGCCGGCGACACCATGCCGGTGTCCGGGCTTTGCCAGCGCAGCAGCGCCTCGGCGCCGACGATGCGGCCGCTGCGCAGGTCGATCTTCGGCTGGTAGAACAGGCGGAACTCGTTGTGCACCAGCGCGCGCCGCAGGTTCTTTTCGATCAGGTAGCGGCGCTGCGCGCGCGCATTGAGCGCGCTGGTGAAGAAGCGGTAGCTGTTGCGCCCCGCTTCCTTGGCGGCGTACATCGCGGCGTCGGCGCTGCGCAGCAGGGTCGGGCCGTCGGCGCCGTCGTCCGGATGGACGGCCACGCCGATCGACACCCCGAGGAAGTACTCGTTCCCTTCCAGCAGGAAGGGTTCGGCGACGGCGCGCTGGATCTTCTCGCACAGCTGGCCGATCGCGGCGCCGTCGTCGTCGCCGCAATGCAGGATCACGAACTCGTCGCCGCCCAGCCGCGCCAGGGTGTCGTGCTCGCCGATGCAGGAGGACAGCCGTCCGCTGACCAGCTGCAGCAGGCGGTCGCCCGCCTCGTGGCCGATCGAATCGTTGATGTGCTTGAAATGGTCGAGGTCGAGGAACAGCACGGCCAGCCGGTGGGTGGCGGCGCCCTCGCCTTCCGCCTCCTCGGCCGCCTCCGCCAGCGACTGGCGCAGGCGCTCGCCGAAGAAGGTGCGGTTCGGCAGGCCGGTCAGCGCATCGTGGGTCGCCATGAACTTGAGCTGCTGCTGCGCATGCTTCTCGGCGCTGATGTCGGTGAACGAGATCATCACCGAACTGGGCTCGGTCTCGCCGTGTCGCCGGATCGGCAGCACGTTCTGCTCGATCCAGACGATCACGCCGTCGGCCAGCTCGACGCCGACGATCAGGTCGAGGATCGGCGTGCCGGTGCGCAGCACGACGTTCGACGGCAGGTCGTCCTTCGGGATCTCGGCGCCGTTCTCGGCGATCACGCGCTTGAAGTAGCTGCCGCGCTTCATGCCGATCAGGCAACCCGGCGGCACGCGCAGGATGCGTTCCGCGCTCGGATTGCAGGCGACGATGATGCCCTCGCGCGTCTGCACCAGGATGCCTTCGGTCAGGCAGGTGACGACCGACCGGTAGCGGTCCTCGCTCTCCTGCAGGCTGCGCTCGACCGCATCCTTCTGCACCGCCACGCCGACCAGGTGGGTGACGTCGGAGATCAGCGCCAGCTCCTCGGCGGTCGGGCCGCGCGGCGTGTCGCTGTAGAGGGCGAAGGCGCCGACCGGACGGCGCGACGCGCCGCGGATCGGCGTCGACCAGCAGGCGCGCAGGTCATGCGGCAGCGCCGCCGCACGGTAGTCTTCCCACAACGGGTCGGTCGCGATGTCGCTGACGATGACCTGGCGGTTGGTGAACATGGCCGTGCCGCAGGAGCCCGCCTTCGGGCCGATCTGCACGCCGTCGATGGCGGCGTTGTAGGGCTGGGGCAGCGACGGCGCCGCGCCGACACGCACATGGCGGCCGTCGAAGTCGAGCAGCAGGATGGAACAGCGCACCTTGCGGTCGAGCAGTTCCTCGGTCAGCAGGCAGGTGCGCCGCAGGACGTCCGACAGCGAGCGGCCGAGCGCGATCATCTCGAGGATGGCCTTCTCGTGCTGCAGGAAGGCGCGCGCGCGCAGCGCGTCCTCGCCCAGTTCGCGGTGGCGCTGCTCGCTCTGGGCCAGCAGGGCCTGGGACTGCTTGCGGTCGGTGATGTTGCGCGCGACGGCCTGGATCGACGGCCGGCCGCGGAACGGGAACGGTGCCGCGCGGGCTTCGACATCGACCCAGCTGCCGTCGCGGCGCAGGTATTTCTGTTCCATCGGCGCGACCGCGCGGCCGGTCTCGAGCATGATGGCGGCGCGCTCGCGCACCTGGCGCAGGTGGTCGGGATGGATGAACTCGGTGAGGTGCAGGCCGAGGATGTCGGCCGGCGACGTGCCGCCGAGCAGGTCGACGGCGGCGGCGTTGACATATGCGATGCGTTCGTCCTGCAGGACGAACATGGCGTCGGGCGCCAATTGCACCAGGGCCTCGAACCCGCCCTGCGGATCCGCCGCCTGCTGCTCCCTTGCTGTGCGCTCGACTGTCATGCAGCGATTGTAGCCTGCCTTTCCGCCGCGAAGCTCATCGGGACATGTCCTGCCGCGTTGCACCGCGCGGCGGCTCGTCAGCCTTCGCGTCCGTCGATGCGCGCACGCCACAGGTAGGGGCCGTACACCACCGCATACAGCAGGAAGGAGGCCACCCAGCAGACGCCCGACAAGGCCAGCACGGCGGCCGACCACGACGCCGCCGGTGCCAGCGCGGCCAGCACGCGCAGCACCGCGCCGATCTGGATCAGGACATACATCGCCGGTTCGGCGCGTCCGCTCCTGAGCATGCGGCCGGTGTGGCCGAGCGCGGTGCGCGTGATCATGCCGACAATCAGGCCCGCCATCGAACCGACCGTCAGCGCATGGAAGGCAGCGCTGCTGCCCGCCAGGCCGAGCGACGCGGCGGCGAGCAGCACGAGGCCGACCGCGATCCAGGCGTACGACAGGTGCAGGATCCACAACAGCGGATTGCCGAGCGTGCGCCACGACTGCCAGCCGGCCAGGCGCACCGCCTGCGCGCAGCCGGCGGCGAAGGCCAGCGATGCCGTCATGGGCCCGGGCAGCCCGGCGGTCCACGCCACGGCGGCCAGCGCCACCAGGGCGATCGCGATGCGGTCGCGGCGCCGCTCGACCACCGGATGCGTGCCGGGGACGGCGTTGGCCGTGAATCCCGGGATGACCCGTCCGCCGATCACCGATTCGATGACGACCACGATCAGGATGGCGGCATGCACCGCGCGCACCGGGTCGATGCCGCCCACGCCCAGCCTCGCGGCATGGAAGGCGGCGTTGGCGAGCGCCAGCAGGCCGAGCAGCACGATGAGGAACATGTTGCGGCGGTTGCCGGCGCGCTGCAGCACGCGGTACAGCGGCCAGGCGGCGGCCGGAAGGAAGGCCAGGTCGACGGCGGCGGCCAGCGCCGGCGGCGCCAGCAGCATCGCCACCCGCCCTGCCAGCCACAGGCCCGCCAGCGCGGCAAGATGGGTGCCGCGCGGCGTCCACAGGCCGGTCCAGTTGCGGCCGGCCGTGTACAGGAAGCCGACGATCACCGCGATCGCCATGCCGAACACCATCTCGTGCATGTGCCAGAAGACATTGACGTTCGGCAGCGCAGGCAGGAGGCCGTGCAGGCGCACGATCCACAGTGCGATGCCGAGCGCCGCAAACACGGCGGCGAGCAGGTAGAACGGCCGGAAGCCGAGCCGCCACAGCGGCCATTGGCCGAAGCCGGCCTGCGGCGCCGGCCGGCGCCGGGGTTCGTCGATGGTCAGGATGCTCATGGTCTGCTCCGCCCGGAATGGCCTTAAAGATGTATTTTTAGTGAATCTTATATCCGGCCGCCCCGCGCCGCAAGGAGTTTCGGCATGCCAGCTTGCTTTCATTTTTATACGGCCGTATAGTAATGCCATCCCTACCGGATTCCGACGCCATGCCCCGTCCCTCGCAACACATCGACCAGCGTCTGCTCGACGCCGGCTTGGCCCTGCTGCCGGAGACCGGCTGCAAGGGCCTGTCGGCGCGCCGGCTGGCCGAGCACGCAGGCGTCAATCTCGGCATGTTCCATTACCACTTTCGCAACAAGGACAACTTCATCCGCATCCTGCTCGACCAGGTCTACGAGCGGATGTTTTCGATGCTGAGCCTGCGCGCCACCGAAGGCGCATCTCCGCGCGAGAACCTGCGCAATGCCCTCCTGGTGCTGGCGCGCTTCGGCAACGAGCATCGCCGGCTGCTGCGCCGCATCGTGGCCGACGCGCTCGCCGGCGAACCGGTGGCCGGCGAATTCCTGCGCACCAACGTGCCGCGCCATATCGCCATCCTGGCCGGGCTGATCGCGGCCGCGCAGCGCGAGGGACAGCTGGTCACGGCGCCGCTGCCCCAGCTGCTGGCCTTCCTGGCCGGCGCCATCCTGGCGCCGCTGCTGCTCGGCACCGCGCTGGCGGAACACGGCACGCTGCCGGCACCGCTGGCCACCGGCTTCGAATCCGCCGTCGCATCCGACGACGTCATCGCGCAGCGCATCGACTTCGCGCTGCGCGGACTCTCTGCGCTTCCGGAGGCGCCCCCATGAAACCGACCCTGCCCGTCCTGCTCTGCGCCACCCTGCTGCTGGGTGCCTGCCAGCGCACCGATCCCGATGTGTTTCCCGGCTATGCCGAGGGCGAATACGTCCGCCTGGCCAGCCCCATCGCCGGCACGCTGGCGAAGCTGCACCTGCGGCGCGGCGACCGCGTGGCGGCTGGCGCGCCCGCCTTCGTGCTGGAACAGGACAGCGAACAGGCGGCGCGCAACGAGGCGGCCGCGCGGCTGGCGCGCGCGCAGGCCGTGCTCGACAACCTGAAGAAAGGTCGCCGCCCCGACGAACTGGCGGCGCTGCAGGCGCAGGCCGCGCGCGCCCAGGCTGCGCTCGACCTGTCGCTGGCGAACCTCGCGCGCCAGCAGCAGCTGGTGTCGGCGCGCTATGTATCGCCGGCCCGCCTCGACGAAGCGAACAGCGCGGTGTCGCGCGACCGCGCCCAGGTGCGCGAGCTGCAGGCGCAGCTGCGCATCGCCCGCCAGGGTGCCCGCGCCGACGAGATCCGCGCGGCCGAGCAGGAAGTGGCGGCCGCCGTGGCCCAGGTCGCGCAGGCCGACTGGCGCGTGGCCCGCAAGACGCTGAACGTCCCTGCCGCCGCCGACGTGGCCGACGTGCTCTACCGCGAAGGCGAACTGGTTCCGGCAGGCGCGCCGGTGGTGTCGCTGCTGCCGCCGGGGAACGTCAAGGCGCGCTTCTTCGTGCCGGAGGCGGCACTCGGCCGCATCCGCCTCGGCCAGCCCGTCACGATTGCCTGCGACGGCTGTCCCGCCCCGCTGCCGGCCACCATCAGCTACATCGCGCCGCAGGCCGAATACACCTCGCCGCAGATCTATTCGAAGGAGAACCGCGCCAGCCTGGTCTTCATGGTCGAGGCGCGGTCGGCAGCGCAGGAAGGCAAGGCGGACAATGCCGCGCGCCTGCACCCGGGGCAGCCGCTCGAGATCCGCCTCGCAGGAAGCGCGCGATGAACCCGATCGCCGAGCCGATCATCGATGTGCGCGGCCTGACCAAGCGCTTCGGCGACCGTGTCGTGGTCGACGGCTTCGACATGCGCGTGCCGCGCGGCCGCATCTACGGCTTCCTCGGCCCCAACGGCAGCGGCAAGACCACCACCATCCGCATGCTGTGCGGCCTCTTGACGCCGGACGCCGGCGAGGGCACCTGCCTGGGCCACGACATCCGCCGCGAGGCCTACCGGATACGCCGCCACGTCGGCTACATGACACAGAGGTTCGGCCTCTACGACGACCTGTCCATCGACGAGAACCTCGATTTCGTCGCGCGCATCTACGAGGTGCCTGACCGCCGCCGCAAGGTGGACGCGACGCTGGAGCGCCTCGGCCTGGCGACGCGGCGGCGGCAGCTGGCCGGCGCCCTGTCCGGCGGCTGGAAGCAGCGCCTGGCGCTGGCCGCCTGCCTGCTGCACGCACCGCAGTTGCTGCTGCTGGACGAGCCGACCGCCGGCGTCGACCCGAAGGCGCGGCGCGAATTCTGGGACGAGCTGCACGACCTCGCCGCCGCCGGCCTGACGGTGCTGGTCTCGACCCATTACATGGACGAGGCGGAACGCTGCCACGAGCTGGCCTACATCGCCTACGGCCGCCTGCTGGCGCGCGGCACCGCGGCCGAGCTGATCGCGGGCGCGAACCTGACCACCTGCGAGATCGCCGGCGGCGACCTCGGCGGCCTGTCGCGCATGCTGCGCGCCGACGCGCGCATCCGCACCGTCGCCCCGTTCGGCGCCACGCTGCATGCCAGCGCCTCGTCGGCGGACGATCTCGATGCCGCCCTCGCCGGCCGCATCGCGCCGGACATGCAGGTGCGCCGCATCGCGCCGAACCTGGAAGACATCTTCATCGCCCTGATGCAGGATGCCACCGACAACTACGCTGCCTGAACGATGCCATGAACTGGTCGCGCTTCCTCGCCATCCTCATCAAGGAATTCCGCCAGATCCGGCGCGACCGGCTGACCTTCGCCATGATGGTCGCGGTGCCGATCATCCAGCTGGTGCTGTTCGGCTATGCGATCAACACCGATCCCAAAGGCTTGCCGATGGCCGCGGTGATCGCCGACGAAAGCAGCTTCTCGCGCACCCTGGTGGCGGGCCTGGAGAATTCGAAATACTTCCGCCTCACCCACCGTCCGCGCGGCGAGGCCGAGGCGACGCGCCTGCTGGAACGCGGCGAGGTGCAGTTCGTGCTGGTGGTGCCGCCGGGCTTCTCGCGCCAGCTGCTGCGCGGCGAGCGGCCGGCGCTGCTGGTCGCCGCCGATGCCACCGATCCGTCGGCCTCGGGCAATGCGCTGGCGGCGCTGAACGCGATCGCGCGCCAGGCGCTGCAGCGGGAATATGCCGGAGCGACGGCATCGCTGGCGCCGCCCGAGCTGTCATTCGACCTGCGCGTGCAGCGCCGCTTCAATCCCGAGGGCCTGTCGCGCTACAACATCGTGCCCGGCCTGATCGGCGTGATCCAGACGATGACGATGATCATGATGACGGCGCTGGCGATGACGCGCGAACGCGAGCGCGGCACGATGGAAAACCTGCTGGCCACGCCGGCGCGGCCGTTCGAGGTGATGGTCGGCAAGATCGTGCCCTACATCCTGATCGGCTACATCCAGGCCGGCGTGATCCTGGCGGCCGCGTGGCTGATGTTCGACCTGCCGCTGGTCGGCAGCCTGGCGCTGCTGGCCGCCGCGCTGATGCTGTTCATGGCGGCCAACCTGGCGGTCGGCTTCACCTTCTCGACGATCGCGCGCAACCAGCTGCAGGCGATGCAGCTGACCTTCTTTTTCTTCCTGCCGTCGATGCTGCTGTCGGGCTTCATGTTCCCGTTCCGCGGCATGCCGGACTGGGCGCAGGCGCTCGGCGAGATCCTGCCGCTGACGCATTTCCTGCGCATCGTGCGCGGCATCCTCCTCAAGGGCAACGGGCTCGCCGAGGTCGCGCCGAACCTGTGGCCGATCGCGTTGTTCATGCTGGCGGCGGGGGCGATCGCAATGCTGAGGTATCGGAGGACGCTGGATTGAGAAGCGGCTACGCATCGATGCGCACCGCACGGCCCCTTCCCCCGCAGAGGGGGAAGGTCGGGATAGGGGTGGTGCGCCCGAACAAACGCATGGTTTCATTCGCGCTCACTCCCCCCACCCTAACCCTCCCCCTTGCAGGGGGAGGGAATGCCGGAGCGTAGCTCAGCCGTTCGCTTCGGGCGCGATCGCCGCCAGATGCTGGCGCGCGATGTCGAACTCGCGCTGCAGCGAATCGAGCAGCGTGCGCGCGCCGTCGGTGCGGCCCGAGCGGCCGAGCGCCTCGAGCTCCATGCAATGCTTGCGCATGCGCTGGGCACCGAGGTTCTCGATCGACGACAGGTAGCGATGCGCCGCCGACTCGAGCGCCTGAGCGCTGCCCGCGCGGATGGCCTCCGCGATGGCATCGAGATGCCTGGGCGAATCGTTGAAGAACAGCGCGACCAGCTCGGCCACCAGGCGGGGATTGTTCTCGTCCTGCAGCTCGCGCAGCTGGTCGATGCGGCGGCGGTCGATCACCGGGTCGCCGCCCAGTTCCGGCGGCGCGCTCGGCGCCGGCGTATGGCCGGCCACTTCCATGAGCACATTGCGGATGTCGTCCAGCTCCACCGGCTTGGACACGTAGGCGTCCATGCCGGCCTGCAGGCATTTCTCGCGGTCGCCCGGCATGGCGTTGGCGGTCATGGCGATCACGCGCGGGCCGGCGCCGTAGCGCTGGCGCAGGCGGCGGGTCGCCTCGTAGCCGTCCATCTCCGGCATCTGCACGTCCATCAGCACGATGTCGTAACTCTGGCGTTCCATGGCGTCGAGCGCCTCGATGCCGTTGGCCACCACGTCGGCGCGGTAGCCGAGGTGGGCCAGCAGCTGCTGCACCACCTTCTGGTTGACGGTGTTGTCCTCGGCCACCAGGATGGACAACGGCAGCACCTCGGCCAGCCGCTGGTGCGGCGAGGTACGGCCCGGAGCTTCCCTGCGCGGCTCGATGTGCATCGCGTGCAGCAGCACCTCGAACAGCGCGGTCGGCTTGATCGGCTTGGACAGGAAGGCGGCGAACTGCACGTGGTCCATGCTCTGGCTGCGCGGCCGGTTGGTCACCGAGGTCAGCATGATCAGCGGCAGCGAGGCCGGGTCACGGTACTTGCGGATCTCCAGCGCCAGGCCCAGGCCATCCATCTCCGGCATGCTCATGTCGAGGATGGCGACGTCGAAGGCATGTCCGTGGCGCACGAAATCGAGCGCCTCGACCGCCGACGCGGCGGCCGACGGCAGCATGCCCCACAGCAGGGTCTGCTTGACCAGCACGCGGCGGTTGGTGCTGTTGTCGTCGACGATCAGCACGCGCTTGCCGGTCAGCGCCGACGAGCGCTCCTGCAGGAAGGACTGCGCGGTCTGGGTGCCGGACGCCTCGGCGACGATGGTGAAATGGAAGGTCGAGCCGACGCCGACTTCGCTGTCGACCCACATCCTGCCGCCCATGATCTCGGCCAGGCGGCGGCTGATCGCCAGACCGAGGCCGGTGCCGCCGTACTTGCGGGTGATCGAGGCGTCGACCTGGGTGAAGGAATGGAAGATCTCGGCCAGCTTGTCCTCGGGAATGCCGATGCCGGTGTCGCGCACCGAGAAACGCACCTCGAAGCGCTGGCTGTCGACCGGCGCGGCCGCCACCGACACCACCACTTCGCCATGGTGCGTGAACTTGATCGAGTTCGACAGCAGGTTGACCAGGATCTGGCGCACGCGGGTCATGTCGCCGAACAGCGAGGCCGGCACGCTGTCGTCGATGAAATACGCCAGGTTGAGATTCTTCTCGCTGGCGTCCGACGACAGCAGGTCGAGCGACTCCTCGACGACGCGGCGCAGGTCGAACGGCTGGCGCTCGAGCTCCAGGCGCCCCACCTCGATCTTCGAATAGTCGAGGATGTCGTTGATGATCGTCAGCAGCACCTCGCTGCTGGCGCGGATGGTCTCGGCGTAGTCGCGCTGCTCGTCGTCCACGCGGGTGTTGAGCAGCAGGCTGGTCATGCCGATGACGGCATTGAGCGGCGTGCGGATCTCGTGGCTCATGTTGGCCAGGAACATGCTCTTGGCGCGCATGGCGGCCTCGGCCGCTTCCTTGGCGTTGCGCAGCTCGCGCTCGTAGGCCATGCGCTGGGTGATGTCGCGCAGGATCACGGTGTGGATCAGCATGTCGCCGACCTCGAGCTTGGAGATCGAGGCCTCGGCCGGGAACTCGGATCCGTCCTTGCGCATGCCGTAGATGGCGCCGCGCTCCGACATCTGGCGCGCCTCGGCGCCGGACCGGTCGAAGCGGTCGATGTGCGACTGGTGGTGCTTGCGGTAGCGCGGGGGCAGCAGCGTGTCGAGGCTCTGGCCGATGATCTCGCCGGCGGGCCAGCCGAAGATGCGCTCGGCGCCCCGATTGAACAGGATGATGTTGTTCCTGTCGTCGACGCAGATGATGGCGTCGTCGGCGATGGAAAGAATGCCGTTGAGCTGGGCGGCGGTCAGACTGCTGGCCGTCATGGAGAGGTTCTGGAGAAAGTTGTCGATGTAGTCATTCACTGCGCGAGTCTCCATGCTACCCGTTTTCCGTAACGGCATGTGGCGGCCGGACACGAAATATGTCCGCCGCCACGTCCCGACAATGTCAGGCATTCAAGTTGCGATGCGGCCGGGCCGCCTGCACGGTCCGGCCGGTTGCCGCCCTGTCAAAGATCCAGGTGCAGCTCCACGGTCCCGTCCCCGCCCCGGATCGGGCTGACCGTGAAGCCGAGGCCTTGCACCAGGTCGATGATCCGCTTGTTGTCCGACAAGGCCTCGCCGACGATCGCCCGGGTGCCGCGGCTGCGGAAATAGGCGATCAGCTTCTCCATCAGCACCCGCCCCAGGCCATGGCCTTTCAGGTCGGAGCGCACCGTCACCGCGAACTCGGCGGCCATGTTGTCCGGATCGGCCACCGCGCGCGACACGCCCAGCGTCTCGGTCCTGCCGTCGCCCAGGTCGCGCACGGCGACGAAGGCCATCTCGCGGTCGTAGTCGATCTGCGTCAGGCGCGCCAGGTGGGCCGGCTGCAGCTCGCGCACGCGGGTGAAGTAGCGGAAGCGCACGTCTTCCGGGGTCAGCTTCTCGAAGAAGCGGATGTGGTTGGCCGCGTCTTCCGGCTTGATCGGGCGCACCAGGATGTCCTGGCCGTCCCAGGTCATGCGCTCTTCCAGCTCGCCCGGATACGGGCGGATCGCCAGGCGCGCGAGCGCGGCCTTCGGATCGGCGGCCTGCACCTTGATGCGGGCGTCCAGCGCGATCACGCCGTCCTCGTTGGCCAGCAGCGGGTTGATGTCCAGCTCGGCCAGCTCCGGGATGTCGGCGGCCAGTTGCGAGATGCGGATCAGCGTCCGGTAGACCGCGTCCATGTCGGCCGGCGGCACGTTGCGGTAGCCGGCCAGCTGGCGCGACACGCGGGTGCGGGAGACCAGGTCGCGCGCCAGCACGGTGTTGAGCGGCGGCAGGCCGATCGAGCGGTCGGCGATCACCTCGACCGCGGTGCCGCCGCGGCCGAACAGGATCACCGGGCCGAACACCGGGTCGGTGGCCACGCCGACGATCAGCTCGCGCGCATTGGCGCGGCGCGCCATCGCCTGCACCGTGAAGCCGTGCAGCACGGCATGCGGATACAGTTCGCGGATGCGGGCCAGCATGCCGTCGGCCGCCTTGCGCACCTCGTCGGCGTTCTCCAGGTCGAGGGCCACGCCGCCGACGTCGGACTTGTGGGTGATGTCCGGCGACAGGATCTTGATGGCCACCGGGTAGCCGATGCGCTCTGCCAGGGTCACGGCTTCGCCGGCCGACAGCGCGACGGCGGTCTCGACCACCGGGATGCCGTAGGCGGCCAGCACCTCCTTGGCTTCATGCTCGGACAGCAGGTTGCGGCCGCTCTCGAGCACGCGGCCGATGATCGCGCGCACCTTGTCGCGGTCGAGCGAGGAGTCCGATGCCGACGAGGACGGCGCCTCGATCAGCAGGTTCTGGTTGCGCCGGTACTGCACCACCTGCATGAAACCGTGCACCGCGTCCTCCGGCGTGCCGTAGGTCGGCAGGCCGGCATCCGAGAAGGTGCGGCGGGCCTGGGCGACGGCATCGCCGCCGAGCCAGCAGGAAAACACGTTGCGGCTGGCGTTCTTGATGATCGGCGCGACGGCGGCGGCGATGTCGGCGCTCGGCACGATCGCGGTCGGCGCGTGGATGAACAGCATCGCGTCGGCGTCGTCGCTCTGCATCAGGGTCTCGAGCGTCTGGATGTAACGCTCGGCGGGTGCGTCGCCGATGATGTCGACCGGGTTGCCGCGCGACCAGGTCGATGGCAGGAACGTGTCCATCTTCGCCAGCGTGTCCTCGGACAGCACGGCCATCTTGCCGTGGCAGTCGATCAGGGCGTCGGTGGCCATCACGCCCGGGCCGCCGCCATTGGTGACGATGGCCAGGCGCTCGCCGTACAGCGGGCGGGCATGGGCCAGGGTCTCGACGGCGTCGAACAGGTCTTCGGTGGAATACACGCGCAGCATGCCGGCGCGGCGGATGGCGGCGTCGTAGACGGCATCGGCGCCGGCCAGCGCGCCGGTGTGCGAGGCGGCGGCCTTGGCGCCCTCGGGCGCGCGGCCGGCTTTCAGCAGCAGCACCGGCTTGGAACGGGCCGCGGCGCGGGCGGCCGACATGAATTTGCGGGCGTTGCGGATGTCCTCGATGTACAGCAGGATGGCCTGGGTGTTCTGGTCGCCCGCCAGGTAGTCGAGCAGGTCGCCGAAATCGACGTCGGCGCTGTCGCCCAGCGAGACGAATTTCGAGAAGCCGATGCCGCGGGTTTTCGCCCAATCGAGAATGCCGGTCACCAGCGCTCCCGATTGTGAGACAAGCGCGATCTTGCCAGGCAGCGCGCCGGTATGGGCGAAGCTGGCGTTCAGGCCGATGGTCGGCACCAGCAGGCCCACGCAGTTGGGGCCGAGGATGCGCAAGAGGTGCGGGCGGGCGGCGTCGAGCATCGCCTGCTTGACAGTCCTGCCGTCGCGATAAGGCACGCCCAGGCCGGCGGTCAGCACGACGGCGGCCTTGGTGCCGCCGCGCCCGAGCTCGTCGATCAGGCCGGGCACCGTGTCGGGCGGCGTGCAGATGACGGCCAGGTCGGGCGCCTGCGGCAGGTCGGCGATGGAGGAGAAGACTTCCAGGCCGTCCAGCATGGCGTATTTCGGGTTGACCGGCATGATCGTGCCGGCGAAGCCGCCGACCACGAGGTTGTGCAGCACGGTAGCGCCGACGCTGTGGGGACGCTGGGAGGCGCCGATGATCGCGACAGAGCGCGGCTCGAACAGATAATGGAGATTCCTGACTGTCATGGGAAGCTTTCGGATTGGCTGGGCCGCGCGACCCCGTGTCGCGGCGGCGCGGAAACGATCGAAGCACGCCTTCATGCAAGAAGCGTTCCCTCGCGAAACATGGCTCCCGGCGGCGATGGTGCGAACGTGCCCGCAGCCCCAGCCATGCCGCCCTTCCCAGCCCGGAAGCGACGGCGTTGTCGCTTGTGCCAGGCGATGCATGGCGCTGTCCGCAGCGCCGACGGCGGCTCGGAATTAGTTGATGTGAGTCAAGTATTTTGGCGGAGCGTGTCGCTAGGATGCCCTGCACTGACCGGCGCGGTTGCCGGACTCCCCGCAGACAGGAACGACAGAATGCAGACCGATGTGATGACCGTGCGCGGCATGCGCGACGAGAATGCCGCCCTCCAGGTGCTCAACACCCTCAAGGCGGTGCCGGGCGTGAGCGCAGTGGACGTATCGCTGGCCGTGAACGAGGCCACCGTGCAGTTCGACGAAGACCGCACCTCCAGCCAGGAGCTGCAGGCCACGCTCGAGCGCGCCGGCTTCGTGGTCGGCGGCAGCACCGGCAAGGGTTGCGGCGGCGGTTGCTGCGGCGGCTGCGGCGGCTGACTTTCCTCAGGCGGGCGGGCGGTCCTGGTCCAGCAGCGCGATCAGCGGTTGCAGGGCCGCCGTCTCCGCCGTGCCCGGCTCGCGCGTGCTGAGGGCGATGTCGCGCGCCACATCGCGCAGGCGCCATTCGATTTCCTGCAGCGCGACCGAGGCCTCGAACGCGAGCCGGGGCTCCTCCCCGGCGAACAACGGCGCATCCGCCGGCACGCAGGTATCCAGGCCGGTACTGGAGTAGGCGCGCGCGATGGCCGCGACCCGCTCGCGGGTGCGGGCCAGCAGCTTGCGCGCCGCGCTGCCGCCGAGCGCCGGATCCCTCTCGAGGCGCTCGTACAGGTGCGTGACGGCATCGATACGGTGGTGCAAGGCCTGCATGCGGGCGATCGCGTCCGCCTGCGGCAGCGCCGGGTGGATGTCATGCGGCTGGCGCAGGGCGCTGCAGATCGCGTCGACCAGCTGCCGGTCATGCTCGCCCGGGACGATCTTGAGCGCGAGGTCCGACCGCTCCAGCGGCCGGTCGCCGCCGGCATAGATGGCCGACACCAGGTCGGCCGCCGACACCGCATGCCCCGCCGGACTGATCAGGCAGCCATCGACCTGCCGCGGATAGCCGCCGCCATCGCAGCGCTCGTGGTGCTCGGCGATCGCCACGCCGACGGCGCGCGAGCATTTCTCCAGCTGGTCGACCAGCATCTGCCCGACGCGGGGATGCACCACCACGTGCCGCCATTCGTGCGGCAGCAGGCGGCGCGAGGAATGCAGGAATTCCGGCGCGATGTAGAGCTCGCCGATGTCGTGCAGCAGGCCGGCCAGCCCGGCGACCTGCTGCTGCTCTTCGCTCAGCGCCAGACGCCGCGCGAAGCAGATGCCCAGGAGCCCGACCATCACGCTGTGCGCGAAGGCCGCCTGGCCACCTTTGTCGACGATGGTCAGCATCATGTTCATCGCATTGCCGAGCTCGATGTCGCGCATGGCGTCGACCGGCGACGGGCCTGACTGTGGCAGCACGTTCAGCAGGCAGCGCACCGGTTCGCAGGTATCGGCCAGGCGCTCCGCCTCGATGTGGATCATGTTGGCGTTGATGCCGCCGTGGACGATGATGCAGGCTTCCAGCGGCTTCCTCAGCTTGTGCAGGATGAGCTTTTCCTGCTGGCTGCGCGAGATGCGCGCGCCCTTGGCGATCAGCTTGATGCCGCGCGCGTCATAGATGTCCTCGCTGGCCTCGACCTCCAGCTCCTCGGCAAGATCCATGACCTTGTCGAGGTAGTGCTGATTGACCTCCTCCATCCGGATATCGATCTCCATGCCCTCGCCTCGCGCGCTGGGCGGCGGTCGGCACCGCCTGCCGTCCTTGCATCATATTGGCGGACGGGAAATTTATCAAAACGTATCGTGGCGCGCGGACAAAAAAAGGCCGGCTGCTTGCGCGGCCGGCCTTGGCACAGACGATGGCGCCGGAGGAGACGGGATGACGCCATCGCAAGGAGAGAGAAGGAGGAAATCAGTCGCAGGCGACGCTGCCGGCAGCCATCGCCTTCAGGCGCACCGGGTCGAGCAGCTGCAGCTGGCGGTTGTCGATCTTGACCAGTCCCATCTTCTTGAAGCGGGAGAACAGGCGGCTGATGCTTTCGATGGTCAGGCCGAGATAGGTGCCGATGTCCTCGCGCGACATGCGCAGCTGGAACTGGGTCGACGAGTAACCGCGGGCGGCATAGCGGGCCGACAGGTTGGTCAGGAACACCGCCATGCGCTGCTCGGCGCGCATGTTGCCCAGCAAGAGCATGACGCCCTGCTCGCGAGTGATTTCCTGGCTCATCAGGCGGTGGAAGCGATGCATCAGCACCGGCAGCTGGCCCAGCAGCGTTTCGAGCTTGGTGAACGGGATCTCGCACACTTCGCTGTCTTCCAGCGCGGTGGCGTCGCAGTGGTGGCGGTCGCTGCCGATGGCATCCCAGCCGAGCAGCTCGCCCGCCATCTGGAAGCCGACGATCTGCTCCTCTCCCGCCGGAGTCACCTTGTGGGTCTTGAAATGACCGAGGCGGATCGCGTACAGCTTGGTCAGCGGGTCGTTGACGCGGAACAGCGGCTCGCCCTTGGCGACCTTGCGGCGGCGGCCGATGATCATGTCCAGCTGCATCATGTCGACTTTATCGAGGCCCTTCGACAGACAGAGCTCGTGCAGGCTGCAGGCCGAGCAATGCTGGCTGGTCTCGGCTTGCTTCTTGATCGGGATCGTCGCCGTTGCGGTGCAGGTGGAAGTCGTCATGGCAGTCACTATGATGGTTCGGGTTGCTGTTGAGCCGGCCTGTTGGCATTCCGCCCTTCCAAGCCGGGGCGCCGAACGGGGCCTCCGCTCGCTTGATCCACATCAAGCAAACGCTGTGCCTACCTGGAAGACGCATGAAATCAGGGGGATATCGCGTCGGCATTCCTGTGCGCGGGAATTCCGGGAGCGCATTCCCGGAGTCGGGAAGGTCCGCAAGCGGGATCGGCAGCAAGGAAGGCCCGCCGGACGTCCCGGGAGGACCGGGCATCCGGAAACCGGTCATCCCGGAGGAGGCGACCGCCGGCAGGACACCCGGCGTTCAGCGCGCCTGCGGTCAGGACCGCGGTTGCGGCCGCAGCCGCGACAACAGGCGCGCAGGCACCGTCTTGCCCAGTTCGAACACCGGCAGGTCGATCGCATCGAGCGTGTTCTTGACCAGGAGGCCCAGCTCGGTATCGCCTTCCATCGACAGCCGGCGGCTGAAGAACAGCGTGTCCGGGTCTTCCTGGCGGCGCGCCAGCAGCAGGAAATCCGCCGCGCTGGCGGCGATGGTCAGGTCCGGGTCGCCCTGGTTGGCGCAGGCGACGAAGCCGGCCGCCTCGCAGCGGAAGTCGAACACCATCTGCGCATCGGTGATGCGGATGCGCAGCCGTCGGCCGGCCAGCGCGGCGCGCACGTCGGCCGGCATGCGGTCGCGGATGGCCAGGTTCAGACCGCCGACGAACAGCAGCGAACCCGGGTACAGCGGCAGCAGCGAGAACAGCGTGCCGAGCGGCCGGGGAATGACGAAGCCTTGGGCAATCATGGTCGGTCTTCCTGTGCGGTGATTCGGGGGGCGGCCGCGGCGGCGCGTTCCAGGCCGGGCCGGCCGTGCCAGTAGCCGTTGCAAGCCTCGTCGGGCATCCAGGCATCCATGCGGCCGAGCGCCTCGGCGCCGTCGGCGCGGCCGTCGAGCACGTCGCGGAACAGGCCGACGACCCTGCCGGTGTCGGCTGCCTGCGGGCTGATGCGGACCACGTCCACGCCCATGCCGGCCATTGCGCCGAGCTGGTCGACCAGGTTGTAGACCAGCGACGACTGCGTCTGGATGCCATTGAGGACGAGGAAATGCTCGCCCTCGCGCGTCTTCAGCTGCAGGCCGTCCGGATGCTCGATGCAGGAAAAGCGGCAATCGTCCTTCGGCAGGTTGCGGTGGCGCGCGGTGAAGCAACGGGCCGAGAACGCCAGCGGCATGCGGCCGTAGGCGAACACCTCGGTCTCCAGTCCCGCGGGACGGCCTTCCTGCATGAAGCGCAGGTCGGCCGCGCTCATCTCCAGCGGCATCACCCAGCGGCGCGCGCCGAGCCCGGCGACCAGCTTCAGCGACGGCAGGTTGTACAGGTTCAGGTGCGGGCCGGCGACGAACGGCAGCTGGCCCTGCAGGCAGTGCACCGCGCCCATGTCGTTGGCTTCCACGGGGTAGCGGCCGTTGCCGGTGATCTTGCGCAGCACCGTCAGGTCCGAGCCCGATTCGATCAGCGCCATGGTCGACAGCACCACTTCCTTGCCGGCCGCGGCCAGGCGGTCGGCGATGGCCAGCCAGTCGGACAGGCGCAGCTCGTGGCGGCGCGAGCAGACCGCCTCGCCGAGGTGGACGATGTCGACCGGCGACGCGGCCATCTCGTCGTAGAACGCGAACACGCTGTCGCGCGGCCAGTAGTACAGCAGCGGACCGAGCGAGATCTTCATCTGTTGGGTCGGCAGGCTCATCGGGTCACTTCCATGCGCGGTGATAGGCGCCGAGCGTGTGCTGCTGGCCCTCCGCGACCTTGTTCAGTTCGTTCATCCATGCCGGCTTGACCGAGTAGCGGCCGTTGCGCACATTGTCGATCGCCTCGCGCCACACGCGGGTGACCTGGGTGACGTAGGCCGGGCTGCGCTGGCGCCCTTCGATCTTGATCGCCGACACGCCGAGATCCCACAGCTCGGGCAACAGCTCCAGCGTGTTCAGGCTGGTCGGTTCCTCGATGGCGTAGTAGTTCTCGCCGCCGACGTCGAAGCGCCCCTTGCACAGCGTCGGATAGCTGGCATGCTCGCCCTCGCCGTAACGGTCGATCAGCACGCCGTTCAGGCGCGACTCCAGGCCCTTGGGCGTCTGCTGCCAGCGCACCGCCCTGGCCGGCGAGCACACGCCGCGCGTATTCGGCGCTTCGCCGGTGACGTAGGACGACAGCGCGCAGCGTCCCTCGACCATCACGCACAGGCTGCCGAAGCCGAACACCTCGATTTCCACCGGCGTATTGCGGATCACGCTTTCGACCTGCTGGATCGACAGCACGCGCGGCAGCACGGCGCGCTGGACGCCGAAATGCTCGTGGTAGAAATTGATCGCTTCGTAATTGGTGGCCGAGCCCTGCACCGACAGGTGCAGGCGCAGATCCGGATGATGGGTGCGGGCGTAATCCATCAGGCCGGGATCGGCCAGGATCACCGCGTCGACGCCGAACTCGGCCGCGCGGTCGACCGCGCCGCGCCACTGCTTCCAGTTCTGCGGCTGCGGATAGGTGTTGAGCGCGACCAGCACCTTGCGGCCGCGCGCGTGGGCATAGCGCAGGCCTTCGGCGATCGCGTTGTCGTCGAAGTTCAGTCCGGCGAAGTTGCGCGCGTTGGTCTCGTCGCGAAAGCCGATGTAGACGCAGTCCGCGCCGTTGTCGATGGCCGCCTTGAGGGCCGGCAGGGAGCCGGCCGGGCTGACGAGTTCCATCGTCCGCTGCGCCGCCTGGGAAATGTCTGTCATGGTCGCCGTCATCGTGGTGTTTCCTTGCCGGGAGAGGCGCCGGGTCGCGGCGCCGGCCCGCGCTGCCGCGTCAGGCGACAGCCAGTTGCGCCGCCGGGGCGCAGGCTTCTTCCGGACGCTTGCCGGTCAGGAGATAGGTGATCAGGTCGCGCACCGGGCGGATCGCGTTGCCGAAGGGCAGCGGTTCCGAGCCGCGGAAGAACAGGCCGCGCTTGATGTCGCCGGCCAGGGCGAACGCCAGCTGGGTATCGATGCAGAACTGGCCGGCGCGGGCGATGCCGTCGCGCAGGCCGCACTGCTGCAGGCAATCGAAGCCGACGGTGCACTGCTTCTGGCCGGCCTTGCGCTGCAGCTTGGCTTCCTTGTCGAGATAGTTCATCAGCCACGGCGTCTTCACGGCGCGCGCCGGCAGGCCGGCCACGCTCATGAAGGTGACGATGTCCTCGGGCTTCGCGCCGGCCAGCGTGGTCTTGAAATTGATGTGGGCATCGCCTTCCTCGGTCACCGCGAAGGCGCTGCCGAGCTGGATGGCGGAAGCGCCCATGTCGAACAGCTCGCGCACTTCCTCGTGGGTGTTGATGCCGCCGGCGGTGATCAGCGGAATGTTCTCGCGCTCGATCTGCAGTTCCCTGAACAGGTCGAAGGTGCCCTCCAGCACGGCCGGGAAGGCGAAATTCGGATTGCTGACATCCTCCGGTCTCGCGGCGCCGAGGTGGCCGGCGGCGAAGCGCGGGTTTTCGATCACGATCGCGTCGGGCAGGCGGTTCTTGCGCATCCATTTCTTGAGGATCAGCGCGATGCCGCGCACGTCCGACAGGATCGGCACCAGCGCGACTCTCGGATGGTCGGCGGTCAGTTCCGGCAGGTCGAGCGGCAGGCCGGCGCCCACCACCACCGCATCGGCGCCGCTTTCGCAGGAGCGGCGCACGTAGTTCGCATATTCGGCCACCGCGCGCATGATGTTGACGGCCACGGCGCCGTTGCCGCCGGAGAGTTCCTTCGCGGCCTGGATCTCGCGGTCGAGCGCTTCGAGGTTGGCGGCGTCGATCAGCGCCTTGTCGCGCGACTTGCCGGTCTTCGCCATCAGGTCCTTGTGGTGGCGGCGCAGGTCGACGCTGGATATCGTGCCCAGCGCCCCGAGGCTGGCCACGGTGCCGGCCAGGCGGTGCGCGGAAATGCCGACGCCCATCCCTCCCTGGACAATGGGCAGCAGGGACTTGCCCTTGAGCTTGAGATGGGAAAAGGCGGTCTGCAGCACGGGAGTTCCTGGGTGGGTTTCGGACGACGGACTGTAGCAAACGGGTTTTGCAATTTGATTGATCTCGATCAAGTATTTCGGACAAGCATTTCTTTCGCGAATCCGCTCTTCCCGCTCATGGCAAAACTTAACTTGCATCAAGGTTTTCGCCGCTGGCGCGATGGGACAATCCGCCCGTTTCCATGACCTGCGCAAAGGGGCGCGACCATGCAAGACATCAGCATCTACATGTGCAACGACCATCGGCGGTGCGACGAGCTGTTCGCCGCCGCCGAGCGCTGCGTGGCCGAACGCGACTGGTCGGGCGCCGACCTGGCGTACATGGCATTCCGCGAGGCGCTGGCACAGCACATGGCGCTGGAGGAAAACATCCTGTTCATCTCCTTCGAGCAGCGCACCGGCAACACCGGCGGCACCGGCGGCCCGACCGCCGTGATGCGCATGGAACACGACCGGCTGCGCGACCTGGCCGACGCCATGGCGCGCGCCCTCGAATACCGCCAGCAGGATGAGTACCTCGGACATGCCGAGACGCTGCAGGTGATGCTGGCCCAGCACAACATGAAGGAGGAGAACATCCTCTATCCGCTCAGCGATCGCATCCTGGCCGACGACGCGGTCGAGATCCTCGACGAGATGCGCGCCTACGACTTCACCGAGGCCAGCTGAGGCTGCCATGTCCGCCGACATCTCCATCGACGTGTGCGGCCTGGAGCCGCCCGAGCCGCTCGTCCGGGTGCTCGATGCGCTGTCGCGGCTGGCCGACGGCAACCGGCTGCACCTGCGCATCGACCGCGAACCGAAGCCGCTGTACCGGATCCTCGAGAGCAACGGCTACCGGTACACGCCGACGCTGCGGCCGGATTACCAGTACGACATCGAGATCTGGAAGCAGGTCTGAGGCTGGCCACGCGTCCTTTCCGGATTCCGCCCTCCCCTTGACGACGCCCGCGGCGTCCTGGTGGTCCGACATGCAACGCACGCTTTCCTTCGAACAGGGTCCGCCGATCGCGGCGCCGTTCCGCTATTTCCTGAGCGCGCCGCTGCTGGCGGCCATTGCCGGCCTCGTCGCGGCCTTCGCCGGGCCCGACCTGCTGGCCACGCGCTGGTCGCCCGCCCTGCTCGCCTTCACCCATCTGCTGACGCTCGGCTTCGCCGCGATGGTGATGGTGGGTTCCCTGCTGCAGATCCTGCCGGTGGTGGCCGGCATTGCGCCGCCGCGCGCCGGCTGGCTGGCGGCCGGCGTGCATGCGCTGCTATTGGCCGGGACGCTGCTGCTGGCGGCAGGCTTCGTGCTGGGCCAGGCCTGGCCGTTCCGCCTGGCGGTGCCGCTGCTGGGGATGGCGTTCGCCTGGCTGGCGGCGGCCGTGCTGCGCGCCACATGGGGCGTGGCCGATCGCGGCGCCATGCTGCCGGCGGTCCGGCTTGCCGTGGCCGCCCTGCTGGTGACGGCCGGACTGGGCGTGGCGCTGGGCGGCGCCTTCGGCTGGCAGCTGGCCCTGCCGATGGTGGCGCTGACCGACCTGCACGCAGCCTGGGGATTGGCCGGCTGGATCGGCCTGTTGGTGGTGGCGGTGGCGTTCCAGGTGGTGCCGATGTTCCTGGTCACGCCGGTCTATCCGGCATCGGTGACCGCGCGCCTGCCGCGCGCCGTGTTCGCGCTGCTGTTTCTGCTGTCGCTCGATGCCGCCTGGCGCATCGCCGGGGGCAGCCTGCCGGAATGGCCGGCATCGCTGGTGTCGGCGCTGCTGGCCGCCGCGCTCGGCCTGTTCGCGCTGACCACGCTGCTGCTGCTGCGCCGCTCGAAACGCGCCGCCGTCGATGCGACGCGCTTGTTCTGGCTGGTGTCGATGTGGAGCCTGCTGGCCTGCGCCGCGCTGTGGTGGCTGCGGCTGGCCCTGCCCGCCGATTCGGCCGTGGCGGAACGCCTGGGCATGCTGGTGGGTGCGCTGTTCCTGCTCGGCTTCGCCTGGTCGGTCATCAACGGCATGCTCTACAAGATCGTGCCCTTCCTGGTCTGGTACCACCTGCAGGCGCAGCTGTCGGGCGCCTGCGGGCGGGCGCCGAACGTCAAGGCGATCCTGCCGGATGCGACGGCACGCCGGCAGTTCCGCCTGCATCTTGCCGTGCTGGCGGCGTGGATCGCCGCCGTCGCCTGGCCGCCGCTGCTGCCCGCCGCCGGCATCCTGCTGGCGGCGTCGGCGCTGTCGCTGTGGTGGAACCTGCTTGGCGCGACGCGGATGTACTGCCGGTTGCTGGCGGCGGACCGTGCAAGTTCCGCCTGAGGCGTCCTTCCCTCTCGCAGGCGACGGGAGCGTGATGTCTCCGTTCACGCCGCGCCACGCGCCGCAGTGCTCCTTCCCCCTGGGGGGAGGCCGGGATGGGGTAGGACGCCTCATCAACCGCATGCGCGTGGCGAGGCTCATCACCTCCTCCCCAACCCTCCCCCTTGCAGGGCGCCCGGCGAGGGGGAGGGAGCGTCGCAGCGATGCGCTCAGCCTTCGTAATCGCGCAGGCGCTCGATGTCCAGGAGCGTGATGCGCTTGCCATCCACCTCGATCAGGCGCCTGGCGTGCAGGTCGGCCAGGATGCGCGATAAATGCTCCGGCGTGAGATTCAAACGCGAAGCGATCACGGTCTTCTGCACCTGCAGCTCGATGGTATGTCCGTCGGCGGCATCGTCCTTCAACAGGTAGCCGATCACCCGCTGGGTACCGCTATGCAGCGAGTAGGCCTCTACATCGGTGATCAGGCCATGCAGCCGGCGCGACAGGCCGGCCAGCATGCGGCGGGCGAACATGCGGTCGCGCTCGAGCGCCTCGAACACCGCCGACTGCGCCACATGCAGCAGCATCGCGTCGGTCAGCGCCTGGGCATACACGATGTAGGGCTTCTCCATGAACATCAGCGCCTCGCCGAAGCTCTGGCCGGGTCCGACGATGCTGACCACCTTCTCCGCGCCGCCCGGCGACGTGAAGGCCAGCTTGACCTGGCCGTAGACCACCGTATGAAAGCCGGTGCAGGGGTCGCCGCGCTGAAACAGCATGTCGCCGCGCGATGCCTTGATCTCGCGGGTGCGCTCCGCCAGGAAGTCGAGATCCTCGGGCGCCAGGTCCGAGAACAGCGGCAGCTTCGACAGGAAATCCACGGTCTTCGGCTTCGTATGGGGCATGGTTTCTCCATGGAAAGTAGCTGGCTATTGTAGACGCGGCATCCCTGGCCGACCTGCCATCCGGATCAAACCGGCACGCGATGGACTCGTCCGCCGAAGCGGCCGCTCGCCGGCCGAAAAGTTGTCAGGGTGTCCATTGTCAAGACCTCTTGCAGCCCTGTGCAGATTTTTTCCAAAGTGCATCGTCGGGAAGTATCGATCCCGTAAAATACGCCGATGCAAAATCTCACGACCAATGTCATTCCGATCACGGATGACGAGCCGCAAGACGCGCTGCAGACCTACTTCAAGGACCAGGTTTCCCCCGACGACATCGAAGACGTGTTCCGCCTGAAGCGGGCGCAACCGCTGCTGCAGGCGTTTACCGCGCTGTTCCACGGCGGCTTCAACGGCGTGCTGGTGCGCCTCCTGGCGCTGCGCGCACTGGCGGCCGACGGCAAGGTCGCGGTGCTCTCGCGCGCCGACATCAATACCCGGCTCTGGTATCTCGACGCCGACAGCCTCGAGACGGTGCTGGCGCGCCTGCGCTCGAACCAGCTGCTGGCGTGGGACGCGGCCCAGGGCGTGTACCGCGTGACGCCCATGGCGCGCAACATCCTCGCCGCGCTGGATGGCCTGCTGAACCTGTCGCAGGACGACGACGAGGCCGAGATGGCCTTCCTGCTGTCCCAGGTCGCCGGCGCCCACGCGGTGTCCGGCGTGACGGCCGACCACCTGCACCAGCTGCTCGGCCGCCTGGTCGACCTGACCGAGGAGTTCCGCGACGCGATCGCCTCGGGTTCCGAATTCCGCCTGCGCGCCGCCCAGACCAAGTGGCACCAGGCCTGCGACTGGGTCGAGAAGGGATCGCAGGTGATCTCCGCCATCACCACCGACGAGAATGCCGATGCCGCCACCCACCGCGCCGCCCAGGCAATCGGCCGGGCGCAGTCGGCGCTGCTGAACATGCAGGGCATGTTCTCGCGCGCGCTCAACCAGATCGAGCGCCAGCGCGTGCACCTGGGCCAGTCCGGCCTGTCGACCACCGACATCAAGACCTGGCTGATGAAGCATCCGGACCTCGGCTCGCTGGCCGCCGACGCGATCGCCTACCCGGTCACGCCGCTGTTCATGACGCCGTCCGAGATGATCGACGTGGCCGAGACCGAACTGCTGGCCGACAAGAAATCCGCGCAAGCCAACGTGCTGCCCGAAGGCGAGAATGCCGTCATCGCCAGCAACGAGTCGGCCGCGGTGCCGGTCGAACTGGAGAACTGGCTGGCGCGCCTGTCGGGCCTGTCCGACGGCACGAACGAACAGGTCACGGTGCACGAGACGCTGCTGCCGGCCGATTTCGCGATCGCCTCCTACCGCGCCTCGCTGCTGCCGCTGATCGGCGACGAGAGCGAGGCGGCGCTGCAGGGCGGCACCGCCACCATGGCGCGCCTGCCGCTGGTGTTCGCGCCGCAGGACGAGATGGTCAGGCTCGACGATCCGCACGTGGCCGCGGTCTCGCTGGCCACCCTCACCCGCGCCGGACCGAAGCCCGCGCAGGCTGCCGCGAAGCCGAAGAAGGCGGGCAAGACAACACACGAATCCGAACCGGAAGCACAAGCATGAACGACGATGCACAAATCCTGATCGCGCGGCTGATGACGCACCAGGCCCTGAAACGCGAGGACAAGCTGGTCAAGCGCGCGCTGTCGGACGAACAGTTCCGCACCGACCTCGACAACCGCCTGGCCGCCTGCGGCCTGAAGTTCATGGACAACGTCTACGCCGACTACGTGACGCTGGCCCTGGCGCGCGATGTCGAGCCGAAGATCTTCGGCGCGCGCGACACCTGGCAGAACAACAATTTCGGCCTGGCGCGCGACGGCGTCGCCCTGCTGGTCGTGCTGTGGGCGCTGATTATCCTGCCCAAGCGCGAGCGCCAGGAAGCGCACCAGCAGGCGGCCGAAGACCAGACCGACATGTTCGGCAAGGACAAGCCGCTGCCGCGCGCCGAGGAAGCCTCGGTCGGCATCTCGGCCAAGGCGCTGATCGCCGACTTCGGCGACAAGCTCGGCAAGAAGACCCGCATCACCATCAACCTCGGCCAGCTGCAGCGCCTGGGCTTCATCGAGATGAAGGGCGACATGATCCAGGAAGGCCCGCTGCTCGACCTGATGATGAACACCGACATGCTCAAGGACCGCATCATCAACGGCGCGCTGGCCGACATCTTCCGCCGCGAGCCGCTGCCGGGCGCGAAGCGCGGCGCCGACGCCGAGATCCTCGCCTTCCCGCTGGCCCAGGGCACGGGCGGCGATACCGTCGCCGTCGACGACGCCGATGCCCACGAAGCGCCGATCGAAGCCGCCGCCGCTGCCGCCATGGACACCGCGGCACTGGAGACCGCCGTCACCGCCATGGCGCTCGCCGATGACGACGCCGCGTCGTCTGCCGCCGACGGCGACGACGCGCCGGCCGCCGCCCGCTAATCACCAGAACAACGACAGGACACGCTTCACATGTTCCACATCAAATCGCTCGAACTGGTCCACTGGGATTACTGGCAACGCGTCAAGAACATTCCGCTCGACGCCAAGATCATCACCATCGCCGGCCAGAACGGCTCCGGCAAGACGACGCTGCTCGATGCGCTGCGCACGCTGTTCGGCCTGGACTGCTCGATGGGCCGCACCTACAAGCACTATGCGCGCCACTCGGGACAGCAGACCTCCTGGCTGCGCGCCGTGGTCGACAACCGCCCGCAGGGCAAGCAGCTGTCCAACCGGCCGTTCCGCGCCTCCGGCTTCATCAGCGAGGACGAGGTGACCCTGTTCTGCCAGATCCAGAAGAACGGCGGCGACTGGAAGCGCCAGTACCTGATGCGCGGCGGCATCGTCGAGATCGAACAGATCGGCGACACCAGCGACTGGCTCGGCATCGAGACCTACCGCAAGCGCCTGACCTACGCCGGCCTGTCGCCGGCGATGGCCAAGGTGCTGGCGCTCGAGCAGGGCGAGACCGACAAGCTGTGCGAATACTCGCCGCGCCAGCTGCTCGACCTGGTGTTCCAGGTGTTCGGCGACAAGGAAGTGCTGGATGCCTACGACGAGGCCAAGCGCCACCAGCGCGACACCGAGGCCGAACTGCAGCGCTTCGAGCAGGAGCTGTCCGCCTCCCAGGCCAACCTGGAGAAGCTGCGCTACCGCGTGGCCAACTACCACCAGTGGGAAGGCCTGCTCAAGGAAAAGCGCGACCTGCAGGAAGAAGTGCTGCCGATCCTGCAGTACCACGAGATCCGCGAGCGCGCCGCCGGCCGCACCCGCGACCTGAACGAGACGCGCGCCTCGCTGCGCGTCCAGGAAGCGCAGCTGTCCGACAAGCGTGCCGAGGTCGCCGAGCGCGGCGCCGCGCTGACACAGTGCCACGAGCAGGAAGCCGCGCTGGAACGCGAGGAATCGGAACTGAAGTCGAAGCTGTCGGAGATCAACGCCAGGCTCAAGCCGCTGGAAGGCCTGCTGGAGCAGCGCGACCGCCTGCAGAAGCTGGCCGCGGAAGCCGGCGCCGACATCGCCGACGTGGCCGCCGAACTGGAACAGAAGGAAACCGAGTACCTGCGCCTGCGCGGCGAGCGCGAGCGCGTGTCCGGCAAGATCGCCGAGATCCGCACCGCCATCGCCGCCCTCGAGAGCAAGTCGGGCCTGCCCGACCCGGACGACGTGCGCTCGATGCGCCGCGCGCTGCTCGACGCGAAGATCGACCACGTCATGCTGTCGGACATCGTCGAAGTCACCGACCCGCGCTGGCAGGGTGCGGTCGAGGGTGTGCTCAAGGGTTACACCTTCGTGGTGCTGCTCGAGAATCCGCGCGACGCCGCGGCCGCCTACCGCATCGCCGAGAAAGAGCGCTACCGCAACTTCATCGTCACCGACCGCGTGAAGGCGAAGGAAGTGAAGGACGACAGCCTGCTGTCGGTGGTGCGCTTCTCCGCGCCGGCGCCGGAATGGCTGATCGATCAGCTCGCGCGCATCACCCGCGTCGATTCGGTCGACGAGGGCCAGCGCCTGTCCTCGCACGAGGAATGGATCACGCCCGAGGCCTACCATCGCGAACGCCGCGGCGGCCGCTCGCTGTTCGTCGAGCCGGCCCGCTATCGCTTCGGCCAGGCCGGCCGCGCCCAGCGCCTGGAAGCGCTGGTGAAATCGCTGCCGCGACTGGAGGCGGAAGAAGACCAGTACACGATGAGGATCAGCAAGCTGGCCTCCGAGGTCAGCGCGCTGAAGTCGCGCATCGCCGGCGTCGACGCCGCCAAGGAACTGGTGGCGCGCCAGGCGGAATTCGAGGAAGCCGCGCATGCCGGCCTGCCGCTGAAGGAAGCGCGCATGGAAGTCGGCGGCCGCCTCGGCGAGCTGGGACCGCTGATGAAGAAGGCCACCGAGGAACGCACCCGCGCCGATGCCGCCTGGACCGCCGCCAAGCGGGCCCTGGCCGACAGCGAGGGCGGCCTCGGGCAGACGCGCCGCCGCAATGCCGAGGACCGGGCAACGCATGCCGGGAACCTGCGCCGCATCCGCGCCGAGTGGCACTCCCTGCCCTACGCCTGGCGCCGCCCCGCGAACCGCGCCGCACTGATCGCGGAACACCAGAATGCCCACCAGGTCGAGCTGCGCCTCAAGCACCTGGACAGCGACCTCGCGCGCGAGGACTGGGAAACCGACGCCACCGTGGTCGACCAGCATGCGCGCCTGAACGCCCTGCTTCAGGGACGCCAGGCCGAGACCGAGGAGCGCCGCTACCAGAACAACCGCGCCATCGAGGCCACCAACAATGCGCGCGGCGCCTACATCGAGCGCCTGCGCTACACCATCAAGACCTACGGCAAGAACATCAGGGAGCTGGGCGAGCTGGCCGGCATCGAGGTGCATTGCGATCCGGTCAAGCTGGAGAACGACGACCTGCTGCTGGCCCAGGCCGGGCTGCACGTGCGCTTCAAGTTCGACGGCAAGGGCCCGATCGGCCTGAACGACGGCGAGGCCTCCGGCGGCCAGCAGGTGATGAAGTCGCTGATCCTGCTGATCGGCCTGCTCAAGTCGGACGACGGTTCGGGCGGCTTCGTGTTCATCGACGAACCGTTCGCCCACCTCGACATCCGCAACATCCAGCTGGTCGGCGAGTTCCTCAAGAACACCGACGCCCAGTACCTGATGACCACGCCGCTGACCCACAACACCGACGTCTACGATCCGTCGGAACTGACGCTCATCACCAGCAAGAAGAAGAAGGAAACCCACTGGGCGCAGCCGATCTTCGTGCTGCAGCGGAAGGCGCAGCGGGCAGCCTGACGGGCGCGCCCGCAACGAAAGGAGCCGGCATCGCGCCGGCTCCTTTTTTTTCGTCCGGACCGCGAGGAAGCCCTCGCGGCGGCGTCCTCGCGGCGCCCTATTCCGCGGCGTAGAACCAGACGTTGCGGATCAGCCCGTCGGCCACCTCGTAGACGACCGCGGTCTCGAACGGCTCGGGCTTCACGCCGTGCACGCGCTCGTGGTCGATCACCTTGTTGCCGACCACCATGCGGTTGAGCACGTCGGCATGCAGGCCGGACAGCGTGAAGCGGTTGTGCGCATAATGCGCCGCAAACGCGGCCTTGCCTTCGAGGATGGGCTTCGCTTCGGGCGGGCGGAACACGCGGACATCGTCGGCATAGACAGCGACGAAGCGTTCGAGGTTGCGTTCGTTGTAGGCGTCGAGCTGTTCCTGCGCGGCCTGTTCGGGTGTGAGCGGCATGTCGTGACTCCGGGGCGGACCCGGCCCGCGCGCGCGGACCGGAGCGCGATGATGCCGCAGGCGGGCCGATCCCGCAAGCGCACGCCGCCGCGCGCGCCGCATGGACCGGCCCCGAGGCCTCGGATCAGCGCGTCACCATCGCACCATGCCGTACTGCGGCTGCGCGTACATGGCCTGCATCCAGGCGAGGTAGGACGGATCGATCCCGCCCGCCATCGCCATCGCGCGCGGCTGCTGGCCGGCGACGGTGCCGAACCAGCCCTGCGGCGACAGCCCGCCCTCGGCGAGTCCGCCCTGCGGATAGCCGCTCTGCGGATAGCCGCCCTGACCGTACGGACCGGCGAACGCGGCGGGCGCCATTCCGAACGCCGCCGGCGCCATGACGCCGCCGAGCGCCGCGCCCGCCTGCGCAAGGACCGGTGCGCCGATTTGCGGCTGCAGGCCGAGCGCGACCAGCACGTCCGGCATGCCCGCGCCGGTGCGGCGCGGATCGCCCAGGTTCAGGCGGCGGCAGCTTTGCCGCAGGATCTGGAACAGGCGCTCGACGCGTTCCGGCCCGCGCGTCTTGTACGGCCCCTGGAAGTCGGGATGATGCGCCAGCACCAGGGCGGCGAGCCCGGTCACGTGCGGTGCCGCCATCGAGGTGCCGTCCCACACCGCGTAATTGTTCGCCGGCACCGACGAGGCGATCGCCACGCCGGGCGCGCACACCGCGATCTCCGGCCCGAAGCAGCTGAACTTGGCCGAGAAGATGCCGTCCGCATCGAGGAACTGCGTGACCGTCTGCGAGTGGTAGCTGTCGGGCGGGAACTCGCCCAGCTTGCCGATCGCCGCCACGGCCAGCACATGCGGCGACGACGCCGGATACTGCACCGGCCCACCCGAATTGCCGGCCGCCACGATGCAGGCCACACCTGCGCGCTTGGCGCGGATGATCTGCTGCTCCAGCGCCTCGGACGGTTCGGCGCCGCCCAGGCTCATGTTGACGACATCGAGCTGCTTCTCGATGCAGTACTCGAGCGCTTCGATCAGCTGGCTGGTCTGGCCGCCCGGGAACAGCTTGCAGGCATGGACTTCCGCGTCCGGCGCGAAGCCGCGCACGCCGACCGCGTTGTCGGTGCCGCAGATGATGCCGGCGCAGTGCGAACCGTGCGAGATGACGTCGTCGGTCCAGCCTTCCGGGTTGGTCTTCTTGTTGACGATGTCGAAGCCGAAGGACACCTTGCGCAGGTCGTCGTGGGTCAGGGCCGCGGCGCCGGAATCGATCACGCCGACCTTGATGCCCTGGCCGCGGTACTGCTGCGGCAGCTGGTCCAGCCGCATCGCCTTCTGGCCCCAGCCGTAGAGCTGCTGCTGCGGGAAGTTCTTCAGCCCCGCCCAGTCCGTCAGCGGCCGCAGCCCGACCACGTTGGGCTCGTCGGTGCTGATGTCGGGATTCTCCTGGTAGAAGCTCCAGTAATCGAAGCGCGGCTTGACGTACAGCCCCCGCAGCGACTGCGGCGTCTCGCCGTAGAGATTGAGCGTGACCTGGCCCTGTTCGTCGGTCACGCCGGTTGCCGGCAGCAGGCTGCCGAACAGGTAGACCTCGGCATCCTTGACCGGCGCATTGTTGCGGCCGACCACGACGATGGTGGTTTGCACCACCGGTCCCGCCAGCGCGAACGAGCCGGCCACCAGCGGCGGCTGGAAACTCGGGTCGAGCATGGTGAGGTACTGGTCGCGTTCGACGATCAGGCGGCCCTGCCCCTGCTGGTGCAGGATGGCGGCCTTCTGCTCGGTCATCCGAGCCACCAGCACGCCGGAGGCGCTGCCGAAGCCGTCCGCCAGCGCGCCGACCGCGCTCTTGGGACCGACGTTGTCGACGATCTCGATGTCGGGCGCGCTGCGCAGCGCCTGTTCGACAACGTCCATCGACAGGGGTTGCAGGCCCATCAGCTGCATCGCCGGCGAGCGGCGCGAGGTGACGAGGAACTGCCCCTTGCGCTGGCCGACGCTGCGGCCCTGCCCCGCGGCGGAGGCACCGCCTCCTGGTCGCGGCGGCGGGCGGCCGCCCGGCGGCGGCGCGCCGCCGCCATCGCCCGCGGTCTGGCCGCCTTCCGGCGATGCCGGCGTGTTGTCTGGTTGGTTCTTGGCCATGTTCATTCCTTTCCGGCCCGTGCGTCGGCGCCGCCGGCGAACAGCGACAGCGGACGATCGGGCTCGATGATGAGGTGGTGGTGGTCGCGGAAGCGCTGCGCCAGCGTCTGCGCCTTCTCGTGCGTCATGTCCACGACCGCCGTATGCGGCCGGTCGCGCGGACCGATGACGTCGAGCAGCGTGATGCCGGGATCGCTGTCCGCATCCTTGAGAAAGTCGGCCAGCTCGGACGCTTCGTCGCAACGGACGATGTAGCGTCCATGCCCGGCCTGGGACTCGTGCTCTGGCATGAGGGTTCTCCTGCGCCCCGCATGGCGCGCAGCGGCATGCGGGACGTGTCGGATACGACAGTCGTTCGTCAGTGCAGCGTCTGCTGGCCGCCATAGCCGGCCTGTCCCGCCTGCGCTCCCTGGTAACCCTGATAGCCGGGCATCATGCCGCCGCCCTGCTGCGCATAGGCCAGCGCCATCGGGTCGACGTCGAACGGCAGCATGCGCCCGACCTGGCCGGCGATGCCGCCGATGGCGGAGCCCAGCTGACGGTTGCCGAAGGCGCCGCCGATCATGCCGCCCAGCGGTTGCCCGACCTGGCCGAGGATGTTGCCGAACCAGCCCTGCGGTGACAGCTGCTGCTGTTGCTGGAGCTGTTGCTGCAGTTGCTGCTGCTGCTGGAACTGCTGGAGCTGCTGAAGCTGCTGTTGCTGTTGCGCTTGCTGCGCATAGGCCTGCGCGATGGGATCCGTCTCGAACGGCAGCAGCCGGCCGACCTGTCCGGCGATGCCGCCGATGGTGGAACCCAGCTGGCGGTTGCCGAAGGCGCCGCCGATCATGCCGCCCAGCGGCTGCCCGACCTGGCCGATCAGATTGCCGATCCATCCTTGCGGGGACAGTTGCTGCTGTTGCAGTTGTTGCTGCTGCAGTTGCTGCGCATAGGCCTGCGCGATGGGATCCGTCTCGAACGGCAGCAGCCGGCCGACCTGTCCGGCGATGCCGCCGATGGTGGAACCCAGCTGGCGGTTGCCGAAGGCGCCGCCGATCATGCCGCCC
>Ga0196981_1000050_pt1 | contig 149073 bp, 155 predicted proteins | sample S3_2013CmetaG_FD_155462 | JGI IMG/M metagenome (GOLD analysis project Ga0196981, IMG submission 155462) | Soil microbial communities from Anza Borrego desert, Southern California, United States - S3_20-13C | ecosystem: Environmental > Terrestrial > Soil > Desert | place: USA: California...
TGAGCGCCGGGTCGCCGAGGTCTGGACCTTCGAACGCACCCTGGGCGCCAGCGATCCGAACTGGCTGCTGGCCCGCACCGAACCCGCCGCCGCATGAGGCGCCACGGCCGCGGGGCGCATCCCCGGGCGGCCGTGACAGCCGCCGCCCCGGCCTTTATGCTGGCCCTTGTGCTGGCGCTGGCGGCCTGTTCCACGCCGCCCCGGCCGTCCGGTCCATTCGAGCCGTCGCCGGGTCCCCCGCCGCCGGCCCCCGCCACGCCCGGCCCCGCCGCGCCCGCCGGCCAGAGCCCGACGATCCTGCCTGGTTGGGCCGACGAGGACCATCTGGCCGCCTTCAACGCCTGGGCGGACAGCTGCCGCGTGGCCCGCGAGCCGGCCGCGCAGACCCAGTGCGCCCGCGCGATGCAGATCCGCCGGACGTCGAAGCCGGTGACCCCGTCGTTGGCCCGCGCCTTCTTCGAGAGCGGCTTCTCGGTGGTCGCGGCGGAGACCGCCGACGGCGGCCCGGGCCTGCTGACCGCCTATTTCGCGCCCGAGTACGCCGCGCGCCGGAGCCCGGACGGCGCGTTCGACATGCCGGTGCTGGCGCCCCCGGCCGGCTGGACCCGGGGACAGGTGCTGCCGCCGCGGGCCGAGATCGAGGCGAATCCGCAAGCGGCGTCCGGCGCGGCGCCGCTTGCGTGGATGCGGGCCGAGGACCTGTTCTTCATGCAGATCCAGGGCTCCGGCTACCTGACCTTCGAGGACGGTTCGACGGCGCGGGCGGCCTATGCCGCCGACAACGGCCAGAAATTCACCGGCATCGCCCGGCCGATGGCCGAACAGGGGCTGTTGCCGCCGAACGGAACCTCCGGCGAGGCCATCCGCGCCTGGCTGGCGGCGCACCGGGGCCCGGAGGCGCGGGCGGTGATGGCGCTGAACCCGCGCTACATCTTCTTCAGCCTCGACCCGGACGACGGCGGCGATCCGAACGGCGCCGCCGGCGTCCCCCTGCCCGCGCGCCGGGCCATCGCCGTTGACCCGGGCCACTGGCGCTACGGCGACCTGGTGTGGATCGCGGCCGACGGCGGCAACCTGGCCGGGGCGCGGGGTAGCTATCAGGGCCTGGTGGTGGCGCTGGACACCGGTTCGGCCATCCGGGGACCGGTGCGGGCCGACCTGTACATGGGCCGGGGCGCGGCGGCCGGCGAGGAGGCCGGGGCGGTGCGCCATCCCTTGCGGATGTGGCGGCTGGTTCCGCGGGGCTGAGGCCGGCGGCGCTTTTCCCGGCCGCGGCCGCAGCGCGCCGCCTGCGGATGTCGGGCCAGACCAAAAACAGGGTCTGAACAGTCTGAACAGTCTGATCCGTCCGGCCCGGGTCGCGCCGGGCGGGGCGGGGCCGTGGTTCGATTGTCAAAGACCGGAACCCAGTATGCAGCCCCTCTCCCCTGTGGCGGGCCGATCGCACCGGGAATCTACGATGATGTTGAAAGCGCCGGAGATTTTCCGCTGAACCCGACTATGAGTCCCCGGATTGTCAGCACAGCGTCACGGGTCCAGGCCGTAATCGTCATCCTTCGGCGACCCCCGCGAAAGCGGGGGGACACCGGAGGACCTAGCGGCGCCGAAGGCGACCTGTTCAGGCAGGCTGTCGTGAACAGCGGCGCTCCCGGCAGGGTCGCGCTCACGCGCGCCGCTGGGTCCTCCGGTCTGCGCGGCTGCGCCGCTTGCCGAAGGATGACGATAGCCGGGTTGATGGATGGTGCGGTGGCCGCTCAGGCCGAGCCCTGCGGGGTGGCTCCAGGTTCTGCGAGCGCCACCGGATACTCAATAAGGGCCGCCGCCCGCTGAATGATGTCGTTGATCATCGGGCGGGTTTTGCCTTCGACCGGATCGAACCCGGGCGTGAGCGAGAACTCGCCCGCGTCGAAGGCCAGGTAGACCTCCCATGAAAACGGGGTGTGGAACCACTGACCCGTCCGGGCATCGGTCTGGGCAAACGTGTTCAGGTCGTTGGCGATCATGTCGCCGAACTCGAATGTCAGCCGACCCGAAGCGAAGCCGTACGCCAGCCACGCCGCGACCACCTCACAGATCTCGCGCCCTGACAGACCAGTCCCCCGCATCCATTCTTCGGCGATATGCATCTGGAGGCCATAGTGGTGCTCCGGATCGCTGGCATCCCCAGAGCGCAACCATTCCAGGTGCGCATGAACGGCGCCGACGTCGCTCACCGCCGCCTCAGCCCGCCCAGCAGTCCCCGCAGCAGCTCCCGGGTGATGGTCGAGCCCGCCGTCCTGAGCACCGACTTGGTCGCCGCCTCAATCGGGGTTTCGCGGGTCGAGCGGCGGGCGGGGGCGCGGGCGCGGGTGTATTCGCGCTCCAGCCGGGCCTGTTCCTTCGCCCGGGCGGCGGCGGCCTTTTCGGCGTCCTTCGCACTGACGGCGTCGGCCCTGGCGCGGGCCTCGGCCAGTTTCGCCTCGGCGCTGGCCTGATCGGCCTGGCCGCGGCGGGCGAGCAGGATTTCTTCGGCGGACTCCCGGTCCACGGGGGTGTCATAGAGCCCCCGGACGGGGCTGGCGGCCATGACGGCGGCGCGTTCGGCGTCGGTGGCGGGGCCGAGGCGGCTGTCCGGCGGGCGGATGGCGGTGCGGGCGACGACGTTGGGCGCGCCTTTTTCATCGAGAGTCGAGACCAGGGCCTCGCCGACGCCGAGACCCTGGATGGCTTCGGCCGTGTCGAAGGCCGGGTTGGCGCGGAAGCTGTCCGACGCCGCCTTGAGGCCGCGCTGTTCGGACGGGGTGTAGGCGCGCAGGGCGTGCTGGATGCGGTTGCCGAGCTGGGCCAGCACGCTGTCGGGGATGTCGGCCGGGTTCTGGGTGACGAAATAGACGCCGACGCCCTTGGAGCGGATCAGGCGCACGACCTGCTCGACCTTTTCGCGCAGGGCGTCGGGCGCGTCGGTGAACAGCAGATGGGCCTCGTCGAAGAAGAAGACGAGGCGCGGCTTGTCGGGGTCGCCGACCTCGGGCAGCTGTTCGAACAGTTCGGACAGCAGCCACAGCAGGAAGGCGGCGTAGAGGCGCGGGCTGGCCATCAGCCGGGTGGCGTCCAGCACATTGACCTGGCCGCGGCCGTCGAGGCCGGTGCGCATCATGTCCTCCAGCTTGAGCGCCGGCTCGCCGAAGAAGGCCTTGCCGCCCTGCTGCTCGAGCTGGAGCAAGGAGCGCTGGATGGCGGCGATCGAGGCGGGGGCGACGTTGCCGACCTCGCGACCGATGCGTTCGGCGTTCTCGCCGACATGGGCCAGCATGGCGCGCAGGTCGTCGATATCGAGCAGCAGCAAGCCCTCCTTGTCGGCGACGTGGAAGACCACCGACAGGACGCCCTCCTGGACGTCATTGAGGTTGAGCATCCGGGCCAGCAGCAGGGGGCCGATCTCGCTGACCGTGGTGCGGATGGGGTGGCCCTTGAGGCCGTACAGGTCCCAGAACACCACCGGCGCGGCCTTCGGCTGCAGGGTCAGCCCCATGCCCTCGGCGCGGGCGAGGAGCTTTTCGTTCGGGGAGCCGGGCACGCAGATGCCCGACAGGTCGCCCTTCACGTCGGCGCAGAACACCGGCACGCCCGCGTCCGAAAAGCCCTGGGCCATGATCTGCAGGGTCACGGTCTTGCCGGTGCCCGTCGCGCCGGCGACGACGCCGTGGCGGTTGGCGCGGTGGAACAGCAGGCGTTCGGGCCTGTCGCCGTCGTCCTTGAAGGACTGGCCGAGGAAAAGGCCGGCGGCGGCGGTGTCGGTCATGGGGAACTCCTGCACAGGCTTGGCGCTCATGCTCTACCGGCCGGCGGGATGGTTCAAGGCCGATTGACGGCGCTATCGGAGACCTTGACCATATGCCGATGAAAGCCCCGATCAGCCTGCCGACCTCGTCCGTGGCGCGCAATGCGCTGGTGACGATCGCCGTGGTCGCCACCGGCGCCGCAGTCTACTGGCTCAGGGACATCCTGACGCCGCTGGCCATGGCCATCTTCCTGCTGATCATGATCGACGGGGTGAAGCGGTTCATCGAGGCGCGGACCCGCGTGCCGCAGCGGTTCGCTGGGGCGGCGGCGCTGATCCTGGTCGTGCTGCTGTTCTTCGCCTCGATCGGCATCATCGTGAACGGCGCCGCCGGCTTCTTCGACGAAGCGACGGGGGTGACCTCGCGGATCGGTCCGCGCATCGACCAGATCCTGATCGACGGCGGCCGGGTGCTGGGCATCGACACCGTGCCGACGGCCGCCGAGCTGATGACCCAGTTGGACGTGCGCAGCTATGTGGCCAGCGCGGCCCTCCAGGCCCAGGGCGTGCTGACGGGCGCCTTCTTCGTGATGATCTACCTGGCCTTCCTGCTGGCGTCGCAGTCGGGGTTCCGGCGCAAGATTATCGGCATGTTCCCGGACCGCACGGCCCGGGGCGAGGCGCTGGAAGTGTTCCAGCGGGTCCGCGGCGGGGTCGAGGGCTATCTGTGGGTCCAGACCGTCACCGGGGCGATGATCTGCGCCGCGGCCTGGCTGCTGATGCGGGCCGTGGGCCTGCAGAACGCGGAGTTCTGGACCTTCGTCATCTTCATCATCGGCTTCATCCCGGTGCTGGGCGGCGCGGTCGCCGGGCTGGCCCCGCCGCTGTTCGCCCTCGTCCAGTTCGAAACCTACTGGCAGGCGGCGGTCCTGCTGATCGGGCTGCAGATCATCCTGTTCATCAGCGGCAACCTGATCCAGCCGCGCATGCAGGGCGACAACCAGAACATCGATCCGGTGGTGGTGCTGCTGGCCCTGGCCTTCTGGGGCAAGGTCTGGGGCGTGGTCGGCATGTTCCTGTCGACGCCGCTGGCGGTGATGGCCATGGCCATCCTGGCCGAGTTCAAGGGGTCGCGCTGGATGGCCATCCTGCTGTCCGGCGACGGCGAGCCCTATGCCGACGAGGAGACGCCCCCGACAGGGTCGCGGCGCCGCGTCAACCCGCCGCAGGGGAAGGCGGACTGAGCCGCCCCGGCGCCCTTGATTGGCCACAACCGGCTCCTATTTCAATCCTGTCGCCGCGGCTCCCCTCCCCCCAAGGCCGCGGCGCTGAAGATCGGCGCCACCCCTCCCCTCCTGGGCGCCGGTCCGAACAGGCCGCCGGACGAAAGTCCGGCGGCCTAGTCGTTTCTGGACCCGGGCCGGGCCGGGCCCGCGGGCGTCGCGGCCTTCGTCGCATTTGGGGGCTTCCCGCCGTCAGCCGCCTGTCCTAGTTGAGCCGCGTCAGGACGGGCGGCTTGCCGAAGCGGCGAAGCGGCCTAGTCTGGCGACGCCCTCGGCGGCCGATCAGAGGCCGCGTCCGTGAAGAGACTGTCCATGCCCGGCGCTTCGGCCCCCACGCTTCCTCAGGCGATCACCCTGGAGGCGCTGGAGGCGAGTTTCGCAAGCGCGGTCGGCGGCCCCTACGGCGCGGACGCCCGCTCCTATCTCGGCCAGGCCCATGACGACTACGTCGCCGACGAGACGCCGGAGCTGGGCGGCGCCGACCTCGGGCACCTGCTCGCCTCGGTGTGGCGGTCGGCGGCCGGGCGCGGGCGGGACGCCGCCGCGCTGATCACCCTCGGTCCCCTGACGGGCGCCGATGGCCGGGCCACCGGCTACGACAGCATCGCCATCATCCAGGACGACCGGCCCTTCCTCGTCGACAGCGTCATGGGCGAACTGGCCGAGGCCGGCGTCACCGTGCGTTCGATGTTCCACCCGATCGTGGAGATGGACGGGGTCCGCACCTCGCTGATCATCGTGGTCATGGATCCGGTGCCGCAGGAGCGGCGTGACGCCCTCGGCGAGAGCCTGGCCGAGACCATGGCCGACGTGCGCGCCGCCGTCGTCGACCACGCGGCGATGAACGCCCTGATGGCCCGTTCCATCGCCCATCTCGAGACCTCGCCGCCGGGCGTCGATGCGGACGTCCTGGCCGAGAACCTCGCCTTCCTGCGCTGGCTGGAGGCGGACCATTTCGTCTTCCTCGGGGCCCGCGACTACGACTATCCGCGCACGAAGGACGGCGGCTACGAGGCCGAGGCGCCGCTGTCGCAATCGGGGGCGGGGCTGGGCGTGCTGGCCGATCCCGAGCGCACGGTGCTGCGCCGCGCCAACGAGCCGGCGGTGCTGACCAAGTCGATGAAGCGCCAGCTGAACCTGTCCGAGCCGGTCACCGTGGCCAAGGCCAACGCCCGCTCGCGGGTCCACCGCCGGGCCTATATGGACTATATCGGGGTCAAGCGGTTCGGTCCGGACGGCCGGCCCTCGGGCGAGACCCGCTTCGTCGGCCTGTTCACCGCCGAGGCCTATGACAAGACCGCGACCCAGGTGCCGCTGGTGCGGCGCAAGGTGGCCAACGCCCTGGCCCGGGCCGGCAAGGTCTCGGGCTCGCACAGCCACAAGCGGCTGAAGAACATCCTCGAGAATTATCCGCGCGACGAGCTCTTCCAGATCGGCGAGGACGAGCTGCTGGAGATCGCGCTGGGCATCCTGCACCTGCACGACCGGCCCCGGATCAAGAGCTTCACCCGCAAGGACCCGTTCGACCGCTTCGTCTCGGTCCTGACCTTCATCCCGCGAGAGCGGTTCAATCCGGGCGTCCGCGAGCGGATCGGCCGAATCCTCGCCAACGCCTGGGGCGGGCGGCTGTCGGCCTGGTATCCGCAGCTGTCGGACCAGCCGCTGGTCCGCATCCACTACATCATCGGGGTGACGCCGGGCGATCATCCGTGTCCGGACCTTGTTGAGCTGGACGCCGAGATCGCCGAGGCCGGGCGCAGCTGGGTCGACCGCTTCGAGAGCGCCCTGCGCGGCGCCGATGTCGACGACGTCCAGGTGGGGCCGCTCAGCGCCCGCTGGGCCTGGGCCTTCGGGGCCGGCTATCGCGACCGCTACGACGCCGACGAGGCGGTGCGGGACCTGCAGGCGGCGGACCAGCTCAACGCGTCCGGCCTCAACGACGGCGGCGATCCGGTGGCGGTGCGCGCCTTCCGCACCGAGCGCGACGGCCCGCTGAATTTCCGTTTCAAGCTCTATCGCCGCGGCGCCGCCGTGCCGCTGTCCGACGTCCTGCCCGTCCTGGCCGACATGGGGCTGAAGACGCTGGAGGAATGGGGCCACGCCCTGTCGCCGCTGGGCGATCCGCAGATCCACGTCCATGAGTTCCTGCTCGAGGACCCGCGCGGCGGCGACCTGCATTTCGACGACGTCCGCGAGCCGTTCGAGGCGGCGTTCTCGGCCGTCTGGACCGGCCGCACCGAGAGCGACGGCTTCAACCGGCTGGTGCTCGAGCTGGGCGTCGACTGGCGCGAGGCGGCGCTGGTCCGCACCCTCGCCCGCTACCGCCAGCAGACCGGCCTCGACCCCACCCAGGTGGTGCAGGAGGAGGCGCTGCGCGACTACCCCGCCGTGGCGCGCGGCCTGCTGTCGCTGTTCCACGCCAAATTCGACCCTGCCGCCGGCGGCGACGCCGGGGCGCGCAAGGCCGCGGTGAAGGAGCAGGCTGACAAGCTGATGGGCCTGCTGCAGGCGGTGAAGAGCCTCGACCACGACCGGGCCCTGCGCCGGCTGGCGCTGCTGGTCATGGCCATCAAGCGGACCAACTATTTCCAGAGCGGACCGGAGGGCGAGCCGAAGCCGCACATCTCGATCAAGATCGCCTCGCGCGAACTCGAGGATCTGCCGCTGCCCAGGCCGTTCCGGGAAATCTTCGTCTGGGCCCCGCATGTCGAGGGCGTGCACCTGCGCTTCGGGCCGGTGGCGCGCGGCGGCCTGCGCTGGTCCGACCGCCGCGACGACTTCCGCACCGAGGTGCTGGGTCTGGTCAAGGCGCAGCAGGTCAAGAACGCCGTCATCGTGCCGGTCGGCTCCAAGGGCGGCTTCTATCCCAAGACCCTGCCGGCCATCGTGCGCGCCGGCGGCGACCGCGACGCCCAGCAGGCCGAGGCGATCCGGGCCTACAAGACCTTCCTGTCCGGCCTGCTCGACATCACCGACAACATCGCCGCCGACGGGGCGGTGATCCATCCGGCCGATGTCGTGCTGTGGGAGGGCGACGATCCCTATCTGGTCGTGGCCGCCGACAAGGGCACGGCGACCTTCTCGGACATCGCCAACGGGGTGTCCGCCGACTACGGCTTCTGGCTGGACGACGCCTTCGCGTCCGGCGGCTCGGTCGGCTACGACCACAAGGTCATGGGAATCACCGCCCGCGGCGCGTGGGAGGCGGTCAAGCGCCACTTCCGCGAGATGGACAAGGACATCCAGACCGAGCCCTTCACCGTGGTCGGGGTCGGAGACATGTCCGGCGACGTGTTCGGCAACGGCATGCTGCTGTCGAAGGCGATCAAACTGGTCGCCGCCTTCGACCACCGCGACATCTTCATCGATCCGAACCCGGATCCGGCGAGCTCGTGGGTCGAGCGGGACCGGATGTTCAAACTGCCGCGGTCGTCGTGGCAGGACTACGACACGTCGAAGATCTCGGCGGGCGGCGGCGTCTTCTCCCGCTCCGCCAAGTCGATCGAGCTGTCGCCGGAGATCAAGGCGGCGCTCGACATCCAGGAGGACGCCGTCGATCCGGCGGCCCTGATGAAGGCCATCCTCAAGGCCCCGGCGGAACTGCTCTACCTCGGCGGCATCGGCACCTATGTGAAGGCGCCGCACGAGACCGACCTGCAGGTCGGCGACAAGGCCAATGACGCCATCCGGGTCGACGCGGGCGAGCTGCGCGTGGCGGTGGTGGGCGAGGGCGCCAACCTCGGCCTGACCCAGGCCGGCCGCATCGCCTTCGCCAGGAACGGCGGACGGATCAACACCGACGCCATCGACAACTCGGCGGGGGTCGACAGCTCCGACCACGAGGTCAACATCAAGATTCTGACCGGGGCGGCCATCGCCTCGGGCGCGCTGAAGGCCGGGGACCGCAACGCCCTGCTGGCCTCGATGACCGACGAGGTCGGGCTGAAGGTGCTGGTCCACAACTACGACCAGACCCTCGCCGTCAGCCTGCAGCAGGCCGAGGGCGCCGGGGCGCTGGATTCCCAGCAGCGGTTCATGCAGTGGCTGGGCGGCAAGGGAAAGCTGGACCGCAAGGTCGAGGGCCTGCCGGATGACCTGAAGCTGGCGGAGATGAAGGCGTCTGGGACGCCGCTGACCCGGCCTGAACTGGCCGTGCTGACCGCCTATTCCAAGCTGGAGCTGTTCGACGACATCGTCGGCTCGCGCGCCCCGGACGATCCCTTCTTCAAGAAGACCCTGGTCCGCTACTTCCCCGATCCGCTGGCGAAGTTCGAGGCGGACATGCAGCGCCACCGCCTGAAGCGCGAGATCGTCTCGACCGTGCTGTCGAACGAGATCGTCAACATGTGCGGCCCGACCTTCCCGGAACGGCTGCGCCTGTCGGCCCGGTGCGACACCTCGGCCCTGGTCATCGCCTTCGAGGCGGCGCGGCAGGTGTTCCGGCTCGACGAGGCCTGGGACCAGGTCTCGGCCCTCGACCTGAAGATCCCGGCCGGGGCCCAGATCGCCCTCTACCGCGAGATCTCGACCGTGCTGCGCCGCCAGACCTTCTGGCTGGCCCGCCGGGCGATGCGCGAGGGCGCCACGGTCGACGGCCTGATCGGCGCCTACCGGCCGGCGGCCGACGCCCTGCGGGCGGCCGGCTCCGCCGTGCTGTCCCGGTTCGAGCAGGGCCGGCTGGAGGCGCGCATCGCCGCCTTCACCAGCTATGGCGCGAGCGACGGCATGGCCCGCGATTTCGCCATGCTGCAGCCGCTGGTGGCCACCGCCGACATCGGCGACCTGGCCCGCGAGGCCGGCTGGCCCGAACCGGCCATGGCGACGCTGTACCACCAGGTCGGCGCGGCCTTCGACTTCGACCGGCTGCGCGCGGCGGCGGGGTCCGTGCCCTCGGCCGATCATTTCGACCGGCTGGCGGTGCGCCGCATGATCGAGGACCTCATGAACGAGCAGGTCGTCCTGACCCGCGCCGTGGCCCGCTCGACGGACGCCTCGGCCGGGGCCGGCGAGCAGTCGGCGGAGAAGGCGGTGGACCGCTGGATCGGCCCGCGCCTCAAGACCGTCGAGGGCGTCCGCGCCTCGGTCGACGAGATCGAGGCCTCCGGGTCGGGCTGGACCTTCGCCAAACTGACCATCGCCAACAGCGTCATCCGCGAGATCGCGTCCTCGGCGGGCTGATGGGCCGACCCTCGATTGAACCACGCGAGGCGCCGGGCGCTTCGCGTGGGCGGGGCCGATCTGCTAGCGTCCCCGGGGGGTGAGGGAGAGGGCTGCCGATGCCGCGCAAGTTTCTGGTCGTCGTCGACGACAGTCCCGAGTTCGAGGCGGCCCTGCGCTACGCCGCGCGGCGGTCGCGCTCGACCGGCGGCCATCTGGTCATGCTGCGGATCATCCCGCCGGCGGCGTCGGACGCCCACTGGGCCGGGGTGCGCGAGGAGATCGAGCGCCAGACCCGCGCCGAGGCCGAGGCGTCGCTGAACGCCTGGGCGGCCGAGGCGGCGGAGCGCTCCGGGTCGACCCCGGTCCTGCTGATCGAGCGGGGCGACCCGCAGGCCTGCATCCGCAAGGTCGTCGGCGAGGATCCGGACATCAAGATCCTCGTGCTGGCCGCCGGCTCGAACGCGCCGGGGCCGCTGGTCGCCGCCGTCGTCAAGCAGGGCGCGGCCTTCACCGGCCGCAAGCTGCCGGTGACCATCGTGCCGGGGGAACTGACCGAGAAAGAGATCGAGGACCTGGCCTGATATGAAGAGAGGGCCCTAACGCTCGCGACGCGGTCGCTCGCTGCTTGAGCGCGGCGCCCTCCACCGTCTTCGGCGGTCCCCCTCCCCCTGGGGGGAATGGCGTGCGGGCCTTGAACACGCCCTGTCGGGAGCGCACTTACCAGCCATGTTCATCCAGACCGAACCGACGCCCAATCCGAACGCGCTCAAATTCCTGCCGGGCCGGGAGGTTGCGGCCGAGCCGCGCGAATTCCTGACCATCGACGAGGCCGCGGCCTCGCCGCTGGCCGAGGCGCTGTTCCAGCTGGAGGGCGTCGCCGGGGTGTTCTTCGGCTCGGACTATGTGTCGGTGACCCGCGACCCGGCGGGGCTGGACTGGAGCCGGATGAAGGCCCCGATCCTGGCGGCGATCATGGACCATTTCGTCTCGGGCGCGCCGCTGATGCGCGGCGGCGCCTTCGACAGCGCCGCCCCCGAGGGCGAGGACAGCGAGATCGTGGCCGAGATCAAACAGCTGCTGGACAGCCGCATCCGCCCGGCCGTGGCCCAGGACGGCGGCGACATCCTGTTCGACGGTTTCGACGAGGCGAGCGGGGTGCTGACCCTGCGCATGCGCGGCGCCTGCGCCGGCTGCCCGTCGTCCTCGGCCACGCTCAAGGCCGGCGTCGAGCAGATGATGAAACACTATGTGCCGGAAGTGACCCGCGTCGAGCAGGTGATCTAGCCCTTCCCTTCCCCTCATCCTCGGGCTTGACCCGAGGATCAGAGCCGGGAGCGGGTCTGTGCGACGGTGACGGCCCCGCAACGGCGCCCGCAGCCTCGCCACAGAGCACCGGACAGTCTGATCCTCGGGTCAAGCCCGAGGATGACGGCTGGAGCTGGTTGCGTGGCCCTCTGAAACAAATCCGTCCTCGCTTCGGGCAGGCGACGGCGCCATCATCCCCCCATGCCCCGGTTCGAGAGCGATAGCGACGCCCGGCGCCTCGGCGAGGCGCTCGCCTCGCTGCGTCAGGAGCGCGGGTTCAGCCAGGCGCAGGCGGGCGAACGGGTCGGCATGACCAGCCAGGGCTGGGGCCTGTACGAATCCGGCAAGCGGCCGGGCCTGTTCCGGCCCGACGTGCAGCGGCGGCTGACCACGGCGATCGGCTCGACGCCCGAGGCGCTGGCCCTGAAGCTGGGGCCGCCGGCCGCATCCCCGAAGCCGGACGCCGCGCAAGGCCTGGAGAGCGGGGGCCGCGCCTTCACCGGTCCGGCGCCCGCCGGAGCGACCCGCCGGTTGCAGCTCTCGAACGACGACCTTGCGCCCTGGGCGGCCTCGGGCGTGGTGCTGGAATACGAGCCCGGCCGCTGGCCCCGCCGCGACCAGGGCTGCGTCATCGAGATGGCCGACGGAGAAATCCGCGTGCGCCTCTACGACCGTGCCGACGCCGACGCCCTCGTGGTGCGCGGGCCGGGCGGCGGCGAGGAACGGATCGCGCGCTCGGCGACGCGGCTGGTCTCCGCCGTCATCGCCCGGCTGGATCTATAGATGAAACTATTTAGTTGCAAGCGTACCGGTTTCATGAAACTGTTTCGTCGTGAACAGCGGGAGCGGCGTCATGGCCAGGATTGGCGGACCGGAGGAAGTGGACGCCTTCGTCGGCGCGCGGATCAGCCTTCGCCGCTCGGCGCTGGGTCTGTCGCAGACGGCGCTGGCGCAGCAGTTGGGGATCAGCTTCCAGCAGGTGCAGAAATACGAGACCGGCCAGAACCGCATCTCGGCCTCGCGGCTGCATCGGGCGGCGACGGTGCTGGCGACCTCGGTCGAGGCCTTCTTTCCGCCGGTCGAGACGGCGCGCGACGCGGCGGACACCGGCTGGGAGGCGCTGCGCCACATCACCGCCACGGCGGACGGGCGGACCGTGGCGACGGCCTTTCCGCTGATCGACGACCGCGAGGTTCGCAAGGCGGTGGCCCGGGTGGTGCGGGCTCTGGCCCGGGACTCCTGACCGTCGCCCTCTCGGGAGCGGCGTCATGAGGGTGCTGGTGGTCGATACGGCGCTGGGCCTGTGCACGGCCGCGGTGCTTGAGGTCGAGGCAAATGGCGAGACGTGGGTGGCGCGGCCGCTCGGCCTGCGGTCCGAAGCGATGGCCAAGGGCCACCAGGAGCGGCTGGCGGGGATGGTCCGCGACGCCGCGGCCGAGGCCGGCGGCTTCGGGGACGTCGACCGGATCGGCGTCACCGTCGGGCCGGGCTCGTTCACGGGGTTGCGGGTCGGGCTCGCCTTCGCCCAGGGGCTGGGCGCGGCGCTGGACCGGCCGGTGGTCGGGATTTCAACGCTGGACGGTCTGGCGGCTTCGGCGGACGGGGGCGGGCCCGCCGCGGCGCTGATCGATGCGCGGCGCGGCCAGGTCTATGCGCGGTTCTGGCGGGACGGGGCGCCGACCGGCCCGCCCGAGGCCCTGTCGATCGAGGCGGCGCGGGATCGGGCGCTGGGACTGGGTGCGGGCGTGCGCCTGATCGGCTCGGGCGCGGCCCTGATCGCGGGGGAGGTTCCGGGGGCCGTGGCGCTGGAGCTCGCGGGCCCCGCCCCCGGGGCGCTGGCCCGGCTGACGGCGGCGGCCGATCCGGCGGACAACCCGCCGCGCCCGGTCTATCTGCGCGCGCCCGACGCCACGCCGCCGACCCGTCTGCCGGGCCAGGCCCGGCCGCCGGCGCCGTGACCGGCGAGGACGCCGCCTCCGGGCCGGCCGGGCTCGCGGCTCGCCTCGCCGCGATTCACGCCGCGGCCTTCGCCGGGCCGCACGACGCGCCGTGGAGCGAGGCCGCCTTCACCGCCCTGCTGGAGCAACCCGGCGTGTTCCCGGTCGAGGCGACGGATGGCTTCATCCTGATGCGGACCGTCGCCGACGAGGCGGAAATCCTGACCCTGGCGGTGCGGCCCGCCGCCCGGCGCGCAGGATTGGGCGGGCGGCTGGTCGGCGAGGGCGTGCGGGCGGCGGCGGCGCGGGGCGCGGTCCGCGTCTTCCTGGAGGTGGCCGAGGACAATGCGGCGGCCCGGGCCCTCTACGCCAGAGCCGGCTTCACCGAGGCGGGGCGGCGGCCGGGCTACTACGCCGGCGCGGACGGCGGACGGCGCGACGCCCTGCTTCTGGCGCTTAACCTGGCGACACCGCTTCCCTAGACCGCCCGGCCCGCCTATCCTGTCGGCATGGACCGGATCGAGAAACTCTGCGCCGACCGCGGCATGCGCATGACCGAACAGCGCCGCGTCATCGCGCGGGTTCTGTCCAGCGCCGACGACCATCCCGATGTCGAGGAGCTGTACCGCCGCGCCTCGTCGATCGATCCGCACATCTCGATCGCCACGGTCTACCGCACCGTCCGGCTGTTCGAGGAGGCCGGCGTCGTCGAGAAGCATGATTTCGGCGATGGCCGCTCGCGCTACGAGGAGGCCGGCGACGACCATCACGACCACCTGATCGACACCCGCTCGGGCGAGGTCATCGAATTCTTCGACGCCGAGATCGAGCGGCTCAAGACCGAGATCGCCGAACGGCTGGGCTTCGAACTGGTCGGCCACAAGCTGGAGCTCTACGGCAAGCCGGTCGAGGGAGCCGAGCCGTCCAAGCGCGAAGGGCTGATCTTCAAGCGCCACGCCGCCCGGGTGGATCCGGCCGACGTCGATTAGTCCGGCATGGCGCGAACCGAGCGGGCGCTCTAAAACCCGATCCATGACCGAGACCCACGTTTCGCCGCTGGTCGCGGATGAGGCGGGCGCGCCGCCGAAGCGCCTGTTCATCAAGACCTACGGCTGCCAGATGAACGTCTATGACTCCGGGCGCATGGCCGACGTGCTGCGCCCGCTGGGCTATGTCGCGACCGACACGGCCGAGGACGCCGACTTCGTCATCCTCAACACCTGCCACATCCGCGAGAAGGCGGCCGAGAAGGTCTATTCGGAGCTCGGCAAGCTGAGAGAGATGCGGGATCGGGGGCTGGCCGCGGGCCGGGCGCGGATGACCATCGCCGTGGCCGGCTGCGTCGCCCAGGCCGAGGGCGAGGAGATCATGAAGCGCCAGCCGGCGGTCGACCTGGTGGTCGGGCCGCAGGCCTATCACCAGCTGCCGGAACTGCTGACCCGGACGGCGCGGGCGCGCGGCGAACGGATCGGGGCCGACTTCGCGCCCAATGAGAAGTTCGACGCCCTGACGCACGAGAAGATCGGGGCGCGGGGCGGCGACGGCGTCACGGCCTTCCTGACCGTGCAGGAGGGCTGCGACAAATTCTGCACCTTCTGCGTGGTGCCCTACACCCGCGGGGCGGAGTGGTCGCGGCCGGTCGCGGACGTGCTGGCCGAGGCGCGGGAGCTGGCGGCGCGGGGGGTGCGCGAGGTCACCCTGCTGGGCCAGAACGTCAACGCCTACGATGGCGAGGGCCCCGACGGACAGCCGTCCAGCCTGGCGCGGCTGGCCTATGCGCTGGCGGAGATCCCGGGGCTGGACCGCATCCGCTACACCACCAGCCATCCCAACGACATGTCGGACGACCTGATCGCCGCCCACGGCGAGCTGGACGCCCTGATGCCGTATCTGCACCTGCCGGTGCAGTCAGGCTCGGACCGCATCCTGCGGCTGATGAACCGCAAGCACGGGCGGCAAAAGTATCTGGAGCTGGTCGAGCGCATCCGCGACGCGCGCCCGGACATGGCGCTGTCGGGGGATTTCATCGTCGGCTTCCCCGGCGAGACGGACGCCGACTTCGAGCAGACCATGGATCTCGTTCGCAGGGTCAGATACGCCTCGGCCTTCTCCTTCATGTATTCGCCGCGCCCCGGCACCCCCGCGGCGACCATGGCGGCGCAGGTTCCGGACGCGGTCAGCCGCGAGCGGCTGCACGCGCTGCAGGCCCTGCTGACCGGACAGCAGGTGGCGTTCAACGAAGCGCAGGCGGGCCGGACGCTGCCGGTGCTGTTCGAGCGCAAGGGCCGGCACGGGGCGCAGGCCATCGGCCGCTCGCCGTATCTTCAATCGGTTCACGTCGAGGACGCGGATCATCTGATCGGGCGGATCGTTCCGGTGGAGATCGAGCGCGGCCAGCAGAATTCCCTCACCGGCCGGCTCCAGCAGAAGGCGGCCTGATGGCGCGTGAGAGTGAGTTCCTGGCGCTGGACGACGCCGCCCTGCGCGCCGTCGTGGGTCCCCACAGCCGCCACGTCGCCCTGATCGAGGACGCCTACAAGGTGCTGGTGGAGGCCCCGGGCGGGGGCGTGACCATCAACGGCTCCAGCCGCGACCGGGCCCAGGCCAAACGCGTCATCCAGACCCTGGCGGACCGGGCCGGCGCCGGCGCCGTGATCACCGAGGCCGATGTGCGCACGGCGCTGGGCGCGGCGGCGACCCAGCCGCGGCCGGGGCAGGGCAGTATCGCGCCCAACGCCATCGCCCTGCCGGTCGGGCGGCGCGGGGCCATCGCGCCCAAGACGGCGGCCCAGGCCAACTATCTGGACATGCTGTCGCGCTGCGAGCTGACCTTCGGGGTCGGCCCGGCCGGCACCGGCAAGACCTTTCTGGCGGCGGCCTATGGCGCCTCGCTGCTGCGGCGGGGTCAGGTCGACCGGCTGGTCATCACCCGGCCGGCGGTCGAGGCGGGCGAGAAGCTGGGCTTCCTGCCGGGCGACCTGAACGAGAAGGTCGATCCCTATCTGGCGCCGATCTGGGAGGCGTTGAACGACATCCTCGGGCCGGACGACGTGCGCCGGCGGCGCGACAAGGGCGAGATCGAGGCGGCGCCGATCGCCTTCATGCGCGGACGCACCCTGGCCCACGCCTTCATCATCGTCGACGAGGCCCAGAACACCTCGCGGCTGCAGATGAAGATGGTGCTGACCCGGCTGGGCGAGGGCGCGCGGATGGTGGTGACCGGCGATCCGTCGCAAATCGACCTGCTGAATCCGCGCGACTCCGGCCTCCGGCACGCGCTGCGCATCCTCGACGGGGTCAAGGGCGTGGCCATCCAGACCTTCCAGGCCCAGGACGTGGTCCGCCACGCCATGGTCGAGCGCATCGTCCGGGCCTACGACGCCGACGCGGCGAAGCACCGTCCGGCGGCCGATCTCGAAGACCCGGAGTCGCGGGACTCCGGCGCATGATCGAGGTCGAGGTCGAGGACGAGGCGTGGACGGCCGCCCTGCCGGGGGCCGCCGCGACGGCCGAACGCGCGGCCGAAGCGGCGCTGGGCGGGGTCGAAGGCGATGTGGTCGTCCTGCTGACCGACGACGCCGCGGTCCGGGACCTCAACGCGCGCTTCCGCGACAGGGACCGGCCGACCAATGTGCTGTCCTTCCCGGCGGCGGAGAGCGCCGCGCCGCACCTCGGCGATCTGGTGCTGGCCTTTGGCGTCTGTGCGGCGGAGGCGGAGGCGCAGGGCAAGACGCTGGCCGACCATCTGACGCACCTGACCGTCCACGGAGTGCTGCACCTGCTGGGCCGCGACCACGAGGCCGAGGCCGAGGCGGACGAGATGGAGGCCGAAGAGCGGACCATCCTTGCCAGTCTGGGCGTCGCCGACCCATACAGGACCGATGCTCAAGCTTGATCCCGCCTCCCGCCGCGACCGCCTGATCCTGCGCTTCGGCCGGATCGCCCTCGCCCTGTTCGCCGGCGCCGGCGCGGCCCTGGCCCATCCACCGTTCGGATTCCTGCCCGGGTTGCTGGGTTATCCGCTGCTGATGCTGCTGGCCGAGCGGTCGACGACCACGCGCGGCGGCTTCTGGATGGGCTGGCTGGCCGGCTTCGCCTATTTCTTCATCAGCTGCTGGTGGGTGGCCGAGGCCTTCCTGGTCAATCCGGCCCAGGCGTGGATGGCGCCGTTCGCGGCCTCCCTGCTGCCGATCGGCCTGGGCCTGTTCTGGGGAACCGCGACGGCCCTCTACCGGCGGTTCGCGCCCGGCGGCGTCGGACGGGTGCTGGTCTTCGCGGCCCTGTTCTGCCTGCTGGAATGGCTGCGCGGCCACATACTGACCGGCTTCCCGTGGAATCCCGCCGGAGCCAGCTGGAAGGCCGGGTCGGCGGGCTCGCAGTTCGCCTCGGTGGCCGGCGTCTACGGCCTCGGTCTCGTGACCGTGGCGGCGGTTTCGGCCTTCGGTCCGCTGGCGGGCCCGGGACCGCGCAAGGCCCGCATCGGCGCCGCCGTCCTCGGAGCGCTGGCGCTCACGGCCCTGATCGTCGGCGGGACCTTGCGGCTGTCGGGCGCGCGGCTGGCCCTGACCGACACGGTGGTGCGCATCGTCCAGGCGGACGTCGCGCAGGAGTCGAAATGGACGCCCGAGGCCTATCGCGGCATCGTCGACCGCTATGTGAATCTGACGGCGCGCCCCGGCGCGGTGACGCCCGACGTGATCATCTGGCCGGAGGGCGCCCTGCCCGCCTCGGCCAACCAGGTGTTCGCCCCCGGTTCGCCGGACGCCGTCGCCATCGCCCGCGCCGTGCAGCCGGGCCAGACCCTGATCCTCGGCCTCGGGCGAGGCCTCGCCGATCCGGCCGCCCCCGACGGCGCGCGCTATTACAACAGCCTGCTGGCCCTGACCGACGCGGGCGACGCCGGCCTCAGGATCACCGCCACCTATGACAAATACCGGCTGGTGCCGTTCGGCGAATACCTGCCGGCCGGGGGCTTGCTCGGGGCGCTGGGCGTCCGCAGCCTGACCCACATGCCCCTGGACTTCAGCGCCGGACCGCGGCCGGCGCCGATCGCCATCCCCGGCCTGCCGCCGGTCCAGCCGCTGATCTGCTACGAGAGCCTCTATCCCGGCTTCACCCCCGGTGGGGCCGGCCGGCCGCGCTGGATCGTCAACATCTCCAACGACGCCTGGTTCGGACGGACCTCGGGCCCGCTGCAGCATCTGAACCTGGCCAGCTACCGCGCCATCGAGACCGGCCTGCCGGTGGTCCGTTCGACGCCGACCGGGGTCTCGGCGATGATCGATCCCTGGGGGCGGGTGGTCGGCGACCAGCGGCTGGAGCCGGGTGAAAGCGGGGTGATCGACGCCCGGCTGCCGCACCCGACCTCGGTGACCCTGTACGGCCGGTTCGGCGATCTTCTGTTCGCCCTCGGCCTGCTTCTGGCGCTCGCCCCGGCGGTCGCGTGGCGGCGGTTTATGATCCGCGCACGGGGCTGATTCCACCCCTGTAAGGCGATTTTCCCGTCGGTGGGGAGGGTCCGAAAGGGTTACGCAACCCACGGCTGCGCCACGGGCCGAAACCGGCTGTTTTTCCGTGACAGCGGGCCGAAGCAGGCGCATTCAAAGTGGGCTTCACCCAACGAGGGCAAAACAAAAATGGCCAGAGGCAAGGGCGTGGACGGACCTCATCCCGTAGACCGGCATGTCGGCCGGCGTGTCTGCGAAAAACGGCTGGCGCTCGGTTATAACCAGAGCGACCTCGGCCGCGCGCTGGGTCTGACATTCCAGCAAATCCAGAAGTACGAAAAGGGCGCGAACCGCGTCTCGGCCTCCAAGCTCTGGGACATCGCGCGCTTCTTCAAGGTCGACATCGGCTATTTCTTCGAGGGCCTGAACGGTGGTCAGGCCGCCGGAATAGCGGAGGGCGGCTCGGGCTTCGATCATGATTTTCCCGCCACCCGCTACACCATCGAGATCAGCCGCCTGGCGCCCCAGCTGTCGACCCGGCAGCAGAAGCTGGCGCTGGAGCTGATCCGCGACATGGCGGACCGCAAGGAAACGGACGAGGCCTAGATCATTTTTGCTTCAGGTCGGATCGACCTGAATCCAAAAAATGGTCCAGAATCAGCGGAGCGAAATCCGAACCCGGTTGGCCTGCGTCCAACCCGACCGATTTCGCTCCAGGGTCCGTCTCCCCCGCTCATTCCGACGACCGCGAGAACCGCCGGCCGAACGTGGGCGCGGCGCTCTTTTGCTGCACCCAGTAGGCGGCGCCGTCACGCGGCTTGAACATGGTCTTGGCCACGCCGTCCCGCGACACCACGGCGAAGGTGTTGGTCGAGGCCTGGTAGAGAAGAACGTCGCCGTTGGCCCGCTCGACCCGCTCGGTCCCGGTCGGCGGCCGGGCGGTGAACGCCCGGACCTTGGCCAGATAATCCTCGGCCGAGGCGGCGTCGAAGTCGGCGCCGTTGGTCTCGAACAGCCGCGCGACCTTGGCGTCCACGGTTTCGCGCCGGTTGGCGGTCAGAACCGGCGGCGCCTTCTCCGGGACGGCTTCCGCCGCCGCGGGCGTTCCGGCCGCCGAGGTCAGCACGGCCTGCGCGCCCTCGGCCGCCCGATCACGGGTCTCGACCGCCGACCCGCCGTTGCCGCAGCCGGCCAGCCCGAGCAGCGCCAGCGCCGCGCCCGTCGTCCATGCCGTCCTGATGCTCTTGCCCGTCATCACACCCTCCAATGATCCTGACTCGCCGGACTCCATAACGTCGTTATTTTGTTCTTGCAATGTTCTTGTTCAGAGCCGCCTCCCTCGACGCCGGGGGGCGGGATCGCTAGATCAACGGCATGACCCCAGCTGCGCTGTCCGGACGGAAGATCCTGCTGATCGTCGGCGGCGGCATCGCCGCCTACAAGGCGCTGGAGCTGGTTCGGCTGCTGAAGAAGGCCGGCGCGGAGGTCATGAGCGTCCTCACGGCCGCGGGCGAGGCCTTCGTCACCCCGATGTCGCTGGCGGCCCTGACCGGCCATCCGGTGCGCCAGGCCCTGTTCATGCCTGAGGACGAGACGGCCATGGGCCATATCGAGCTGTCGCGCTGGGCCGACCTGGTGGTGGTGGCGCCGGCCACGGCCGGGCTGATCGCCAAGGCGGCAAACGGGCTGGCCGACGATCTGGCCTCGACCACCCTGCTGGCCACCGACAAGAAGGTGCTGCTGGCCCCGGCGATGAATGTGCGGATGTGGCTGCACCCGGCGGTGCAGGCCAATGTCGAGCGGCTCAAGGGCTTCGACGGCTTCCACGGCGCGGCGGTGGTCGGTCCCGACGAGGGCGAGATGGCCTGCGGCGAGTTCGGGCCAGGCCGCATGGCCGAGCCGGCGGCGATCCTGGAGGCCATCGAAGGCCTGCTGGCCGGGCCCGACGGACGGCCGCTGGCAGGACGCACGGCGGTGGTGACGGCCGGACCGACCTTCGAGCCGATCGACCCGGTGCGGGGGCTGACCAACCGCTCCAGCGGCAAGCAGGGCTACGCCATCGCCGGCGCGCTGGCGGCGCTGGGGGCGCGGGTCACGCTGGTCTCGGGGCCCGTCGCCCTGACGGCGCCGATCGGGGTCGAACGAATCTGGGTCGAGACGGCGCGCGAGATGCAGGCGGCAGTGCAGGCGGCCCTGGATACGAAGGAGGGGCCGGCCGATATCGCGGTGATGGGCGCCGCGGTCGCCGACTGGCGGGTCGACGGGGTGGCGTCGGGCAAGATCAAGAAGGCCCCGGGCGGGCCGCCCTCACTGGCGCTGATCGAGAATCCGGACATCCTCGCGGGGGTGTCGGCGCCCGGGAAGGCCCGGCCGAAGCTGGTCATCGGCTTCGCCGCCGAGACCACGGACCTCGAGGCCAACGCCCGGGCCAAGCTGTCGCGCAAGGGCTGCGACTGGATCGTCGGCAACGACGTCTCCGACGACGTGTTCGGATCCGAGGGCAATGCCGTGACCCTGTTCACCCGGGACGGCGTGGTCGAGGCGTGGCCGCGCCAGTCGAAGGGCGAGGTGGCGCGCAAGCTCGCGGCCCGTATCGCCGGGCATTTCGGCTGATCTGCCCACAGGTTGTCCACCGGGACTCCACTGGAACTCCACCGAAGACAGGGCCCTTCATCCACGGATGATGATCTTCCCGACGCGCGCCGAGGCATCCGGGCGTCGCCGGGCGCGGTAGAGGTCGGCGGGCGAACTATCGCCTTCGTACTCACGTAGAAGCCGCACCCATGACCACTGTCCGGATCGAACGTCTGCCGCATGCCGAAGGGCTGCCGCCGCCCGCCTATGAGACCTCGGGCTCGGCCGGGATGGATCTGCGCGCGGCCGTGCCGGAGGCGGTGCCCCTGATCCTGCCCCCCGGGGCGCGGGCGCTGGTGCCCACCGGCCTGAAGATCGCGCTGGAGCCCGGCTTCGAGGCCCAGGTGCGGCCCCGTTCGGGTCTGGCGCTGGAACACGGCCTGACCTGCCTGAACTCGCCCGGCACCATCGACAGCGACTATCGCGGCGAGGTCGGCGTGATCGTGATCAATCATGGACAGGAGCCGTTCGTGATCCGGCGGGGCGAACGCATCGCCCAGCTTGTTATCGCCCGGTACGCGCAGGCGGCCATGGTCGAGGTGGGCGCGCTGGACGAAACGGCGCGCGGCGCGGGCGGATTCGGCTCGACGGGGCGCTAAGCGGAGCCATTCGGCCGCAGCGGCGTTAACCCTGCTCACGGCCAAGCTGGCCGCATGCAGATGGAGGTCGGCGTATGGAGTCCCTTATCGATTCGATCGGCGCGTTTCTGGGCGGCCTGTTCGGCCTGGCCCAGGGCGGGTTCGACGGCGTCAACCAGGTCATGGGCCTGCTGATCGCGATCATCGCGGCCCTGCTGATGCCGGCGTGGAGCCGGTTGTGGGCCACGGCCCTGGGCGCGGCCCTGGCGCATGTGGCCGTCGGCGTGATCCGCCCGATGCTGGACGGCGGGGCCTTCGTGCTGCCCGACCTGCTGTCTCTGGGCTTCTGGATGGGCGTGCTGGCCCTGTTCCTCGGCTATGCGATCGTCATCGCGGTGTTCTTCCTGATCAAGTCGCTGGTCGTCGGGGGCGGTCACGGGCGCCGCAAGCACGCGCACTGAGGGCCGGGGGCCTCAGGCTCTCTTCGTGAGCCGCGGTCACAAGGCTCCGCCTTGTCGACCCGACGCGGCCTGGCGCTTCGCGCAGGGGAAAGGCCCCTGGATCGCGCTCAAGCAGCGAGCGACCGCGTCGCGAGCACCCCAGGCAGGCCGTCAGGCCTGCCGGAAGCCCAGCACGTCCTGCATGTCGTAGAGGCCGGGCTTGCGGCCGCGGACCCAGGCGGCGGCGGCGACGGCGCCCTTGGCGAACAGGGAGCGGTCGATGGCCGAGTGGCTCAGGGTCAGGGTCTCGTCGTCCGAGGCGAACAGCACCGTGTGCTCGCCGATCACCCCGCCGGCCCGCAGCGAGGCGAAGCCGATGCGGCCGGTTTCGCGTGGACCGGTGATGCCGTCGTAAGGGGCGCTGCGCACGTCGGCCAGGTCCTCGCCGCGGCCGCTGGCGGCGGCCTCGCCCAGCATCAGGGCGGTGCCCGAGGGGGCGTCGGCCTTGCGGCGGTGGTGGGTCTCCAGCACCTCGATGTCCCAGTCGCGGGCGTCGAGCCGCTGGGCGGCGTGCTCGACCAGGCCGATCAGGATGTTGACGCCCAGGGAGAAATTGCCGCTGCGGACGATGGCCACGGTCTCGGCGGCCCGGAGGATCTCCGCGTCCTGTTCAGGCGACAGGCCGGTGGAGCCGATGACCAGGGCCGGACCCCCGCGCGCGGCGCAGGCGCGGGCCAGCTCGACCGAGGCGTCGGGGGTGGAGAAGTCGATGATCACGTCGCACAGCGACAGGTCCGGGGTCTCGCCGCGGTCGAAGCGGGCGGCGACCACCACGTCCTCGCGGGCGTCGAGCACGGCCGAGACGGCCCGGCCCATCCGGCCGCGGGCGCCGGAGATGCCCGCGTGGAAGATCGCACTCATCGGACGCCCCCCGGCAGGAGTCACTGGGCCGTTTCCTTGGCCCCGGGTTCCGCGCCGAGGATGTCGGCCCAGAAACGTTTGGCCTTGCCGGCGAAGGAGGAGTTGCGCGGCGTCTGGGTGTCGCCCAGCGAGGCGGCCAGCTCCTCGAGCAGCTCCTTCTGGCGCGGCGTCAGGTCGGTCGGGGTCTCGACGAACAGCTCGACCACGAGGTCGCCTCGGTTCTTGCCGTTGAGATGGGGCATGCCCTTGCCCTTGATGCGGACGGTCTTGCCGGTCTGCGAGCCCGCCGGCACCGACACGGGGGCCTTGCAGCGGCCGTCGCAGGCCTCGGAGGTCAGGCAGGGGGCGTCGATCTCGCCGCCCAGCGCCGCCGTGGTCATGGGCACCGGCACGGTGACCAGCAGGTCGAGGTTGTCGCGCTCGAACAGTTCGTGGGGCGTGACCGACAGGAAGACATAGAGGTCGCCGCGCGGGCCGCCGCGCTGGCCGGCGTCGCCCTCGCCCGAGAGGCGGATGCGCGAGCCGTCGTCCACGCCGGCGGGGACCTTGAGCTGGAGCTTGCGGTTCTTCCGCACCTGGCCGTGGCCGTGGCAGGTGGTGCAGGGCTCGGCGATCATCTGGCCGTGGCCGCCGCAGCGCGGGCAGGTCCGCTCGACCTGGAAGAAGCCGTTGGCCGAGCGCACGCGCCCGGCGCCCTGGCAGGTGGTGCAGGTGGTCGGCTTGGTGCCGGCCTTGGCGCCTGAGCCCTCGCAGGTGTCGCAGGTGGCGGTGGTGGGCACCGCGATCTCGACGTCGGCGCCCTTGTAGGCCTGCTCGAGGGTGATCTCGAGGTCGTAGCGCAGGTCCGAGCCGCGCCGCGGCCCGTGCTGGCGGGCGCCGCCGCCGGCGCGGCCGCCGAAGACGTCGCCGAAGGCGTCGCCGAAGACCTGGGAGAAGATGTCGTTGACGTCGGCGAAACCCGCGCCGCCCTGGCCGAAGGGGTTGCCGCCGCCGTTGACGCCGGCGTGGCCGAAGCGGTCGTAGGCGGCCCGCTTCTGGTCGTCGCTGAGGACGCTGTAGGCCTCGGAAATCTCCTTGAACCGCGCCATGGCGTCATCGCAGCCGCCGTTGCGGTCCGGATGGTGCTGCATGGCCAGCTTGCGATAGGCGGATTTCAGCCCGGCGGCGTCGATGGTCCGCTCGACGCCCAGGATCTCGTAATAGTCACGCGTCGCCATCTGGCGTTCGTCCTCTTACCCTGCCGTTCCCGCCGCCGCCTCTGCTGGGCGCCTCGCCGGAAAGGCTGACCGGGCTGACATGGGCGCCCGGCCGACTGATGCAAGTTTCATGAAACGGCCCCGCCCGTCATCTGACAAGCGGGGCCGCGGTTATTTGCGCGGAGCCTGTGGCCTATGCGCTCTTCTTCTCGTCGCCGGCCTCGGCGTCCGGGGAGACTTCCTCGAACTCCGCGTCGACCACGCCGTCGTCGGCGGGGGCGTCAGCCGCGGCGCCGTCGCCGGAGCCCTGCTGGGCCGCATACATGGCCTCGCCCAGCTTCATCGAGGCCTGGGCCAGGGTGTTGGTCTTCTCGCGCAGGGCGTCGACGTCCGTGCCGTCCCTGGCCGCCTTCAGATCCGCCAGGGCGGCCTCGATGGCGGTCTTGCCGGCCTCGTCGATCTTGTCGCCGTGCTCCGACATGGCCTTCTCGGTCGAGTGGATCAGGCTGTCGGCCGAATTCTGGGCCTCCACCAGTTCGCGCCGGGCCTTGTCGGCCGCGGCGTTGGCCTCGGCTTCCTTGACCATCTTGTCGATGTCGGCGTCCGACAGGCCGCCGTTGGCCTGGATGCGGATCGACTGCTCCTTGTTGGTGGCCTTGTCCTTGGCCGTGACGTGCACGATGCCGTTGGCGTCGATGTCGAAGGCCACCTCGATCTGCGGCATGCCGCGCGGGGCGGGCGGAATGCCCATCAGGTCGAACTGGCCGAGGATCTTGTTGTCGGCCGCCATCGGCCGCTCGCCCTGGAAGACCCGGATGGTCACGGCCGACTGGTTGTCGTCGGCGGTCGAGAAGGTCTGGCTCTTCTTGGTCGGGATGGTGGTGTTGCGCTCGATCAGCGGGGTGAACACGCCGCCCAGGGTCTCGATGCCCAGCGTCAGCGGGGTCACGTCCAGCAGCAGCACGTCCTTGACATCGCCCTGCAGCACGCCGGCCTGGACCGCGGCGCCCAGCGCCACGACCTCGTCCGGGTTGACGCCGGTGTGCGGATCGCGGCCGAAGAAGGCCTTCACGGCCTCGATCACCTTGGGCATGCGCGTCATGCCGCCGACCAGCACGACCTCGTCGATGTCCGAGGCCTTCAGACCCGCGTCCTTGAGGGCCTTCTTGCAGGGCTCGATGGTGCGCTGGATCAGGTCGTCGACCAGGGCCTCCAGCTTGGAGCGCGACAGCTTGATGTTCAGGTGCAGCGGGCCCGAGGCGTTCATGGTGATGAACGGCAGGTTGACCTCGTACTGGGCCGTGAAGGACAGCTCCTTCTTGGCCTTTTCGGCCTCTTCCTTGAGGCGCTGCAGGGCCAGCTTGTCGGTGCGCAGGTCGACGCCCTGCTCCTTCTTGAACTCGTCGGCCAGGTAGTCGACGAGGCGCAGGTCGAAGTCCTCGCCGCCGAGGAAGGTGTCGCCGTTGGTCGACTTCACCTCGAACACGCCGTCGCCGATCTCGAGGATCGAGACGTCGAAGGTGCCGCCGCCGAGGTCGTAGACGGCGATCTTCTGACCGTCGTTCTTGTCCAGGCCGTACGCCAGGGCGGCCGCGGTCGGCTCGTTGATGATGCGCAGCACCTCGAGGCCGGCGATCTTGCCGGCGTCCTTGGTGGCCTGGCGCTGGGCGTCGTTGAAATAGGCCGGGACGGTGATGACGGCCTGGGTCACGGTTTCGCCGAGGTAGGCCTCCGCGGCCTCCTTCATCTTGCCGAGCGTGTAGGCCGAGACCTGCTGGGGCGAATAGTCCTTGCCGTGGGCCTTGACCCAGGCGTCGCCGGTCGGACCCTTGACGATCTCATAGGGCACCATGCCCTTGTCCTTCGCCACCACGGGATCCGTGAAGTTGCGGCCGATCAGGCGCTTGATGGCGAAGAAGGTGTTGGTCGGGTTGGTCACGGCCTGACGCTTGGCGGGCTGGCCGACCAGCACCTCGCCATTGTCCTGGATGGCGACGACCGACGGGGTCGTGCGGTTGCCTTCCGCATTCTCGATAACCTTGGGGTTCTTGCCGTCCATGACGGCCACGCACGAGTTGGTGGTGCCCAGGTCGATGCCGATGATCTTGGCCATGTGTTTGGTCTTTCACTCCATTTCAGCGGGCGGTGCGGCGGCCTTCTAAAGCTAAGCGCCGCGCGTGACCGCCCCTGGTGTCAGGGTCTTGGGTCAGTTGTACGGTTCCGGCGGAAAGCCCCACGCACTGCGGGGTTTTCCGGCGGCTGTCGCCGATATGGGAAACACCCCCCGGCCCGCAAGGCCTGATTGCGATTCAACATCAGTCTCCGTCAGGTGTGTCACGAAGCGCGCAACGGCATATAGTCGGTTCCGACGGCCGATCCCGACACCGGGACGGCCGAGGCAGGAGGGGGCCATGATCGCCCGCAGACCATTCACCGCCGCCATGATCGCCGTTTCGCTCGGCGTCGCGGGCTTCGCCGGCGGCGCGCCGGCCCCGGAGGGGCAGTCGCGCGACGGCCAGAACCGCCGCGTCCGCGTCCACAACCAGACCGGCGTGGTGTTGCAGAAGCTGCAGGCCGCCGACGTGCGGACCGGAACCTTCGGGGGCGACCTGCTGGGCGGAACCGCCGTGCCGAGCGGCGCCAGCGCGCCGGTGCTGATCGACGACGGCGCAGGCGGCTGTCTCTACGATCTGCGGGCCGAACTCGCCGGCGGCCAGACCCTGCTGCGCGAGAACATCAACGTCTGCCGCATCGCCGACTACTACCTGACCCGCTGAGCCGTGGTCCGGGGCGAGATCGACACCGGGCTGGAGGGATTCCGCCTGTGGCCCGGGGCGCTTTCGCCGGCGGACCAGGCGGGCCTGCGCGACGCGGTGCTGGCGGCGGTCGGGGCGGCGCCCTTCTACCGGCCGACGACCAGGACCGGCCGGCCGTTCTCGGTCGAGATGAGCAATCTCGGCCCGCTGGGCTGGGTCTCCGACCAGGCCGGCTATCGCTATCAACCGACTCATCCCGCGACCGGCGCGCCGTGGCCGCCGATGCCGGAGCGGCTGCTCCGGTTGTGGAGCGAGCTGACGGGCTGGCCCGAGCCGCCGGACGCCTGTCTGGTCAATCTCTACCGGGAAGGGGCCCGGATGGGCCTGCATCAGGACCTCGACGAGGCCGACCGGAGCGCGCCCGTGCTGTCGATCTCGCTGGGAGACACGGCGGTGTTCCGGATCGGGGCCGCCGGCGGCGGGCCGACGCGGTCGGTGCGGCTGGCCTCCGGCGACGTCTGCGCCCTGACCGGTCCGGCGCGGCTGGCGCGGCACGGAGTCGACCGGATACTGGCGGGCTCTTCCGGCCTGATTCCCGGCGGCGGGCGACTGAATCTGACCCTGCGCCGGGCCGCGCCAGCTTCACGGCAATCGTGACTCGACGCCCGGAAGCCTCGGCGGCACTGTCCCGCTTTCCCGAGCCGGAGGCCCCTATGCCAGACCTGATCCGTCCCGAAGGCCCCGAGCCCGACGACTTCCGCTTCAGCCGCCGCGCCCTGGCCGCGGGCGGGCTGGGCGGTCTGTTCTTCGCCGGCTACGCCCCGGCGGCGCTGGCCCGCCAGGCCGCGCCGATCGCCACCGACGACAACGATCTGACCATCGAAACCACCACCATTCCGGCCCCGGACGGCTTCGCCCTGCCCGTCTATGTGGCCCGCCCGACCGGCGCCGGGCCCTTTCCTGTGGTGATCGTCGTGTCGGAGATCTTCGGCGTGCACGCGTACATCCGCGACGTCTGCCGGCGGCTGGCCAAGGCGGGATACGCCGCCATCGCGCCGGCCTTTTTCAACCGGGTCGAGGATCCGGCGCCCATCGCGGACATGGCGCGGGTGCAGCAGATCGTCGCCGCGGCGGGGTATGAGCAGGTCATGGGCGACATCGCCGCTTCGCTCGACTGGGCCAGCCAGCAGTTGTGGGCCAACGCCGAACGGGTGGGGATCACGGGCTGGTGCTGGGGCGGCAAGGTGGTGTGGCAGGCCGCGGCGCGATTCGCGGCCATCGACGCCGGCGTGGCCTGGTATGGCCGCCTCGCCCCCGCCGCCGACGCCACGCCGGAACAGGTCGCCGCCGGCGGGCCGTGGCCGGTCGATCTGGCCGGCGACCTCAAGGCGCCCGTGCTGGGCCTTTATGGCGAGGCCGATCGCGGGATTCCGCTGGCCAGCGTCGAGGCCATGCGCAGCGCCCTGCAGCGCGCCGGCCAGACCGCCAGCGGGATCGTGGTCTATCCGGGCGCGCCGCACGGCTTCCACGCCGACTACCGCGACAGCTATCGCCCGGCCGACGCGGCGGACGGCTGGGCGAAGCTGCTGGCGTTCTTCGAGGGGCGGTTGAAGTAATCCTCCCCCAAGCGTGGCCCCGGGGGAGAGGGAGGATCAGGCCGTGCCGTCAAAATTGCCGCCGTCGGAGTCCATCGCCTTCGCATAGGCGGCGTTGCCGGCCGCGGCGCCGGAGCCCTTGGCGGCGACCACGACCATGGCCGGGCGCACGGTGCGGCCGAACAGGGCGTAGCCGGCCTGCAGCGTCTGGATCACCCGGCCGCCCTGAACCGCGTCCGACGGCTGCTCCATCATGGCCTGATGCAGGTGCGGGTCGAACGGATCGCCGGCCTGCGGCTCGACGCGCTTGAGATTGTTGGCCTCGAAGGCCGACAGCAGCGACTTCTGTGTCAGTTCCAGCCCGGTGACCAGGCCGGCCTCGCCGGCGTCGGCGTTCTTCGGGGCCGCCTGCAGGGCCCGCTCGAGGTTGTCGGCCACGCCCAGCAGGTCGCGGGCGAATTTCTGGATGGCGTAGGCGCGGGCGTCGTTGTTCTGGGTCTCCGCGCGCTTCTTCGTGTTCTCGGCCTCGGCCACGGCGCGCAGGGCGCGGTCCTTCCACTGGTCGCGTTCGGCGATCAGGGCGTCGATCGGGCCAAGACCATCGTCCTGTTCGGTCTCGTAGCCTTCCGTCTCCGCGATATCGGCGGCCAGTTCCCCGGAGGTCGGGATGTCGTCGTCGTGAATGTCGCTCAAGTCTCTTGTCCGTCCAGAATCCGGCCCAGCACCCGGGCGGTGTAGTCCACCAACGGGATGACACGGGCGTAGTTCAGCCTCGCGGGCCCGATGACGCCGATGGCGCCCAGCACCCGCTGCCGGCCCGTCATATAGGGCGCCGCGATCACAGCGGAACCCGAAAGCGAAAACAGACGCGTTTCCGCGCCAATGAAGATGCGTACGCCCTGGGCCGTGGACACCCCGTCCAGCAGGCCGATCAGCTGTTCCTTCTGCTCCAGGTCGTCGAACAGGGTCCGCACCTTCTCCAGATCCTCGACCGTCTCGCTGTCCTGCAGCAGATTGGCCCGGCCGCGCACGATCAGGGCCCGCTCGCGCTCGGCCCCGCCGGACCAGGCGGCCAGCCCGTCCTCGACCAGCCGGGCGGCGGCGGCGTTCAGTTCGCGGCGGGCCGCGTCCAGTTCGGTGCGCATCTCTGTGCGCGCCTCGTGCAGGGGCCGTCCCTTGAGCCGCGCGTTGAGGAAGTTTGAGGCCTCGGTCAGGGTCGAGGGCGTCACCCCGGCCTTGAGCGGCATCAGCCGGTTCTCGACCGTGCCGTCGTCGCCCACCAGCACGGCCAGGGCCTGGTCGTGCCCCAGCGCCACGAACTCCACATGCTTGACGCCCGCCTCGCGGACCGGACTGGCGACGATGCTGGCCCCGCCGGCCAGGCCGGAGAGCAGGGAGGAGGCCTCGTTGAGCGCCTCGTCGAAGCTGCGGCCGCTGCCGGCCAGCCGGGCGTCGATCTCGCGCCGCTCCTCGGCCCCGACATCGCCGATCTCGAGCAGGCCGTCGACGAACAGGCGCAGGCCGGCGTGGGTCGGGATGCGCCCGGCCGAGGTGTGCGGCGAGCCCAGCAGGCCGGCCAGGGTCAGGTCCTGCATGGTGTTGCGGATCGAGGCCGGCGACAGGGCCACGCCGGTCAGTGACAGCGTCCGGGACCCGACGGGCTCCCCGGTCTGGAGGTAGCTCTCGACGATGCGGCGGAAGATGTCGCGGGCGCGCTCGTCCAGCGCGACGAGGCCGCCCGTTTCGATCGCCGCCGGGGTCAGCAGGGGCGGCTTCACGACCCCGCCTCCCACCGCTCGCGCGTCAGCCGATGCACCAGACAGTCGTCCTCGCCGAACATCCGGCGGCCGACCGGCTCGAAACCCAGCCGCCGGTAGAAACGGTGGGCGTCCGTGTTCGAGGCCAGCGGGTCGATGACGATCGCAGTCACGGCCGGGTCGGCGAAGCAATCATTGATGGCGAGGGTCATCATCCGCGTGCCGTAGCCCTGGCCGAGCGCGTCCTTCGGGCCGATCCAGATGTCGAGGGCCCGCAGGTCCGGCTCGATATCGCCCCAGTAGTGCTCCGGCTCCCGGCGCGGGTCGATGACCTGCATCACCCCGATCGGCCGCCCGTCCACCTCGGCGATGCGGTAGAAACTGACCGGCGACTGCGCCGCCAGCTCCTCGCGCCAGACGATGCCGCCGAAGGCGACGTCCGCGTCCGGATCGTCCGTCGAACAGGCGATGACGTGCGGCTCGCGGTCCCAGCCGGCCAGCAGATCGGCGTCGTCGACCGTCGCCGGGCGCAGCCGGACGTCAGTAGGCGCGGACAGGGGGGAATACAGGCTCACGGTTTCAGGATAAGCAGCCCCGCCGCCCCGTCCAAGGAAATCGCTCATGTCGACCGCCCGCCCCTCAGAACGCGCTCCCGAACAGCTCCGCGCCGTGACGCTGGAGACCGGGGTCAACCGCTACGCCGAGGGCTCCTGCCTCGTCACGTTCGGTCATACCAAGGTGCTGGTCACCGCCTCGGTCGAGGAGAATGTGCCCGGCTGGATGCGCGGCAAGGGGCAGGGCTGGGTCACCGCGGAATACGGCATGCTGCCCCGCGCCACCCACACCCGCGGCCGCCGCGAGGCCGCCTCGGGCAAGCAGACCGGCCGGACCCAGGAGATCCAGCGGCTGATCGGCCGCTCGCTGCGGGCGGTGGTCGATCTGAAGGCGCTGGGCGAGCGGCAGGTGGTGCTGGACTGCGACGTGGTCCAGGCCGACGGCGGCACCCGCACGGCGGCGATCACCGGGGCCTGGGTCGCGATGGCCAGCGCCTTCGACTACCTGCGCGCCGAGGGGGTGCTGAAGGCCGACCCGATCCTCGATCAGGTCGCGGCCATTTCGTGCGGCGTGTGCAGCGACCAGCCGGTGCTGGACCTCGACTATGAGGAGGATTCCACCGCCGAGGCCGACTCGAATTTCGTGCTGACCGGCTCGGGAACCATCGTCGAGATCCAGGCCACCGGCGAGAAGCGCGGCTTCACCCGCGCCGAGTTCGACCGCCTGTTCCAGCTGGCCGAGGGCGGCTGCGCCGAGCTGTTCGCGATGCAGCGGGCCGCGCTGGGGCGGTAGCGGAGGGCCTCAGCCCTCCTCCCCGTCCGGCAGGCCCATCATGTGGAAGCCGGCGTCGACGTGGATGATCTCGCCGGTGGTCGACAGGCCCAGGTCGGAGCACAGCCACAGGGCGCAGCCGGCGACCCCCTCCATCGTGGTGTCCTCCTTCATCGCCGACATGGCCCGGCCCTGGGCGATCATGCCCCGCCCGCCCGAGATGCCGGCCAGCGACAGGGTGCGCATGGCGCCCGCCGAGATGGCGTTGACGCGGATGCCCCTGGGCCCGAGGTCGCGGGCGATGTAGCGGGTCGCCGCCTCCAGCGCCGCCTTGGCCACGCCCATGGTGTTGTAGTTGGGGATGGCCCGCTCCGAGCCGAGATAGGTCATGGTGACCAGCGAGCCGCCGTTGGGCATCAGTTTCGAGGCGCGTTTCGCTACGTCGACGAAGCTGAAGGCCGAGATGTTCATGGCCAGCAGGAAGCTGTCGCGGCTGGTGTTGTCGACAAACGAGCCCTTGAGCTCGTCCTTGTTGGCGAAGGCGACGGAGTGGACCACGAAGTCGATGGTCCCGAATTCCTTCTCCAGCTCGGCGAAGGCGGCGTCCATCGAGGCGTCGTCGGTGACGTCGGCCTGGATCAGCAGTTTCGCCCCGACGCTCTCGGCCAGCGGGCGCACGCGGCGCTCCAGCCCCTCGCCCAGGTAGGTGAAGGCCAGTTCTGCGCCCTGGGCCGCCAGTTGCGAGGCGATGCCCCAGGCGATGGAGTTGGCGTTGGCCACCCCCATGATCAGGCCCCTCTTGCCCTGCATCAGGGTTCCGGTGGGCATGTTCCAGCCTTCGGCGCTCGCCATGGTCGGTCTCCATCTCTATGGGCCCGCCCGGGGCCTCTGCTGATCGGGGCCTTTCTGGACTCACGGGCGCCGTGAAACAAGGTCGGTGGTCTTCGCCGGTCGCCCCTGCTCCGGGTCCTGATGAATCTTGTTGAAATTGCTCAATAAGTTTCACATTCAGCCAACCGCTCGTTAAGCGCCGCCGCCTAGACCGTTCCCCGTTCGGCAACGGGGAGCGGAAATGGCGCGGATCGGCGACTATGCGGAGACGGCGACACCCGTGACCCCGGACACCCCGGGGTCGGCAGTCTACGACCGGTTCAAGGCCGAGCCGAACACCCTTGTGATCGCGGTCGTCGACGACGAGAGTCGGCCGCTGGGGCTGGTCGAGCGCAACGTCTTCCTGTCGAGCATGGCGGCGGCGTTCGGGCGGGAGCTCTACGCGAGGCGACCGATCTCGGCCCTGATGAACAGGACGCCGATGATCGTACGCGCCGAACAGGGCGCCGAGGCCTTTTTCGACGCGATCGATTCATCCGAGGCGGGTGCGCTGCTGGGCGGCTTCATCGCCGTGTCGAAGGGCCGCTACGTCGGCGTGGGCACGATTCTGGAGGTGCTGCAGGCCGGAAGCGCCCTCTACCGCCGGCGGGCGCAGGAGATGGGCGAACTGGCCCGGGGCCTGGCGCTGGCCGAGGCCGAGGCCCGCGCCTCCAGCCGGGCCAAGTCGGAATTCCTCGCGGTGATGAGCCACGAGATTCGTACGCCACTGAACGGCGTGCTGGGCGTCGCAGGCCTGATGGAGCGCAAACTCACCCAGGAGGAGCTGCGGCCCCACGTGGAGACCATCCTGGCGTCGGGTCAGAGCCTGTTGCGGCTGCTCACCGACGCCCTGGACATGTCCCGGGCCCAGGCGGGCATGCTGACGCTGGAACCCGCGCCGATGCGACTGGGCTCCCTGATCGCGGACCTCGACGCCCTGTGGCGGGCGCGGGCCGAGGAGAAGGGGCTGCGGCTGCGGGTGGGCGGCGACACCATGGGGCATGAGTGGGTGACGGCCGACGTCCAGAGGCTGAAACAGTTGCTCAACAACCTGATCGGCAACGCCATCAAATTCACCGACGCCGGCGAGGTCCTGGTCGACCTCGACGCCTCGGAGACGGAGGACGGCGTTCAGGTCGTCGGCGTGATCGACGATACAGGGCCGGGCCTCTCCGAGGCCGAGGCGGCGACCGTGTTCGAACCGTTCAACACCGGCGACGCCGCCCGGGAAGGCGCGGGAGCCGGCCTGGGCCTCGCCATCTGCCGGCAGATCGTCGAGCGGATGGGCGGCTCCATCGCGGCCGGGGCGTCGCCCCGGGGCGGAGCGCGCTTCCGCTTCGTGGTGACGGTTCCGGCGGCCGAGGAAAGCGCCTTGGCCGCCGCCGAGGTCATGGCCGAGCCGACGCCGCACGCAACCCTGCATGTGCTGGTGGCCGACGACAACGCCGCCAACCGCTTCCTGGCCGGCAAGCTGCTGGAGCTGTTCAACTGCACATTCGAGACGGCGGAGAACGGGCGGGCGGCGGCCGAACTGGCGGCGACGAAACCGTTCGACCTGGTCCTGATGGACATCAAGATGCCGGTGATGGACGGGGTCGCGGCGACGCGGGCCATCCGCGCCCTGCCGACCGCCGCGGCGCGTCTGCCGATCCTGGCCCTGACCGCCAACGCCGACGAGCGCGACGCTGCGGGCTATCGCGCGGCCGGGATGAACGGGGTGGTCCAGAAGCCCATCCAGCCCGACGCCCTGCTGAACGCCATCCGCCTGGCGATGACGCAGGAGCGGATGGTCGAGGCGGCCTAGACCTTCGACAGGATCAGCGTGCCGTTGGTCCCGCCGAAGCCGAAGCTGTTGGACATGACATGCGTCAGTTCGCCGTCGTGGCGCTGGCGCAGGATGGGCATGCCCTCGAACTCGGGGTCGAGGTTTTCGATATGGGCGCTCTCGGCCGCGAAGCCGTTCTTCATCATCAGCAGGCAGTAGATCGCCTCCTGCGCGCCCGCCGCGCCGAGCGAGTGGCCGGTCAGCGACTTGGTCGAGGAGATCACCGGCATCTGGTCGCCGAAGACGTTGCGCACCGCGCCCATCTCCTTGGAGTCGCCCACCGGGGTCGAGGTGCCGTGCGGGTTGAGGTAGTCGATCTTCGGATTGCCGGCCATTTCCAGCGCGATCTTCATGCAGCGCTCGGCGCCCTCGCCCGAGGGGGCGACCATGTCGTAGCCGTCGGAATTGGCCCCGTAGCCTGTGACCTCGGCGTAGATGGTCGCGCCGCGGGCCACGGCCCTTTCGTATTCTTCCAGCACCACGATGCCGGCGCCGCCGGCGATGACGAAGCCGTCGCGGTCCCTGTCATAGGCCCGACTCGCGGTGGCCGGGGATTCGTTGAAGTTGGACGACATGGCCCCCATGGCGTCGAACATGTTCGACATCGACCAGTCGATGTCCTCGACGCCCCCGGCGAAGACCACGTCCTGCTTGCCCCAGGCGATCTGTTCGGCGGCCGCGCCGATGCAGTGGGCGCTGGTCGCGCAGGCCGAGGAGATCGAATAGTTGATCCCCTTGAGTTCGAACCAGGTGGCCAGGACGGCCGAGGGGCCGGAGGCCATGGCCTTGGGCACGGCGAAGGGGCCGATGCGCTTGGGCGAGCCCTTGTCGATGGTGGTCTGGGCCGCCTGCAGGATGACCTGGGTCGAGGGGCCGCCCTCGCCCACGATCAGGCCGATGCGCTCGGACTTGATCTCGTCGGGCGTCAGGCCCGAGTCCTTCAGCGCCTCCTCGAAGGCGATGTGGCCCCAGGCGGTGCCGTTGGCGAGGAAGCGGGCGGCGCGGCGGTCGACCAGCGGGGCCCAGTCCTCGGCGGCCACGCCCAGCGACGGCGGGGCCCAGACCTGCGAACGGAAGCCGTGCGCGGCGTGGTCGGCAGCGTGCTGCACGCCGGATTTCGCCTCGCGCAGGGAGGCGGTGACCTCATCCTGGCCCGTGCCGATGGATGAGACGATACCCAGTCCGGTGACGACGACACGCCGCATGGTGGTTTCCTTCTTGAACTCTGACCGCCGCGTTTCCCGCGATCTAATGACGAATCAGCCGCCGACGGGTTCCGTCGCGCCGAACAGGCCGACCCGCATGTCGGTGGCCGTATAGATGGGGACGCCGTCGGCTTCGAGAACCCCGTCGGCGATGCCCATGACCAGGCGGCGGTTGATGACCCGCTTGAGATCGATCTTGTAGACCACCTTCCTGACGTCCGGGGTCACCTGGCCGGTGAATTTGACCTCGCCGACGCCCAGCGCCCGGCCGCGGCCCGGGCCGCCGATCCAGCCGAGGTAGAAGCCGACCAGCTGCCACATGGCGTCGAGGCCGAGGCAGCCCGGCATCACCGGATCGCCGATGAAATGGCACTGGAAGAACCACAGGTCGGGATGGATATCGAGCTCGGCCTCGACATAGCCCTTGCCGTGGGCGCCGCCGTCCGCGTTGATCGTGGTGATGCGGTCGAACATCAGCATCGGCGGGGCCGGCAGCTTCGCATTGCCCTCGCCGAACAGTTCGCCCCGGCCGGAAGCCAGCAGCGCCTCATAGTCGAACGAAGAGGGACGATCGGGTTGGGTCACGGGCGCTCGCATTCAGATGGCCGGCGGCGCGGACGCCGCTCCTGGCCGGGTGTGGCCGTCGGGTTACACGAGCGCGGGAGCGGGCTCAACCACTGCTGTCGGCGCAAGGCTTCAGCGCCGTCCCGTTCCCGCCGGTCGCGCCGCGTTGCACAGGGGGCGTTCCTGGGCGCCGAACACGGCGGACTGGCGCACCCAGCCGCGCAGCCGCCCGGCCCGGACGCGGCACCAGCCGTCCTCGCACTCGTCCATGGCGACCAGCGAGCGGGGCGACAGCCGGGCCCGCACCGGCGAGGTCTCCGACCGTCCGGCATGGATGGGAATCTCGCGCTCCGACGCGTTGAAGACGCTGCGGCGGCTCGACACCACGCTACGGTGGACCCAGGCGACGGCGCCCTCGGGATCGCAGATCTTGCGCCATTCGGTGGTCTCGGCGATCACCTGCACCGGCAGGCCGGAGATCCGGTATTCCCACAGGATGCGGTGGTCGAGCCCGGGCCCGAAGCGCGCGTGCACCTCGGACGATTTCAGCGACAGCCAGCGGGGCACCGGCTGGCCGCTGGGCGTCGGACGGCCGTCGGGCATGGTTTGCGCGGCCCCGGCCAGCACGGCCGCGCAAACGGCGGCGGCGGTTGCAACCAGCCTTTGGAAGCGGGGACGAGCTTTGCTAGACACGTGGACGTCCGTGAAATCGAAGGCTCCGAATGTCCGCGCCCAGACTTAAGGTCGTGTTAACCAGACGCCTGCCGGACGCGGTCGAGACGCGGATGCGCGAGCTGTTCGACGCCGAGCTGAATCTGACCGATGCGCCGATGGACCGGACCGCCCTGGAGGCGGCCGTGGCGCGCGCCGACGTTCTGGTCCCGACCATCACCGACGCCATCGACGCCGGCCTGATCGCGGCGGCCGGCGGGCAGCTGAAGATGATCGCCAACTTCGGCGCGGGCGTGGATCACATCGACGTCGAGGCGGCCGTGGGGCGGGGGCTGATCGTCACCAACACCCCGGGCGTGCTCACCGAGGACACCGCTGACCTCGCCATGGCGCTGATCCTCGCGGTCAGCCGGCGGATCGTCGAAGGGGCCCAGGTCGTCGCCGAGGGGCGGTTCGAGGGCTGGACCCCGACGTGGATGATGGGGCGAAAGCTGTGGGGCAAGCGGCTGGGCATCGTCGGCATGGGCCGCATCGGCCAGGCGCTGGCGCGCCGGGCGAAGGCGTTCGGCATGCAGGTCCACTACCACAACCGCAAGCCGGTCCCGGAGATGATCGCCGAGGAGCTGGGCGCGACCTGGTGGGATGATCTGGACCAGATGCTGGCGCGGATGGACATCATCTCGCTGAACTGCCCGGCGACGAAGGAGACGCACCACCTGCTGTCCGCCGAACGTCTGGCCCGGCTGCAGCCGCACGCCCTGCTGATCAACACCGCCCGCGGCGAGCTGATCGACGAGGCGGCGCTGGCCGACGCGGTGGCGCGGCGCGCGCTGGCCGGGGTCGGGCTGGACGTCTACGAACGCGAACCGGCGGTCCATCCCGGCCTGCTGGGCCACGCCAATGTCGTGCTGCTGCCCCATCTCGGCTCGGCGACGCTCGAGGCCCGGCAGGACATGGGCGACCGGGTCATCGCCAACATCCTGACCTTCCAGAACGGCCACCGCCCGCCCGACCGGGTGATTCCCGCGATGCTCTGAACCAGCCCCCGGGGAACGCGGCCGGCTTGACGGACAACGCCCTCTCGCCGAAACCCTTGAACGGGAATCAGGGGCGTCCAATGCAGTCTTTCCGTGTAGTCGCCGCCGCGTGCGTAGCCGCCATCATATTCGTCGCCCCGCCGGTGCTGGCCGATCCGCCGACGATCGCCGACTTCGTCGAGGGGCCGGCGCTCAGCCAGGCCAGCCTGTCGCCCTCCGGCCGCTACCTCGCCTGGGCGGTCCGCCGCGGCGACGAGACCTCGGTGCAGATTCACGACCTACAGGAGGGAACGGGAGTTTCGCTCGATGGCGGCCAGGCGCGCGAGCATTTCGGCGGAGTCTACATCGACTGGATCCGCTGGAAGTCCGATGACCGCCTGCTGGTGGGCATGACCCGCCTCGAAATCCGCCGCGCCGGCGGGCGCGAGAACGGCCGCATCCGCGCCCTGACCTACGGCGAGTCCGTCCTTTCCGTTCCTCGCGACGGAAGCAGCTTCGTGCGGCTCAAGGCCCCCGGGACGGAGGACGCGCTCCCGGGCGAACTTCTCGACACCCTGCGGGACGATCCGGACCACATCCTGATGCGCTATCGCGACAGCCTCGGCGGCCTGGATGTTGCGCGCGTGCACGTCCTGACCGGCGAGGCCGAGAGGATCATCGACGGCCATCGTCGGGTTCTGGACTATCTGACCGACCGCCGCGGCGACGTGGTCGGCCGCATCGCCTATCGGGGCGCGACGGGTCGGGTGGTCCTGATGGAGGCCCTGAATCCCGACGGCGGCTGGAGCGAGGTCTATCGTATCCGGCGCGACGAAATACGCGACCTGCCAGACTATCAATTCCTTGGCGCGACGGACGAACCGGGCAAATATTACGTCGCCGTCCAGCCGGAGGCCGCCGAGGGGGCCAACACGGCCGCGGTGCATGTGTTCGACTTCGCCACCCGCACCATGGGGCCAGCGATGTGGAGCCATCCCGAATACGACGTCACCGGGGCCGTTTTCGACGCCGAGACCTCGGAATTGGTCGCCGGTTGCTACTGGGCCGACATCTATCGCTGCGACTTCAAGGATCCGGGCGAGGATGCGGTCATGACCGGCATCCGCCGCTTCTTCGGCGATGACTGGAGTGTGCGCGTCGTCTCCCAGGCCGAGGATGGCTCGCGCTGGCTTGTCCGCGCCTCGGCGCCAGACAATCCCGGGGAATACTACCTGTTCAACGTCGCTGACCGGCACATGAATTACATCGGCTCGATCTATCCGCGCCTGCCGGAGGCCGGCCTTGGCCAGATGAGGCGGGTCGACTACGCCGCCGCCGACGGCCAGGCCCTGTTCGGCTACCTGACGCGACCGCCCGGGGCCGCGCCGGACGCCGTCCTTCCGCTGGTAGTGTTGCCGCACGGGGGGCCGGAGGCGCGCGACACCCTGAGCTACAATACCTGGGCCCAGTTCCTGGCGACGCGGGGCTACCAGGTGTTCCAGCCCAATTTCCGCGGCTCATCGGGCATGGGCAAGGCGTTCACCGAAGCGGGACACCGCCAGTGGGGAGGCCGCATGCAGGGCGATGTCACAGCCGGCGTCGAGCATCTGATCGGCCAGGGCCTCGCCGACCGCGGGCAGGTCTGCATCATGGGCGCCAGCTATGGGGGTTATGCGGCGCTGCTGGGCGGGGCGACCCAGCCCGACCTGTACCGCTGCGTCATCTCGATCGCCGGACCGAGCGACCTTCTGACCATGTTGCGCTGGGAGCGCTCCGAGGCCGGATCGGACTCCGACCGGTATGACTACTGGGTCCGGTCGATCGGGGACCCGCGCACCGACCGCGAAAGCATCGAGGCGGCCTCGCCCTTGCGCCGGGTTGAGGCCTGGCGTCCGCCGGTGCTGCTGATCCACGGCGATAAGGACGATGTGGTCCCTGCGGCCCAGTCGCGCGACATGGACCGGGCGCTCCGCCGGGCCGGGAAAGATGTGCGGCTGGTGATCATGGAGGACGCCGATCACAGCGACTGGTCGACCGCCGAGGAGTCCCTGGTGTTGACCGAGATCGCTTCCTTCCTGGGCCGCCACCTGCCCGTTGGCGGTCCCGCGGCCCCGGCGCCGGATGTGGCGGCCGCGCCCTAGCCGCACACCGGGCAGGCCGGGTCCGCGGGGACGCCGACCGTGCGCGCCACGCCGGCCAGGCCGTCATAGATCAGCAGCCGTCCGGTCAGGGCCTCACCCGCGCCGGTGATCAGCTTGATCGCCTCCAGCGCGGCCATGGCGCCGACCACGCCCGCCAGCGCCCCGACTATGCCGACGCGGGCGCAGGTCTCGGCGTCCGGCGGGATGTCGGGCACCAGGCAACGATAGCAGGGCCGCCGCGCGAACACCCCGACCTGGCCGCTCCAGCGGCCCAGCGCGCCCGAGACCAGCGGCACGCCGCCGGCGACGCAGGCGGCGTTGACCGCGAACCGGGTCGCGAAATCGTCCGTGCCGTCGATGACGAGGTCGCTGCCTTCCAGCAGCCAGGCGGCGTTGGCGGTGGTCAGCCGCTCGGCCGCGTCCTCGATCTCCACATGGGGATTGAGCCCGGCCAGCCGTCGGGCGCCCGCCTCGACCTTGAGGTCGCCGATGCTCTGGTCCGAAAAGGCGATCTGGCGCTGCAGGTTGGACAGGCCGACCACATCGTCGTCGATCAGCCGCAGCGTCCCGACGCCCGCCGCCGCCAGATACAGGGCCGCAGGCGCGCCGACCCCGCCGAGGCCGACGATGGCCACCCGCGCGGCCTTGAGCCGCTGCTGGCCCGGGCCGCCGATTTCGGCCAGCACCAGGTGGCGCGCATAGCGCTCGATCTCGTCGTCGGAAAAGCTCACCCGTCCCAGTTAGGGCCTCCGGAGCCGCCCGTCACGCCCTCCGCCGGGGGACGTCACGCGGCCTTGCGGATATCCAGCAGCGCCTCGGCCTCGTTGGCGGTGACGCGGGACAGGCAGTTGAGGCCGACCCGTTCCAGCAGGGCGGCGGGATCCCCGCACAGGCCCATGGGCTCGTGGATGCGGCGGGCGCTGATCGGCGCGTCGATCAGGATGCGGAAGCCGGAATGCCGCGGGTCGTCGAGCAGGCGCCGGATCAGGCGGTCCACATCGGCGCGCTGGCCCTCGATCGCCTGCAGGATATGGCCCTGGTGGAACATGACGCAGCTGGTCAGGTGGTCGCGGCGGTTATTGCGCTCGGAGACGCCCAGGATCTGGGCGATGGACAGGGTCGAGGCGCCGACGGCGCCGACGGCTTCGCTGGCGTAGATCACGCGGTGAAGCACGACGCTTCCCTCATATGGCAATTTCTGGGGTATGGATTGTCAGGCTAATGGCCTGGATTGGTCAGAATATGGCTCAGCCTGGCTATTGGAATCACGTCGCAAACGGCTTGCCGCGCCGCATTTTCGTCTCCATCTGAAACGGATGACGAACGCGAACGACACTTCCGCCCCGGGCTGGCACGGGACCACCATTCTCGCGGTGCGCAAGGACGGCCGCACGGTGATCGCCGGCGACGGCCAGGTTTCCATGGGCCCGACCATCGTCAAGGGCGCCGCGCGCAAGGTGCGGACGCTCGCCGGCGGCAAGGTGCTGGCGGGCTTCGCCGGGGCCACGGCCGACGCCTTCACCCTGATCGAGCGGCTCGAGGCCAAGCTGGAGCAGTATCCGGACCAGCTGGCCCGGGCCTGCGTCGACCTGGCCAAGGACTGGCGCACCGACCGCTACCTGCGCCGCCTCGAGGCCATGCTGCTGGTTGCAGACAAGACCTCGATCTTCACCGTCACCGGGGTCGGCGACGTGCTCGAACCGGAGCATGGCGTGGCGGCGGTCGGTTCGGGCGGCAATTTCGCCCTCGCCGCCGCCCGCGCCCTGCTGGACCATTCCGACATGGACGCCGAGACCATCGCCCGCCGGTCGATGGCCATCGCCGCGGACATCTGCGTCTACACCAACGGCAACCTGACCGTGGAGACGCTGGACTGACCCTGACAGGGATTTAACGGGACAGCGCCGCCCGGCTGGCGTTCCATGCCGGCGGAGGATCCCATGCGCCATCTCGCCGCTCTCGCCCTGCCCCTTGCCCTGCTGGCTTCACCGGCTCTCGCCCAGACGCCGAACGTGGCGGAGGTGGTGGCCGCCGAACGCGCCTTCGCGGCCGATGCGCCGTCGATGGGCATCGCCGGCAGCTTCAACAAATGGTCGGTTCCCGAGGCGATCCTGATCGCGGGCGGAGAGCCGCGCACCATCGGCGAGGTCTATCCGGACGGACCGAAACCCGCCGACGAACCGCTGCTGGAGTGGTGGCCGAATTTCGCCGGCATCGCCCGCTCCGGCGACCTCGGCTTCACCACCGGCGGCGTGGCGCTGAACGGCCAGCGGACCGGGCACTATTTCACCATCTGGATGCGCCAGCCCGACGGCTCGTGGAAATGGGTCTACGACGGCGGCTCGGGCGCCAGCGCGGCCGACGTGCCGGGACCGGACAGCGAGCCGGCGATTTTGCCGGTGGCCGCGCAGGGCTCCGCCTCGCCGGAACGGGCCATGATCGAGGTCGAGGCTGTGGAGGCCGAACTGGCCGCCTTCGCCCACGACCAGAAAGCGGTTCATCTGCGCATGCTCGCTGACAACGGGCGGCTCTATGTGGCGCCTTTTCCGCCGGCGATCGGGCGCGAGGCCTTCGCCGGGGCGCTGGAGGGATGGCCGGCCGGGTTCGCCTTCGGTCCCGCTGAGGGCGGCGGGTCGTCGCAGGCCGGGGACTTGGTCTGGACCTACGGAGGCGCCGCCTGGACCCGGGACGGGCAGGCGCGAACGGGGCACTATGTACGGCTGTGGCAAAGGCAGGAGGCCGGCTGGAAGATCGTGCTGGCGCAGCTGATCCCGGCCCCGCCGCCGCCTCCAGCGCCGCCGCCCCCTCCCGCCGGGGGCTGAGCCGCCCTATCTGCGTCCCATGACCGACCTCTCTCCCCGCGAAATCGTTTCCGAACTCGACCGCTTCATCGTCGGCCAGGACGACGCCAAGCGCGCCGTGGCTGTCGCCCTGAGGAATCGCTGGCGGCGCAAGCGCGTGCCCGAGGACCTGCGCGACGAGGTCACGCCCAAGAACATCCTGATGATCGGCCCCACCGGCGTCGGCAAGACCGAGATCGCCCGGCGGCTGGCCCGGCTGGCGGGGTCGCCCTTCCTCAAGGTCGAGGCGACCAAATTCACCGAGGTCGGCTACGTCGGCCGCGACGTCGACCAGATCATGCGCGACCTGGTCGAATCCGCCCTGGTCATGGTGCGAGAGAAGCGCCGCACCGGCGTCAAGGCCAAGGCCGAGGCCGCCGCCGAGGAACGCATCCTCGACGCCCTGGTCGGGCCGGGCTCGCAGCCGGCGACCCGGGACAGCTTCCGCAAGAAGCTGCGCGCGGGGGAACTGGACGACAAGGAGGTCGAGCTGTCGCTGGCCGACACCGGTTCGCCGATGCAGGGGTTCGACCTGCCCGGCGGCGGCAACGTCGGCATGATCAATCTCTCGGAGATGCTGGGCAAGCTGGGCGGCGGCCGCACCAAGACGGTCAAGCTTCCGGTGCGCGACGCCGTCGGCCCCCTCGTCACCGAGGAGAGCGACAGGCTGCTGGATCAGGACAGCCTGACCCGCGAGGCGCTGCTGCTGGCCGAGAACGAGGGCATCGTCTTCCTCGACGAGATCGACAAGGTGGCGGCCCGGCAGGGCGCCTCCGGAGCCGATGTCAGCCGCGAGGGGGTCCAGCGCGACTTGCTGCCGCTGATCGAGGGCACCACGGTGTCGACGAAATACGGGCCGGTGAAATCCGACCATGTGCTGTTCATCGCCTCGGGGGCCTTCCATGTCGCCAAGCCGTCGGACCTGCTGCCCGAACTGCAGGGGCGGCTGCCGATCCGGGTCGAGCTCAAGGCGCTGACCCGCAATGATTTCGTGCGCATTCTGACCGAGCCCGAGGCCAATCTGATCCGACAGAACCAGGCCCTGCTGGCCACCGAAGATGTCAGACTGACCTTTACGGACGACGCCATCGAGGCGCTGGCCGACGCGGCGGTGGCGGCCAATTCGACGGTCGAGAACATCGGCGCGAGGCGGCTTGTGACGGTGCTGGAGCGGGTGCTGGAGGAGACCAGCTTCAAGGCCGCGGACCTCTCGGGCCAGACCGTGGCCTTCGACGGCGATCAGGTGCGGGAGAAGGTCGCCGATCTGGCCCGCGACGCCGACCTCAGCCGCTTCATCCTCTGACGTCGGCGGGCGGACTGGCCTGACCGCAAAGCTTGCGGCAGGGTGTCGGGATGCTTCTGCTCGCACTGCTTCATGTCCTGTCGCAGGATCCCCCGACACCGTCGGTCCTTCCGCCTGCGCCTGTGCCCGTCCCGTCGCTCCCGGCCGGCTCCCGCGTCCGCCGGCCGGAGTATCAGATCGGGCGGTCGCCGGCGGACTATCTGGTTTACCAGGGCCGCTTCACGGAAGCGGGCGTCGAGGCCCTGCGGCCCATGATCCGGCCGGACGATACAGTGGTCGTGAGCGGCGACGGTGGAGACCTGGCGAGCGCGCTGAAGATCGCCCACATGGTCAATGCGGCTGGCGGGTCTGTCCGCATGTCAGGTCATTGCTACCGGGAATGCGCCGCCATCGCGACAGTGGCTGACCGGTTCGTCGTCCCCCACGGCGCGAGCCTGCTGTTCACGCGATCGTCGCTCCTGGCGGCTGACAACCCTGCGGGGCGGTCGCTGGCCGCTTGCATCCCCGCCGCTGTGCCCGATCGGGGACTGGCGTGGCTGGCGCCCGGGGTGATCGCGGGCGCGGGCCTGACGAATATCGAGATCGAGTGGAGCCTCGATCCCGATGCCCGCGCGAGCTATGAGCGACTTACCGGTCGCGAGATCGCCTGGATTGACGCCTGCTGAGACGGCATCGATGGCGAATGCGGCGCCTCGCGGAGCGCATCACCCCGCCAGATTCTCGACCGCCTGCCCGAACGGCAGGGGCGGCTGCCGATCCGGGTCGAGTTGAAGGCCCGCGACCTGGCCGGGGAGGCGGTCGGCACACGGCCGGGCGGCTCAGTCCTCCCGCGACGCCGCCATGGCGGGCGTCGTCGCGATCTGGCCCGGCAGCGCCGCCACCATCGCCGCCGCCGTGCGTGCGTCATGGCGGGTGTCGTCGGCGCGGACGACATAGAGGCCGAGCGTGGCGATCAGCGCCGAGACGAGAAGGTTGATCAGCCACAGTCCGCCTGTGTCGCGGTTGCGCCTAGCCCGCCGATCCTCGTCAACCAGCCTCCGCATCGCGACCCCCGCGTCCTCCGATCCATGGTTAATAATCCCGCGTTCTCCGAAGCGGCAATCCCGGGCCGCCCGCGCCTGTGGACAGATTGGCCCGGCCCGCCGGGGGCCCTGATGCTTGAAACTGGAACACAAACGGAACATAGAGGGGCGTGCCCGCCGCCGTCCTGCACATCGACCTGGTTTTCAGCCGTCCCGCGACGACCTTGTCGGTCACCCGCGGCGCCGCGCGGCTGATGGCGGACATGGGCTATGCGCCCCTGCTCGAGGTCGGCCTGCCCAACGGCCGCCGGGCCGACGTCATGGCGCTGGGCCCGCGCGGCGAGATCGCCATCTGCGAGGTCAAGTCGGGGCTGGACGACTTCCGGGTCGACCGGAAATGGGGCGAGTACCGGCCGTACTGCGACCTGTTCTATTTCGCCGTGGCGCCGGAGTTTCCGGCCGACATCCTGCCGGACGAACCGGGGCTGATCGTCGCCGACGGCTTCGGCGGCGCGGTCGTGCGGGACGCGGTTTCGATTCCGCTGGCCCCGGCCCGGCGCAAGGCGCTGACCATCGCCTTCGCCCGGCTGGGCGCCCTACGAACCTTGAGGGATCAGCCGGTCGGTTGAGCCGGCGCCGGCTGGGCGCCGTCCACGACACGGCCGCTTTCGCCGGTCGACATGATCGCGCTCACGGTGGCGGCGCAGCCCATCAGCGTTTCTCCGCCGATCTCGACCATGGCCGTCAGCGGCCAGGTGCGGCTGCTCATGCCGTCGCTGCAGTCGGTGGCGGTCAGGGTGACCTTGATCGCGTTGCCGGCCCCGGTGGTGGATTCCCACACCGCCATCGTGCCCTGGACGTTCGGGGCCCCCTGCGGCGCCCGCTGTTCGGGCCGGTCGGCGCCGGAATAGACCAGTTCCGACCCGGTCAGCTCGACGGCCCAGAACGGTTCGGTGCCGAGGGCGCGCAACGGTTTCGTCAGATCGATGCCGGCCAGCACAGGCGCGGGCGCCGGTGCCGGATCGGGTTCCTTCGGCGCTTCAGCCGGTGGGGAGCAGGCCGACAGGGCGAGGATGGCGGTGGCGGTCAGGGCGAAGGCGCGCATGGGTGTCTCCCGGGTTGCCGGCATGGAGCGCGGGAGAACCGCCGCGGTCAAGCGTGACCGCTACAGCCAGCCCTTCCGCTTGAACCAGGCCAGCGGCAGAAGGGCCGAGATGACCATGGCGGCGATCGCGGCCGGATAGCCCCAGACCTGCGGCAGCTCCGGCATATGGTCGAAATTCATCCCGTAGATCGAGGCGATCAGGGTCGGCGGCAGGAAGGCCACGGCCGCCACCGAGAAAATCTTGATGATCGACGACTGCTCGATGTTGATCAGGCCGAGCGCCGCCGACAGCTGAAAGTCGATCGAGGCCGCCACAGCCTGGTTATGCGAGATCAGGCTCTGGGCGTCGCGGGCCAGGGATTTGATGTGTTCGCGGGCCTCGGGCTGTTTCTCGATCCGGTCGTCCAGGGCGGCGAAGGCGAAGATGCGGGCCAGTCCCGCCAGGCTCTGCTCGATGCGGGCGTTGGCGATGTGGGCCCGCCCCAATTTGGTGATCAGCTTCTCGAATCCGACGGTCTTGTGGCCGCTGAAGACGTGGTTCGACACCCCCTCGACCTTGGCCGCGTTGGTCGACAGGACGTCGGACGCCCGGTCGATGATCGCTTCCATCAGGTTCAGGAACAGGTCCGCGCCGGAGCCGCACAGGGCCGGTTCGCGATCCAGCTTGTCCAGCAGCATGGTGAAAGGCTTGGGGTCGAAATAGCGGATGGTCACCAGCGGACCGCCGGTCAGCACGAAGGTCACCGGATCCAGCCCCGGCACGTCGGCGTCGCCGTGCTGGATGATGTCGGCGGTGACGTAGGTGGCGCCGTTCTCGCGGTAGAGGCGGCTGGAGGCCTCCAGCTCCGCCATCTCCTCGCGCGTCGGCACGGACAGGCCCAGCGCCGCCTCGACGGCGCGATCCTCCCCGATCGTCGGGTTCACCAGGTCGATCCACACGGCGTCGGTCGGCAGCGTCCAGGCGGCGACGTCGCCGACATGGGGTTCGCAGGTCCGGCAGCCCGCGCGATAGACGCGAATCATGGGCAGATCGTCCCGGCGGGGGTCAGGGGATCAGGGCTGGCCGTCCGCGTTCGGAATCGAGGCCATGAGCAGGCCGTCCGAAGGCTGCGCCGGGGCTTTGTAGATGAAGCCGTAGGTCGGATAGACGGTGGTGCCCAGATCATTGATCGGGTTGTACCACACCTTGACCGCGCTCCAGTCGTTCGCGCCCGAGACGTCCACGACGGTGACGTTCTCCTCGACCTTGCCGCGGCTGCCGCCCCAGTTGGCGTGGGTGATGCGGATGACCCGGTCGGTCAGGATTTCGGAGACCACGGCGACGTGGCCCCGGCTCATCCGGCCGCTGGGCTGGAAGGTCAGCACGGCGCCGGTCTGGGGGCGATGGCCGGTCTGGAAGCGATCCTGGGCCTGCGACCACCAGGTGTGGGCGTCGCCGAAGATCTCGATGCCGGAGAACATCCGGGCGAAGGTCACGCACTGCCAGTACGGCTCGTCGGCCTTCGCGGCGGGGGCCATGCCGCCCAGCGCAAGGAAACCGAGGGTCGCCGCGAACGCGGCGGCTGTGAGCCGTTTGATCATGCTGGCGTGGGTCCCGACCTGTTTCAGCAACTTAGCCTTAGACGATAGTTTCCGAGGGTTGAAGCACCCCTTCAGGCGAATCCGCCTGTGGCTTCAAGGCCGCTTGACCTGAGCCGTAGCGAGTCGCCAGCCCCCGCAAAGCCTTGCGGGCCGGGCGTTCGACGAGGTGGTAGGTCAGGGCCGCGGCGACCGGAATCAGGGCCAGAACCGCCAGCCACACAATGATGTGAAGCTTCTTGTCATCGGCCCCCGTGAGCCGCGCCGCGGCGTTGACGCCGATCAGCAGGACGGGGGCGCAGACCATGTAGATCGAATAGGAGATCTCGCCGAGATAGACCCCGGCCCTGGAGCCGAGGACGCCGGCGCGGGCGTTGTCGAGGCCGCCGAGCCCGAGGATCAGCCCGCCCGCGAACAGCACCACCAGCGGATCCCACAGGCCCAGTACGGCGCTGCCGAGCAGGCCGATCCCCGAGACGAGGGCGATCAGGGCCGCGGGACGCACCGGGGCGCGGCGGTGGATCAGGTACAGGGCGCAGCCGAGCGCGAAACAGGGCACGATCCGCAGCGCGCCCCAGCGGAAGGTCGCCTCGGTCAGGGAGAAGCCGGCGACGCGTTCGAAGGCGGCGTAGAGGACCAGGGCGGCTCCGGCGGCGATCGCGGCGGCCAGCACCGGCCGCTCGCGCATCCGCCAGGCTGCGAAGGCGAAGGCGGGAAAGCCCAGATAGGCGAACCATTCCGCCGAGATCGACCACGACGGATGGTTGAAGGCCGCGCTCGAGGCCAGGCCCCAGGCGTGGGTCAGGCTCAGGTGGGCCGGCAGGGAGCGCCAGTCCAGCAGGCTCTCACTGACGGTCAGGCCGGCGACCGTCGCCGCGACGCCGAGGCCGATCATGCCCGCCAGGGTCACCAGATGCAGCGGATAGACCCGCGCGATCCGCGCCCACAGGAAGCCGCGATAGCTGAATCCGGCCGCCCGGCCTTGTCCCGCCGCCTCGAGATAGACGTGGCTGAGGATGAATCCGGACAGGACGAAGAACACCTCGACGCCCAGATAGCCCTTCGTCACCGCGATGGGCGTGAAGGCGACGTCCAGATGCGGCCAGGCCGCGAACAGCACCACCCACAGCGCCGCGAGGAACCGCAGCGTGGTCAGGGCGCGTAGATCGGGCGGCGTCTGGACGGGCGTCATGACCGCCCAGACTAGGGGTTCACGCTGTAGGAACCGTTAAGCGCCGCATTCGGCCGGTTTCGCCTCGCCCGGCGCGTACATCTCGCAGGCCCGGTCGATCTCGCCCTGGATCATTTCGCAGGGGTTGGCGGCGTTGCACGGCGGCCGGGTGGCGGGGCTGACGGCGATACAGCGTTCGACCAGGCGGGCCGAGGCGGTCGCGCCGATCTCGCTGAGGCACGAACCCGGCTGGCCGGCCGGCGAGGCGGCCATGGCCGGATCGACTTCTTCCTGGGGCGGGGCGTCGGCGGGCATCTCGGGCGGCGCCGCATCGGCGGGCGCCGGCTCGGCCGCGGGCGCCTCGGCGGGGCGCTGGCAACCGGCGACGAGGGCGGCGGCGGCCAGCAGGGCGAGAACGGTCCGGCGCATCACGTCACTCCGATCGATCACGAAGCGCCACCTTAGGCACGGTTCGCGGCGGGGTGAAAGCGCGCCCGGCGGCCTCAGTGCGTCCGGAACGCCTTCCCGACCCGGCGATACGGGTAGCGGTCACGGATGTTGGGCCCGAAGAACCGGCCCTTCGAGAAGGCGGCCCGGAACGCCTCGTTCACCTCTGGCGGCACCTCGTCGTATTCGTAGACGTCGCCCGAGGTGAAGGTCACGCGCAGCCGGCGGTGCGGTTCGTCATAGCTGAAGCGGCGGATGACGCTGGACGGCATGCGGGGAAAACGCGGCAGCGCGGCGACGGCTCCGACCCAGGACCGGGCCCGCCGGCCGGATATTTCCCGTCGTCAGTCCCGCAAAGAGTCCGGCACCAGGCCGCCGTTCTCGGCCAGCTTGCGCCAGACCGCCTTCGACAGGGCGATGTTCTGCTCGGCGCTGCCGTGCGGACCGGCGTTGACCCCCAGTTCCTGCGCCAGCTCCTTGCGCGCCTCCAGGCTCGACTCCAGCCCGAGCAGCTTGAGCAGATCGACGATCGAGGTGCGCCAGTTGCCGGCCTCGCCGCCCTTCAGTTCGGCCATGGAGACGAGCACGGCCTCCACATCGACCGGCGCGGCGGAGGTCGGGGCGGGGGCGGGCGTGGCCGATGGCGCCGCCTGCGGAGCGGGGGCGGCCTTCGGGCGGTGACCCCGGATGCGGTCCCAGATCGAACTGAAGATACTCATGCGCGACGCCTTCCTTGCTGGAGGCCGACGTAACGCCCCGGACCGGCTCCGGTTCAGTCGGGTTCGCGCTCGCCGATCTCGACCGGCCGGACGGCCAGCAGCCAGCCGTCGGCGATGTGCAGGTCCGGCACGGCCTCCCGGGTGAACGGCAGGTACCAGGTCGGGCCGCCGGCGGCCGGGGCGATCTCGAGCATGTCGTCGGCCCCGAAATTCTGCACCGACTTCACCGTTCCGAGCACCGCGCCTTCGGGATCACGCGCTTCCAGACCGACCAGGTCGGTCAGGTAGAACTCGTCCTCGTCCGGGTCGGGAAGGCGATCGCGCGGGATGTGCAGCTTCAGCCCGCGCAGGGCGTCGGCCTGCTCCTTGGTGGCGATCTCCTTCGCCCGCCCGACGACGGCCGATTTCTCCGGCCGCGCCGAGGTCAGGGTCAGGCCGACCGAGCCGTCGGCCCGCAGCAGCGGCCCGTAGGCCAGCAGGGCCATCGGGTCGGCGGTGTACGCCGTGACCCGCACCTCGCCCCTGACCCCGAACCCGCCGGCGACCTGGCCGACGAGGATGAGCTTGCTGTCCTGAGGCATCAAAAAACTCCGCTCATCCCGGCGAAGGCCGGGACCCAGATCCAGACACCGCCGCCAGATAGCAGAAAAGCAGCGCCCGAACGTCGAGCACTGCTTTCTGTCATCTGGGCCCCGGCCTTCGCCGGGGTGAGCGGATGAGGTTTAGGCCTCGGTCTTTTCTTCTTCGGTCGCTTCGGCGGCCGGGGCTTCTTCAGCGGCGGCTTCGGCCGGAGCTTCCTCGGTCACGGTTTCGGCGGCCGGAGCCTCTTCAGCAGCGGCCTCGGCGGCGGGGGCTTCCTCAGCGGCCGGGGCCTCCTCAGCAACGGCTTCCGGCTCGGGCACCGGCGCGTTCCGGGCGGCCTCGGCGGCGGCCTTGGCCTCTTCCTTGGCGCGGACGGCGGCTTCGGCGGCTTCCACCTTGGCGGCGGCTTCGGCCTCGGCGCGGTCGGCTTCACGCTGGGCGCGTTCGGCGGCGCGTTCCTGGGCCTTCTTGCCCGGCTCGGCCTTCTTCGGATTGTTCGACTGGGTCCACTTGACCTTGCCGGCCAGGGCTTCGTCCTGGCTCAGGAAGCGGGCCACGCGGTCGGTCGGCTGGGCGCCCTTGCCGAGCCATTCGGCGATGCGGTCGGCCTTCAGGGTGACGCGCTTCTGCTCGCCGTCGCGCGGCAGCATCGGGTTGTAGGTGCCGACGCGCTCGATGAACTTGCCGTCGCGCGGCGAGTGGGAGTCGGCGACGACGATGTAGTAGTACGGGCGCTTCTTGGCGCCGCCGCGGGCCAGACGAATCTTCAGCATTTTCAGTCTCTTTCTTTAAGCGAAATCATTTCTTGGGAGGAAAGCCCGGCAGGCCGGGAAGGCCTCCCGGCAGTTGTCCGCCGCCCAGGCCGGCGAGCCGGTCCTGGATGGTTTTCATTTCGTCGGCCGAGGGCTCCGGCATCTTGCCGCCGCCCAGCGCCTTGAGGCGGGCCATGTCGCCGCCGCCGCCCATTCCGGGCATGCCCATCATGGCGGCCATCTGCTTCAGGCCCTTGCCGCCGCCCTTCGACATCGACTTGACCATGTCGGCCATCTGCCGGTGCTGCTTGAGCAGGCGGTTGATCTCCTGCACCTCGACCCCGGCCCCCGCCGCGACGCGCTTCTTGCGGCTGGCGTTGAGCAGGTCGGGCTTCTTGCGCTCGGCCTTGGTCATCGAGCTGATGATGGCTTCCTGGCGGGCGATCATCCGGTCGTCGACATTGGCGCTGGCCATCTGGGCCTTCATCTTGGCCACGCCCGGCAGCATGCCCATGATGCCCTGCAGCCCGCCCATCCGCTTCATCTGCTGCAGCTGGGCGGCCAGATCGTTGAGGTCGAACTGGCCCTTGGCCAGCTTGCGGGCCATGGCCTCGGCCTTGGACTGGTCAAGCTCCTGCGACGCCTTCTCGACGAGGGCGACGATGTCCCCGTGGCCGAGGATGCGGCCGGCGACGCGGCGGGCGTCGAACACCTCCAGCGCATCGACCTTCTCGCCGGCGCCGAGATATTTGATCGGCAGGCCCGTGACGGCCCGCATCGACAGCATGGCCCCGCCGCGCCCGTCGCCGTCGGCGCGGGTCAGGACAAGACCGGTCAGCGGCAGCCGCTCATGGAAGGCTTTCGCCGTGCGCACGGCGTCCTGACCGGTCAGGCTGTCGGCGACCAGCAGGGTCTCGACCGGCTTCGACACGGCGGCGACTTCCGCCACCTCGGCCATCAGGGCCTCGTCGAGGGTGATGCGGCCGGCGGTGTCGAGGATCAGGACGTCGAAGCCCTGCAGCTTCGCCGACTGCAGGGCCCGGCGGGTGATCTGGACCGGGCTCTCGCCCGCCACGATCGGCAGGACCGCCACCTCGATCTGCTTGCCGAGGGTGGCCAGCTGTTCCATCGCCGCCGGGCGGCGGGTGTCCAGCGAGGCCATCATGACCTTCTTGCGGTCGAACTTCGTCAGCCGCAGCGCCAGCTTGGCCGAGGTCGTCGTCTTGCCCGAGCCCTGCAGGCCCGCCATCAGGATGACGGCGGGCGGTGTGGCGTTCAGGTTGATCGGGACCGGCTCCTCGCCGCCCAGCATCTCGACCAGACCGTCATAGACGATCTTGATCACCTGGTCGGCCGGCTTGACCGAACGGATGACGTCCTCGCCGGTGGCGCGCTCGGTGGCGAAGGCGATGAAGTCCTTGACGACGGGCAGGGCGACGTCGGCCTCGAGCAGGGCCACGCGCACTTCGCGCATCGCCTCGGCCACGTCCTTTTCGGACAGGGCGCCGCGCCCGGTGATCCGGTCGAAAACGCCTGTCAGCCGCTCGTTCAGAGCCTCGAACATACAAACCTCGTCTGCGACGGGTGAAACGGCTCCATACGACAACGGCCCCCGGCGACGATCACGTCGGCGGAGGGTTCTCGCCTGCCTCGTCCGGTCGAAACCGGGGTCGTGCAGGTGGAGACGCGAGGTTCACTTGCGTCGGAAGCGGCGGCTTATGGCGGAAAAGCGGGGCGAAGACAAGGCGAGCGCGCCCGGACCACCGCATCGCGTGTGAGAGATCGCCCCGGCGGGGTGACCGGGTCCCGGGCGCGGCGTCATGATCGCGTCTCTGTTCGAAAAACCAACCTCCTGACACGCGGTTTGATTCAGAAAAATGCGCACGGTCTCGCCAAACCGCCCTCCGCGAGGCAAAGTCATGTTCCTCCCCGGGAACCGACATGATCCAGGCCGCCGACGATCGACTGCGTGACGAAGTGCGCCTGCTGGGCGGGCTGCTCGGCGAGGTGATCCGCGACGAGGGCGGGCGGGAGCTCTACGACCGGATCGAGGCCGTCCGTCAGGCGTCCGTCGCCTGGCACCGCAACGCGGGGGCCGCCGACGCCGCCCGGCTGGAACGACTTCTGGGCGAGCTGTCGCTGGACCAGGCTGTCGGGCTGGCGCACGGCTTCGCGGTCTTTTCCCTGCTGGCCAATGTCGCCGAGGACCGGGCCGGCAAGCGCCGGGCCCGGGAGCAGTCCGCGGCGGGTGCGAGGGCCGATACGCCCGAGGGCGCCCTCCAGCGCCTCGCCGGCGCCGGCGTCTCGCCGACGGAGGCGCGCGACCTGCTCGCCGGGGCCCTGATCTCGCCGGTCCTCACCGCCCATCCGTCCGAGGTGCGGCGCAAGAGCGTCATCGACCGCATCGCCGCCGTCTCCGACCTGCTCGACGCCTGCGACCAGAACCAGCTGGCCTGCGCGCCCGAGGTGCTGACGGCGGGGCTGCGCCGCCAGACCGTCATCCTGTGGGCCACCCGGCTGGTCCGCCAGGCCGGGCTGGTGGTGCAGGACGAGATCGACACCGTCGTCTCCTTCCTCGAACGCATCTTCCTGCACGTGGCCCCGGCCCAGCTGGCCGACTGGCGCAAACGGCTGGACGCGCCGGAGCTCGAGCCCTTCATCCGCATCGGCACCTGGGTCGGCGGCGACCGCGACGGCAATCCCAATGTCGACGGCGCCGTTCTGGCCGCCGCCTTCCGGACCCAGGCCCGCGCGGCGCTCCGCCACTATCTGGACGAGGTCAACGCCCTCGGCGCGGAGCTCAGCCTGTCGGGCTCTATGAGCGCCATCTCGCCCGAACTCTCGGCTCTGGCGGACGCGTCCGGCGATCGCTCCCCGCACCGGGCCGACGAGCCCTATCGCCGCGCGCTGAGCGAGATCTACGCCCGGCTGGCCGCGACCCATCCGGTGCTGACCGGCCAGCCGGCGCCGCGGGCGGCGGCGTTCGCGACCGAACCCTACGCCGGGCCTGACGCCTTCCGGAGTGATCTGGCCGTGCTGCGCGACAGCCTGATCGCCAACCACGGGGCCGTGTTCACCGACGACCGCCTGTCCCGGCTGGTCGCCGCGGTGGATGTGTTCGGCTTCCACATGGCGACGCTGGACCTGCGCCAGAACTCCGACGTTCATGAGCGGGTGGTCGCCGACCTGCTGAAGGTGGCCGGGGTCTGCGACGACTATCCCTCGCTGGAGGAGGAGGCCCGGCTGGCCCTGCTGGCGGCGGAGCTGGCCTCCGGCCGCCTGCTGTTCAGCCCCTACGCCGCCTACGCCGACGAGACGCTGAAGGAGCGCGGCATCCTGCAAGCCGCGGCCGAGGCGCTGCGCCTGTTCGGGCCGCAGGCGATCCGCACCCATGTGGTCTCCAAGACCGACGCCGCCTCCGACCTGCTCGAGGTCTATCTGCTGCTCCGGGAGGTCGGCCTCTACCGGCCTGAGGACCCGGCCGCCTGCCCGATCCAGGCCGCGCCCCTGTTCGAGACCATCGACGACCTGCGCGCCTCGAAACCGACGCTCGAACGCCTGTTGAAGGAGCCCTCCGCCCTCGCCGTGGCCCGCGCCCGCGGGGTGCAGGAGGTGATGATCGGCTATTCCGACTCCAACAAGGACGGCTCCTACCTGACCTCGACCTGGGAGCTGCACGAGGCGTCGCGGGCGCTGCTGGAGGTCACCGACGCGGCCGGGCTGAGGCTGCAGCTGTTTCACGGCCGCGGCGGCGCGGTCGGGCGGGGCGGCGGCTCCAGCTTCGCGGCGGTGGTGGCCCAGCCGCAGGGCACGGTCGCCGGCCGCATCCGCGTCACCGAACAGGGGGAGGTCATCGCCAACAAATACGGCGAGCCCGAAGTGGCCCGGCGCAATCTCGACGCCCTGACCTGCGGCGTGCTGCTGGCCTCCCTGAACCCGCCGGCGGACCAGACCTTCACCGCGCGCCACGGCAAAACCGCCCGGACCCTGTCCCGGGCCTCGATGGCCGCCTACCGGGCGCTGGTCTACGAGACCGACGGCTTCGTCGACTATTTCCGCGCAGCCACCCCGATCGTCGAGATCGCCGACCTGAAGATCGGTTCGCGCCCCGCCTCGCGCAGCGCCTCGACCGCGATCGAGGACCTGCGCGCCATCCCGTGGGTGTTCAGCTGGAGTCAGTCGCGGGTCATGCTGCCCGGCTGGTTCGGCTTCGGCTCGGCGGTCGAGGGCGCCGATCTCGACGAGCTTCGGGTCATGGCCCGGGACTGGCCGTTCTTCCGCACCCTGATCCAGAACATGGAGATGGTCATGGCCAAGGCCGACATGACCATCGCCCGCCGCTACGCCGCCCTGGTGCCGGACCGGGCGCTGGCGGACCGCATCCACGGCGCCATTCTCGCGGAATGGGAGAAGACGGAGGCGGCGGTGCTGGCCATCACCGGCCAGGACGCCCTGCTGGCCGGCCAGCCCGAGCTCGACCGGCTGATCCGCCTGCGCATGCCCTATGTCGAGCCGCTCAATCATGTGCAGATCGAGCTGATCCGCCGCCGCCGCGCCGGCGACGACGATCCCCGCGTCCGGGAAGGGATATTGCTGGCCCTGAACGGCGTCGCCGCGGGCCTGCGCAACAGCGGCTAGCAAGGCCAGGCTTTCCGCGAATTCATCCAGCGTCGCTATTTCGCCGCGGAACTCACATCGGCCGGCAACACCGCGGCCGTCCTGCTCAAGCGTCGCCGACAAGAGCGACGCAGCTCTCAGCAGGATAACACCGTGAAGATTCTCGCTTCTCTCGCCGCCGCCCTGATCGTCGCCCCGGTCCTCGCCATCGCCGGTTCCGCTTCCGCGGGCGAGGCGCGGATCGCCTGGAGGGATCTGGACCTGTCCAGCGCCGCCGGCGCCGCCGCCCTCGACGCGCGGATCGACGCCGCGGCCCGCAGGATGTGCCGGGGCGGCCGGATCGGCGACCGCGCCGCCTGCCACGCCGCCATTCGGGACGAGGCGGTCAGCCTGCTGCCCGGCGCGGCGCGGGTCGACTACGCCCGCGGGCGCGTTCCCCTGGCGGCGTAGCGCCCAAGGAAAAGACCCGGCGGATTACTCCGCCGGGCCTTCTGACCTCGATCCTCGACCCACCTTGCCAGTCATCCTCGGGCTTGACCCGAGGATCAGACCGTCCGGTGCTCGGTGGAACGAGATGCGGTCACGCTCGCGGGGCCGTTCCCTGCGCACAGCCCGGCCCTGCGTCTGGCCCTCGGGTCAAGCCCGAGGGTGACGGGAGCAGGGTGTAGTGGGCTGACCCCCTACGAAGTCGGGAAGCCCCGCACCTTCAGCAGGGCCGTCACGTCCGGGTCGCGGCCGCGGAAGCGGCGGTAGGCCTCGGCGCGGTCGGTGGTGTTGCCCTCCGACAGGATGATCGCCTTGTAGCGGGCCGCGATGTCCGGATTGAAGACGTCGCCCGACTCCTCGAAATAGGCCCAGGTGTCCGCGTCCATGACCTCGGACCAGAGGTAGCTGTAGTACCCCGCCGAATAGGCATCCGACGTGAACAGGTGATTGAACTGCGGCAGGCGGTGCCGCATCACGATCTCCTTCGGCATGCCGTAGCGCGCCAGGCTCTCGCGCTCGAAGGCGTCGATGTCGGTCGGCGGCGTGGTCTGGGTATGCAGATCCATGTCGACCAGGGCCGAGGACAGATAACTGACCGTGGCGTAGCCCTGGTTGAAGGTCTGGGCGGCCTGGATCTTGTCGACCAGGGCCTGCGGCATCGGTTCGCCGGTCTGGTAGTGCTTCATATAGCCGTCGAGGATCGGCCGGCTCAGCACCCAGTGCTCATGCACCTGCGACGGATATTCGACGTAGTCGCGCGGCGTGCCGCCGAGAGCCGGATAGGTCACCTTCGAGGAGTAGGCGTGCAGGGTGTGGCCGAACTCGTGGAACAGGGTCTCGGCGTCGTCCAGCGAGATCAGGATCGGTTCGCCGCCCTCGGCCTTGGTGAAGTTGTTGTTGTTCGAGCCGAGGGTGTTCTTTTCCCCGTCATAGGTCGAATGCGACCGGTAGGTCGTCATCCAGGCCCCCGAACGCTTTCCGGCCCGCGAATAGTCGTCGGCGTAGTACAGGCCGATCGGCCGGCCCGCGTCCTTGACCTCATAGACGGTCACGTCCGGATGGAAGACCGGCACGGCGCCCGCGGGCAGTTTGTCGAAGGTGAATCCGTACAGACGGCGCGCCATCTCGAACGAGCCGGCGCGGACGTTGTTGAGCTCGAAATAGGGTTTCAGCTCGTTCTGATCGAGGTCGTACTTCTGCTTCCGGACTTTCTCCGCATAGTAGAGGTAGTCCCAGGGTTCGATGTCGTGGCCGGCGATCGCGCGCATGTCGGCGACCTCCTCGGCGACGCGCGCCTTGGCCGGGGCCCAGACGCGGTTCATCAAGTCCATGGCGGCGCGCGGCGTCTTCGCCATCGTGTCCTGCATGCGCCATTCGGCGTGGTTGCCGAAGCCCAGCAGACGGGCGCGATCCTGACGCAGCTTCACGATCTCGGCGATGGTCGCGTTGGTGTCGTTGCGGTCGCCGTTGTCGCCGCGGTTGACGAACTTGCGCCAGACCACCTCACGCAGGTCGCGGTCGTCGGCGAAGCTCAGGAACGGATCGACGCTGGAGCGGGTGTTGACGATGGCCCAGCCCTGGACGTTGCGGCTGCGCGCGGCGGCGGCTGCGGCGGCCTTGTTCGAGGCGGGCAGGCCGGCGACGCCGGCTTCCGTGGGGATGACGGTCCAGGTGTTCTCGTCGGCGACGACCTTCTGGCTGAAAGACGTGAAGGCGTTGGCCAGGGCGGTGTTGATCCGGCCCAGCTCGGCCTTGCCGGCGGCGTCCAGGGCGGCGCCATTGCGCACGAAGGCGTCGCGGCTGCGTTCGGCGATGCGGGTCTGCTCCGCCGTCAGGCCCATGGCGCGGGCGTTGTCGGCGACCGTCTTGATACGGGCGAACAGTTTCTCGTTGAAGGTGATCTCGTCGCCGGCGGCCGACAGCAAGGGCGACACCTCGGTGTCGACCGCATTGTAGTCGTCCGAACCGATGTTGGAGGTCATGACGCCATAGATCGCGCCGGCCCGGTCGAGGGGCTCGCCGGCCATCTGCATGGCGACCATGGTGTTGGCGAAGGTCGGGGGCTCGGGATTGTTTGCGATCGCCTCGATCTCGGCGCGCTGCAGCTCGATGCCTTCCAGCAGGGCCGCGCGCAGTTTCGGCGCCGTCACCTTGTCCCAGGGCGGCACGCCGCCGAAGGGTCCCGTCCAGGGCTGAAGCAGTTCCGCGCGCGGCGTCTGCGCCGGCAGGACGGCGCGGGCGACGGCGGCGTCGGCCGCCAGGGTCGTGGTCGGGGTTCCACCGCCCATGGTCGCTCCGTTCGAGGCGCAGGCCGAGAGGGCGAACAGGCTGCCCCCGGCGACGAGAAGGTGACGTCTGTGCATTAAAGACTCCGTGCGTGATCCGTTTGACAAACCCTAGGCGCTGGGGCCGCTGACTGTCACATGAACGGGTCGTAATCTTCGCTGGTGGACGGGCGGCGGCGGCGAGTCTAAAGCCCGCGCCATGGCGATTGGCGTATTCGACTCCGGCGTGGGCGGGCTGACGGTCCACCGCGAACTGACGCGGCGGTTCCCCGAGCGGGATTTCGTCTATCTGGCCGATCAGGCCAACGCGCCCTACGGCGGCCGCGGCGGCGAGGACATCGTCAATCTGACCCAGGCGGGCTGCGAGCGGCTGTTCGAGGCCGGCGCCAACATCCTCGTCCTCGCCTGCAACACGGCCAGCGCCATCGCCCTGCGCCGGCTGCAGCAGACCTGGGTGCCTGAGGCCCGGGCCCGGCACGGCCGGCCGGTCAATGTCCTGGGCATCATCGTTCCGACCATCGAGGCGGCCACCGGCCTGCCGTGGACCTATGAGGCCGAGCGCCACGGCGAGAAGGTCGAGGCCATCGAGATCACCGGCGTCTTCTGCACCGCCGCCACCGCCATGAGCCGGGTCTACGAGATCGAGATCGACAAGCGGCGCGAGGATCTGGCGGTCTTCTCCGAGCCCTGTCCCGGCCTCGCCGGCCTGATCGAGCTCGGCGCCCCTGCGGAGGAACTGAAGGTGGTCGTCCAGGACCACGTCGACGCCCTGCGCCGCCGGATCGGCCGCCATCCGGACAAGGCGATCCTCGGCTGCACCCATTACGAGATCGTCGCCGACCTGTTCGCCGCCGCCCTGCCCGGGGGCACGCCGGTGATCCACCAGCCGACCGCTGTCGCCGACGCCCTGGACCGCTATTTCCAGCGGCACCCGGAGTATGCGCTGGGCGGTTCCGGCCGGCGCGACTTCCTGACCACCGGCACGCCGGGGCCGCAATCCGATCTGGTCGCCCAGTTCTGGGGCGCGCCGCTGACCTTCCAGCCGGCCTGAGCCAGGGCGCCCTTGACGCCGGAGGCGGCGTGGGCGCGGATGTCGGTCGGGAGGATTTGCGTATGAACCGTCTGTTGCTCGCCGTCGCCCTGTCGACCGCCGCCCTCGCCGGGCCCGCCGCCGCCGAGGTGTCGGCGCGTACCGAAAACAGCTTCAGCCTCACCTATGAGCGCCCGGTGAGCGCGTCGCCGGAAGCGGTCCTCGCGGCCATAGGCCGTCCGGCCGCATGGTGGAGCGACGCCCATACGTATTCCGGAAGCGCCTCCAACATCACGATCGACCTGCGTCCGGGCGGATGCTGGTGCGAGGCCTTGCCCGGCGGCGGCGTCAAACACGCCGAGGCCGTGCTGGTCTGGCCGGAACGGCGGATGGTGCGCTTCGACGCCCCGTTCGGGCCGCTTCAATCCATGGGAGTCGACGCCGTCCTGACCATGACCTGGGCTGACCTGGACGGCGGTCCGGGTCGCACGCTGAAATGGACCTTCGTGGTCACCGGACCGGGCGCCGGGGCGATGGCCGACCCGGTGGACGGGGTCATGGCCGAACAGTTTGGCCGGCTGGTCGCCCACCTAGGCGGAAGCGCCGGCTCGTGAGCCCCCGGCCGGCGCCGCCGCGCATCTGTAGAGCCCGTGGCCCCGCGCCCTAGCCCGCCAGCGCCGTCTCCGAGGCGATGATCCGGCTGGCGGCGTGGACCACAGCGCCGATGCGCAGCGCCGCCTGCACCTGGGTCGCCGGCACGCCGTGCTTGCGCAGTTCGCCCTCGTGGGCGTCGAGGCAGGCGCCGCAGCCGTTGATGCCCGAGACGGCGGTGGACCACAGCTCGAAGTCCATCTTGTCGACGCCGGGGTTGGCGATGACGTTCATGCGCAGCCGGGCCGGAATGGTCGTGTATTCCTGGTTCTTCATCAGGTGCAGCGACCGGTAGTAGATGTTGTTCATGCCCATGATGGCGGCGGCCGATTTCGCGGCGTTCAGCGCCTCGGGCGACAGGATGGCGGCGGCCTGGGCCTCGATCGCCTTCACCACCGGAGCCACGCCGATGGCGTGCGCCGAGGCGACGAAACAGCCCCATTTCTGCTGATCGTTCAGCACCGTCTCCGACGCCAGCGAGGACAGGTTCAGGGAGATGTCCTTGCCGTAGGCGGGGATGAGGTCGCGCAGGGCGTCGATCGACATTTGTCAGGTTCCCTTCGGGAAGCGGCTACCGCTCGCGACGCGGTCGCTCGCTGCTTGAGCCGCATGGGGGCTCATTGGATTGCAGGCGCGACCGCGCTCAAGTCGCGAGGCTCCGCGAGCCGGGCATGGCGCCCCAAAAAAAGAAGCGAGCAGCGAAAGGGCGGCGACGCGAACCCCGCCGCCTTCCACCACTCGATCAGCCGCCTTTTAGGCAGCGAGCGTTTCGCCGCCCACCGGGCGGTTGCAGGCGCACAGCTCGTCGGTCTGCAGCGCGTCCACCACGCGAAGCGTGTCCGCCGGGGCGCGGCCGACGTTCAGGTTGGTGACGTAAACGTGCTGCACGACGTTGTGCGGATCGACCACGAAGGTGGCGCGCAGGGCGACGCCCTCGGCCTCGTCGAGCACGCCCAGCTCACGGGCGAACTTGCCGCCGTTGTCGGCGAACTGCCAGATCGGCAGCTTGTTCAGGTCGGCGTGATCACGCCGCCAGGCCAGTTTGACGAACTCGTTGTCGGTCGAGCCGCCCAGCACCACGGTGTCGCGGTCCTCGAAATCGCGGGCCAGCGAGGCGAACTCGGCGATTTCGGTCGGGCACACGAAGGTGAAGTCCTTCGGATAGAAGAAGATGACCTTCCACTTGCCCTCGAAGCTGTCCTGCGTGATCGGCTCGAAGGCCGAGACGCCGTTCTCCTCGTGGCTGTTGAAGCCCGGCTTCACGCCGATGATCTTGAATTCCGGCAGCTTTTGACCGACGCCCAGCATGCGCTGTTCTCCTGATGGTTCGTGGGATGAAAATTCTGGAGCGCCGGGGGAGCGGCGCCGCACCCGCGAATTGGCGTGTGCAGTGCACAAAGTCAATCACTGGATACAGGTTCCACGATCAAAAATATCTATGGTCGTGATAGGCCGGGCCCGACCTGACGAAACCTTACCGGCCCTTGCTGGCGGCAGGGCCGGCCTGCAAGGTCCCGGCGAACAAGGACCCTCCCCATGCGCCGCCTGACCGCCCTCCTGCTGACCGCCGCCGTCGCCGGCCCCGCCACGCTCGCTCCGGCCCTCGCCCTGGCCCAGACCCCGCCGGCCAGCGTCGGCGACCGCTATGTCCCCGCGCCCTGGTGGATGCGCGATCCCGTGATCGCCTCAGTCGGCTATGTACGCACCGAGATTCCCGCCAACCGGGCCGCCTTCAGCGCCACCTTCCGGTCCATCGACCGCAGCGCCGCCGACGCGGCGCGCAAGGCCGCCGATCAGGTGCGGGCGCTCAGCCTGGCCCTCGCCGCCTACGGCGTCGAGGCTGTCCGGGTCGAGACCACCCTGTCCACCCAGCCGCTTTACGACCAGTACCGCGACGAGAACGGCGTGCTGCGCGACAACGCCCGCTCCGACCAGATCGAACGCTACCAGTCCGAGGCGACGGTCAGCGTCACCGTGCGCGACGTGGCGGTGCTCGAACGGGTCTACGCCACCGTCATCGCGTCGCAGCCGACCTCGACCAGCCCCGTGTATTTCAACCTCGAGCCGGAGAACGCCACCAAGACCTGGCTGCAGGGCGAGGCGGTCAAGGACGCGGCGCGCCGGGCCCGCGAGGCGGCGTCCAACGCCGGCGCGTCGCTGGGCGGGGTGCGGGTGATCGATCCGACCGGCCGCGCCTGCGAGACCGACGTGCTGGCCGGCTGGCCCAGCTATGCGTCGGGCGCGGAACACGCCACCGACGTCGACGCCAGCGAGTTCGTCGTGACGGCCAGCCGGGCGCGCGCTCCGTCCGCCCCTCCGGCACCCCCGCCGCCTCCGCCGGTCGCCGGCGGGGCGCCGTCCGAGGCCCAGATCGAGTCGGCGCGGCTCGCCCTGCAGCCGCCTCTGCGTGAACTGACCGACCGGGCCTGCGTGGTCTACGCGCTGAACTGATCGGCGGTCCCGGTTGACGCGGCCCGCCCGTCGCGCGACCGAAGGGAGATGACGCCTCCGTTCAACGCCGATCCCGCCTTCGACGCCGGCTCCATCGTGGTTTGCGACTGGCCGCTGTGCCAGGTCCGGCTGCAGGACGACGCCCGGTTTCCGTGGCTGATCCTGATTCCCCGGCGGGCCGGGCTGCGCGAGCTCGAGGACCTGACCCGCGAGGACCGGGCCGTGCTGATGGACGAGATCGTCCGCGCCGGCGAGGCGGTGCGGATGCTTGGCGAGGCGTCCCTGCGGCCGGTGCAGAAGCTCAACGTCGCCGCCCTCGGCAATGTCACGGCGCAGCTGCATGTGCATGTGGTGGGACGCCGGCCTGACGACGGCCTGTGGCCCGATCCGGTGTGGGGGCGCGGCCCGGCTGCGCCCTATGGAGCCGGGGCCCTGCGGGCGGCGGCGGACCGGATCCGGCTCAGTCAGGCCGGGTAAGGGTCACGGGAACGACCCGCCCGCCGCGGGTCATCTGGCCCCGCCACCCGGCGGGGGTGCGCTCCAGAACGATCGACGCGCCGTCGTCCAGCGTCAGCACCCCGTCGTTCACGCCCGCGCCGCCCGCGTCCCTGCCGCTGCGCCAGCCGCCCTCGATCGGTCCGAGGCCCGAATCCGCCAGCACCAGCTCGTACAGGGTCGGCCCGGCGGGGTCCCGGACCCACCACCAGCCGTCCAGCGGCCCGGCGATCTGGTCGGTGCGGATCTCCGCGGAGGCCACGCCCTGGTCGTAGGCGATCTCCACATCGGTCGGGGCGAGCTCATAGGAGCCGTCATAGGCGCCCACCGTCACCGGCGCGGTTAGCGGCGGGCGGTGCGGGGCGCCCGCCGCGTCGCCCTGGGCGACATCGTGGCCGGAGTCGGGGCCAGGCTCGAACGGGCGGATCGCCGGCGCCGAATAGGGCTCCAGCGTCGACGGATGGGGCGCCGCCTGCGGCGTCAGCAGCCCGGCCAGCAAAACGATCATCATGCCCGACATGATCCTACTGTGCCGCCTTGCGCCGACTCTGGCAAAGCGGACCTCCTGGCCCGGGAATTCGTGGCCGGACCGGCCGGCGGCGCTCACGCTTCGTTGACCCCCGCCGCGCCGCTGGACTAAAGCCTGATCACCGATTTCGAGCGGCTGATTTCGCTCAGGTTTCTGAGAACCATTCGCATATGTCGACCTCCCCCTTGCCGGGCGACGCCTCCAACGATCCGTCTGACCACCAGACCGGCCGTTTCGTGCGCCAGCCCAACGGCCGCGTCCGTCCGCTGTCGCCGCACCTGCAGGTGTGGCGCTGGCATGTCACCATGCTGGCCTCGATCCTCGTCCGGGTCACCGGCGGCGCGCTGGCGGTCGGCGTCCTGCTGGTGGCGATCTGGCTGATGGCCCTGGCCTTCGGACCTGACGCCTATGCGGTGTTCACCGGCTGGATGGGCTCGCCGCTAGGCCTGCTGGTCTGGATCGGCCTGACCGCGGCCCTGGCCTATCATTTCGCCGGCGGCGTCCGGCACCTGATCTGGGATGCCGGCGAAGGCCTGACGCCGAAGTCGGCCAATCTGTTGTCCACCGCCTCGATCGCCTTCGCCGTCGTGGTCACGGTCGCCTTCTGGGCCGGCCTGTTCATGACCGGGAGGGTCGTCCTTTGAGCCTCCAGACCAAAAGCTACATCAAGGGCGTCAAGGTTTCCGAACGTCACGGCGCCGGCGAATGGCTGCAGGAGCGGCTGTCGTCGCTGATCCTGGTTCCGCTGACCGTCTGGGGGCTGTGGAGCGGCTGGGTCCTGTCGGGCGCCGGTTATGACGGGGCGCTGGCGTGGTTCCGCTCGCCGGTCAACGCGATCCTGCTGGCCACGACCCTGCTGGTTACCCTGTGGCACATGAACATGGGCCTCAAGGTCATCGTCGACGACTACATCCACAAGCCCATGTCGCGGAATGCGCTGGTCGGCCTGATCGGCCTGCTGTGCGTCGTGCTCGCCGCGGCGGGCGTCTTCTTCATCGTGCGACTGGCGCTGGGCTCGGCCCCGCTGCCGGCCGGTTTCGGAGCCTGATCGCGTGGCTGCTTATGAATTCGTCGACCATGCCTATGACGTCGTCGTCGTCGGCGCGGGCGGGTCCGGCCTGCGCGCGGCCCTCGGGGCGGCCCAGCAGGGGCTGAAGGTCGCCTGCGTCACCAAGGTCTTTCCGACCCGGTCCCACACCGTGGCGGCCCAGGGCGGCATCTCCGCCTCGCTCGGCAACATGGGCGAGGATTCCTGGCAGTGGCACATGTACGACACCGTCAAGGGGTCGGACTGGCTCGGCGACCAGGACGCCATCGAATACCTGGTCCGTAACGCCCCCAAGGCCGTCTACGAGCTCGAGCACTGGGGCGTGCCCTTCTCGCGCACCGACGAGGGCAAGATCTACCAGCGCGCCTTCGGCGGCATGACCCGCAATTTCGGCGAGGGCCCGGTGCAGCGCACCTGCGCCGCCGCCGACCGCACCGGCCACGCCATCCTGCACACCCTCTATGGCCAGTCGGTGCGCCGCGAAGTGGAGTTCTTCGTCGAGTTCTTCGCCCTCGACCTGATCATGCAGGACGGGGCGTGCACGGGCGTCACCGCGCTCAAGCTGGATGACGGAACCCTGCACCGCTTCCGGTCCAAGATGGTCGTCCTGGCCACAGGTGGTTACGGCCGCGCCTATTTCTCGGCCACCTCGGCCCACACCTGCACCGGCGACGGCAACGCCATGGTGCTGCGCGCCGGCCTGCCGCTGCAGGACATGGAGTTCGTGCAGTTCCACCCGACCGGCATCTACGGCGCCGGCTGCCTGATCACCGAGGGCGCGCGCGGCGAGGGCGGCTACCTGACCAATTCCGAGGGCGAGCGCTTCATGGAGCGCTACGCCCCGACTGTGAAGGATCTGGCCCCGCGGGACATGGTTTCGCGCTCCATGACCATCGAGATCCGCGAAGGCCGCGGCGTGGGCCCGAACAAGGACCACATCCACCTGCACCTCGACCACCTCGACCCGAAGATCCTGCACGAACGCCTGCCGGGTATTTCGGAGTCAGCCAAGATCTTCGCCGGCGTCGATGTGACGAAGCAGCCGATCCCGGTGCTGCCGACGGTGCACTACAACATGGGCGGCATCCCCACGAACTATCATGGCGAGGTCCTGACCAAGGTCGGCGACAATGCCGACAGCGTCGTGCCCGGCCTGATGGCCGTGGGCGAGGCGGCCTGCGTCTCGGTGCACGGGGCCAACCGTCTGGGCTCGAATTCACTGACCGATCTGGTCGTCTTCGGCCGCGCCGCCGGCCTGCGCTGCGGCGAGGTGGTGGACAAGGCCTCGGCCGTTCCGGACGCGCCGGCCTCCGCCACCGACGGCCACCTGGCCCGCATGGACCGCTTCCGCCATGCGAACGGCTCGACCCCGACGGCGAAGCTGCGCATCCAGATGCAGCGCGCCATGCAGTCCGACGCCGCCGTGTTCCGCACCGGCAAGACGCTGGAGGAGGGGGTGGCCAAGCTGCGCGCCATCCACGCCGCCGGCGCCGACATCAGGACCACCGACCGCGGCCTGATCTGGAACACCGATCTGGTCGAGACCCTCGAATACGACAACCTGATCGACCAGGCCCTCGTCACGATCGAGGGCGCCCTGAACCGCACCGAGAGCCGCGGCGCCCACGCCCGCGAGGACTTCCCGGACCGCGACGACGTGAACTGGATGAAGCACACCCTCGCCTGGAAGGTCCCCGGCGACGCGGTGAAGATCGATTACCGGCCGGTGCACAATTACACGATGTCCGACGACATCGCCTACATCGAGCCCAAGGCGCGGGTTTACTAATGGTCCAGCTGACTCTCCCCAGGGGCTCGAAGCCCACCAAAGGCAAGGTCCACAAGGCCCCCGCCGGCGCGCAGAACGTCAAGACCTACAAGGTCTACCGCTACGACCCCGAGATCGACGCAGACCCGCGCTGGGACGTCTACGAGGTCTCGGCCGACGACCACGGCCCGATGCTGCTCGACGCCCTGATCCACATCAAGAACGAGATCGACCCGACCCTGGCCTTCCGCCGCTCGTGCCGCGAGGGCATCTGCGGCTCGTGCTCGATGAACATCGACGGGCGCAACACCCTGGCCTGCACCAAGGGCTGGGAGGAGTGCTCGTCCTCGACCATCGCCATCGCGCCCCTGCCGCACCAGCCGGTGGTCAAGGACCTGGTCACCGACCTGACCCTGTTCTACGCCCAGTACGACTCGATCCAGCCCTACCTCCAGTCCGACGAGCCGGATCCGGAGAAGGAACGCATCCAGCTGCCCGAGGACCGGGCCAAGCTGGACGGCCTCTACGAATGCATTCTGTGCGCCTGCTGCTCGACGTCCTGCCCCAGCTACTGGTGGAACCAGACCGAATACCTCGGCCCGGCGGCCCTGCTGCAGTCCTACCGCTGGATCGCCGACAGTCGCGACGACGCCACGGACAAGCGGCTCGACGACCTCGAGGATCCGTTCAAGCTCTACCGCTGCCACACCATCATGAACTGCGCCCAGGTCTGCCCCAAGGGTCTGAACCCGGCCAAGGCCATCGCGGAGACCAAGAAGCTGATGGTCTCGCCGAGCCGGAAAAAGACGGAAGCGGCGGCCTGATCCGTGGCGAAGATCACCTACATCGAGCACGACGGCCGCGAGCATGTGGTCGAGGTCAAGAACGGCCTCTCCGTCATGGAGGGGGCGATCCGCAACAATGTGCCGGGCATCGACGCCGACTGCGGCGGGGCCTGCGCCTGCGCCACCTGCCACGTCTATGTCGACGAGGCCTTCGCCGCCGAGACCGGCCGCGCCTCGGCCATGGAGGAGTCGATGCTGGACTTCGCCGAGAACGTCCAGCCGAACTCGCGCCTGTCGTGCCAGATCCGGGTCAGCGACGATCTGGACGGCCTGATCGTCCGCCTGCCTGAAAACCAGCACTGAGGCCGTGGGCCACGCTCACCCCGATCTGGTCGACCTCGTCGGCCGGCTGATCGCCGACGGTCCGAAAGATCGCCCGCCCCTGATCGCCGTCGTCGGCGCGCAGGGGTGCGGCAAGACCACCCTCGCCCGCGCCGCCGCCGAACGCTTCGGCGCGGCGCAGATCTCCCTCGACGACGTCTATCTGACCCGGGCCGAACGCGAGGCCATGGCCCGCGACGTCCATCCGCTGTTTCTCACCCGCGGCCCGCCGGGCACGCACGAACTGGCCCTGCTCCAGCGCGTGATCGACGCCCTCTCGACCGCCGGGCCCGACGACGAGACGCCGCTTCCCGCCTTCGACAAGCGCGGCGACGATCGCTTTCCTGCCGACCGCTGGCGCCGTTTCCGGGGCCGCCCGTCGGCCATCCTGATCGACGCCTGGTGCCTCGGCGCCCTGCCCGGAGACGAGGCCGGCCTCGCCGAACCGGTCAACGCCCTTGAGCGCGAGCGGGACCCGGACGGCGGCTGGCGGCGCGCGGTCGAGGGCTTCGTGGCCGGGCCCTATGCGGATTTCGCCGCCCGCTTCGACGCCGTCCTGTTCCTGCAGGCCCCGTCATTCGACGTCGTGCTCGACTGGCGCAGCCAGCAGGAGGCCGACCTGCTGGGCGTCGCCCCCGCCGATCTGCCGCCGCGGGAGCGCGCCCGGATTGCCGGCTTCATCCAGTATTTCGAACGGATCACCCGCCGCATGCTGGCCGGCGGCATTCAGGCAAGCGTCACAGTGAAACTGGATGGAAACCGTCAGCCGGTAGCTGTCGACGGATGAACAGGCCGGACGACCGCAGGCTGGAACCCCGTTCGCCCGCCAACATGCGCGGGATCGTCGTCGCGCCCGGTCTCGAACTGCCCTGCCTGATCGTCGACCAGTCCTCCGCGGGCGTGCGCCTGCGGCTGGACCGCCAACTGGCCCTGCCGAAACGGATCCTCCTGATCGACATCGCCCAGGCCACGGCGGTCGAGGCCGAAGTCGTCTGGGGCAAGGGCCTGGAAGCCGGCGTCAAGCGCTGCGGCGCCGCCTCGTCCCTGCGCGGCCTCGTGCCCTCCCGCCTCGCCCCCGCCCGCGACGCCCTGATGCGCGCCGGCGGCCGCTAGTCGGCCGGCATCCGCCCGGCGTTGACCGCGATCCGGCCGATTAGGCCCTTGACGATCAGGTCCACCGCCGTGCCCTCGCGATAGTCGGCCGCGGCGACGAAATTGACCCGGTCCTCCGAAATCAGGCGGTGGATCTTGTTGGTGTCGCGCGGCGTGTTGTCGGGGTCGTAGACCGCGATCGAGAAGCCGCCCTTGGTGTGCATCATCTTCATGGTCGGCACGTCGGTGTCGCCGTCGCCGAGGAAGATCATCCGCTCGAACGGGATCGGCCGCTCGTCGTCGGGGATGAAGCGGTTGATGCGCTCGTCGTCCCAGTGGTTGAAGACGCCCTTGTTGATCCTGAACAGGTACTGGGTCTTGGTGGTGTAGTTGACGCCGACCGCCGGCCACACCGCCACCTCGTCGGCGTCATAGACGTATTTCGACGCATAGACGTGCCGGAACGCCTTCGCGATCGGGCAGCCCTCGATCATCTCCGTCAGCCCGGCCGAGATGATGTAGTGCTCGATCTCCAGCCCGTATTGGGCCCCGAAATCGTTCATCCGCTCGAACCAGCTCAGGTCCCTCAAGCCCTCGAACAGGGCCACGTCGCGGCCGTGGTCGCGCAGGGCCTGCCGCGTCACCGGCTGGCCGGTCTCCCGGGCCGCCTGCAGCATCATCTGCATATACATCAGGATGCCGTCGCCGTCGGCCTTCTGCGTCTCCGGATAGACGCTGTCCCAGAACGCCTGCGGCTTCATCCCGATCGACGGAATGAAGCTGACCTCCTGCATGTTGCCCCGCGCCAGGGTGCCGTCGAAGTCGTAGATCAGCGCGGTCTTGAGCGGTTTGGCCATCGGCGAAGTCCTTGTTCTCCGCCGATCTATACCAGCCGGGCTGAAAATCTAGCCGAGCCGCAGCTCCGGCGCCGCCGCCACGCCGGTGGCCTCGAGCGGCAGGTGCAGGATGAAGGCGGCGCCCTTGCCGGGCTCGCTCTCCACCTCGGCCCAGCCGCCGTGCAGTTCCACCAGCGCCTTGACCAGGGCGAGGCCGACGCCGGGGCCGCCGCGCTCGCGCTTGACGAAGCGGTCGAAGACGTGGGCCTGCAGGTGGTAGGGAATGCCGCGGCCGGTGTCCTCGACGCGGATACGGACCTCGGCCGGCGCGGCCTCGGCGATCAGGGACACCACGCCGCCCTCGGACACGGCCCGGGCCGCGTTGTCGAGCAGATAGGCGAGGGCCTGACAGACCCGTTGGGCGTCGGCGCGGATCGGCTTCATCGGGGTCGGGCAGACCACCTTCAGGGTCGCGCCGCGGCCCTCGATCCGCTCGCGCACCTTCTCCGCCGCCTCGTCCAGCACGTCGCAGACGCGCACGTCGCCGAGGGTCAGCTCCATCTCGCCGGCGTCGATCTGGGCCATGTCCAGCACGTCGTCGATCGAGCCGGCCAGCTGGCTGGCGGCGATGCGGATGGCGCCGGCGTGCTGCCGGCTGCGGTCGGGCAGGTCGGCCTGGCTCTCCAGCAGCTCGGAATAGCCCACGATGGTGGTCAGCGGCGTGCGCAGCTCGTAGCTGACGCTGCCCACGAACTCGCGCTTCAGGGCCGTGCTCTCCTCCAGCGCCTGGGCCTTGGCGGCCAGCGCCTGCTCCAGGCCGCGCCGCGCCGTGATGTCCGAGAAGGCCACCAGTGTCGCGCCGTCGGGCAGGGGGCGGGTCTGCCACGAGGCGATGCGGCCGTCGGCGGTCCGCCCCTCGCCCGAGATCGGCACCCGGCTCTCGGGGTCCGGATCGGCCACCCGCGCCTTCAGACCCAGCCACAGGGCCGGATCGGGCATGGTCTCGTGGCACAGGGCGGCCACGGCGTCGAAATCGCTGGCCGTGTCCAGCGCCTCGCCGCTGACGCCCCAGAAGGTGTCGAAGGCCTCGTTGTGCAGCCGGATGCGGCCGTCCGAACCGAACACCGCCACGGCGTCGTTGAGCTTGTCGAGCGTGGCCTTCTGCACCTGGATCTGGGCGTTGAACCGGCTGCGCAGCTTGAGTTCGTCGGTGATGTCCGAGAACAGCAGCAGCACCCCGCCCAGCGGATGGGGCTGGCGCACCACGCGCAGGGTGCGGCCGTCGGGCAGGGACCAGCTGTCGTCCGGGGCGGCCTCGGAGGCGCCGTAGAAATCCAGCTCGTTGGCCTTCCAGCCGGCGTAGTCGATGACTTCGGGCAGCAGGCGGCGCTGGCGCAGCCGGTCCAGCAGTTCGGCGTGCGTCGGCCGCTCGTCCAGCCAGGCCGGATCGATGTTGAACAGCTGCTGGAAGGCCGTGTTGTGGAAGGCCAGCCGTTTCGACGGCCCGAAGATCGCCACCGCGTCGGCGAGGTGGTTCAGGGTTTCGTCATGGGCCTCGACGTGGCGCCGCAGGGTGTCGCGGGTCTCCTCAGCCTCGGTCATGTCCAGCGCGAAGGCCAGCACCGCCCCCGCCCCGCCGGGGGCCGGCTCGGCCACGATGCGCCAGGCCCGCCGCCGCCCGCCGCCGGTGGTCCAGCGGAAGCCCTCCTGCCGCTGATGAAGCCGCCCGGCCTCGGCCACGATGGCGTCGGCGCCGCGGTCGAAGGTCAGCCCCTTGTCGCGGGCGGCGTCGAGACTGTCGGCCTTCATCTCGGCCAGCCACGCCTTGTTGGCCCAGGCCAGCCGGCCCGCCGCGTCGGTGATCCAGGTCGGAGAGGGATAGGCGTCGGCCAGCAGGCCCAGGCCGCTTTCCGCCGCCGTGCCGACCAGGCCCAGCCGCGACAGCCTCAGCCACGCCGCCCCGGCCGAGGAGCGGCCCTCGACCGCCCAGGCCCCGCCGGCGCCGTCCAGCACCGCGTCGAAGGCCTCGCCCTGGTCGATCAGGGCGTCCAGCCGCGGTCCCGCCGTGGCCCGGACCGCGTCCAGCACCACCAGGGCCGGGTCGACCTCGGGCCATTCCTGCCCGGCCAGTTCGCGGGTGATGGCGTTCCAGGCGGAGGGGGCGCCCAGCCGCCGGGTCTGGCCGTCCGGCGTCAAGGCCAGCCGGGCGTCCTCGAACGCCGCCAGCGCCCCGTCCCGGTCGGCCAGCGCCGCCCGGGCGGCCGACAGTTCGGTCTCGGCCCTGTGCGCCCGTTCGGCCAGCCGGCCGCGCAGCCGCGCCGCCCAGGCGCTGAGCGCCAGCGCCAGTCCCGCGGCGCCCGCGGTCGCGACATAGGCGATGTCGGCCTCGGCCATCCTGTCGTTCTGCTCCGCACCCCGGCCACGTTACGCAGGCCGCCCAAATCCGATTCGGTAACCATAACCCGCGTCGCAGGATTTGCGAGGACGCTCCGCAGGCCCGATATGGCTCCGCATGAGCTCTCGCTGGACCGACCAGGCCGCCCCCTCCCTCGACGACTTCGCCCGGCTGGCGCGCGAGGCGTTTGACCGCCTGCCCGAGCCGTTCCGCTCGCTGGCCGGCGACGTGGTCATCCGCGTCGACGACTTCGCCGACGACGGGACGCTGGCCCTGATGGAGATGGAGGATCCGTTCGAGCTGACCGGCCTCTATCACGGCGTCGATGTCGGCCGCCGCGATCAGATGGGCCCGGCCGCCGAGGCCTCGCGCATCTTCCTCTATCGCCGCCCGATCCTCGACGAATGGTGCGAGCGCGGCGACGTCGGCCTGTCGGAAATCATCGCCCACGTCCTGATCCACGAGATCGGCCACCATTTCGGCCTCGACGACGACCAGATCCATCAGATCGAGGACGCGGCGGACTGAGGGTCGCGGGCGCGGAGCTCACGCGCCTTCCTTCTCCCCCAGGGGGGAAAAGGAAGTAGATGCTGCGCTGCAAATCCGACCCCAGCCTCCACAATCGGGAAAGGCAAGCCACTGGTTTCACTACGAAACCTTCCGGCCCCAGCGTCATGAACCCGCCGCAGGAGACAGCGGGCGCATGGTGTTCGGGTTCGCAGGCCCGGTCTTTGACAATGGAATCCTCTCGCCGCGCCGTTCGAGGCCCGCCGCGAGCCAGACGGTTCAGACTGTTCAGACGATTCAGACCCATTTTTTCGTCTGACCGCCGGCCGCGCGGAGCGCCGTGGGCCGCTTCCCGGGCCACGCCTTAAAACCCGCACGATCTGTGGTATAAGCCGCGCCTCCCGTCACCCAAGGATGCCGCCTTGAGCCTCACGCTCGACCTTTCGCGCACCTCAGCGGCCGTTCCCACGGCCCCCGTCAACCTGTCCGGTCTGACGCGCGCGGGCCTGCGTCAGGCGCTGATCGACGCGGACATCTGCCCGCCCGAGAAGGCGAAGATGCGCGCCTCGCAGGTCTGGGGCTGGATCCACCACTACGGGGTCACCGACTTCGCGGCGATGAGCAACATCGCGAAGGAGACCCAGGCGAAGCTGGCCGACGCCTTCACCCTCGCCCGCCCCGAGATCGTCGAGCGCCAGGTGTCGAAGGACGGCACCCGCAAATGGCTGATCCGCACCGCCCCGGGCATCGAGATCGAGACCGTCTACATCCCCGACGTCGGCCGCGCCGGCGCCCTGTGCGTATCGTCGCAGGTCGGCTGCACCCTCAACTGCACCTTCTGCCACACCGGCACCCAGAAGCTGGTCCGCAACCTGACGGCGGCCGAGATCGTGGCCCAGGTCCAGGTCGCCCGCGACGACCTCGACGAATGGCCTTCGCCCAAGGAAGACCGCCGCCTGTCCAACATCGTCTTCATGGGCATGGGCGAGCCGCTGTATAATCTCGACCACGTCGCCGACGCGATCGACATCATCTCGGACAACGAGGGCATCGCCCTGTCACGGCGCCGGATCACCGTCTCGACCTCCGGCGTCGTGCCGCAGCTCGACGCGCTGGGAACCCGCACCCAGGCCATGCTGGCGATCAGCCTGCACGCCACCAACGACGCCCTGCGCGACGTGCTGGTGCCGCTGAACAAGAAGTACAATCTCGAACAGCTTATGGCCGGCATCCGCGCCTATCCGGGCCTGTCCAACGCGCGCCGCGTGACCTTCGAATACGTCATGCTCAAGGGCGTCAACGACAGCCCCGAAGAAGCCCGCGCCCTGCTGAAGCTGATCGAGGGCGTTCCCGCCAAGGTCAATCTGATCCCGTTCAACCCGTGGCCCGGCACGGACTACGAATGCTCGGACTGGAAGACCATCGAGCGGTTCGCGGCCATCCTCAACAAGGCCGGCTACGCCTCGCCGATCCGCACCCCGCGCGGCCGCGACATTCTCGCCGCCTGCGGCCAGCTCAAGTCCGAGAGCGAGAAGGTCCGCGCCAGTGTGCGCCGCGCCGAACAGGCCGCCGCCGCCGGGACTGTCGAAGCGGCCTGAGCCGACACACACCGACACTAATCTTGACCACCTGTGGCGCCGGTGGGCTTGCGGATTGGGGCGCCATTGGGGCAAGCCTCGATCGTGTCAGCCGCCCGGACCGCCATGGACTCCTCGTCTCTCACCCAGGTTCTTGAAAGCCCCGAGGTCCAGGCCTTCGCGTCGGGCTTTCCGACGACCGTGGCCCACCTGACGGTGACCCTGGCCCTGCTGGCGGGCGGGGCGGTGATCTACGCCCTGCTGACCCCGTGGAAGGAGATCTCCCTCATCCGGGAAGGCAACGCCGCCGCCGCCGTGGCCTTCTCCGGCGTGCTGCTCGGCCTGGCCATTCCGCTGGCGGTCAGCCTCAGCGTCTCGACCTCGGTCCGCGACATCGTCATCTGGGGCGCGGCCACCGTGGTGCTGCAGCTGCTCGCCTTCCGCGTCGTCGACCTGCTCCTGACCGGCCTGCCCCAGCGCATCCGCGAGGGCGAGATCTCCGCCGCCGTCCTGCTGGTCGGCGCCAAGCTGGCGACGGCCCTGATCCTCGCCGCCGCCCTGACCGGCTGAGGCCATGGCCCGTCCGCCCGACTGGGTGATCTACACCCTCGTCCTCGCCGCCCTGATCGGGGTCTCCCTGGGACAGCGCGAGAACGCCGACGCCCCGCCCGCGCCGCCGCCGCCGGACGAGATGGAAGGCGCCCTGCTCGGGCCGATCACGCCCTTCGACCCCGCCGTCACCGTCAACGCCCCGGACATCCCCTTCCAGCCCGCCGCGGGCACCGCCTTCTCGATCGCGGGCGAGGGCCGCTGGGTGACTGCCCGCCACGTGGTCGAGGGCTGCCGCCGGCCGGCGATCATGGTCGGAGGCGACCGCGCCGTCGCCGCCGACGTGCGTCTGGCCCCGCGCGCCGACATCGCTGTACTCCAGACCGCCGGCGGGCCGGCGGCGATTCCGGTCGCGGACGGCGAACCCCTGCGCAAGGGCCAGCGCGCCTTCCATCCGGGCTTCCCGCAGGGCCGCGCCGGCGAGGTCACCTCGCGCCTCATGGGCCGTGAGACGCTGCGGGTGCGCGGCCGGGGCCAGCGCGACGAGCCGGTTCTGGCCTGGGCCGAGGTCGGGCGCACCGACCGGCTGGGCGGCACGCTCGCCGGCCTGTCGGGCGCCCCGGTGTTGGACCGCCAGGGCCGCGCCGTCGGCGTGACCATCGCCGAAAGCCCGCGCCGGGGCCGCATCTACACCACCTCGCCCGACACCTTCGGCCCGGCCGTGCGCGGCCTGCAGAAGGCCGACGAGCCGCTGACGGGCCGCACCGTCACTATCGACAACTACGGCCTCGTCGCCGACGACCTCCGCCGCGACCTGCGCGTCGTCCAGGTGGTCTGCCTGTCCGCCTGACTACCGCAGCGCCGCGCTGTCGAGGTTCAGGTCTGACAGCGGAATGACCTCGACGTCGGGGTGCTTCGCGCGCAGGGCCTCGAGGAACTTCGACGCGTCGCCGACGATGACGATGCTGGACCGGTCGACCGGAATGTTGCGGGCGAAGGCAGCCTGGACGTCCGCGGCCCCGACGCCTTCGACATTGCTCACATAGGCGGCCAGATCGCTCATGGGCAGGTCGTAGAGCGCCAGGTTGGCGACGAGCGAGCCCAGCCCGTCCACGGTCTCCAGCGAGTCGCTGAAGGCGCCGGTCAGGATGGCGCGGCGGGTGGTCATCTCCTGTTCGGTCGGGGCGGTCGAGCCGAGGCGGGCGACTTCGGCCAGGATCAGTTCGGCGACCTCGGGCGCGGCGTCGTTGCGGGTCTGGGCCGAGGCGACGAAGGCCCCGGCGTCGCGCCGGATTCCCAGCGAGGAGCGCGTGCCGTAGCTCAGGCCGCGCTTGATGCGGATCTCCTGGTTGAGGCGCGAGGTGAAGCTGCCGCCCAGCAGGGTGTTGCCCAGGGTCAGGGGGAAATAGTCGGGCGTGGCGCGAGGCACGCTGCGCATGGCCACGGCCACCGCCGCCTGTCCGGCGCCGGGCTGGTCGATGACGATGACGCGCGGCGTCACGGTCTGGCCGGCCGGCGACGCGGTCGCGGCGGGGGCGGCTCCCGACGGCGCCCAGTCGCCGAACGCCGACTGGGCGAGGGCGCGGGCCTGCTCCGGCGTGATGTCGCCCGAGAACACCAGGGTGGCGTCCTGCGGACGGTAGCGGGCGGCGTGGAAGGCGACGATGTCGTCCCGCGTGATCCCCGGCAGCGAGGTCACCGTGCCGACCCCCGGCGAGCCGTAGGGCGCATTGCCATAGACCACCCGGCCGACGGCCTGGCTCAGCACCTGGCCGGGCGTGCTCAACGCCACCTTCAGATTGTCGAGGGTCTGGGTGCGCTGCCGGTCCAGTTCTTCTCCGGCGAAGGCCGGGTTGCGCACCAGATCGGCCATCAGGGCGACAGCCTGCGGGAAGACATTGGCCGGGGCGTTGGCGAAGACATTGGTGAAGTCCGGACCGGCCCCGGCGCCGATATTGGCGCCCAGCTGTTCGATCTCCGTGGCGATCTGCGGCGCCGAGCGGGTGCTCGTGCCCTGGGTCAGCAGATTGGCGGTCAAACTGGCCGCGCCGGCCTTGCCCGCGGCCTCGTCGGCCGAGCCGGCCTCGAAGCTGAGGCGGGCCGAGACCAGCGGCAGGCCGCTCTTCGGCGCGACCAGCACGCGCAGGCCGTTGTCGAGGCGGAAGTCGGAGATGGCCGGGGTCGCGGGCGACACCGTCACCCCCGGTTCGGGCATGCGCGCCCGTTCGGCCTCGGGCAGCAGGGTGAAGATCTCGCCGACCGGCGCCAGGTCGGCGACCCGCACCGGGGCGTCGACGGCGGTGTTCTGCCCGGTCGGCGGGTGGGCTTCGTCGGCGGCCAGATAGCGGATGGTCACCCCGCGCTCGGGCGTCAGATAGCGCCGCGCCACGCGCTGGACATCCGCCGCGGTCACGGCCTGGATGTCGGCGATCTCGCGGTCGGCGGCCGAGGCGTCGCCATTGGTCCCGATCAGGGCCGAACCCAGCACGTTGGCGCGGTCCTCGATGGTCTCGCGCTCGCGCAGAGCGTTGGCGACCAGTTCGTTCCTGGCCTCGGCCAGTTCGGCCTCGGTGACCGGCTCGTCGCGGAAGCGGGCGATCTCGGCGTTCAGGGCGGCGACGCCTTCGTCGGCGGTATGGCCGTCGGCCATGATGGCGTAGGCGGTCAGGTGACCGGCCTGCTGCTTCATGTCGGGCGAGGAGCCGATCTGGGCGGCGATCTCCTGCTCATAGACCAGCGACCGGTACAGGCGCGAGCTCTCGCCGGTGGACAGGATGCCGTCCAGCACGGTCAGCGCGGCGCGGTCCGGGTCGGCGTACTTCACCGTCGGCCAGGCCAGCACCACGGCGGGCAGGGGCACATTGGGGGCGTAAAAGGTCACGTCGCGCGGGCCGGCCGGCTCCGGCTCGACGACATTGTTGGCCGGAAGAGGGCGCACGGGATTGGCGATGGGCGCGAAATACTGGTCGATCCAGGCGTCCAGCTGACCCTGGTCGAAATTGCCGGCGACGATCAGATAGGCGTTGTCGGGCCGGTAGTAGGTGGCGTGAAAGCGCCGCACATCCTCCAGCGTCGCCGCGTCCAGATCCTCGATCGAGCCGATGGTCGAGCGGCGATAGGGGCTTTCCTGATAGACGGTGGCCGGTTCGAACAGGCCGAACAGGCGGCCGTAGGGGCTGGCCAGAATGCCCTGGCGGTATTCCTCCTGCACCACGGCGCGTTCGGACCTGAACACGTCGTCGCCAACGACCAGCGAGCTCATCCGGTCGGCCTCGGCGAACAACAGACGCTGCAGGTGGTTGGCCGGAATGGTCTCGTGGTAGGCCGTGACGTCGTCCGAGGTGAAGGCGTTGTTATTGCCGCCCACGTCCTCGGTCAGGCGGTCGAAGGTCTCGTCCGGGAAATTCTTCGTGGCCTTGAACATCAGGTGTTCGAACAGGTGGGCGAAGCCCGATCGTCCGGCCGGATCGTCCTTGGAGCCGACCTTGTACCAGACCTGCACCGTGACGTTGGCGGTCGAGGAGTCGCGCGCGGTGTAGACCTTCAGCCCGTTCGGCAGGGTGCGCTCGACGAAGCCGAGCTGCGGCACGGCCACGGCCGCGGGCGCGGTCTGCGCCAGCGCGGGAGCCGCGGCGGGCAGGCCGAGCAGAAGGGCCGATGCGGCGGCGGTCAGGATCAGACGGGACTTCATGGGCGCGGGCTCCGAAAGCCCGACGCACGCGGGCCAGCGACCCTATCAGCGGGAAAACCGGGCGCACCTTACGGAGTCGTAATGAAGCTCGACCGGCGTCTCTCCCGACGACCGCCGGATCAGTCCAGCCTGAGCGCCTCGGCCAGCAGCCTGGCCTCGGCCGCGCGGCTGGAACCGGTGCGCCAGGCGACCACGATTTCGCGCCGCGGCGCCTTGGCGGCGATGGGGCGGACGACCACGCCCGGCATGTCGGCCAGCCCCGCGCGCACCGCCATCTCGGGCAGGAAGCTGACGCCCAGCCCCGCCGACACCATCTGCACCAGCGTATGCAGCGAGGTCGCGGCGAAGACGTCGTCGCCCTTGGGCGGGTCGATGTCGAACGCGGCCAGGGCCTGGTCGCGCAGGCAATGGCCGTCCTCCAGCAGGATCAGGTCCTCGGCCTTCAGCGAGCCGGCCGGAATCGGACCGGTTCCGGCGAGGGCATGGCCGGCCGGTGCGGCGGCGAGGATATCGTCATCGCCGATGCGGGCGTGGTCCACGCCGCTGGAGCTGTAGGGCAAGGCGATCACCGCCGCGTCCAGCTGGCCGGCCTTCAGTCCCGCGATCAGACGCGGCGTCAGGTCCTCGCGGATGAACAACCGCAGGGCGGGGTAGGCCAGCCTGATTCCGGGCAGTTTGGTCGGCAGCAGGAAGGGCGCGACCGTCGGAATGACGCCCAGCCGGAACCGGCCCGACAGCGGCTTGCCCGCGTTCTTCGCCGCCTCGACGAGGTCTTCGGTCCGGGCCAGCACATCCTCGGCCCGGCGCACGGCCTCGGCGCCGACCGCCGTCAGCTGGACGTTGCCGCGCGTGCGTTCGACCACAGGGGCGCCGAGTATCCGCTCCAGTTCCTGCACCCCCGCCGAGAGGGCCGGCTGGCTGACGTGGGCGGCCTCGGCCGCACGGCTGAACGAGGCGTGTTCGGCCAGAAGCTTGAGATACTGGAGCTGTCGGAGCGTGGGGAGCATCCGGCCGACATAGGCGGTCGCTATTCCGAAAGCCATCCCGATCCACGCGCTCTATGCCGCCGCCCCTTCGCGACCCCATGGCCGCGAAGGGGTGGGCCGCTCATACGGCCGCGAGGCCGAACTCCTCGTCCAGGGTCACGTCGAACCGGTCGGCGTTCATCACCTTGGTCCACGCCGCCACGAAGTCGCGTACGAACTTCTCGCCCGCGTCGGCCGAGGCGTAGACCTCGGACAGCGCCCGCAGCTGCGCATTGGAGCCGAACACCAGGTCGGTACGGGTGGCGGTCCACAGCTGATCGCCGGTGAGCCGGTCCGTGCCGACGAAGGTCTCGTCGCCGCTGTCGTCGACCTCCTTCCACCCCGTCCGCATGTCCAGCAGGTTGACGAAGAAGTCGTTGGTCAGCTGGCCGGGGCGGTCGGTGAACACGCCATGCCTCGACCCGCCGTGATTGGCGCCCAGCACGCGCAACCCGCCGACCAGCACCGTCATCTCCGGCGCCGTCAGGCCCAGCAGCTGGGCCCGGTCGACCAGCAACTCCTCGGTCGGCACGTTGAAGCGCACCGACAGATAGTTGCGGAAGCCGTCGGCTTTGGGCTCGAGCACCGCGAAGCCCTCGACGTCGGTCTGCTCCTGACTGGCGTCGGTGCGGCCCGGGGTGAAGGGAACCTCGATCGACTGACCGGCCGCCTTCGCCGCCTGTTCGATCCCGACCGAGCCGCCCAGAACGATCAGATCCGCGATCGAGACGGTGGTCCCCGACGCCGCCCTGATGTCCTCATAGACCCTGAGCACCTTCGCCAGCTTCGCCGGCTCATTGACGTCCCAGTCCTTCTGGGGACTCAGCCGCAGCCGCCCGCCGTTGGCACCGCCCCGGTGGTCGGAGCCGCGATAGGTCACCGCCGAGGCCCAGGCTGTCGTGACCAGTTCGGCGACCGTCAGGCCGGAGGCGGCGATCCGATCCTTCAGCGCCCTGATGTCGGCGGCGCCGATGACCGGTCCTGTCCGCGCCGGGATCGGGTCCTGCCAGATCAGGTCCTCGGCCGGGACCTCGGGCCCGAGGTAGCGGGCCTTCGGCCCCATGTCGCGGTGGCACAGCTTGAACCAGGCGCGGGCGAAGGCGTCGGCGAAATAGTCCGGATCGGCCCGGAATCTCTCCATGATCGCGCGGTAGCCGGGGTCGACCTTCAGCGCCATGTCGGCCGTGGTCATCATGGTCGGCAGGCGGCGATGCGGGCTATGCGCACCCGGCGCCAGGGTGTCTTCGGGGTTGCCGACCGGCTGCCACTGCTTGGCCCCGGCGGGGCTGCGGACCAGTTCGTAGTCGTGGTCCAGCAGCATGTCGAAGAAGGTCATGTCCCACTGCGTCGGCGTCGGCGTCCAGGCGCCTTCCAGCCCCGAGGTGATGGTGTGGTCGCCCATGCCGCTCCCGTGACCGGACTGCCAGCCCAGGCCCTGCTGGGCGATGTCGGCGCCCTCGGGGGCGGCGCCCACCTTGGAGGCGTCGCCCGCGCCGTGGGCCTTGCCGAAAGTGTGGCCGCCGGCGGTCAGGGCCACCGTCTCCTCGTCGTTCATGCCCATGCGCGAGAAGGTTTCGCGCATGTCGCGGGCGGATTTCAGCGCGTCGGCGCTGCCGGCCGGGCCTTCCGGATTGACGTAGATCAGCCCCATCTGGATCGCCGCCAGCGGGCTTTCCAGCGCCTTGCCCGCCTCCTCGTCGATGCGGGTGGCGCCCAGCCATTCCTCCTCGGTGCCCCAGTAGACGTCCTTCTCGGGCTCCCAGACGTCGGCCCGGCCGCCGCCGAAGCCGAACACCGGCCCGCCCATGGATTCGATGGCGACATTGCCGGCCAGGATCATCAGATCGGCCCAGGACAGGTTCGCCCCGTATTTCTGCTTGATCGGCCACAGCAGGCGCCGAGCCTTGTCGAGGTTGCCGTTGTCCGGCCAGCTGTTCAGCGGGGCGAACCTCTGCTGGCCCGCATTGGCCCCGCCGCGCCCGTCGCCGGTGCGATAGGTGCCCGCCGAATGCCAGGCCATGCGGATGAAGAAGGGGCCATAGTGGCCGTAGTCCGCCGGCCACCACGGCTGGCTGTCGGTCATCAGGGCGGCCAGGTCGCGCTTGACCGCCGCATAGTCCAGCTTCTTGAACGCCTCGGCGTAGTTGAAGCCATCGCCCATCGGATCGCCCGACCGACCCTGCTGATGCAGGATGTCCATCGTCATTTGGTTGGGCCACCAGTCGCGGTTGGTCCGGCCCAGCAGGGACCGCAGAGCCGCGGGCTCTTTCTTCGGATCGTTCAGGGGGGTGGGGCCGCCAGCGTGTCCGTCCATGGTTTCCTCCTGCGTCGAGCGCGATCGGGAGGAGCCTGAGCCTGTGGCGGCACTAAGTAAAATCGATAAACTTTGTCGCCAGAAACAGCAGAAGTTATCAAGAGAGGCTGGCGCGAGTGGCCGTCGGAAAAACAGCGGCCATTGCGGCCACATCGGACTCGTCGGCCAGCGGGCCAGACTGGAGTTGGGGTCGAAACAGTTTCGTTCAAGAATGGTCGATCGGCTTTTTATGCGCAGACTGCGGAGCCCTTGAGCGAAGGAGGGCCGTCCGATGCGTATCCTGTTGTCGACCTACGGGTCCCGAGGCGATGTCGAGCCGCTGGTCGGTCTGGCCGTCGCGTTGCAGGCGCTCGGCGCCGAGGCGGTCGTGTCCGCGCCGCCGGATCAGGAGTTCGTCGATCTGCTGGCTCGCGCCGGCGTAGCGCTGGCGCCCGCCTTCAAGCCCGTGCGCGAATGGATCGAGTCCGCGAAGACGCGGCCGGCGGACGGAATCCCCCAGCACTCGGCCCGGATGATCGGGGCGCAGTACGAAGCGATTGCCGCGGCCGCGGCAGGCTGCGACGCCATCGTGGCCACCGGCCTGCTGCCTTCGGCCGCCGCCGCGCAATGCGTGGCCGAGACCATGGGCCTTCCCTACCGGCACGTGACCTTCTGCCCCCTGTTCCTGCCGTCGCATCATCACCGGCCCTTCCCCTATCCCGGCCATCCGCACCCGCCGGAGGTCACCGACCCGCGCGCCTTGTGGGAGCTGAACACCGGCGTCATGAACGCCCTGTTCGGCGATGCGGTGAACGGTCAGCGCGCCGCAATCGGCCTGCCGCGGGTGGATAACATCCGTGACCACGTCTTCACCGACCGCCCGTTGCTGGCCTCGGACCCCGTCCTGTGGCCGTGGGAGCCGACGGACCTCTGCGACTCCGTCCAGACCGGCGCCTGGATCCTGCGGGACGAGCGCCCGCTGCCCGTCGATCTCGAAGCCTTCATCGAGGCCGACGCCCCGCCCGTCTACGTCGGCTTCGGCAGCATCGCCCTTCCGTCCACGCGGGAGGCCGCCCGGGTCGCGATCGAGGCGGCCCGGTCGCATGGCCGGCGCGTGATCCTGGCCCGCGGTTGGGTCGAGGCGAAGGCCATCGACGACGGAAACGACGTCTTCCTGACCGGCGACGTCAACCAGCAGGCGCTGTTCCCCCGCATGGCCGCCGTCGTCCACCACGGCGGCGCGGGCACCACGACGACGGCCACCCGGGCAGGCTCGCCGCAGGTCATCGTTCCCCAGATCGTGGACCAGCCGTACTGGGCGGCGCGGGTGGCCGGGCTCGGTATCGGCGCAGCTCATGAGGGCGCGACGCCGACCTTCGCGTCCCTGTCCGCGGCCCTCGCCACGGCCTTGGCCCCGGAGATCGGCGCCCGCGCCCTCGCTGTGTCCGCCACGATCCGGACCGACGGGGCGGAGGCGGCCGCGAGACTTCTGCTGGACGAACTCTAGCTCCCCGCCTCCGCCAGCCACCGCATCCGGCACGCCATCATGGCCGTCTCGCCCAGCCGGTCGACCAGCCGCCAGTTGACCACCGCCCCGATCGGCGCGCCGACGACCGGGATCAGCTGGGCCAGTTTGGCGAGGTCGATGTAGTCGCGGTATTCGATCTGGAACCGGCGCCAGTCGTAGTCGGTGATGGCGTCCAGCTGATCCGTCCCCGCGATCCACCGCTCCAGTTCCGCCAGGGCCTCGGGCCGGCGTCGGGCGCTGGCAAAGGCGAGGTGGAAGATGTGCAGCACGAACAGCCGTTCGCGGACCGTATCGCCGCCCCAGCCATAGGCGCCCACGATGTCGCCCAGCATCCGCACCTTGATCGCCATCAGGGCCGGAAAGTCCGCCACCGCCAGCACGAAGCCGCCCGCCCCCGCGACGCCGCCCTCGACCCCCGCCGTCGTGCGAGAGGTCCGGATCACGGCCCGCGCCCGCAGCTCGCGAGCCGCCAGTGATCCGTCGGCTGCGGGCCGCGCCGTTACGAGCTCGGAGCCGAACAATATCCCCCTCGTCATCGCCTCCACGCCTGCGGTGACGATCGCGTGAACCCGCTCGGGGATGATCCGGTTGATGCGGTCCTGGGTCCCGCGCGTGGCCTTGTCCCATAGCCCGGGACGCCTCAACATCTTCGCGCGCCATGCTTGGACCTCGGCCCGCACCGTGGCCTCGTCGACGACCGTGATCAGGTCTGACGGCACGGTCTCGGCGGCGACGAACTCGGGAAGGGTTTCGGGCGGGTGGGCCACGGCGGCTCCGGCTGAGGCGGCGTTACGGTTGCAGGTGAAAGCGCGCGGGTCTAGACCGCCGCCCGACACCATATCGCATCGCACAACACCCTCCCGGAGACGAACAGAATGGCTCGCGCGAAGATCGCCCTTATCGGCGCCGGCATGATCGGCGGCACCCTGGCCCATGTGGCGGCGCGCGAGGCGCTGGGCGATGTCGTCCTGTTCGACATCGCCGAGGGCACGCCGCAGGGCAAGGCGCTGGACATCGCCGAGGCCACGGCCGTGTTCGGGACCGACGTGGCGCTGAAGGGCGCGAACGACTACGCCGAAATCGCCGGGGCCGACGTCTGCATCGTCACCGCGGGAGTGCCGCGCAAGCCGGGCATGAGCCGCGACGACCTGATCGGCATCAATCTGAAGGTGATGAAGGCCGTCGGCGAGGGCATCAAACAGCACGCCCCGAACGCCTTCGTCATCTGCATCACCAACCCGCTCGACGCCATGGTCTGGGCCCTGCAGAAATTCTCGGGCCTGCCGAAAGAGAAGGTGGTCGGCATGGCCGGCGTGCTGGACTCGGCCCGCTTCGCATACTTCCTCGCCGAAAAGACCGGCGTGTCGATCCAGGACATCCACGCCTGGACCCTGGGCGGTCACGGCGACGACATGGTGCCGATGGTGCGTCATTCGACCGTCGGCGGCCTGCCTCTGCCCGACGCCGTCAAGGCCGGGATGCTGACCCAGGCCGAGCTCGACGCCATCGTCGACCGCACGCGCAAGGGCGGCGGCGAGATCGTCGCCCTGCTCAAGACCGGCTCCGCCTTCTACGCGCCGGCCGAGAGCGCCATCGCCATGGCCCGTTCCTACCTGCTCGACCAGAAGCGCGTCCTGCCCTGCGCCGTCTGGCTGTCGGGCGAATACGGCCTTTCGGACCTCTACGTCGGTGTGCCCGCCCTGATCGGCGCCGGCGGCGTCGAGAAGGTGATCGAGTTCACCACCAACGACGACGAGAAGGCCATGTTCAGGAAGTCGGTCGAGTCCGTCCAGGGCCTGATCCAGGCGTGCAAGGACATCGACGGCTCGCTGGCCTGACAATCCTGCGACGGCCGGCGAAACCGCCGGCCGTCGCGCTTGTCCCGACCCTCAGGGCCGCTCCTGATCACGGGTCCCCGGGGCCGTTCCGCGCCTGTGGAGCGGCGCCCGGTTTCGCTCGCAATTCTCCCGGAAAATCCTATATGTTGCGAGCTCCGGCGCGGATCAGATTCGCCGTCCGGAGACAGCTGATTCCGGATGGCGCGATCGCCGTCCTTTCCGGCCCGAACCGGGCGATGATCCGACCGAATATATGACCGACCAGACCGATAGCGCGCGCAATGAAGACACCGCCGAAGAGGCCGCCTACGGCGCCGATTCCATCAAGGTCCTGAAGGGCCTGGACGCGGTCCGCAAACGCCCCGGCATGTACATCGGCGACACCGACGACGGCTCGGGTCTGCACCACATGGTCTATGAGGTGGTCGACAACGCCATCGACGAGGCGCTGGCCGGCCACGCCGATCTGGTCCAGGTCATCCTCAACGCCGACGGCTCGGTCACCGTCACCGACAACGGCCGCGGCATTCCCACCGACATCCACGAGGGCGAGGGGGTCTCGGCGGCCGAGGTCATCATGACCCAGCTGCACGCCGGCGGTAAGTTCGACCAGAATTCCTACAAGGTGTCCGGCGGCCTGCACGGCGTCGGCGTTTCCGTCGTCAACGCCCTCAGCGACTGGCTGAAGCTGGTCATCTACCGTAACGGCAAGCGCCACGAGATGCGCTTCGAGCGCGGCGACACGGTCGAGAGCCTGAAGGTCACCGGCGACGCGCCGATGCGCGACAACGGCAAGGTCCTGTCCGGCACCGAGGTGACCTTCTTCCCGTCGGCGACCACCTTCGCCACCATCGATTTCGACCTGAAGACGCTCGAACACCGGCTGCGTGAACTGGCCTTCCTCAACTCGGGCGTGGTCATCAAGCTGCAGGACCATCGCGGGGCCGAGCCGTTCGAGGAGATCCTTCACTATGAGGGCGGGGTCGAGGCCTTCGTGCGCCATCTGGACAAGTCCAAGACGCCGATCCTCAAGGACGTCATCGTCATCCGCGGCAAGAAGGAGGGGATCGAGATCGATCTCGCCCTGTGGTGGAACGACAGCTACCACGAGACCATGCTGTGCTTCACCAACAACATCCCCCAGCGGGATGGAGGCACCCACCTGTCAGCCTTCCGGGCCAGTCTGACGCGGGTCATGAGCAGCTACATCGACGCCGCCGGCGCCGCCCGCAAGGAGAAGGTCTCGGTGTCCGGCGAGGACGCCCGCGAGGGCCTGACCTGCGTCCTGTCGGTCAAGGTGCCCGATCCGAAGTTCAGCTCCCAGACCAAGGACAAGCTGGTCTCGTCCGAGGTCCGCCCGGCCGTCGAGGGCCTGTGCTCCGAGGGGCTGTCGACCTGGTTCGAGGAACACCCGGTCGAGGCCAGGCAGGTCGTCGCCAAGATTATCGAGGCGGCCGCCGCGCGCGAGGCCGCCCGCAAGGCCCGCGACCTGACCCGCCGCAAGACGGCGATGGAGATCAGTTCCCTGCCCGGCAAGCTGGCCGACTGCCAGGAACGCGATCCGGCCAAGTCCGAGCTGTTCATCGTCGAGGGCGACTCCGCCGGAGGCTCGGCCAAACAGGCCCGCAATCGCGAGAACCAGGCGGTGCTGCCCTTGCGCGGCAAGATTCTCAATGTCGAGCGCGCGCGGTTCGACCGGATGCTGTCATCCGAACTGATCGGCACCCTGATCCTGGCGCTCGGCACCGGCATCGGCCGCGACGATTTCAACGCCGACAAGCTGCGCTACCACAAGATCATTCTGATGGCCGACGCTGACGTTGACGGCGCCCACATCCGGACCCTGCTGCTGACCTTCTTCTACCGCCAGATGCCCGAGCTGATCGAGCGCGGCCACGTCTACATCGCCCAGCCGCCGCTCTACAAAGTCTCCAAGGGCAAGCAGTCGCGCTACCTCAAGGACCAGGCGGAGATGGACTCCTACCTGATCGAGGAGGGCTCGTCCGAGGCCGAGCTGGACCTGCCGAACGGCGAGCGCCGCACCGGCATGGACCTGCAGGCGCTGGTGCGCGAGGCCAAGGCCTTCAAGGCCGGGGTCGACCGCCTCAGCCAGCGCGCGCCCGCCTTCGCCGTCGAACAGTCGGCGCTGGCCGGCCTGTTCGACGAGGCCGCCGCCGACCCGGCGAAGGCCGCCGCCCGCCTCAACCTCTACGCCGAGGAAGGCGACGGCGACTGGACCGGCTCGCCGGGTGCGCAGGGGGCCGTGGTGTTCGAGCGGGTGCGTCGCGCCGTGACCGAACGCGTCGTGCTGGAGGAGGCCCTGATCCGCTCGCTGGACGCGCGCCGTCTGGCCGAACGATCAGCCGCCTTTGAGGACCTGTTCGACAAGCCCGCGGTCTACCGCCGCAAGGACAAGACGGTGACCATCCGCGGGCCGCTGGATCTGCTCGAGGCCGTTCTGGACGCCGGCAAGAAGGGCATCGCCATCCAGCGCTACAAGGGTCTGGGCGAGATGAATCCGGAGCAGCTGTGGGAGACCACCCTGGACGCCAACGCCCGCACCCTGCTCAAGGTCAGCGTCGAGCACCAGGAAGACGCCTCGGACCTGTTCGCCAAGCTGATGGGCGACGTGGTGGAGCCTCGCCGGGAGTTCATCCAGGCCAACGCCCTAGACGCCGCGGTCGACGCCTGACCGCGGCCGTTACGGCCGCCCGGCTTCGACAAAGGCCTGGATGGTGGGCCAATGCGGCGGCGTGGCGCGCGTGCCGTCGCACGCCATCTCCTTCAGATAGCCCGGCATGGTGTTCCGCCGGACCGGCTGCCATTCCGCGTCCACTTCCGGGTACTGGCCGATCTCGCTTCCATCAGGCCCCAACTCGACCACGCCCGCCGTGCGCCACTCGTTCGCCGCGCACCGGAACTGGTAGATCTCGATGGAGTGGCTCAGGTCGCCGGTCTCGCCGGCAAGGGGCGTCGTGGCGACCCGGATCGAGGTAATGTCGCCCGCTGTCGCGATACTGTCCACGTCGGCCATAAAGGCGTTGTTCGTGCTGCGGGAATACACGTGCCATGTCTCGGCCGCGGCCGATCCCGCGAGCGTCAGGGCGGCGATACCCATGAATGCGGCAATTCTCATTGCGAACTCCCAGATCAACATCGACATGATGCGCCGCGCCGCGCGCTTGGCAAGAGCCGCGCGTCGATCGACGTGATCCGGAACAGGAATGGCGCACCCGACAGGATTCGAACCTGTGACCCCTGCCTTCGGAGGGCAGTACTCTATCCAGCTGAGCTACGGGTGCGTCTGACGGCGAAACGCCGGACGAAGGGCCTTACAGCAGGACCGCCCCGCCCTCAATCCCGAATGCGCAACCCGCTTGGCGAGCGCCCTCCCAACGCCTAGCGTGCGGCCGCTCACCGACGGGAGGTTCCGATGCGCGCGATCCTGATCAGCCTGCTGTGCCTGCTCGGCGCCTGCGCCACGCAACCGGCCGCCGCGCCTGACGCGTCCGGCGACAGTCTCGACGCTATCGCGCGTGACTACGTCGCCCTGATCCTTGAGATCGGCGAGCATGAGGAGGGCTATGTCGACGCCTACTACGGCCCGCCGGAATGGGCGGCCGCGGCCGAGGCCAACCCCCGCACCGTACCCCAGCTGATCCAGGGGGCGGCGTCGCTCACGGAGCGGCTGAATGCGGTCTCCACCGCCCGGGCCGAACCGGCCGTGGCGCAGCGCAAGGCCTATCTGCTGGCCCACGTCTCGGCGCGGCGGCGCGGCTTCGCATGTTGTCGGGGGAGAAGATGAGCTTCGCCGACGAGGCCGAGGCGCTGTTCGGGGTCCGGCCCGAACTGAGGCCGTTGTCCGCCTACGATCCGGTGCTCAACGAGATCGACCGCCTGTTGCCGGGGCCGGGTTCGCTCGCCGAGCGCGTGACCGCATTCAGGTCGCATTATGTGATCCCGAAGGACCGGCTGCAGGTGGTCATGGACGCCGCCATCGCCGAATGCCGCCGCCGCACGCTGCAGCACATTCGCCTGCCGGCCCACGAGAGCTTCACCCTCGCCTTCGTCGGCGACAAGCCGTGGTCGGGGTATAATTACTACCAGGGCAATGCGGCGTCGAAGATCGAGATCAACGCGGACTTCCCGATCTACACCGAGCGGGCCATCGATCTGGGCTGCCACGAGGGCTATCCCGGCCACCATGTCTACAACGCCCTGCTCGAGCAGACCTTCGTCAAGGAACGGGGCTGGGTGGAGATGAGCGTCTACCCGCTGTTCAGCCCCATGTCGTTCGTGGCCGAGGGCAGCGCCAACTACGGCATCGATCTGGCCTTCCCGGGGGATGAGGGCACGGAGTTCGAGCGCGAGGTGCTGTTCCCGCTGGCCGGCCTCGACCCGTCGACGGCGGACAGGAAGGCGCGGCTGGGCGCGCTGACCCGGCGGCTGGCCCGGGCCGAGTACACCATCGCCGACGACTATCTGGCCGGCCGCATCGGCCGCGACGAGGCGATCGAACGGCTGATGAAGTACAGCCTCGCGGATCGCGCCAAGGCGACCCAGCGGCTACGCTTCATCGACACCTATCGCAGCTACATCATCAACTACGGCCTCGGCCGCGACGTGGTGCAGGCCTGGGTCGAGCGGCAGGGGCCGGACCGCTGGGCGGCGATGGAGACGCTGCTCAGCAGCCAGATACTGCCGGCCGACATCGACTGAGCCGGGCGCTCACTGCGCCGCCTATTGGGCCAGCATGCCGCCATCGATCTTGAACTCCGCCCCGGTGACGAATTTCGACTCGTCCGAGGCGAGGTAGAGGACGCAGTACGCCACGTCGTCGGGCTCGCCGATCCGTTTCAGCGGGATTCCTCGCGCCAGCTTCTGGTGCGCCGTCTCCTCGTCGCCACCGGCCATGGCCACGAACGGGTCGAGGATCGGGGTCTTGATGAAGACCGGATGGACCGAGTTGCTGCGCACGTTCCAGCCGGCCCTGGCGGCCTCGAGCGCGATGGTCTTGGTATACATCCACACCGCCGCCTTGGTGGCGTTGTAGGCGCCCATCCCCGGGGCGGCGGCGAGCCCGGCCACCGAGCTGATGTTGACGATCGAGGCGGCCCCCGAGGCGCGCAGGTGCGGCATGGCGTGCTTGCAGCCGAGCATGATGGACTCGACGTTGACCGCCTGGACGCGGCGCCAGTTCTCCAGCGTGTCCTGCTCGGACCAGACGAAGTCGCAGCCGATGCCGGCGTTGTTGACCAGGACCGACAGCCCGCCCATGGCCGCGGCCGCCTGATCGACGACCGAGATCCACTGCGCCTCGTCGGTGACGTCGTGGGCGAAGGCGAAGGCGGCGCCGGCGTGGTCGGCGTTGATGGCCCCGGCCAGCGCCTCCACGCCATCCAGATTCATGTCGGTGACGGCGACCCTCGCGCCCTCGCGCGCCAGCATCCGGGCCATAGCCTGCCCCAGCCCCCCGGCGGCGCCGGTGATCAGGGCCGCCTTGCCGGCGACGCGGCCGCTCACGCCTTCACGCCCGTGGCGGCGGCGGTCTCGTCGATGAAGCGGGCCATGTCGAGATCGCGTTCGGTCACCCCGCCCGCGTCGTGGGTGGTGAGGACGACCTCGACCCGGTTGTAGACGTTGAACCACTCGGGATGATGGTCGACCTTGTCGGCCCGCAGGGCCACGCGGGTCATGAAGCCAAAGGCGGCGTTGAAGTCCGCGAAGACCAGTTTCCGCTCGATGGCGGGGCGGTCGCCCGGGTGAGATCGCCACAGGGGCAAGGCCTCGAGAACCTCGTTCAACTCCAGCCGCTCGGCCATGTCCTGAGTCCCTTGCCGCCAGAGCCGCCCTCGCGGGACGGCCGGTTCACTGCCGTATCGCGCGGGCCGCCGGCCGACAAGACGTCGATTCCCGACTCAGGAACGCTGTTCCAAGCGTGGGCGTTACCGGCCCGACTCTTTTGGATGCGGAGCCCCGGGATGGACAATCTATGGATCGCCGCGCTCGACCCGGCCGACCGACAGCGGCTCGAACCGCACCTCAGCGAGCGGCCCTTCGCCCAGGGACAGATGCTGTATGACACCGGCGAGTCCGTCGAGGAGGTCTGGTTCCCGATGAGCGGCGTGGTGTCGCTGATGACCATGGTGGACGAGGACCGGATGATCGAGACGGCCGCGATCGGGCGCGAGGGCCTGGTCGGAGTCACCTGCGGTCCATTGAACGCCCGGGCGGCCAGCCGCGCCATCGCCCAGGTCGAGGGCGTTTCGGCCTGCTGCCCGGCTGCGGTCTTCGCCGACGCGCTCGGCCAGAGCGAGGCCATGCGCACCGCCCTGGCGAAATTCACCGAGAGTCTGTTCGCCCAGGTCCAACAGGCGGCGGCGTGCAACGCCCAGCACCGTCTGGACGAGCGGCTGGCCCGCTGGCTGCTGACCATCCACGACCGCGTCGACGCGAACCGCTTCGTCCTGACCCAGTCCGACATCGCCGGCATGCTGGGCGTGCGTCGCGCCACCGTCTCCGAGGTCGGCTCGGCGCTCGAGGACAAGGGGCTGATCCGGCGAGGGCGCGGCTGGGTCGAGGTGCTGGACCGCAAGGCGCTGGAAGGCGCCTCGTGTGGTTGCTACGCCTTGATGCGCGGGGTGATGAAGGATCTCGGCGTGCCGCGTCCCAGCGCGCCGGCGCACGGGCCGGGGCCTGCGGCCAAGCGGACGGATGACGGAGCGACGGGGAAGCGCTAGACCGCCGATATGACCGACGCGGCCTCTTCCGACGCCTCTTCAGGCAAGACCTCATCCTTCGGCTTTCGCGACGTCGACGCGAAGGAGAAGGTGCGGCTGGTCCGCGGCGTGTTCGACAGCGTGGCGTCGAGCTACGACCTGATGAACGACCTGATGAGCGGCGGCGTGCACCGGCTGTGGAAGGACGCGGCGGCGGCGAAGCTCAATCCCCGGCCCGGCGAGACCATTCTCGACGTGGCCGGCGGCACCGGCGACATGGCGCGGCGCTATGCGAAGATGGCGCGGGCGGCGCAGCGGCGGCGCGGCGGCGAGGACGCCTCGGTCATCGTGCTGGACTACAACGCCGAAATGATCATGGCCGGGGTCGCCAAGGGGGGCGAGCCGGAGATGCAGTGGACGGTCGGCGACGCCATGGCCCTGCCGCTGCCGGACGCCTCGGTCGACGCCTATTCGATCAGCTTCGGCATCCGCAACGTCGCCGACATTGCGCAGGCGCTGGCCGAGGCGCGGCGGGTGCTGAAGCCGGGCGGCCGCTTCCTGTGCCTGGAGTTCTCGCGGCCCACGGCTTCGGCGATCCGCAAGGCCTATGACGCCTGGTCGTTCCACGCCATCCCGCACATCGGCGGCTGGGTGGCCGGGGACCGCGACAGCTACCAGTACCTCGTCGAGAGCATCCGGCGGTTCCCGGACCAGCAGACGTTCAAGGCCATGATCGAGGCCGCCGGCTTCAGCCGGGTGACCGTGACCAATCTGTCGGGCGGGGTGGCGGCGATCCATCACGGGTGGGCGATCTGACCCGCCGGATCGATCCCGCGACCCCGCCGCCGCCGCCCGCCACCGTGCCGGTGCGTCGCCCGGTCGACGCCACGCTGCGACTGCTGAGCTGGGGCTGGGTCCTCGTTCGTCATGACGCGCTGGTTCCCCGCGAGATCACGCCCCTGCTGCCGGTCTGGGTGCGCTGGATCGCGCATCTGCTGCACGCCTTCGCCGGCAGCGAGAGCCGGCAGGGCCGTCCGGGCCAGCGGCTGGGCCGGGCCTTCGAGCATCTCGGCCCCGTGGCCATCAAGCTGGGGCAGGTGCTGGCCACCCGGGCCGACATCTTCGGCGTCGAGTTCGCGCGCGATCTGGGCCGGCTGAAGGATGCGCTGGAGCCCTTCCCGCTCGATCAGGCCCGGCGCGAGGTCGAGCGCTCGCTGGGGCGGCCGGTGGAGGCGCTGTTCACCGACTTCGGCCCGCCGGTGGCGGCGGCGTCACTGGCGCAGGCGCATCCGGCCTGGCTGGCCGACGGGCGCAAGGTGGCGGTCAAGGTGTTGCGGCCCGGCGTGGAGCGGCGGGTGGCGCAGGGGCTGGACTCGATGCGGCTGGCCGCCCGGCTGGCGGTGCGCTTCGTGGCCCCGGCGCGGCGGCTGGAGCCGTCGGCCTTCGTCGAGACCATCGCCCGCGCCCTGCAGCTGGAGCTGGACATGCGGCTGGAGGCGGCCGCCGCCTCCGAACTCAAGGACATCATGGAGAAGGCCCGGGGCGCGGGGGGCTGCCACATGACCGCCCCGGCCGTGGTCTGGGACGGGGTCGGCAAGCGGGTGCTGACGCTGGAATGGGCCCCCGGCCTGCCGATGACCGATCCGGCCGCCGCCGACCAGCCGGGGCTGGACCGCAACGCCCTGGCCGACAATGTGGTGCAGGCCTTCCTGACCCAGGCGCTGGACTACGGCACGTTCCACGCCGACCTGCACGAGGGCAATCTGTTCTGCCACGCGCCGGCGGAGCTGACGGCCATCGATTTCGGCATCGTCGGGCGGCTGGGCCCGTCGGAGCGGCGCTATCTGGCCGAGATCCTGTGGGGCTTCCTCAGCCGCGACTACGACCGCATCTCGCGGGTGCATTTCGAGGCCGGCTATGTCCCGCCCGAGCATTCGGTCGAGGCCTTCGCCCAGGCGCTGCGGGCGGTGGGCGAGCCGGTGATCGGCAAACAGGCCTCGCAGGTGTCGATGGGCCGGCTGCTGGGCCAGCTGTTCGAGATCACCGCCCTGTTCGACATGCATCTGAGGCCCGAGCTGATCCTGCTGCAGAAGACCATGGTCTCGGTCGAGGGCGTGGCGCGGCGGCTCAATCCGGATCACGACCTGTGGGCGGCCTCGCATTCGGTGGTCGAGCGCTGGATTCGCCGCGAGCTGGGTCCGCAGGCCCAGGTCCGCGACGCGCTGGAGGAACTGCGCGCCACGCTGAAGGCGCTGGCCCGGCTGGCGCAGAACCCGCCGGAGGCCCGGACCGTCGTCGTCCGCGAAACCCGCGCCCCGGCGTGGATGATCGTCTGCGTCACGCTTGCAACCGCGGCCTCCGCGGCCGCCCTTGTTCTGTCGCTTTGGCCCGCCATCGTCTGATCCAGTCCGGAGACGATCCCATGAAGCCGCTTCTGCTCGCCGCCGCCCTTCTGCTCCTCGCCCCCATTGGGCCGGGATCGGCCGCCCTCGCCCAGGTGGCCGCCGGCACGGTGCCCAACACCTTCGATGGCCCTGCGCGGCCCCAGACCCTTGCGCCCGTCCCCGCGGCGGCGCCCGCCGCCTCGCTGTCGCCCACGCCGGCCAATCCCGCCTCCGAGGAGAGGCTGCGGGCGATCATCGCCGACGCCCAGGCCGGGACGTTCGACTATTCGCAGATGACCGACGGGCTGGCCGAACAGGTCCGCGAGCAGGAGACGACGGTCATTCCGATCATCCAGGGCTTCGGCCAGGTGGTGTCCATGGATTTCGTCGGCAGCCAGGACGGCATCGACCTGTTCACGGTCATCTTCGCCAATGCGGCGACCGAATGGCTGATCGGCCAGAACGACGCCGGCAAGGTCTCGGCCCTGCTGTTCCGCCCGGCCGCGGAATAGCGTCAGTCGGACAGGCCCGGCTTGCCGCGGCCGCTCTTGATGCCGGATCGCCGGGTCTTGCTTTCCAGCCGGCGTTCCTTCGAGGCCCGCGTCGGCTTCGTCGGCACGCGATAGACCGGGGCGATCGAGGCCTTGTCGACCAGCCCCTGCAGCCGTTCGACGGCGTCGGCGCGGTTGCGCTCCTGGGTGCGGAAGCGGGAGGCGGAGATCACGATCACCCCGTCCAGGGTCAGCCGGCTGCCGGCCAGCTTCATCAGCCGCGCCTTCACCGCCCCGCTCAGCGAAGGCGAGCCGCGCACGTCGAAGCGCATCTGCACCGCCGTGGCGACCTTGTTGACGTTCTGCCCGCCGGGGCCGCCGGCGCGGAAGAAGCGGAACTCCAGCTCGTTCTCGGGAATGACGGTCATCGGCCCGGCGCGGCCGCGATGGCCCGCTTCGCCATGATCACGGCGCGGTCGAGCGCCTGAAGAAAGGCGGACCGGTCCTTCGGCCCGAACGGCGGCGGGCCGCCGGTGACCGCGCCGATGGAGCGCAGATGCTCGCCGACCATCCGCCCGGCCAGGGCCGAGCCGATCGAATCCGGGGTGAACGGCTGGCCGTTCGACTTGAGCGCCTGGGCGCCGGCCTTGAGGCAGCGGTCGGCGAGGGGGATGTCGGAGGTGATGACGATATCGCCCGGCCCGGCCCGTTCGGCGATCCAGTCGTCGGCGACATCGGGGCCGGCGTCGACCATGACGCGCTCGATCCACGGCTCGCGGGGCGTGTTTACGAAGGCGTTGGAGACCACGAACACGCGCAGTCCGTAGCGGGCCGCCACGCGATAGACCTCGTCCTTCACCGGGCAGGCGTCGGCGTCGATGAAGATGCGCGGCGGGGTCATGGGGTCTGACTGGCTGTTTCGGATTTGGTTGTCAAAGAGCGGAGGGGGAGACGGGAAGCAGGCGCGCTGGACCGCCGCCTGTTTCCAGGCGGTGTGGGGAGGGTGCGGGGCGGCCGGGCCTCGCCCGGTGCTGAATGTGTTTTACCGTTTCGACGAGACAGGCCGCCCCGCGTGGCCGTTTTCCACCCGCCCGTCGATTGCCGGCCCTTCTCGGACCTCCTCGACTCGCCGGCCCGTCGTCCTTGCGGACCGGCCGTGGGACGGACTTGTCCTGCCCGTGGGCGAACAGCGGTCACGATCCGAAGGCGTGCGGCGAGCAAGCGGGCAGGATCCATCCCTGCCCTCGAGGACCCCGGAAGTACGCTTCCCCCCGGCTTCATCGCTCGACCACAGCCCGCCGTCATCGAGGAACGTGGATCCGACGCCCTCCCCGTCGACGGGATGGGGACTATTGTACGCAGGGCCCCCGCTGTGCGCAGGAGACGGGGTTTGGCAACAGGTGATGTGGTTGATCGTGTGGGATATTCACCCACCGAACCCGACTATAGATTCCCGGATTGTCAGCACAGCGTCACGGCGCCGGCGCCGCCCCCTCCACCGCCGTTCCGGCGGTCCCCCTCCCCATCTGCGATGGGGAGGTGAGGACGGGTTTCACCTCCCCACCCCGTGGGGAGGTGGCCGGGCCGCGATCAGCGGGCCGGACGGAGGGGGCGGCGCGGGCGTCGACAAGCTGTTTGCTCATCACTTCCGGCCGGCGTCGCCCCCTCCACCGCCGTTCCGGCGGTCCCCCTCCCCATCTGCGATGGGGAGGTGAGGCTGGGGTTTCACCTCCCCACCCGTGGGGCGGTGGCCAAGCCGCGATCAGCGGGCCGCACGGAGGGGGCGGCGCGGGCGTCGGCCCGTTCTTCGCCCATTCGCCCGACGCGAACGGGAGGTGGGTTGCGGTTCGCCTTCCCTACCGGCTGTACGCCGGGGGCATGGCGCCTTCGCCGCCGCCGGCGTAGCGGTCGCGCAGCAGGAACTGGCGGCTGGTCGGGGCCTGTTCCTGGCCGTTGACGAAGATGGTTTCGGCGAGGCTGAGCGGCTCCAGCGGGTCGCCGGACCACACCACCACGTCGGCGGCGGCGCCGGCGCGCAGTTCGCCGAACTGGCCGGCCATGCCGAAGATCCTCGCCGGATTGACGGTGATCGCCTCGATCGCGGACTCGTAGGACAGGCCGTGCGAGACGGCGTTGCCGGCGTTGTAGCGGGTCTCGCGGGCGCGATGGATCGAGCCCTCATTGCCCTTGATGGCGATGGTCACGCCAGCGGCGTCGAGCACGGCGGCGTTCTGCATGCGCGTCGCCCGGGTCTCGATGCTGCCGGGCAGGTTGGAGATCGGATTGAGCAGAACGGGGACGCCGGCGGCGGCGATCTGGTCGGCGACCAGCCAGCCCTCCTCGGCCCCGTCGAGGATGATCTTCACGCCTTCCTCGCGGGCGAGGCGCAGCACCTGCTGGATGTCGGCGGCGCGGCGCACGGTGACGATCAGCGGCATGTCGCCGTTGGCGACGGGGATCAGCGCCTCGAGGTCGGCCCGCGACAGGCTGAGGTCGCGCAGGCCGGCGCGGTCGTAGGCGGCGCGGTTGCGGGCGTAGAGGCGGACCTCGGCGAGGGTCTCCCTGAACTGGACGAACTCGGCCCCGCGCGCGCCGCCGGCGACTCCGGCCCCGGCCTCGCCGAACGGGGCGACCATGGCCACGCGCGGCTTGACGAGGATGTCGGTCCCCTCGGCCAGATGGATGATGGCGGCCTGTCCGGCGAACAGGCTGGGCGACTGGTAGCCGCCGTCGCCGACGCCGGCGAAATCGCTGTCGTCATGGGCGTGGCCGCCGCCCCCGCCGCCCGGATGGCTCGGGACCACGATGGCGCGGGTGATGCCGCCGAGGCGGGCCACCGGCAGGGTGAAGGACCACGGATCGAGTCCGTATGAGACGTCGAACGAGGCGCTGATGCTGTTGGCCCCGTTGGTCAGGTCGTCCGAGCCGCCGACCGACGAGATCTCCGAGCCGCCGAGGCCGCTGTCGACCGCCACGAAGCCGGGGGCGACGACCTTGCCGCGGGCGTCGATGACGCGGGCGCCCGAGGGGGCGGCGCCGGTCCCGACCGAGACGACCCGGCCGTTCTGGATCACCACGGTGCCGTTCTCGATCACGGAGGTCCCGGTCAGGACGCGGCCGCCGGTGATGGCGGTCAGCTCCTGGGCCAGGACGGGCGAGGCCAGGGCGGCCGCCGAAACGGCCGCGAGGATGAGGGTCCTGAGGCGCATCAGCGGGCTCCCTGGGTGACGTTGGCGGCGGAGACGCCGTAGCCGGGCTGGCCCAGCTCGAAGTCGGAGACCGGCTGATAGGCGGGGTTGAAGCGGTCGAAGGCGAGGCCGCCGTCGATGAAGACCTGGTCGGCGCGGGCGTAGACGCTGAACGGATTGGCGCTCCAGATCACCACGTCGGCGCGCTTGCCGGCCTCGAGCGAGCCGGTCTGGTCGGCGATGCCGAGCGACCGGGCCGGGTTGAGCGTGACCCAGGCGATGGCGCGCTCCTCGGGGATGTTCATGCCGATGCGGCGGCCGGCGGCGAGGGCCGCGGCGGCTTCCTGGTTGAGGCGCTGGGTCAGTTCGGCGTCGTCGGAATGGATGACGGCGCAGGAGCCTTCCGGCGCGTCGACGAGGGCGGCGTTGGCCTCGACCGCGTCGAGCGCCTCCATCTTGAAGCCCCACCAGCCGGTCCACATGTCGGCGCAGATGCCCTCGCGGGCCAGCAGGGGCGCGACCTTGTAGGCCTCGACCGCGTGGTGGAAGGCGGTGATGCGGTAGCCGAACTCTTTGGCGATATCGATCATCACCGCCATCTCGTCGGCGCGGTAGCAGTGGTTCTGGACCAGGACGGAGCCGTCGAGCACGCCGGCCAGGGTCTCGAGCTGGAGGTTGCGGGTCGGGGGCGAGCCCTCGCCGTCCTCGCGCCACTTGTCCCACTTGGCCTTGTACTCGCGGGCGGCGATGAAGGCGGCGCGGTAGCCGGCGACATTGCCCATGCCGGTGGCCGGGGAAGTGTTGCGGCCGCCGTAGACGCGGCTGGGGTTCTCCCCGCAGGCCATCTTCAGGCCGTAGGGGGCGCCCGGGAACTTCATGCCCTGCATGGTCACCGAGGGGATGTTGCGGACGGTGACGCCGCGGCCGCCGAACAGATTGGCCGAGCCGGGCAGGATCTGGAGGGTGGTGACCCCGCCGGCGCGGGCGGCGTTGAAGCCGGGGTCCTGCGGCCAGATCGAATGCTCGGCCCACACCTGGGCGGTGTTCGGGCTGGTGGCCTCGTTGCCGTCGCTCATGCCCTGCACGCCGGGCGAGGGATAGACGCCGAGGTGGCTGTGGGTGTCGATGATGCCGGGGGTGACGAAGCGGCCCTGGGCGTCGATGCGGCGGTGGCCGGCCGGGATCGGGGTCGAGGCCCCGCCGACGGCGGCGACGCGGCCGTCGGTGACGATGACCACGCCGTTGTCGATGCGCTGGCCGGCGCCGGTGAACACCACGCCCCCCACGATGGCCATGTTTTCGCGGGGCAGGCCGCGATAGGTCGAGGGGAAGGGGTCGGGATTGGCCGCGACGTCGAGGCCGCGGGCCAGCGGCTCGGCCGCTTCGGCGTCGGACGAACCGTCCGCGGCGGGCGCGGCGTCATCGCCGGTGGTGGCGCAGGCGGACAGGGCCAGGACGCCGGCGAGGACGCAGGCGAGGGCGGCGAGGCTGGGGCCCCGCAGGCGGTTGACGGTCATCGGACGCTCCCCTGATGCGCCGGCGGCGCAGAACGAGGGGGGATTACAAGAGGCTTGGCCGCGATCCGTCAAAGGCGGAAACATTACAATCCCGTAATACGGGTCCGCATCTCATCGTTCGACAATCCGTCGATCCGGACCATTTTCGTCCTCGACTGCCCGCCCCGATCGATGGTCACCGCCGAACGGCCGACGCCGAGGGTCTTCGCCAGCAGGCGGACAAGGGCGTCATTGGCCTCGCCCCCGACCGGGCGGGCGCGGACGCGGACCTTGAGGACGGGCCGGCCGTCGGCGTCCGTCCCCCAGCCGTCGATGCGGTCGGCGGCGGCGCCGGGCGTGAGGCGGACGGCGAGACTGGCCATGGGGACGGGAGAGCAGATCGGGCGCGGTATTTCAACGCCGCGCCCCGGACCGCTCGACCGCCCTTGCGTGTCGGCGATCGGGGCGCTAACACTGTACCAAATGGTTCAGTATTCGACATCTCGCCTCAGTGACTCCTTCTCCGCCCTCTCCGACGCCACCCGTCGGGGCGTTCTGGAGCAGCTCGGGCGCTCGGACGCCTCGATCACGGAGCTCGCCGACCGGTTCCACATGACCCTCACGGGCATGAAGAAGCACGTCGGGGTCCTGGAGCAGGCCGGTCTGGTCACGACGGAAAAGGTCGGGCGGGTGCGGACCTGCCGGCTCGGCCTGCGCCGGCTCGAGGAAGAGGCGGCCTGGATCGAGACGTACCGCCAGCTCTGGGCCGCGCGTTTCGACGCGCTGGACGGGGTGGTCGAGGAGTTGAAACGCAAGGAGAAGACCGATGACTAACCCCACCACCATCGAACGGACGTCCGGGCGCGAGCTCGTCGTTACGCGCATCTTCAACGCCCCCGCCCGCATCGTGTTCGAGGCGTGGACCAGGCCCGAGCTGATGAAGCGGTGGTGGGCGCCGAAGTCGATCGGCGTGCCCCTGCGGTCCTGCGAAATGGACGTTCGGGTCGGGGGAACCTACCGCCTCGAGTTCGGGCACGACGGCTCGGAGTCGATGGCGTTCGTCGGCCGGTACCTCGACGTGCAGCCGCCCTCGCGCCTCGTCTGGACGAACGAGGAAGGCGAGGACGGCCCCGTGACCACGGTGACCTTCGAGGAGAGGGACGGCAGGACGCTCCTGACCGTCCACGAACTCTATCCCTCGAAGGAGGCCCTCGACGCCGGCCACGGGGCCGAGGAAGGGATGCCCGAGCAGTTCGAACAGCTGGACGCGCTGCTGGCTGCCCTGGCCGCGAGCGTGTGATGAAAAAGGGCGCGGGCCCGAAGGCGCCGCGCCCGTCTCGACCGGGTTTGTGGCCGAAGCCTACCCCAGCGCCTTCATCAGTTCCGGCACGGCGGTCTTGTAGTCGGCGACCCAGCCGAAGTCGGCGATCTGGAAGATCGGGGCGTCGGCGTCCTTGTTGATGGCGACGATGACCCTGGAGTCCTTCATGCCGGCGAGGTGCTGGATGGCGCCCGAGATGCCGATGGCGATGTAGAGGGCCGGGGCGACGACCTTGCCGGTCTGGCCGACCTGGTAGTCGTTGGGGGCGTAGCCGGCGTCGACGGCGGCGCGCGAGGCCCCCACGGCGGCGCCGAGCCGGTCGGCCAGCGGGTCCATGACGGCGTGGAACTCTTCCGCCGAGCCGAGGGCCCGGCCGCCGGAGACGACGATCTTCGCGGCGCCCAGCTCGGGGCGGTCGGACTTGACCATCTCCTCGCTGACGAAGGCCGACTTGCCGGCGTCGGCGCCCGGGATGCTCTCGACCCTGGCCGAACCGCCCCCGGCGGCGGCGGCGAAGCCGGTCGGGCGCACGGTGATGACCTTCTTCGCGTCGGACGACTGGATCGTCTCCAGCGCGTTGCCGGCGTAGATCGGGCGGACGAAGGTATCGGCCGAGACCACCTCGACGATGTCGGAGATCGGGGCGACGTCCAGCTTCGCGGCGATGCGCGGCATGAAGTTCTTGCCGTCCATGCTGGCGGGCGACAGGACGGCGTCGTAGCCGCCGGCGAGGCCGACGACCACAGCCTCGACCGCCTCGGCCAGATGGTGGCCGAGGGCGACGGACTCGGCCAGCAGGACCTTGCGCACGCCGGCGATTTTCGCGGCGCTGTCGGCGGCGGCCTTCGCCCCCTGGCCGACGACGAGGATGTCGACGTCGCCCCCGATGGCGGCGGCGGCGGTCACCGTCTTGTGGGTGGTCTCGCGGACGGTCGAGCCGTCGTGGTCGGCGATGACGAGAACGGCCATTACAGCACCCCCGCGGTCTTGAGTTTGGCGACCAGATCGGCCGCGTCGGTGACCTTGACGCCGCCGCCGCGCCTGGGCGGCTCGGCGACCTTCAGGACCTTGAGGCGCGGCGCCGTGTCGACGCCGTAGTCGGCGACCGCCTTGACGGCGATCTCCTTCTTCTTGGCCTTCATGATGTTGGGCAGGGAGGCGTAGCGCGGGGTGTTGAGGCGCAGATCGACGGTGACCACGGCCGGCAGGGTCGCGGCCAGCGTCTGGATGCCGCCATCGACCTCGCGGGTCACCGTGGCCTTGCCGCCGGCGATCTCGATCCGGGCGGCGAAGGTGGCCTGGGGCCAGTCGAGCAGGGCGGCGAGCATCTGGCCGACGGCGTTGTTGTCGCCGTCGATCGACTGCTTGCCCATCAGGACGAGGTCGGGCTTCTCCTCGTCGACCACGGCCTTGAGCAGCTTGGCGACGGCCAGCGGCTCGAGGTCGGCGTCGGACTGGATCAGCAGGCCGCGGTCGGCGCCCATGGCCAGGGCGGTGCGGATGGTCTCCTGGGCCTGGGTCGCGCCGATGGAGACGACCACGATCTCGTCGGCCGTGCCGGCGGCGTGGTGCTCCTTGCCTTCCTTCATGCGCACGGCCTCCTCGACGGCGATTTCGTCGAACGGGTTCATGCTCATCTTGACGTTGGCCAGATCGACGCCGGTCTGGTCCGCCTTGACGCGGGCCTTGACGTTGGAGTCGATCACCCGTTTGACGGGGACGAGTACCTTCATTGCGCTGTCCATGAGATCGCCGGAATGTGCGGGCAGGGAATGGAACGCCTGTCCCGGCCTGTCAACGTAACGCCGCGTCAACCGGGCCGCGCGCCCACGGAGACCATCGATGCACCGCCTGATGACCATGAAGCGATTGAGCGTGCTGTTCCTGGCCACCTTCGCCGTGCTGCTGGTCGGTGTGTTCGCCTATCAGGCGCTGGTGGTGGCGCCGGAGGACCGCTGCGAGGCGGGCGGCGGCTGGTGGGATGCCGAGGGCGCGGTCTGCGCCCGGCCGATCTCCGTGGCCGAGAAAATCAGCGAGCTGAAGGGCCTGAGCCGGGCGGAGGCCTCGAACCTGCGCAACCGCGAACTGGTCGAGCTCGAGGACCGGCTGGCCGCCGCCAGGGACGCGCGGAACGCCGAGGTGGAGCGGGAGCGCGCGGCCCTCGCGGGCCGCTAGTCCCTCAGCGGGTCGCGCCAGGAGCCCATTTGACGTCGCCGGCGCCGTCGGCGTTGGCGCGGCGGGCGGCGACGAACAGATGGTCCGACAGGCGGTTCAGGTAGCGGATCGCCACCGGCGAAAGCACGCACCCGGCTTCCCGCGCGCGGACGGCGTCCCGCTCGGCCCGGCGGCAGACGGTGCGGGCGAGATGCAGGTGGGCCGAGAGGGCAGAGCCGCCCGGCAGGATGAAGCTGTCGAGGGCCGTCAGGCTCCCGTTCATCCAGTCGATCTCCTGCTCCAGCCGCTCGACCTGGCCGTCGAGGATGCGCAGGGCCTCCCATCTGGGCGGCGGTTCGTGCGGGGTGGCGAGGTCGGCGCCGAGGTCGAACAGCTCGTTCTGGATCCGGCCCAGCATGGCGTCGATGCGGTCGTGCTGGCCGGCGTGCAGCCGGGCCACGCCGAGCACCGCGTTCAGTTCGTCGACCGACCCGTAGGCCTCGACCCGGGGATCGGTCTTGGACACCGGGGCGCCGGACGCCAGCCGCGTCTCGCCGCCGTCGCCGGTCTTCGTATAGATGCGGTTGAGCACCACCATCCGGTCAGGCTCCGTAGGTGGATTTCCACCACATGCCGGCGACCAGCAGCGCGATGGCCAGCGCCTGGAGCGCGACGCGGAGCCGCATCAGCCTGTTGGAGCGCGAGCGCGCCTCCGGCCCGGTCTGGTAGAGCGAGCGGAGGCCGAAGGCGAGGGTGATCGCCACCGCGGCGATGGCGATCAGGATGAGGATGTCGAAGACGGTCATGGCCCTATCCTAGGGCGCGGGGGTCAGTAGCGGTAGTGGTCCGGCTTGAACGGGCCCTGGACCGGCACGGAGATATAATCCGCCTGCTCGGGTTTCAGCGTCGTCAGCTTCGCGCCCAGCTTGTCGAGGTGCAGTCGGGCGACCTTCTCGTCGAGATGCTTGGGCAGGACGTAGACCTGGTTCTGGTAGGCCGCCCTGTTGGTCCACAGTTCGATCTGGGCCAGGGTCTGGTTGGTGAAGCTGGCGCTCATCACGAAGGACGGGTGGCCGGTGGCGTTGCCGAGGTTCACCAGGCGGCCTTCCGACAGCAGGATGATCTTCTTGCCGTCCGGGAATTCGATGTGGTGGACCTGGGGCTTGATCTCGTCCCACTTGAAGTTCTTCAGGCCGGCGACCTGAATCTCCGAGTCGAAGTGGCCGATGTTGCAGACGATGGCGTTGTTCTTCATCGCCCTCATGTGCTCGACGGTGATGACGTCCTTGTTGCCGGTGGCGGTGACGAAGATGTCGGCCTCGCCCGCCGCGTCCTCGAGGGTCACGACCTCATAGCCTTCCATGGCGGCCTGCAGGGCGCAGATCGGGTCGATCTCGGTGACCTTCACCCGGGCGCCGCCCTGGCGCAGCGAGGCGGCCGAGCCCTTGCCGACGTCGCCGTAGCCGCAGACCACGGCGACCTTGCCGGACAGCATGACGTCAGTGCCGCGGCGGATGGCGTCGACGAGCGATTCCCGGCAGCCGTACAGGTTGTCGAACTTGGACTTGGTGACGCTGTCGTTGACGTTGATGGCGGGGAAGGGCAGCTCGCCGCGCTCGGCCATCTGATAGAGGCGGTGGACGCCCGTGGTGGTCTCTTCCGAGACGCCGCCGATGGCGTCGCGAATGGCCGAATAGAAGCCGGGCTTCTCGGCGATGTAGCGCTTCATCACGGAGAAGAGGGCTTCCTCCTCCTCGTTCTGGGGGTTCGACAGGACCGAGATGTCCTTCTCGGCCCTGGGCCCGAGCACGCACAGCAGGGTGGCGTCGCCGCCGTCGTCGAGGATCAGGTTCGGATAGCCGCCGTCGGCCCATTCGAAGATCTTGTGGGCGTAGTCCCAGTACTCGACCAGGGTCTCGCCCTTGGTGGCGAAGACCGGCGTGCCGGCGGCGGCGATGGCCGCCGCAGCGTGGTCCTGGGTCGAGAAGATATTGCACGAGGCCCAGCGGACCTCGGCGCCCAGCGCTTCCAGCGTCTGGATCAGCACGGCCGTCTGGATGGTCATGTGCAGGCTGCCGGCGATGCGCGCGCCCTTCAGCGGCTGACTCTGGCCGAACTCGGACCGCAGCGCCATCAGGCCCGGCATCTCGGTTTCGGCGATGGCGATTTCCTTGGCGCCATAGGCGGCGAGGGAGATGTCGCGGACGATGTAGTCGGTCATGAAGGCCTCTGGCGCGTCTGGAGCTGGCGCCGCTATAGCCCGCTGCCCGCCGCCCGGCAACGGCATATAAGGATATCCTTATATGTTCGCCGGGTGGAGCCTCGCCTAGGGCCAGGTCTCGCCCACCCGCACCATCATCTGGTTGGGGAACGCCTTCAGCACCGAACGGATCGACGCAACCAGGGTGTATCTCGGTGCGGTGACGTTTCCGCCGAACACCATGCCCACCGCGCTGTCGTCGCCCGGGTCGATCACGAGACTTCCGCTGTCTCCGCCCTCGCTGAAGGGCCGACGCCTGTGCCAGACCAGGATCACGTCCCGGAACCGGACGGGCCCCGGCGAGGTGGCCCAGGCCGGGAATTTGAACTCGGCGCCATCGTCGAACACCTTGCCGAAGGTGACGCCCGTCGTCCGGCCGGACTTGGCGACGGTCTTCCCGACGTAGGGCGGGGACGTGCCGACCGGCGCGGGCAGGTCGATGATGGCGGCGATCGCCCGCTCGTCGAGCACCGAGAGGGCGGCGTCCACCCCGTGATAGGTCCACAGCCGCTCGCGGCCGACGCGATCGACCGGATCGACGCCGCCGTCGCGCGGAGACGGCTGGAGGGTTTCGTTCTGGGCCGTGCCGGTATGGAGGACATGGGCGCAGGACAGTGCATACCACTGCGGCTTGTTCGGTGGCGGCGGTCGCCGCCGGTCGCGCATGAAGTATCCCAGCGTCCCGGCGGTCCCGCCCCTGTACATCCCGGAGGCGCCCCCCTCGAGCGGACGGAATTGGCCCCGATTGCGCGGCGGCAGGGCGGTCGGCCCGATCTTGCCGATGGCGAAGACGTCCGTCGGCACCCCGTCGATAGCCGCCGGCACGACCAGGGCGTCAGGCAGCGAGGCTTTCGATCGCTTCTTCTCGACGTAGACCCGGATCGCCAGGGGCCCGACGGGCCGGCCTCGCTTCAGTTTCGGTTTCAGGGTTTCCGAGAAACCCAGCACCGACGGATTGGCGCGCAGAATCGCGCGAGCTTTGGCGCTGATGCGCGGCGTCTGATCTGGCATAACCTTCCCCAAGGCTGCACTGGGCCCAATGGCACGCGGCACTGATACTGGGGTACGGACAGGCCGCCCGCGAAACGGGACGGCGGATCGCAGCCTACACCAAAATGCTTCGATCGACACGGACAGACTTAAATGACCCCCCGGGTCGCCGCCCGCCGGTTTCCGTGCAACCATCCGTCCGGGGAGGAGCGTGATGACCGCAGACGGACTCAACCGCCGCGTACTGGGGGGCGCCTTGCTGGCGGGCCTGGCCGCGCCGGGGCTGGCCCTGGCCCAGGAAACCCAGATCGACGAATTCCGCGCCGACCAGACGACGGACCGGGTCCGCCGATCGACCGTGCCGGTGTTCATCAACGGCGAAGGGCCGTTCCAATTCGCGGTCGACACGGCGGCCAGCGCCTCGGTCGTCGCCAGCGATCTGGTGGAGCGGCTGGGCATCGCGCCGGCGGGCGAACTGGACATGCACACGGTGATCGGGCTCGAGCGGGTGCCGGCGGTCCGGGCGCGCACCCTGTCGAGCGGATCCCTGTCGGTGGGCGAGGCGCGGTTGGCCGTGGGCTCGCGTCCCGGTCTGATCGGACTGGACGGCCTGCTGGGGCTCGACCTGCTGGCCGAGCAGCGGCTGGTCATGCGTTTCCGCGGCCAGGGCCGGTCGTCCATCAACCGGTCGCGGCCCGATCACGACCAGTTCCTCGGCGTGGTGCGCCCGCGGGTCCGGTTCCAGCCGCCGCAAGGGGGCGGCGCCGAACTGATGGTGGTGAACGCCCTGGTGCGTGGACAGTCCGTGCAGGCGGTGGTCGACACCGGCGCCCAGGTCACCCTGATCAATCCGGCCCTGGCCGAAGCGGCCGGCGCCCGGCCGTTCCAGAGCCGCGCCGCGTCGACCGGGACCGCGCTGGTGCAGTCTCCGACCGGACGGGCGGCGCTGGCCCAGGCCATGGTGGTCTCGGCGGTCCATTTCGATGAACTGGTGCTGGACCGGCTGGCGGTGCTGATGGGCGATTTCCACATTTTCCGGCTGCTTGGGCTCGACAACACGCCGGCCATGCTGATGGGCGTCGATGTGCTGGGCGTCTTTGAGCGCGTGGTCATCGACCTGAAGCGCGGCGAGATCATTATGGACGTCTAGGAAGCGCCGGGGGCTTGCCCGGGGCCCCGGCCTGCGTCAGGGAAACGGCCATGACCCGTGACCTGTCGATCCCCCGCCACGACTGGACCCTGGACGAGGTCGAGGCGCTGTTCGCCCGACCCTTCATGGAGCTGGTGTTCGAGGCCGCCAGCGTGCACCGGCGCTGGTTCGATCCGTCCGAGGTGCAGAAGAGCCAACTGCTGTCGATCAAGACGGGCGGCTGCGCGGAGAACTGCGGCTACTGCTCGCAGTCGGCCAGTTTCCAGACCGGGCTGAAGGCCGAGAAGCTGATGGACGCCACCGCGGTCATGGCCGAGGCCATGGCGGCGAAGGCCGGCGGGGCCAGCCGCTTCTGCATGGGGGCGGCGTGGCGCGAGCTGAAGGATCGGGACACGCCGAAGCTGGCGACGATGATCGCGGGCGTGAAGGCGCTGGGGCTTGAGACCTGCGCCACCCTGGGCATGCTGACCGCCGACCAGGCGCGGCAGCTGAAGGCGGCGGGGCTGGACTACTACAATCACAACCTCGACACCGGGCCGGAGTACTACGCCGAGGTGGTGACGACCCGGACCTATCAGGACCGGCTGGACACGCTGCAGCATGTGCGCGACGCCGGAATGTCGACGTGCTGCGGCGGGATCGTCGGCATGGGCGAGGCGCGGCGGGACCGGGCCGGGCTGCTGCACGCCCTGGCCACCCTGCCGGAGCATCCGGACAGCCTGCCGGTCAATGCGCTGGTGCCCGTCACCGGCACGCCGCTGGGCGACCGGGTGAAGCGGGAGGGCGAGATCGATCCGATCGAGTTCGTGCGCACCGTGGCCGTGGCGCGGCTGGTCTGTCCGAAGGCGATGGTCCGGCTGTCGGCCGGGCGCGAGACGATGAGCCCGGAGATGCAGGCGCTGTGCTTCCTCGCCGGGGCCAATTCGATCTTCGTCGGCGGCAAGCTGCTGACAACGCCCAATCCCGAGCGGGACGAGGACGCGGCCCTGTTCGCCCTGCTGGACCTGAGGCCGATGGAGCCGAAGGTGTTCGAGGCGGCGGACGGCGTGGCGGCGTAACCGGCTCTTAAGCGCTGCGCCCTAGCGTCACTGTATGGATCGTCGCGCCCTGCTCGGACTGAAGGACACGCCCCGCAAGACCCGCGGCGGCTCCGGCGCGCCCCAGGCCAGTTATCTGCGGCTGCCCACCATCACGGCCAATGTGGTGCGGCCCGGGGGACGGCGGGGGGTGATGACGGTCGAGACGGGGCTGGACACGCCCGACGCGGCGCTGCGGACACGGGTGGCGCAGTCGGCGCCACGCCTCAGGGCCGCCTATGCGGCGGTGGTTCAGCAGGCGGCCAACGCCCTGTTGCCGGGCGCCCCGCCGGACGTGGAGCGGCTGATCGTCCAGCTTCAGGCGGCCACCGATCGGACGGTCGGCCGGGCGGGGGCGCGGCTGCTGATCGGGACGGTGATGGTGGTCTAGGGACGAGGAACGTCCGGAGAGAGCCCACTCTCGCTGCGCCGGTTCAGCGAGGCGTCGTCCCCGAAGGGCTGCCCGGATTGGCGGCGGGGGCGCGGACGAGGCCGTAGTCCCAGTGCTCGCTGATCTTGCCGTCGACGACCCGGAACATGTCGAACCAGGTGGTGGTGTAGGTCTGACCGGGATTTCTCGGGTCCGGCATCTCTCGCCGGAGCGCCATCACCACCAGGTCGCCTTCGCCGACGAGGGAGACAAGATTGTCGATGGTCGGCTTCACGGGCCGGGCTGCACCGCCGCGTCCTTCGAAGAAGGCCCTGAACCCCGCGCGCCCGCTGGCCACGCCAGGACTGTGCTGGATGTAGTTTTCGTCCATGTACCGGTCGAGGTTGGTCAGATCGCCCGCCTGGACCTCGCGCCAGAAGTCGAACACCAGTGTCTTGTTCCGGGCCACGGCAGGATCGAGGCTGGTCAGCAGCGCCTGCTGATCGGGCGCCGCGACGACCGGCTCCTGGGCGAACGCCGCCACCGGGACGAAGGCCATGGCGATGAAGGCAAGGACGAGACGTTTCATGAGACCTCTCAATCCTTCGTCGGGCTGACCTGCGACGCGTCGCCGTAGGTCAGGGCGAGGAAGACGTCTTCCAGATCGGGATCTTCCGTGGAGATGTCGGCGATGGTGACGCCGGCGGCGCGGACGGCGGCGAGGACCTGCTCCACCGACGACTGGCCCTTCTTGTAGCTGACCGCGAAGGCGCCGTTGGGGCGGGGGGTGACCTCGAAGCCTTTCAGGATCGGCGGGCCGGCGAGTTCGCCGTCGGGGCTGACCACCACGTGGCGGGTGTCGAGGCGGCGCAGCAGCTGCGGAGTCGGCTCGCAGGCCACCACCTGACCGCGGTTCATGATGGCGATGGTGTCGCAGAGCTCCTGCGCCTCCTCGAGGTAGTGGGTGGTCAGCAGGATGGTCACGCCCTCGGCGTTGATGCGCCGGACATAGTCCCAGAGCTGGCGGCGCAGCTCGACATCGACGCCGGCGGTGGGCTCGTCGAGGATCAGGATGGGCGGATTGTGCACCAGGGCCTTGGCCACCATCAGCCGGCGCTTCATGCCGCCGGACAGGGCGCGGACATAGGCGTGGGCCTTGTCGGACAGGCCGAGGGCGGCGAGCAGCTCGTCGGAGCGGCGCTCGCCGGCCGGGACGCCGTAGAAGCCGGCCTGGACCTCAAGCGCCTCGCGCGGGGTGAAGAAGACGTCGGCGACGATCTCCTGCGGCACCACGCCGAGGGCGGCGCGGGCGTCGCGGGGGCGTTTGTCGATGTCGCGGCCCCAGATCTCGGCCGTGCCGCCGGTCTTGTTGACCACGCCGGCGAGGATGTTGATCAGGGTCGATTTGCCGGCCCCGTTGGGGCCGAGCAGGCCGAACATCGAGCCGCGCGGGATGACCAGGTCGACGCCGCGCAGGGCCGTCTTGGGCGGGGCCTTCTTCGATCCGGCGTAGGTCTTCTCCAGCCCGCGCACCTCGATGGCGTTGGCGGGGAGCGGGTCTTGAGCGGTCATCGGCGGCTTTCAGGCGGAGCGGTTCGCCTGGACCATTCTTGTTTCAGGTCGAATCGACCTGAATCCAGAAAATGGTCCAGTTTCAACATGGAGCGAAATCTGAGCCCTGATGGACTGCGTCCATCAGAACCGATTTCGCTCTAGGTAGGCGCGGGACCCGCCGCGGCCAAGCCCCGGTGAGGCGCGTCCAGTGTCAATGGTGCTTGACATGGCTGGACGGAATGTCCAGTGTCCTTGTCATTATGAACAGCGTGCTTGACGGAGAGAGCCGATGCCCCGGATCAAACTGATCGGCTGGACGGCCTTCGGGTTCTGCCTTCTCGGCTACGGCGCCTTTACGGCGGTTCTCGTTCTGAACCGCATGGGCCATGTCGGGATGCGCGAGCTGCTGATCTATGGCGGACCGGCGGCGGTGATCGGCGAGATCGGCCTGTGGGTGGCGGCGGGCTGCCTGGGCTGGACGATCTTCAGACGGCGCAAGGCGCTGTTCGACCGGATGTTCGGGCGCAAGCCGCGCGAGGTTTGACGGCAGCGGGCTTGCCGCCTAGGGAGTCGCCGACGCGCCCTCCCAGCCCAAGGTCGATCATGCCGCCCCGCCATCCCGATGCGATCATCCCGCCGCCGGAAGAGATCGTGGTCTCGACCAAGCGCGTGGCCTGCGACGGCGGCGGCGGGGCCCTGGGCCATCCGCTGGTCTATATGGACATGGGTGAGGACGACTTCGTCGAATGCGCCTATTGCGACCGCCGCTTCGTGCTGTCGGCCCATCCGAAGCCCGAGAGCGAGTATTTCAGCCCCGCCGCCCGGCCGCCCGAGGCGCACTGAATCGGGCGCCGCGCCGCTTTCCAGCGGGCGGCGAAAAGGCTAACCGGACGCCATGGCCTCCGCAGAGACCCCCGCCGAAATCTTCAAGCGCGCGCTGGCCCATGCCGCGCGGGCGCTGGCCGAGCAGTCGGAGCTGGAGGTGGTGTTCGGCTCGGACGGGCCGAGGCTGGCGGACGGCGTCCTGACCCTGCCCCATCCGCCGCGCGATCCGGGCGGAACCGAGAGCGCGACGCTGCGGGGCCAGGCCGACCGGCTGGCGCTGCGGCTGGCCAATCACGACGAGGGGCTGCACGCCCGGCTGCGGCCGGCCGACACCCGGGCGGCGGACGTGTTCGAGGCGGTCGAGCAGGCCCGGGTCGAGGCGGTCGGGTCGCAGTCGCTGGCCGGAGTCCGCGCCAATCTGAGTGCTGCTTTGTTGACCCGGCTGGAGAAGTCCGGCGCGCTGCGGGTCACCGAGGCGGAGCGGGTCCCGGCGGCCGAGGCGGTGGCCCTGCTGGTGCGCGAGCGGCTGACGGGGCAACGGGCGCCGGATGGGGCCGGGACGCTGCTGGATCTGGTGCGGGGCGATCTGGAAGCGAAGGCCGGGACGAAGATCGACGCCCTGGTCGAGGTCGCGAACGACCAGGACGCCTTCGCCGTGCGGCTGAAGGACGTGCTGCGGGCTCTGGATTTCGACCCCGGCGACGGGCGCGGCGACGACGCCTCGGACGACCAGGGCGACGAGCAGCCCGATCCGCAGGAGCCCGACGCGTCCGACGACCAGGACGAGGAGGATGACGCCGGCGGCGGCGAGGGCCAGTCGATGGACGGCTCGACCGACGACCAGACCGCCGGCGACGAGCGCGACGCCCGCCCCGACGGCGCGCCGGCCGATCCGGACGGCGACGCCTCCGACGAGGGGCCGGAGGTCAACGAGGGCGCCTTGCCGAACCGACAGGAGGTCGGCGACGACGGCCGGGCGATCGACGCCTATCGCGTCTTCACCACCGCCCACGACGAGATCATCGATGCGGCCGACCTGTGCGATCCGAACGAGCTGGAGCGGCTGAGGTCGCTGCTGGATCAACAGTTGACGGCCCTGTCGTCGGTGGTGGCGCGGCTGGCCAACAAGCTGCAGCGCCGACTGATGGCGCAGCAGAACCGCAGCTGGGCCTTCGACCTCGAGGAAGGGGTGCTGGACACCGCCCGGCTGACGCGGATCATCACCGATCCGACCTCGCCGCTGAGCTTCAAGGCCGAGAGCGAGAGCCCGTTCCGGGATACTGTGGTGACCCTGCTGCTGGACAACTCGGGCTCCATGCGGGGGCGGCCGATCATGGTCGCGGCAGTGTGCGCCGACATCCTGGCGCGGACGCTGGAGCGGTGCGGGGTCAAGGTCGAGATCCTCGGCTTCACCACCCGGGCGTGGAAGGGCGGACAGGCGCGCGAGGCGTGGATCAGCGCCGGCAAGCCGGCCAACCCGGGGCGGCTGAACGACCTGAGGCACATCATCTACAAGTCGGCGGACGCCCCTTGGCGGCGGGCCAAAAAGAACCTCGGCCTGATGATGCGCGAGGGGCTGCTGAAGGAGAATATCGACGGCGAGGCGCTGAACTGGGCGCACGACCGCCTGCTGGGCCGGCCGGAGGCGCGACAGATCCTGATGGTCATATCGGACGGCTCGCCGGTCGACGACTCGACCCAGTCGGCCAACGCCGCCCTGTATCTGGACAAGCACCTTCGCCAGGTGATCGCCGAGATCGAGACGCGGTCGCCGGTCGAGCTGATCGCCATCGGCATCGGCCACGACGTGACCCGCTGGTACCGCCGGGCGGTGACCATCGTCGACGTCGAGCAACTGGGCGGGGTGATGATCGAGAAGCTGGCCGAGCTGTTCGACGCCGAGCCCAAGGCCGCGCCGACACGGCGGCGGAGAGCCGCTTGAAGCGGGTCGCGCCGCTCTTCGCCTGCCTTCTGCTGTCAGCCTGCGCCGGAGCGACCGTCATCGCCCCGGCCGCGCTCCATGCGCCGGACGGATGGACGCCGCTGGCGGTGGAGACGCGCCCGGTCGGACTGGGGGTTCCGGGCGGGGTCCGCCTCGCGTCCGGCGTCCGCTTCAGCGGCGGGCTGGAGATCGTGGCGCCGGCGGGCGACCGCCTGCATGGCCTGTCGGACCTGAAACTGTCTGGCGACGAGCTGCTGATGGTCAGCGACGCCGGGGACCTGTTCAGGGCGCGCCTGGCGCTGGATGGGCGGGGCCGGGCGACGGGCCTGTCGGACCTGCGGGCGCGGCCGCTGACCGGAGAGGACGGCCGGATCTTCCAGAGCAAGTCCGAGGGCGACGCCGAGGCGCTGGCGGTGGCCGACGACGGCGTCCTGATCGTCGGCTTCGAGCAGCGGCCGCGGCTATGGGGCTATGGCTCGCCCGCGGATCTTCGCGACCGCCCCCTCGCCCTGCCGGTTCCGCCCGTTCCGCCCGGCAACGAAGGGATCGAGGCGCTGGCGGCGGCGGCGGGCGGCTGGCGCGTGGCGGGCGAGGCGGGCGGCGTTTGGGACTGTGGGCGCGAAGCCTGCGTCGTCGTGGCGGCGCCGGCGGCCACGCCGGTCCCGGTGTCCGACTGGCGCATCACAGGCATGGATCGCGACCCGATCGGCGCGGGCTGGTTCGTGGTCCAGCGGCGCTTCCGGGCCCCGATCGACATGCGGGCCCGTATCCGGCGGATGGATGCCGACGGGGTGCTGGGGCCGGTGCTGGTCGAGCTCAGCCTGCCCTCGACGACGGACAATTTCGAAGGGATCGCGGCGGTGAGGCAGGCCGACGCGACGCGGCTCTACATCCTGTCGGACGACAACGGAAACGCCCGGCAGCGGACGCTGCTGCTGGCCTTTGACGTCAGACCCGTTCGCTGATCTTGATGGCGGCGCGGCAACCCGCCTTGATGACGGCGCTCAGAAGTCCGTAGCCCGGGGCCTCGCGGCTGCCGTGCTCGACCGCGTGGTCGTGGTGGGCCAGTTCCTCGTCGCGGAATGCCGTCAGTTCGGCGGCGAGCGCCGGGTCGCGGTCCGCCAGCTCCGCGATCTGGTCGGCGTAGTGTTCCCCGATGACGCTCTCGACCGCCTCGGTGCAGGCGTGGGCGGCCTTCTCGCCCAGCAGGGCCGTGCCGGCCCCGAGGCCGAGCGCGGCGAGGCGCCAGACCGGGGTCATGATCGTCGGGCGCACGCGTTCGGCGCTGAGCAGGGCGTCGAAGCGCGCGAGGTGGACGGCTTCCTGGGCCTGCATCTCGCCCATGTCGGCGGCGATGGCCGCCTTGCCGGCGCGACCCTCGAACACGGCCCGCTGGGCCCGGTAGATGTGGACCGCGGCGTATTCACCGGCGTGGTCGACCCGCAGGATTCCGGCGCGGCGGCGACGGCTGGCGCCGCGACCCGGGTGGGGCAGGCGGACCGGTCGGTGAGCCGGTTCAGGGGCTGCTTCAGGGCCCGGTTCAGGAGCGGGGGGCACGGGCATCCTTGGGCCTCTTGGCGGCGAGCAGGCTGAACACCGCAAGCGCGGCCGAGATCAGCACGTTCCATCCTGCCATGCTGAGACCGAGGAAGCGCCACGTCACCGCGTCGCAGTAGACCGGCGCCTCGACCGGGGCGGTGCCCATGGCCAGGGCGGCCAGGCTTTCCAGGCTGACGTCGCCGCCGCCCACGCAGGCGGCCGGGAGCTCCCACCAGTCGTTCTCGCCGCCCATGTGGAAGACGGCGGTGATCGCGCCGGTGGTGAAGACCACGGCCAGCAGGAAGGCGGCGATGCGCGGCGTGCCCCGGCTGCCCCGGCTGACCAGATGCCAGAGGGTGGCGGTCAGGGCGATGGCGACGGCGCCCCAGTAGACCTCGCGCTGCTTGAGGCAGAGGTTGCAGGGCGCGAGGCCGCCGAAGCGCTCGAACGCATGCGCCGCGCCCAGCAGCGCCAGCGAGGCGGCGAGGGCGAAGGCGGTCCACCACCGCGTCAGGAGTCGGTAAAGGCCTCTCATCGGATACCGTTCATAGCGAGGCCGGAGCGTGGCGTCGATGGAGCCTGCCTAAAGGAGGAATTTCACCGCGACGATCGCCCCGACCAGCACCACGACGCCAATGACGGTCCACATGGCGAGGCGTTTCTCGATCATGGCCCAGGCCGCCGGGCCCCAGCGTTTCAGAATCCAGGCCTCGCCGAAGAAGCGTCCGCCGCGGGTGACGACACAGAGCGCGACGAAGAGCGGGAAGTTGAACTTCAGAATCCCGGACGCGATGGTGATGAGCTTGAACGGGAACGGCGTGAGGCCCTTTCCGAGAATGATCCAGGCGCCCCAGCGGTCGAACAGGGCCTTCGACGCCTCGTAGGTGTCGGCCTTGCCGAGGAAGGCGAGGATGGCGAGACCAAGGTCGGTCAGGAAATAGCCGATGGCATAGCCGAGCATGGCGCCGAGTACGGACGCGACCGTGCAGACGCCCGCATAGAAGTAGGCGCGCTCCGGGCGGGCGATGATCATCGGCGCCAGCATCACGTCCGGCGGTATCGGGAAGATCGAGCTCTCGGCGAAGGAGACCACGGCGAGGGCCGGGGTGGCGTGCCGGCTGCGGGCCAGAGCGAACACCCAGTCGTAGAGCTTGCGAAGCATACGATCCCCGATGATGGGCTCCCAAGGGCGCCGGAGGCCCGGCTCTAGCAGGCGGGGAAGGGGCGCGCACCTGCCGAAACAGGCCGTGAGTCGCCGTCGCGGCCATCGGTCGCTATAGAGGCCGTTCCGCCCTCCCCGGAACCGGACGACCATGCGCTACCTGCACACCATGGTCCGCGTGTCGGACCTCGACGCCTCGCTGCGCTTCTACCGCGACCTGCTGGGTCTGGAGGAGGTGCGGCGCATGGAGAATGAGGCCGGACGCTACACCCTGGTCTTTCTCGCCGCGCCCGCTGACACGGCCCGTTCGGCGGCGGAACGGTCGCCCGAGGTCGAGCTGACCTTCAACTGGGACCCCGAGCCGTATGGCGGCGGGCGCAATTTCGGCCACCTGGCCTACAGGGTCGACGACATCTACGCGGCCTGCCGGCGGCTGATGGACGGCGGCGTGGTGATCAACCGGCCGCCGCGCGACGGAAACATGGCCTTCGTCCGCTCGCCGGACGGCATTTCGATCGAACTGCTGCAGGAGGGCGCGCCGCTGCCGCCCGCCGAGCCCTGGGCCTCCATGCCCAACACCGGGAGCTGGTAAGCTGAACATTCGTACCCCTGCGTGGCTGGCGCTGCCGAGCCTGCTGGTCCTGGCCGCCTGCGCCTCGACCTCCGAAACCTATCCGTCGCGGACCGCGACCGAACAGCTGCTGGTGGCGCGCGCCGCCGACCGCGCCGTCGAGGGCCTGACCCTGCCCATACCGGACGGCACGCGGGTGTTCGTCGACGACGCCTTTTTCCGCGCCGAGAACGCCCCCTATGCGGTCAGCGCGGTGCGCGCGGCCCTGTCGGAGGCGGGCTATTCGCTGGCGTCGTCGAAGCAGGAGGCCGAGGCGGTGCTGGAGCTGCGCGCCGGGGCCCTGTCGCTGGAGCAGATGCGCCGGGTGTTCGGGGTGCCCGAGATGCGGATCCCGATCAATGACAGCTTCAACGTGGTCTCGGTGCCCGAACTGTCGGTCTACAGCCGCCGGGACCGGGTCGGCGTGGCCGAGTTCTCGGCCTTCCTCTACGAGCCGAAGACCGGCGCGCCGCTGGGCGCCGTCCTGCCGATGACCGGCGAGTTCCGCATCCGCAGCCACAAGCTGCTGATGATCGTCGCCTGGGGCCAGCAGAGCGTCGACCCCGGCGAACGCGACCCGGGCGACAGCTGGCGGGAGTTCTAGGGCTTTCCTGACGTCGCCGTAACTTGCCTCCCGGCGTCCGACCGGTGATGGTCCCGCCCTCAGTTCTCCGGAGGGTTTCCATGCGTCGTCTGCTCGTCTCCACCGTCGCCGTCGCCGCCATGCTGACGGGAGCGCCTGTCGCCGTTCTGGCGCAGGAGGCCCCGGCCGCGGCGGCCCCGGCCCAGAGCGAGGACGCGCGGCTGGCGGCCTTCTTCGAGCAGGCGTTCCAGGAGCGGATCGCCCTGTCGCCGCAGACCATGACGGCGCTGGGCATCAAGCGCGACTACGGCAAGCTGGACGACGCCACCGACGCGGCGGCGGAGCGGTCGCTGGCCCTGATGGAGCGGCAGCTGGCGCAGCTGAACGACCAGTTCAATCCGCAGGCGCTGAGCGCCGACAGCCGGATGTCGTGGCGGCTGTTCGAATACGGGGTCGAGCAGGCGCGGCTGGGCAACCGCTGGCGCGACTGGGGCTATCAGTTCGCGGCGAACGGCAATCCGACCACCGGCCTGCCCACGTTCCTGATCAACAACCACCGTATCGACAGCGTGGCCGACGCCGAGGCCTATGTCTCGCGTCTGCGGGACTCCGAACGGGTCATGGGCGAGATCGCCGCCGAACTGCGGCAACGGGCGGCGGCGGGGGTGATCTCGCCCAGCTTCGTGTTCGAGCCCTCAATCGCCAACACCCGCAACATCATCACCGGCGCGCCGTTCGACGGCGGGGCGGACAATCCGGTCTGGGCCGACTTCCAGAAGAAGGTCGCGGCGTTGACCGCCGATCAGGCCGACAAGGATCGGCTGCTCGGCGAGGGCCGGGCGGCCCTGACCGGCGAATGGAAGCGCGGCTACGACGGCGTGCTGGCGGCGCTGGCCGAGGTGCAGGCCCAGGCGGCGGCCATGCCGGATCGCGAGGGCGGCGTGTGGCGGCTGCCCGACGGCGAGGCCTACTACAACGCGCGCCTGCAGCTCTCGACCACGACCGACCTGACCGCCGACCAGATCCATGACATCGGCCTGAACGAGGTGACGCGGCTGCATGGCGAGATGCAAACGATCATGGACCAGGTCGGGTTCGAGGGTTCGCTGCAGGAGATGTTCGCCCATCTGAAGACCGACCCGCGCTTCCAGTATCCGAACACGCCGGAGGGCAAGGAGGAATACCTGACCGACGCCCGCGGCTTCATCGCCCAGGTGATGGAGGCGGCGCCGCGCTGGTTCAGCGACCTGCCCGAGGCGGCGCTGGAGGTGAGGGCGGTGGAGCCTTGGCGCGAGTCGACGGCGTCGATCGCCTTCTACAACGCCCCGGCCCCGGACGGATCGCGGCCGGGCATCTACTACGTCAATCTGTCGGACATGACCCAGGTGCTGAAGCCGCAGATCGAGGGCATCAGCTATCACGAGGGCGCGCCGGGGCACCATTTCCAGATCGCCTATGCGCAGGAGATGCAGGGCCTGCCTTCGTTCCGGCGCTTCGGCGGCTACGGCGCCTATGCCGAGGGCTGGGGCCTGTACGCCGAGCGGCTGGGCAAGGAGATGGGCTTCTACCAGGACCCCTATTCGGACTTCGGCCGGCTCTCGACCGAGCTGTGGCGGGCGGTGCGGCTGGTGACGGACACCGGCCTGCATGCAAAGCGCTGGAGCCGCGAACAGGCCATTGAATATTTCCGCCAGAACTCGCTGCTGAGCGAGCGCGACATCGTCAAGGAGGTGGAGCGCTACATCACCAATCCGGGGCAGGCGACCAGCTACAAGATCGGCGAGCTGAAGATCATGGAGCTGCGCCAGCGGGCGCAGGCGGCGCTGGGCGAGCGGTTCGACATCCGCGACTTCCACGCCGTGGTGTTGGGCTCGGGCTCGGTGCCGCTGGACGTGCTGGAGGATCAGGTGGACGCGTGGATCGAGTCACGCCGGTAGGGCGCTAACGCTCGCGACGCGGTCGCTCGCTGCTTGAGCGCAGGTTGCGCGCTACCGCTCGCCGCGCGGCGGCTCGCTGCCTGAGCGCGATTGCGCTATGAGCCGCGCGATGACCGCGCGACCCTTCACCGCCACCGTCCTGACCATGTTTCCCGAGGCCTTTCCGGGGCCGCTCGGCGTCTCGCTGATCGGCACGGCGTGGCGCGAGCGCGGGCTGTGGAGCCTCGAAACCCTTGACATTCGGGCCTTCAGCGAGGATAGGCGCGGCTTCCTGGACGACACCCCCGCGGGTGGCGGACCGGGAGCCGTGCTTAAAGCGGACGTGGTGGCGAGGGCGCTGGACAGCGTATCCGGACCGGCGCGGCCGCTTTTGTACATGAGCGCCCGGGGTCGGCCCCTGACCCAGGCGCGCGTCAAGGAATGGGCGAAGGCGGACGGGATCACCGTCCTCTGCGGCCGGTTCGAGGGGGTGGACCAGCGCGTGCTCGACGCGCGCGGGTTCGAGGAGGTCTCCGTCGGAGACGCGGTGCTCGCCGGCGGCGAGGCGGCGGCGATGGTGGTGATCGAGGCGTGCGTACGATTGATCCCCGGAGTGCTGGGCCAGGCCGAAAGCCTGAGTTCGGAGAGCTTCGAGGACGGTCTTCTGGAGCATCCGCAGTACACACGACCGCGGACGTTCGAGGGACTGGAGATACCCGAGGTGCTTCTGTCGGGCGACCACCGCAAGGTGGCGCTATGGCGCGAAGAGCAGCGGGAACTGACGACGCGGGAGCGGCGGCCGGACCTCTGGGCGGCGCATCTCGCAAAGACCCCTGCGGGGCATGACCCCGCCAAATCACAGGTAAAGAGCAAAAAAGCTCGAGGAGACTGACATGAACATCCTGCAGACGATCGCAGCCGAAGAAAAAGCCCGCCTGATCGCCAAGCGCGAGATTCCGAACTTCCAGCCCGGCGACACGCTGCGGGTCATGGTCAAGATCAAGGAAGGCGAGCGCGAACGCATCCAGGCCTTCGAGGGCGTCTGCATCGCCCGCGCCGGCGGCGGCGTGAACGAGAACTTCACCGTGCGGAAGATTTCGTTCGGCGAGGGCGTGGAGCGGGTCTTCCCGATCCTGTCGCCGAACATCGACTCCATCGAGGTCAAGCGCCGCGGCGTCGTGCGGCGCGCCAAGCTCTATTACCTGCGCGATCGCCGCGGCAAGTCGGCCCGGATCGCCGAGAAGCAGACCGTTCGCGCGCCCAAGGGCGTGGTGGTGCCGGAAACCGGCAAGGCCGAGGGCCCGGCCGACACGGAAGCCTGAACGGCCGCTTCGCGCGGACAGAATCAGGGCCCCGGCGGGAACGCCGGGGCCCTTTTCGTTGCGGCGGGCCCTACCCCCAGATGTCGGGCTCCGCAGGCCGATGAACCGGGGCCTCCAGCCACGGGTCGTCCAGGTCGAGGAGCGGGGCGCGCCCGACCCCTCCGTCGAACAGGCGCGGGAGGGGAGCCTCGCCGGGCGCGAAGGCCGGGTCCCACGGCGCGGCGCCGTCGATGGCGGGCAGGACCAGCGGCTCGTCATCGTCGATCAGGGGCGGCAGCACCTGGGCGTCGCCGGCCGCCTTGTCGCCGGCCTCCAGCGGCGCCGGCCCCGGGGGCGGATAGGTCAGGACCGTGGTGGTTCCGTCTCCCAGGAACCGGACCAGTTCGATGCTGGAGACGAAGGTCGAGCCGTCGCGCCCGGCCACGCCGTCGACGATGCGGTAGCCCGCCCCTTCGGCGGTGATCGTGTAGTTGGCCGGAATGCCGCGTAGCCGGACCTCATCGACGCCGGAGCCGCCGAACAGGTTGTCGTTGCCGCCCATGCCCTTGAGCACATCGTTCCCGGCCCCGCCGGTTATGGAGTTGTTGATGGCGTTGCCCGTGCCGGTGAAGTTGCCGCCGCCGACGTAGTACATGTCCTCGACGTTCGCCCCCATGACCGTGGCACCGACGTGGGATTCGATGGTGTCGTGGCCCTCGCCGGCGAACTCGACGACGGAGTCCGAGGCGTCCAGGACGTAGAAGTCGTTGCCGAGCCCGCCCTGCAGGGTGTTCGCCGCGACCTGTCCGCCCATCAGGACGTCGTTGCCGCCGAAGCCGAGCAGGGTGTCGGCGCCCAGCCCGCCCCTCAGGGTGTCGCCCGCCGCTCCGCTGATGAGGAGATCGTTAAAGGCCGATCCGATCAGGCACTCGATGGAGGAGAAGGTGTCGGTCCCGCCGTCTCCGTCATTGCTGGCGAGGTTGGTGTCCAGCCGGGCGGTCACGCCGGCGGCCGCGAGATTGTAGTCGACCGTGTCGAAGCCCGCCCCGCCGTTGAGCGAATCCGATCCCCCCCGGCCGCTCAGGATGTCGGAGCCCGCCCCGCCCGTCAGGCTGTTGTTCAGGGCGTTGCCCGAGCCGGTGAAATTCCCGACGCCGCCGAAGACCAGGTTCTCGACATGGTTGGCGAGGTTGTAGGCGGCGATGCGGACGTCGACGGTGTCGTTGCCCTCGCCCGCCAGCTCGACGACGGAGTCGGCGACTTCCAGCACATAGGTGTCGTCGCCGATCCCGCCCTGCAGCTGGTTGCCCGCGCCGGTTCCGCCCCACAGGACGTCGTTGCCGCCCATGCCAAGCAGGGTGTCGGCGCCGAGGCCGCCGCGCAGGACATTGGCGCCGGCCGCGCCGACCAGTTGGTCGTTGAAGACGGATCCGGTCAGGTTCTCGATGCTGTTGAACGTGTCCACACCGCCGTCGCCGTCGACCGAGGCGCTGCCCGAGGCGAGCGAAGCCTTCATCGCGGCGGCGGCGAGGCTGTAGTCGGCGGTGTCGACCCCCGTCCCGCCGTTCAGGGCGTCATTTCCGCCACGGCCCCGCAGCACATCGTCGCCGATGCCGCCGCTGATGGCGTTGTTCAAGGCATTGCCCGTGCCCGTGAAGGCTCCGACGCCGCCGAAGACCAGGTTCTCGACATTGCCGCCCAGGGTGTAGGCGGCGATCCGGGCCTCGACGGTGTCGGTCCCTTCGCCGGCGGCCTCGACCACGCTGTCGACGGCCTCCAGCACATACCAGTCGTCGCCAGTTCCACCCTGCAGGGTGTTCGCGCCCAATCCGCCCCACAGCGCGTCGTTGCCGGCCAGACCGATCAGGGTGTCATTTCCAAACCCGCCGCGCAGCACATTGGCGACACCGCTCCCGATCAGGGTGTCATTGGCGCTCGACCCGGTCAGGTTCTCGATGCCGGAGAGCGTGTCCGAACCGCCGTCGCCGTCGTTGCTCACGACGTTGGTGTTCAGCTGGGCGTGCACTCCGCCGGCAGCGGCGGAGTAGTCGGCCGTGTCGAGGCCGTCGCCCCCGGTCAGACTGTCGTTCCCGACCCCGCCGGCGAGGGTGTCGTCGCCGGCTCCCGCGTCGATCGTGTCGGTCCCGCCGTTCGTGCGGATGACGTTGGCGCCGGAGGTGCCGGTGATGACGTCGTCGCCGTTGCCGGTGGTCGCGTTCTCGAAGTTGGTGAACTGCTCGCCGAAACTGGTCGCGCCGGTCACCAGGTCAATGGTGTAGGCTCCGCCCCAGGTGCGGGTGTCGAGGGTGTCGATACCCGTCCCGCCGTCGAGGATCTCATTCACGCCCGAGGTCAGGCCCGCGTAGACGATGTCGTCGCCGGCGTCGCCGTAGTAGTGACCCTCGCCGCCCGACCAGAGGATGTCGTTTCCGCCGTCGCCGTGGATGCTCTCCTCGGCGCCCTCGCCGCCGTACAGGACATCGGCGCCGTCGCCGCCGTTGACGGTGTCGACGCCGCTGCCGCCATGGATCAGGTCATTGCCGAGGCCGCCGTTGATGAGGTCCGCGCCGCCCTGGCCGAACAGGCTGTCGTCGCCCGCGTCGCCGTTGACCGTGTCGGCGCCCATGACCGTGGCGGAAGCGCTGACGGCGTGTCCGGTGACCGATACGTTCAGCAGGAAGATGTCGTTCGCGGTGAAGGTGGAGCCCGGTCCGCCGCCGAACGGCCGGACGTTGATGTAATAGTTCCCGGCGGCCGTCGCGGTGTAGGTTAGGTAGGGATCGTAGCTGTTCTGTGATCCCGGGGCGATCGCGAAGGAACCGAGGCCGCCCTGGGCGATGTTGCTGTCGTCGCCGCTGGCGAGGAGAATGCCCCCGGCATCGTAAATCTCGACGATCAGGTCGCGCGAGGGTCCGAACGCCGAGCCGAAGGCGAAGTCGATGTCCAGGGTGATGGTCTGGCCGGCGCCGATGGCGACCCTGAAATACTCGCTCTCCCCGATCGTGGCCTCGACGATCGCCGTGGAATGGGGTGTTCCGCTCAAACCGAACAGGGGGTTCTCGTCCGTCGTCCAGGGCGAGGTGAGAGCTTCGAGGTTGAAGGCGTCGGCGATGCTGTCGTTGTGGAACCCGGCGCTCGGGATCCAGGTGTCGCTGGAGTCCGCCATCACCCAGTCGTCGCCGTCGCCGCCGTTGACCGTATTGGTGTTGGTCCCGGTCGAACCGCTGTAGGCGATGAAGAAATTGTCCGCCGCGGTGCCCGTCATGGGCTCGCCGTTGTAGATGTAGCTGATAGGCATGGCGTTTCGGTCCCTCGCTCAGGGCCGGGCTTCCACCCGGCGGGCGGATGAAAACAACGCGATACTGGAACTCGATCCTGGCAGTCCGGGGATATCCCCGAAGCGACGCTGACTGCCCGCCCTGTGGCCACAAGGGGGCGTCACGGCCGCATAAGCCGCAGGACCTCAGGGCCATGCAAGCGTGGCCGCAGGGCAAAGAGTCTTAACGGCGGGATGGCAGGGACATGCCCCCTGGGCAGACGACGGCTAGTGCGGGTGCAGCCGGTCGTCGGCGTCGCGCCGGCCCTTGAGGCTGAGCCGGAGGTCGCGCACCTCGTCCCGGCCCTCGCTGACCCGCGAGAAGGCGCGGCGGATGGTGTCGCGGGTGGTGGCCGAGATCTGGCTGTCTTCCAGCGCCTTTTCGAAACGGGCCCGGACAGCCGCCTCGGCGGTTTCGGCCGCGCCGATCGTGCCGGCGTCGTCGCGCATCAGGGCGTGCTTCACGTCGGTGAAGGCGCGCTGGGCCTTGGCGAGGATGGAGCCGTCGGCGGCGGCGTCTCCGCCGAGCGCGCGGACGGTCGACTGCAGCTCCTCCGCGACCTGGCGGCGTTCGAAACTACGCCGTCCGAACAGGTCCCGGTGACGCGGGTCGTCGGTTTCGGTCGAGGCCTCGCGATAGCTGTCGGCGCTGTCGATCGTGGTCTGGATCAGGCTGTTCAGGACATGGATATCATGGCGATTGGCGTTGGGCATGACGGGATTCCCGCGTGTGCTGTGCAGGTTAAACCCCGTCATGACGGTGTTGGTTGCCTCGTCAGCGGCCCCCGAGCCCGCGGCACCGCTCCGTGAAGGCGGCCAGCATCTCCGGCTTCGCGGCCTGGAGGGGGCCGACGGACCGGGCGCCGTAGACCGCCCGGACCGGCTCGCCGCGCGCCAGCCGGTCGATCAGATCAGGGTCGATTGGCCCGCCGCCGGTCACGCCGGGGCCGGGCGCCTCGAGATCGGCGACATGGGCGAAGGCCTCGTCGCCGGCTCCGACGGTCAGCCGGTCCTCGCTGCCGACCACCTCGAAGCCCGGAACGGAGATCTGGAACGCGGGGGGATCGGCGCGGCAGGCCAGCCGAAGGCGCTCCGCGCCGGAGGCGTCGACGAAGGCCATGCTGACCGGGGCTTCGGGCGGCTGGACCAGCGGCGGTTTCGACGTAACCGGAGGCGGCCCGACCGGTGCGGTCGAGGGGGAGGGCTCTTCCCGGCCGCAGGCGGCCAGTCCCAGCAAGGCGGCGGCCAACAGGGCGGTTCGCATCTCGGGCTCCTCTCAGAGCTTGGTGCGCAGCGACCACAGCTCGGGAAAGCAGCGACGCTGCAGGGTTTCGGTCAGATAGGCCACGCCCTCGGTGCCGCCGGTGCCGCGGCGGCGGCCGATAATGCGCTCGACGGTGACCACATGCTTGTGCCGCCAGGTCAGCAGGGCGTCGTCGAGATCGACCAGCTTTTCGGCCAGCTGGTAGAGCGGCCACCAGCGGCCGGTGTCGCGATAGACCTCCAGCCAGGCGGTTTCGACCCCTTCGGAGGCCTCATAGGGCTGGCTGACGTCGCGGTTCAGAACGTCGGCGGGTACGGGCAGGCCGGCGGCGGCCAGCTGGGCCAGGGCGTCGTCGTAGAGGCTGGGCGCCTCGAGGGCGGCTTTCAGCGCCGCATGCGCGGCCGGCCGGTCCTCGTGGAAGCGCAGGAAGCGCGCGTCCTTGAGGCCGAGCATGTATTCGACGCGCCGGAACTGGTCGCTCTGGAAGCCGGACGACGAGCCGAGCACGCCGCGGAAGCGCAGGTATTCGGCCGGGGTCATCGTGGCCAGGATGTCCCAGCTCATGGTCATCACGGCCTGGATGCGGCTGACCCGCGCCAGACCCTTGTAGGCGGGAACCAGATCGCCGGCGCGGACCTGGGCCTGGGCCTGGGCCACCTCGTGCAGGATCTGCTTGAGCCAAAGCTCCTTGGCCTGATGGATGATAACGAACAGCATCTCGTCGTGCTCGTCCGAGATCGGATGCTGGGCCGAGAGCAGGTCGTCCAGCGCGAGATAGCCGGCGTAGGTGATCCCGGAGGGGCGCTGTTCGGATGCGTCGGTCATGGGCGACCTATCGCGCGACCCACGCTCCCGCTCAAGGCTTGTCGTCACGGTCATCGCCGGGCTCGCGACCCGGATCGAGCGTGTTGTCGACCCGATCGTCCCAGCCCTCGCGGTCCGATTTGAAGGCCAGCGCCATCAGACCCCAGGCCAGGCCGACCGTCCCGAAGATGCCCAGCAGCAGCGCGATCCAGCCATGCAGCGGCAGCTCGCCGCCGCCGATAGAGACCCAGGCGACGTTGAGGCCGATGGCCGCGGCGGCCGCGACGCCGCCCGCGACGAGGAGATTGCCGACAAGACGGAATGGGCGAGGGGCCATGCCGCGAGACTACGCCCGGCGGCGGCCGGAGGCGAGCGTGGCCAGGGGCGTCAGACGCCGGAGTGATGGATGGAGACGGCCATGCCGGCGGCGGACCGCACTTCCATGCGGGCGTCCAGCTGCTTGACCAGCGCCTCGACGATGGCGGTGCCGAGGCCGCCATGGGCGAGGGGCGCGGCGGTTTTGGCGGCGCCGACGCCATTGTCGCTGACCGTCAGGGTCCAGGCGTCCCCGGTGCTGTCGAACCGCACCAGCACGACGGCGTCCGCGCGCGGCTCGGGGAAGGCGTATTTGATCGCGTTGATGACCAGCTCGGTGACGATCAGCCCCATGCTGACGGCCTTGTCCGAGCCTATGCGGCTGTGATCGGCCTCGACCCGAAGCGCCAGGGGCTGTCCCTCGCCGATCATCGAGGCCGCGAGGCTGGAGCACAGCTTGGTCAGGTAGACTCCGACCTCGATGCGGTCGACGCCGCCCGAGGCGTGGAGTTGCGACTGAACCTCGGCCACCGACAGCACGCGCTGGTGCGCGTCCTTGAGATGGTGGCGGGTCTCCTCGGAGGTGACCGCCCTGGCCTTCAGCAGCAGGATGCTGGCGATGATCTGCAGGCTGTTGGCGACCCGGTGCTGCATCTCCTCGAGCAGCATCTGCTTCTGGCGCAGCAGATCCTCGGCCTTCTTGAGCAGATCGGCCTTCTCCCGTTCGATCAGACGCCGGGCGGTGACGTCGGTGAAGGCCAGCAGAATGGTGCTGTTGGCGCTGGTCTCGTAGATGACCTTGCGCGCGTTGAGCAGCATGGTGCGGCGGCCGACGCCCGGGAAGTCGTGGTCGACCTCGAACCGGTCCATGGCGGTCTTCTCGGGAATGATGGTCTCGAGCAGCAGGCGCAGGGCGGGGATGTTCCACTGGCCGTCGCCCAGATCGTAGAGCAGGCAGCCCATGGTGTGCTCGGAATCGACCTTGAATATCTCGTAGAAGGCGCGACTGGCGGCGAGGACGCGCAGACCGCCGTCGAGGACGATCAGCGGCTCATGGATGGTGTCGACAATCGCCTGGGCGAGTGTCTGGGCATCCTCGATCCCGGGGATCGTGGTCGGCATGGGGGAAGGGGTCGTCCGGTGCGGGCGCGCGGAAGGGCGGCCTGCAGAACATCTCTAGACACAAATGACCGGCATTGCGAACAAGGCGGAAAGCCGACCTGGCGTAGCCGGGCGCTATAGCGGTCCCGCCAGTCCGCCCGAGGCGCCAGATCGGTCCGGCGCCGGGCCAGGACGGCCCGTTCGGCGCGCATGCGGTACGCCATACATTGAGCCCCGTCGGAGGATGAAGGCTCCGGCGAAACCTAGCGCTGGACCCACTGGCCCTGGGCGTTGCGGTACCACTGGCCGGAGCTGATGCGCGGCAGGACGATGGTCTCGAAGGCGCGGGCGGCGGCGACGTCGGCGGTGGTTCCGGCGGCCTGGGCGCTGCGGGCGTAGGCCTCGCGGCGAGCGCTGTTGGTCACCGTGACGGCCTGGGTCAGGGCCGGATCGGACGAGGCCTGGCGGAAGCCGAGGTAGCCGTCGGACTGTTCGCCCACGGTCCCCTGCGCCTTGGCGGCGTCGATCATCGCCTTCTGCTGCGACGTCTGCGCGAAGGCGGCCCCGGCGGCCACGCCCAGAGCGGCGATGGCGGCGGTGATGACGAAGAGCTTGCGGAAGGACATCGGAAGCGGCTTTCGCATCAGAACAGGTTCGGGTTCTCGACGAGGAGGTCCTGAAGCTCCTTGTCGAGACGGACGCGGATATCGGCGTCCAGCTTGGCGTAGATCTGGATCGGATCGACCTGCAGCCGGACCGTGGGCGTGCAGGCGCCCGCGCCGACGGCGGCGATGAGGCCGATCAGGGCGAGACGTGCGCGCGTCCGGGTCATGGCGGGAGGTCTCCGGTATTGATCCACGACGATCTAACGCCGGGCAGGGTGAACGGGTTCTGAACGGCCAGGGCGGCGCGATCAAGGCTCCGGGACTGGCGGCGTCACAGGCGCGGCGGCGGCGGCCGACGGCTGGCCCGCGCGGGCCCGGTTCAGTTCCAGCAGGTCGCCGATCAGCTGGTTGAGGTTCAGCGTGGTGTCGAGCGTCAGGTCGATGCCCGTCCCCGACGGCAGGGGCAGCTGCCGGTTGAGGAATTCGCGGCTGATGAATTCGGCCATGCCGATACGCAACTCCTGATGCACCGGCGGATCGTGCCGGCCCCGGATGCGGAACAACACCCCGATGCGGCCCTCGTCCAGACTGTTGACCTCGGCCGACAGGATGTCGAACGACAGGTTCTCCATGGCCTGGTAGGCCAGGTCCTGCACCGTGTTCGGGGGCACGCCCGCGCCGCCCCCGCCGGCCTCCAGCCCGCTGAGCGCCTCGCGCTGGATCGACAGGCGGCCGGGCCGAACGGCGGCCAGGGTTCCGCCCGAGATGCGGATTCCGGCTACCGGATCGGAGGTGAAGGGCAGGCGGCCCGAGACGACGGCGTCCAGCGCCACCGTGTCGGCGAAGCCGGAGCCGGCGATCACGTCGCCGAGCTGGACGTTCTCCAGGACGATGACGCCGCTGAACGGCCGGCTACGGTCCAGCGGCAGGGCGAAGGGTTCGACCCGGATGACGCCGCCGGCCACCGCGAGGTCGCCGCCCTCGATGGTCACCGCCGCCTTGTCGAGGCCGAAGGTCACCGCGATGTCGGTCAGCGGCGCGACGGATTCGAGCCGGTCGGCGGTCAGGCGCTGGCCCGGGGCCGTGACCAGCGGCGCCAGGCTGATGAAGTCTATGGTTCCCTTCAGCCCCTTCACCGGGCCGGCCGGGCTGACGAAGTCGAGATTGGGGATGGTCAGGCGGCCGGAACTGGACCCTTCGGCCTCGGCCAGCCAGTCGATGCGGCCCTCAAAGGCGACGGAGCCGGACGCGGGCGACCCGGCGAAGCCCGCCGCCAGCGGGCTGAGGTCGGCCGGCTGCAGACCGCCCTCGGCGAAGACGATCGAGGGCGCGTCGATGGCCAGGCCGCCGGCCCCGGACTGGCCGTCGTGGGCGAGGGTCAGGCGGCCGAGCGCCGCTCCGCCGCGCGACAGGTCGAAACCGCCGGTCCAGTCCTCGTTCGCCAACCGGGCCGAGCCGGCGGCCGTGAGCGGGTTGAAGCGCAGCGGCGCGGTGGCGTCCGCGATGGTGGCGCGCTCGACACGGGCGTCGAGACCGAAGCCGTCTGGACCGCCTGTGGCCGCGAACCGGCCGCTCGCGTCGCGGAAATGCAGGGCCAGGAAGGGAGCCGAGGCGTCGACCCCGGCCAGGGCGGCGTCGGCCCGCCAGCGCCCCCCGGCGATGCTGACCAGCGGCCGGTCGACCGGGCAGGCCCGGCCGGACAGGTCGGTGACGTCGTTCTCGCCGAACTCCAGCCGTTCGACGGTGAGCGGCGTGCACCCGGCCGCCACATATCCAATCCGGCCATTCGACGAAGTCAGTCGCCCGCGGGTGTCCAGCCTGATCCCCCGGGCGAGGTCGAAGTCCAGCGCGGCGCGGCCATCGAGGTCGGCGGTGAATCCGTCCGGCGTCAGGCGCCAGGCCGGAATGGCGAAGGCGGCCTCGGGCAGGCCCCGGCCGCGCGTCGCGGTCAGGGCGAGGGCGCCGCCGCCCGACTGCCCCGGCGCCGCGGCGAAGATCGGTCCCTCGGCGGGGCTGAGCGTGAGGACGCCGCCGTTGGCCGGGCGCAGGGTCGCCGGACGTGCGAGCGCCACCCGGGTTCCCCCGCTTCCGGAGGTCAGGGTGAAGGCGGGAATATCCACCGCGAAGGCGCCGAGCGCCCGCTTCATTTCGGTCAGATCGGCGTTGTCGTCGCGCGCCGCGGGTCCGAACAGGGGCCAGGCGCCGCGGGCCGCGCGCAGCCCGCCCGAGAGGTTCAGGCGCAGGCCGGCGTCGGAGACCAGCTGGAGGTCGGCCGCCCCGCGCGCGCCGCCCAGCGACAGATCGCCCCAGGCGAGCCGGTCGGCGCCCAGGCTCAGGGGGCCGGTCACCTCCCAGGCGGCGTCGCGGCCGCCGGCGGTCAGACCGCCGGAGGCCAGCGCCACGCCCGCCCCGTCCAGACCCGCGCCTGACGCCCGCGCGGCGGAGATCCGGGCCGGGCCCTCGATGCGCCAGCCGACGCCGCGGTCGTCGCGGGACAGGACGGCGCGGCCGTTGTTCCAGCGGACGGCGGCGGCGGTCGCCGACAGGTCCGGGCCATCGAGCCGGGCGGCGCGGAGATCGGCGTCCGCGGCGCCCTCGATGCGGAACGTCTCGAGCCAGCCGGTGGTCTGGCCGTCGAAGGTCAGGCGGGCGACAGCCTCGCGGGCGGCGACGTCGCCCGCCGTCAGGCCCGCCGCGACAAGGCCGAGATCGAGACGGGCGCGGCCGTCCCCGCGGCGCCGCTTCAGATCGGGATAGGGCAGGTCGCCGCTCAGGGTCAGACGGGGGGCGGATCCGGAGAAGCCGGGCAGCGTCGCCTGATCGGCCGAGGCCGTGACGCGCAACGCCATCCGGTCTCCGGTGGTGTTGACGCTGGCCGTGGCGGCGAGGGCGCGCGCCGCGATGTCGCCGCTCCTGAGATCGGCGGCGGGCATGCGGGCGCTCAGCCGGATCAGCTTTCCGTCGTCGATGCGGGCGTCGCCGAGGATGCCGACGGGACCGTATTCCGTGTCGACCCGAACGCGGCCCTGCTCGATCAGCACCAGTGGTCCGCGGACGTCCGGGCGCGGCGGCCGGCCCGTGAAGCGTTCGACAAGCGGATCGAGCGAGCCGAGCGAGAACTCGCCGTCCCGGAACGAGGCGCGCAGTACGGGGCGGACGAGGCGGATGCGGCTGGGCGTGATCCCCAGACCCGCCTTCGACCAGGGCGCGCCGATGGCGTAGTCGACCTCGACCCGCTCGACCACGGCGTCGGGATTGCGCGGATCGCCGATCCGGATGCGGGCGACCAGACCGTCGAGCTCGACCCGCTCGACATCCATGTCGGCCGGTATGCCCTGGCGCTCCAGCCAGCCGACCAGGACCTGACGCGTGGCCGCGCGGCGGTTGAGGTAGAGCAGGCCGGCCAGCACCAGCAGAACGCAGACCAGCACGCCGGCCGCGAGCAGCAGGCGTCGTCCAGCACGCCGTCCCCGCCGGGGTGGCGGTGAGGCGGCGGTTGCGGCCGCGTCGGTCATGCCTTGACCCGAGCGATGAACAAAGCGGACTCCTGGAACAGCACAGTCGGCGTGGCTATGGAAACACAGTACAGTGGCGCATCAGCCACTTTCAATGCAGTGATGACAACATCAAGGCGTAGCGGCGAGGGAACCCCGAATACCTCAACGAAACGTCGTCAATACACTGTTCGCTCCCGCCGATAAGCTGACGCATCACGGAGGCTTTACCGGGGGCGGCGATCCCGATTAACGCTCTGTAACGAACTGACTTCCCATGATGGGACAGACGGGCTATAGGGCCTGTCTCGCGCCGGGGGCTTCTTCAGGCACGATCCTTGCTTTTTTAGTGGCTTGGGCGCCGGTGGGCGTCGCAGTTTTCGGGGACCGATGGCTCAGTTCGATCCACGTCGCCAACCGATGCGTCTGGCGCCTCACGCTCTCACGGCGGTCGCAGCGCTCTCGGTGGCCCTCCTTGCCGGACGTGTCTACCAGCCCGCCAGGGCTGAAGAGGCGCCCGCCCTGACTCCCGCCCAGATGGCCGTCATCGAGGCCAACGCCTTCTTCGCCGCCGGAATGCCGGCCGGCCTGTCCACCCCCGAAGCCATACCGGTCGAAATCCGGCGCGGCGAGACCTTCGAGCAGGCCGTGCGCCGCACCGGCATCGCCGCCGAGGACGCCTCCGCCGTCGCCGCCACCCTGTCCAACGCCATGGACATGAGCGAGATTCGCGCCGGCCTCCGCTTCGAGACCGCCATCGCCAAGCCGCGCGGCGGCCGGGGCGATCCCCGGCTGATCGGCCTGACCATGCGCACCGGTCCCGCCAGCCAGGTGACCGTGTCCCGCACCTTCGACGGCGCCCTGCGCCTGCGGGCGCTCGAGGAGAAGGTCACCCACGAGATCGTCGTCCTGAAAGGGAAGGTCGAGGGCTCGCTCTCGGCCTCGGCCCAACGCGAGGGCGCTCCCGCCGCCGTGCGCCGCAAGGCCGGCCAGCTGTTCTCGCACAAGTTCGACATGGATCGCGATATCCGCGCCTCGGACGATTTCACCTATGTGTATGGGCGCACGGTGACCGAGAACGGCCGCACCATCGGCACCGACGGCCTGCTCTACGCCGAGCTTAAGGGCGTGGTCTTCTATCGCTTCCAGCCTGCCGGGGCCAAGGAGCCGCAGTATTTCGACGCCACCGGCAAGAACACCCGGTCGGCCTTCATGCGCACGCCGCTGGAGCGCGGCTTCCGGGTCTCGTCGTCGTTCGGCTTCCGCCGCCACCCGATCGCCGGCTATCGCAAGATGCACCAGGGCATCGATTTCGCCGCCGGCACGGGCACGCCGGTCGTGGCTCCCGCCGACGGCGTGGTGGTCGAGGCCCGGCGCTGGGGCGGCTACGGCAACTGGTTGCGCATCCGTCACTCGAACGGGCTGGAGACCGGCTACGGCCACCTGTCGCGCTACGCTTCGGGCATGCGCGCCGGCCAGCGGGTCCGCCAGGGTCAGGTCGTGGCCTATGTCGGCTCGACCGGCGCCTCGACCGGTCCGCACCTGCACTATGAGATCTGGCGCGGCGGACGGCGGATCAATCCCGCCGGCGTGCGCACCACCGAAGGCACCATCCTGGCCGGCGCCGATCTGGCCGCCTTCCGCGCCGAGAAGGCCCGGATCGACCGCATCATCGCCGCCGGCGGCGAGCGTCGCCCGCAGGTCGAGCGCGCCAGCCTGGGCGGTGTCCTGCGCCCCGCCCAGGGCTGATCGGACCCTTCATCCGCCCACCTGCGCCGCCGCGATCAGGGCGTCGCGATGCCGCGTGCCCGAATCGTCGCCGCGCGCCCGGACTGGCCCTCCGCACAGGCCTTGAAGGCGTCGCTCGGGCAGGGTCCTGAACCGCAGCCCCCACATGATCCGGCTGTCGATATGGACGGGCGCCGCCGGGAAGCGGTCGCCGGGGGTCCACGGCCTTCATAGTCGTGCCAAAATCCCGCACCACGGTGCGATGGGGACAGCCGGTCTCCTCCAGCATCCAGCACGCGATCCGGCCGTGCGACACGAGGCTGGTGTAGAAGACGATTTCCTCGTTGGCCGGCTGGATCATCTGGACCTCCCTCGTGTTGTACGGGGCCAACCTGAACCGACGGCGCGATGGAACACAGGCGGAACATTCTCAAGGGTCTGATGGCCGGCTCGGCGGTGTGGGCGGCCACGGGCGCGCCGGGCGGGGCGCAGGCGCAGGCCCAGGCCGAGGCCCGGGCGCCGGGCCGGTTCCAGTCGCGCCGGATCGTGGTCGAGACGCGCGGACGCGGAGCCGACCTGATCCTGATCCCCGGCCTCGCCTCGACGTCGGCGGTGTGGAGCCGGACCGCCGCGGGACTGGCGGACCGGCGGCGGCTGCATCTGGTGTCGGTGCGGGGGTTCGGCGAACTGGCGGCCGGGGCCAACGCCGACGGAGCGATCCTCGGCGCCGTGGCGGGCGAGGTGCGCCGATATATCGTCGAGGCCGGGCTGAGGCGGCCGGCGATCATCGGCCACTCGATGGGCGGGCTGGTCGCGCTGCGGGTCGCGGCCGACGCACCGGACCGCGTCGGCCGGGTGATGACGGTCGACGCCTCGCCGTTCTTTCCGGCCCTGATCAGCCCCGGCGCGACCGTCGGCGATGTCGAGCCGATCGCCCAGGTCGCCTATCAGGCGGTCCAGTTCCTCGGCGACGAGAGCCTGCGCGGGCACGGTCGGGCCCTCGGGCTGGAACTGGGCGGCGCGGCCGACGCCGTGCTGGGCTCGATGGGCTGGCAGGGCGGCGATCGCCAGGTGCTGGCCCAGGCGCTGTACGAGGTCATGACCGTGGACCTGCGCCACCGGCTGCCGGACATCACCGCGCCCGTGACCGTGGTCTATGGCTGGAGCCCCGACGAGGCCTCGCCGCGCAGCCGCACCGACAGCCTGTTTCGCCGGGCCTACGCCTCCCTGCCCCGTCCCGCGACGTTCGAGCGGATCGAGGGGGCCGAGCATATGGTCATGATCGACCAGCCGGCCCGCTTCCTGGCGGCGGTGGAGCGATTCCTGGCCTGAGGGCTCAGTCCGCGTCCGGCTGTCTGTCCGGGTGGGCGGCGACGAAGGCGGGATGGGTCCGCGCGGCGAGGTCGATGGCCAGCAGGCGCGGGAAGGCCTCGAGCGGGACGTTGAAACGGCGGGCCGAATAGATTTGCGGGATCAGGTAACAGTCGGCCAGGGTCGGAGCGGCGCCGAAGCACCAGCCGTCGCCGTGGACCGCCACCAGCCGCTCGAGCGCCGTGAAGCCGGGCAGGATCCAGCGGGCGGCCCAGGCGTCGACGATCGCCTGATCGGCCCCGAAGGCCTCGCGCAGGGCCTTGCCGACCCGCAGGTTGTTCAGCGGATGGATGTCGCAGCCGATCAGGGCCGCCATGGCCCGGACGTGGGCGCGGTCGACGGGGCCGGCGGGCAGCAGAGGCGGAACCGGATGCGCCTCCTCCAGCCATTCGAGGATGGCCGGGCTCTGGGTCAGGACGGCGCCGTCAACCTCGAGGGCGGGGACCAGGCCCTGCGGATTGAGCGCGAGGAAGGCGTCGGACTTCTGGGCGCCGGTGCGCAGGTCGACGCCCTGCTGGTGGTAGGCGAGGCCCTTGAGGTTCAGGGCGATGCGGGTGCGGTAGGCGGCGCCCGAGCGCCAGTAGCCGTGCAGGATCATCGTGGTCTCAGGGTGAAGGTCAGGGGCTGGAGGCCGCCGATCGCCGCCTCGACCCGGTCGCCGGGCTGGAGCGGGCCAACGCCCTCGGGGGTGCCGGTGAATATCAGGTCGCCCGGGCGGACATCCCACAGGGTACGGGCCTTGGCCAGGATCTCGTCGGGGGCCCAGATCATGTCGTCCAGCCGCCCCGATTGACGGGTCTGGCCGTTGACCGACAGGCTGATCGGCGCGGCGGGATCCGGCAGGGGGCCGAGGGTCAGGGCGCCGCACGGGGCGGACTGGTCGAAGCCCTTGGCGGCGTCCCACGGCCGGCCCTTCGCCTTGGCGGCCGCCTGAAGGTCGCGGCGGGTCAGATCGCAGCCGACCGCCCAGCCGGTGATGCGCCCGTCCTCGCCGACGGCGCAGACCAGCTCGACCTCATGATGCAGGTCGGCCGTAGCGGTCGGGAACAGGGGATCGGCGCCGTCGGTCACGAGCGCGTCCGCGGGCTTGGAGAAGAAGAAGGGTTCGGCGCGATCATGACCCATCTCACGGGCGTGGGCGGCATAGTTCTGGCCGACGCACAGGATGCGGCGCACGGGCAGGCGCTCGGCTCGTCCGGCGATGGGCAGGGACGGGGTCGGGGCGGGTGGGAACAGCCAGTCGGTCATGGCCGTTGTCTAGGCCGGGAAGCGCCGCTTCGCCAGCGCGTGTCATGCTGCGTTGCGGAACCCGCACGTCGCAGTGGCGTTCCGGCTCAGGGTTCTCTATCTAACCGTCAAGCTTGCAGAGCGGAGCGCGCACATGGCCACCACCAAGGCAGCACGGACAGCCGTGAAGAACGACATCAATACGCTGAAGGACGACCTGAAGACCCTCGGCGCCGAGGAAAAGGCGCGCCTGCGCGAGAAGGCCGCGACCGCCGAAACCCGTCTGCGCGCCAAGGCGGCGGAGACCGAGGCCCGCCTGCGCGAACAGTCGGAGATCCTGCGCGAGCGCGCCCGGGGCTATTACGACACCGCCCGCGTGCGGAGCCGGGAATACTATGACGAGGCCTCCGAGCGCTTCGACGAGGCCCAGCGTTATCTGACCGAGCGGGTGCAGGAGCGGCCGATGCAGTCGACCGCCATCGCGCTTGGCGTCGGCGTCGTCCTCGGCTTGCTGCTCGCCGGCCGTCGCCGCTGATGCTGGGCGGTCTGGGGCGAAAGCTGGTCAGGAAGGCCGTCGCGGCCGCCGTGGCGGCGGGCGCGGCCCTGGTCGCCGTGGTCGCCTTCGGAGCGACGATCTTCTACGCCCTGTGCCTGGTCGTCGTGCCGCTCGCAGCCGCCGCCCTGACCATGTTGCTGTTCGCGCTGACGGCCCTGGTCGTGGTGGTGGTTTTCCTGCGGCGCGAGGCTGGGGACGACGATATCGAGGACGACGAGCCGGTCGGCCTGGGCGAGCGGGCCTTCACTCTGTTCCGCCAGCGGCCGATCCTCGGTACGGCGGCGGCGCTGGCGGGGGGCTGGATATTCCTGCGCAACCCGGCCCTGGCGACCATGGTGGCGGCCGCCTTCGCCGAGAAATCGCATGGCCGCCGACGGCGCTGAGGCGGAACACCCCCGGCCCGGAAGAGTTGAATCTGACAGGCGCGGCGGATGCTGCCGCTCCTGAGGATCAATAGTTCCGGGAGTCACCACTGATGCTACGCTGGGCCCTTATCTTCCTCGTACTCGCGCTTGTCGCAGGCGCTCTTGGCGCCGGCGGAGTCGCGGGTCTGTCGATGAACATCGCCTATGTGCTGTTCGTCGTCTTCCTCATCCTGCTGGTCGTTCACTTCTTCCAGGGTCGACGAGGCACCAGGATCTAGTCGGCCGCTGGCCGACGACCGGAAGGGCCGCGGTTCTCATGACCGCGGCCCTTTTTCTTGCGCGGCGACAAGGGCTCAGGTCGCCGTGCGCTCGCGCTCGCCGGCGACGTTCGGGTCGGGCGCCGTTGAGGTCTTTCGGGTGTCCTGCCGGCGGGGGAGATGCCACTTCTGTCCGGGCTCGAAACGGTCGCCGGTCCAGGTGATGGCGGTGATGACGATCTCCCGGGCGTCCCAGTCGATCTGGTTGAAGCTGGGCGGGGCGCCCCGCTCGCGATGCGACAGCGTTCCGCAGCCGACCGCATAGGAGCATTTGTCGCCCAGGTTCACCGGCAGGGCGAACGGCACATGGACATGGCCGGTGGTGATCAGGTCGACGCCGGCCTCGGCGAAGATCAGCGCCGCCGCGTCGCCCCGCTTGACCTCGCCGGTCATTGGCGCGCCGATCATCTCCACCAGCGGGTGGTGGCAGGCGAGGATGCGCAGCGCCCCCGCGGGGGCCTGTCGCAACGCCTCGGCGGCCTTGCGGGTCTGGACCAAGTCGATCACGCCCTTGGACCAGTTGGGCCGCGCCTGCCAGCCCCGCGCCGTGACCACGCCGCGCACCATCAGGGCGGGGCTGAGGAACTGGTGGTCGTGCGCGGGATGGCCGATGGCCTGCTCGAACGCCCGCCACGGATGGAACAGGCGGGCCACAAGGCTCCAGTAAGGTACGTCGTGGTTGCCGACGATGACGAAGGTCGGCTCGGGCATGCGCCGGATCCAGTCCCCGGCGGCGGCGAACTCGTCGGGCAGGCCCTGCTGGGTGACGTCGCCGGTGATCAGGATCAGGTCGGAGGGCGTGGCATGGGCGAAGTCGAGCGCAGCCGCGCAGGCATGGCGGTGCTCACGCCCGAAATGCACGTCCGAAAACTGGAGCACACGCCCCACTAGACGCTGTCCTCCGCGGCGGGCGGGATCGGGGCCAGCGCCTGGAACGCCTTGCGGATGAAGCGAACCCGGGCCTCGTGGCGCAGCAGGACAGGCTCGCCATCGATCACCGCCGGTATTCGGGACCGGGCGCGCATCGCGACCTTCTGTGTCGCCCGGGTCGTCACCGCGGGATCCTGACGCCAGTCATCGAGCACGGCATGGGCGGCCAGCCGGAACGCCTGTCCGGCGTCTGAGGGATTCATGGCGGCGGCCTCGAGGCCGGTGTTCTCGTCCATCGCCCGCGAGATCATCGGGCTGATGAGCACCAGGGCCTCTGCCCGGCGGGGCGGACATCCGTCGAGCGAGAACCGCATCTGTCCGGAAAAGGCGCGCTTCAGCGCCCGGCGCGCATAGGCCCAGGCCAGACCCGGCTTGCCGACACGGATCGCTTCCCGGGCCGGCGCCCACAGGGCGGGCGAGCCGAAGATGGCCGCGCAGTAGAAGGTCTGCGTGGTCTGGCCGTCCGAGACTTCGCCGCCGGCCACGCTCTGGGGCGCGCCGTCCTCAAGCGCTGTCTTCAGGGCGGCCTTCCAGTCCGATGTGCCGTAGAGCGCCTTCGGCAGCATGTTCATCGTCCCTCCCGGAAGCGGCGCGACCAGCGGCCCGTCCGGACCGGCGCGCGAGGCGATGCTGCCCGCCGTTCCATCACCCGCGAGGACGAACAGCACGTCGGGCCGGGCGTCGAGCGCGGCCTCGATCTGGGCGTCGAACTGGCCCGGATCCAGCGTCACGATCGAAGTCTCGCAGGCGTACGCGTCGAGGATGGCTCCGGCCTCCTCCGCCGCCCGCGGCCCGACGCTTCCCGAAAGGGGGTTCACCAGCATGATGACCCGCCGCAGCGCCACATGGCTGGTCAGGACACAGGGCTCCGCGGCCGGGGCCCCTTCCGGGGCTTCGGGCGTGGCTTCGGGCGCGGTCGCTGGATCGGCCGCCGGCGTCAGGGTTGCGCTCATGCCGCCCGAACGTCCCGCCCGAAGCGATGTTCCGGGCGGGCGGCCGAAGCGTGACTATTGTTTCTTCAATTCGTCCGAGGCCGCCGCGGCGCCCGCCTGGGCCGCGTCGCCGGCCTTGGCCGCGGCGGCTCCGGCCGCGTCGCCGGCCTGGTCCGCGACCTTGGGGGCTTCGCCCCGGACAGTCGAGACCGCCCTGGCGATCCAGCCATCCATCATGGCTCCCCCATCGGCCAGGGATTTCTCCTTGATGCCGAGCACGGCGGTCAGGACCCCGAACAGGGCCAGGAGCGTGACCAGCAGGCTGACCAGCGGATTACCCCGCCGGCGTTTGCCGCGGGCCCACACGGGACTGTGATCGCCGTCTTCCGACATGCGGACCGGTTCAGAAAAACGCATACGAAACCCCCGTCTCTCGCCCCATGCGGGGCCGTCCGCGCCCCCTGCGCGGCGTACTGCAAAGCCTGATACAGGCCTGACCAACACCATAGCGGGGGAACCGTCACGGTAATCCAGCATTATCACCCGTGGGGCGAACCCGAGGGATGAAGGAATTACCCATGAAAAAGGCAATCATCGCGATCGCCGGCGCGGGCCTGCTGGCTTCCGCCTGCGCCAGCGACGGCTACGGCACCAATGAGACGGTGCGTCAGGGCGCTATCGGCGCGGGCATCGGCGCAGTGGCCGGCGCGATCATCGGCAACAACGTCGGTGACGGCAACGCCGGAACCGGCGCGGCGATCGGCGCCGTGGTCGGCGGCGCGGCCGGTGCGATCCGCGGTTCGCAGCAGGACCGGGCCAACCAGCAGCGCTACCGCGACAGCGCCGGCCGGTACTACTACTGCTACGATAACCGTCAGACAGAATGCTATTGGGAGAACGGTCAGCGCCGCTACTAGGCGCGCCGGGCTTTCGTGACGTCAGGGCGGTTCGTCATGCGCGGACCGCCCTTTTCGCGCCCGGGCGGGCCGTGAGGAGAGCTGCATGAAGGGGCTGACCGTAATCGTGGGCGCAGTGGCGCTGGCCGTGGGCGGCTGCGCCGGAGGCTCCGGCGTCCGCGACCGCAGCGATCTGGTGGCCGAGCCGGAGCCCTGCGCGCCGACCCGGTTCGAGGTCTATTTCCGCGACGGCGAGGCGGGTCTGACCGAGGCTGCGCGCCACGCCATCGGCCTGACCGCGACCCAGCTGCAGGGCTGCGAGATCCGCAAGGTCAACGTCATCGGCCTCACCGACGCGCGAGGCGGGCCGACCGCCAACCTCGACCTCTCCGAGCGCCGGGCCGCGGCCGTGGCCGAGGCGCTCGAGGCCGCCGGCTGGCCCTCGCCGGTCTTCAGCCTGGTCGCGGCCGGCGAGTCGGGGTCGGTGACCGCCGCCGGCGCCGTCGAGCCCATGCGCCGCCGGACCGAGGTTCTGATCGACGCCGCGCCGCGCTGAGGCAGGCCGGGCTGGGACAGCACGCCGCGTGACGCGGGCGGGGCGACCCGGCTAAGGTCGCGCCCGTGATCCGCCTCCTGAGACTGCTCGCCCTCATCGGCCTGTTGTGCGCCCCGACCGTCGCGGCGGCGCAGGACGGGCGCGTGCAGCGCACCGACCGGATCGCCGCCGAACTGGTGGCGATGTCGCAATGGGCCGCGCCCGGATCGACCGCCATCGTGGCGGTGCGCCAGGACATCGCGCCTGGCTGGCACACCTACTGGCGCAATCCCGGCGATTCCGGCGGCCCGACCAGCCTGACCTGGACCCTGCCCCCGGGCGTCGAGGCCGGCGACATCGTCTGGCCCCTGCCCGAACGGCAACGGCTGAAGTCGTTGATGAACTACGGCTATTCCGGGCAGGTCTATCTGCCGGTCCCCGTCACGATCCCGGCCGGCGCGCGACCCGGATCGACCCTGCCGCTGCGGGTCAGGGCGCTGTTCTTCGTGTGCAGCGCCGAGATGTGCGTCCCCGACGAACTGACCCTGTCGCTGGACCTGCCGATCCGGGACGGCGCGGCGCCGCTGGACGGGCGGCACGGCGCGGCCATCCAGCGCATCGTCGAGACCGCGCCCCGGCCCGCGGGGATTTCCGCCCGCCTCACCGTGCAGAACGGCGTCGCCACGCTGACGGCCGCCGGCGGTCCGCTGGCCGGGCGCGACCCGGGACCGGGCTATTTCTTCCCGTTCGAGCCGGGCGTGATTTCCCACGCCGCCCTGCAGTCGGGCGGCTATGGCCCGCAGGGCCTGACCCTGGCCCTCACGCCGGGCCGGGACTTCGCCGGGGCGCAACAGCCGATCCGGGGCGTGCTGTCGACCGCCCTGGGCGCCTTCGAGATCGCGGTGGAGGCCGGGCCGCCGCTGTCCGGAACCACCGGCTCGGGCGATCTGGCCCCGGCCCCGGAAGGCCGCCCCGCCGCCGCGGAGCGTGGGTCGGCCGCCGGATTCCTCCAGGCCGCCCTGTTCGCGCTGCTGGGCGGACTGATCCTCAACCTGATGCCGTGCGTGTTTCCCATCCTGGCGATGAAGGCGGCGGCGCTGGCCGGGGCCGCCCATGACGCGCCGCGCGCCCGCCGGGACGGACTGGCCTTCCTCGCGGGCGTGCTGTCCACCTTCCTGCTGCTGGCCGGCGTGCTGCTGGCGCTGCGCGCGGCGGGGCAGGCCGCGGGCTGGGGCTTCCAGCTGCAGTCGCCGGCGGTGATCGCCGGCCTGGCCCTGCTGATGCTGGCCGTGGGCCTGAACCTGTCCGGAGTCTTCCATGTCGGCGGGGGCTTGCAGGGCGTCGGCTCGGGTCCCTTGGCGCGGCTGGGCGGGACGGCGGCCGCCTTCCTGACCGGGGTTCTGGCGGTGGTGGTCGCCGCACCCTGCACCGCCCCCTTCATGGCCGTGGCGCTGGGTTCGGCCCTGCTGATGCCGTGGCCGATGGCGCTGACCGTGTTCCTGATGCTCGGCCTCGGCCTCGCCCTGCCCTATGTGGTGGTCAGCCTGACGCCCGGCCTGCTGGCCCGCCTGCCCCGGCCCGGTCCGTGGATGGAGCGGCTCAAGGGCCTGCTGGCCTTCCCGATGTACGGCGCCGCCCTGTGGCTGGCCTGGGTGTTCAGCCGGCAGACGGGCGCCGAGGCCCTCGGCCTGCTGTTCGTCGCCGGCCTGCTGCTGGCGCTGGGCGGATGGCTGTTCGGCCTCGCGCAGGGCGAGCGGGCGTTGGGGCGTCGCGCCCTGCTGCCGGCCGTGGCGGGTGCGGCGGCGATGATCCTGGCGGTCGCCGCTGTGGTCGTGGCGACGCGCCTGCCGGTGGAGACGCCCGGGCCGTCGACGGCGAACGGGAGCAGCCGCCTGCCCGCCGCGCCATGGTCGGCGCAGGCCGTCGGGGCGGCTCTGGCCGGGGGACGCCCGGTGCTCGTCAATTTCACCGCCGACTGGTGCGTGACCTGCAAGATCAACGAGGCGGGGGCGCTGCATTCGGCCCGCACGGGCGAGGCCTTCCGGGCGGCCAACGCCGTCTATCTGGTCGGCGACTGGACCCGGCGGGACGACGCCATCACCGCCGAGCTGCGGCGGCACGGCCGTTCGGGCGTGCCGCTGTATCTGCTGTACGCCCCGGGCGAGGCCGCGCCGCGCGTCCTGCCGCAGTTGCTGACCGAAGGCGTGGTGATCGAGGCGCTGGAAGAGGCCGGCGCCGGCCGGGGCTGACAAGACGCGCTGCGGCTCTCAGCGGCACGACTGTCGATTGGATCTACACCTCGGGCTGGGGCGGGGCGGTGATGACCTCGACGTTGTCGTTGAGCAGATAGGCCAGCTCATCGAGGGCGACGCTGCGTTCCGCGGACGTGGCTGCGGCCTCGACGGCGGCGAGCTTGACCGGAATGTCCTCGGAAATGCCGCGCAGGATGCATTTCAGATCGCCGTCGGTCCCGCGCTCCTTGAGGATCAGGTGGCCCTGCATGTCCAGCGCCGCCAGCCCCTCGGCCTCGACCCTGAACTGCGAAAGGGCGGGCGCCGGGACGGACCAGGCGGTGTCGGCGGCGAGATTGGCGCGCCACTGATCGACGACGCCCTTCAGCGCGCCGGAGCGCAGCACGATGTCCGCGAACAACGGCTCGCCCGCCACGGAGACGGGCGCGTCCGCGGCGGCGGGGGGCTGGGCCGCGGCGACGGCCACGTGGGGGTCCGAAAGCAGCAGGGAAACGGCCAGGGCGACGCCGCAGGACATGGCGAACCTCATTTGTTTGCCGAATCACGATTTCGGCGTTGAACCGGCTTACGCCCGACCCGTAAACGAGGGTTTACCCCTTCCCCATAGAGTTCGCCGATGACCGCCCGTTCCCAGGCCCTCGCCATGCTTCGCGCCATCGCGCGCAAGGACGAGGGCGCGCGCATCGTCCACCAGTTCGCCACCGACCGGCGCCGGATCGAGCGCATGGGGGTGGAGGCCGCCGGCCTCTATCTGGACCTGTCGAAACAGTCGTGGAGCGACGAGGGTTTCGAGGCGGCGGTGGACCTGGCGCGCAGCTGCGACGTCGAGGGGCGGCGCGACGCGCTGTTCGGCGGCGAGGCGGTCAACAACACCGAGGGCCGGGCGGTGCTGCATCCGGCGCTGCGGGCGGCGGACGACGCCGACTTCCGGGCCCTGGGCGAACCGGTGTCGAAAGAGGTGGCGGCGACGCGGCGCGAGATGGCGAAATTCGCCACGGACATCGGCTCCGGGGCCGAGACCGGCGGGACCAAACAGCCGTTCACGGCCATCGTCCATATCGGCATCGGCGGTTCGGATCTGGGGCCACGCCTGCTGTGGGACGCGCTGCGGCCGCTGGAGCCGACCATCGACCTGCGCTTCGTGGCCAATATCGACCCGCGCGACATGGGCGAGGCGCTGGCGGGACTGGATCCGGAGACCACGCTGGTGGTGATCGTCTCCAAGACCTTCACCACCCAGGAGACCCTGGCCAACGCCGACCTGGCCAAGGCGTGGCTGGCCGAAAGTCTCTCGCCCCGGCGGATGGTCCGGCATCTGGTCGGGATCACCGCCGCGCCGGAGAAGGCCGAGGCCTGGGGCTGCGGCCGCACCTTCGCCTTCCGCGACTGGGTCGGCGGCCGTTATTCCCTGTGGTCGCCGGTCAGCCTGTCCGTGGCGGTGGCGCTGGGCTGGGACGTGTTCGAGCGGGTTCTGGCCGGGGCCCGGACCATGGACGAGCATTTCCGGGAGGCCTCGCTGGAGGTCAACGCCCCGATCCTGCTGGCCCTGGCCCAGGTCTACAATGTCGAGGGCCGGGGACGGACGGCGAGGACGGTCGCGCCCTACGCCCACGGCCTGCGCCGCCTGCCCGCCTTCCTGCAGCAGCTGGAGATGGAGTCGAACGGCAAGCGGGTGAAGCGGAACGGCTCGCCGGTCGACACCGCCACGGGGCCGATCGTGTTCGGCGAGCCGGGCACGAACGGCCAGCACGCCTTCTTCCAGCAGATTCATCAGGGGCCGCAGGTCGTTCCGGCCGAATTCATCGTCGTCGGCCACACCTCCGACGCCGCCATGGACGCGCGCGAGGGCGACGCGCCGCTGTGGTCGAACGCCCTGGCCCAGGCCCAGGCGCTGATGGTCGGCAAGACGGAGGCGGAGGCGCGGGCCGAACTGATCGCGGCCGGCGCCACGGCGGAAGAGGCCGACCGGCTGGCCCCGCACAAGGCCTTCCCCGGCGACCGGCCGTCGACGACGATTCTGCTGGACGCCCTGACGCCCGAGGCGGTCGGGGCCCTGATCGCCCTCTATGAGCACAAGACCTTCGTCGAGGGGGTGATCTGGGACATCAACAGCTTCGACCAGTGGGGCGTCGAACTGGGCAAGGTTCTGGCGAAGGCGATCCTGAAGGACGTGCAGGCGGGGGAGCCGTCGGCGGGGCTGGACCCGTCCACCGCCGAGCTGATGAAGCGGCTGATGGTGTGAAGGGCGAAAAGCGGGCTCCGGCGAGGTCCGCGATGGGTGGGAAGCGGACATCACCGTCCGTAGTCGGGCGGGCTCAACGGGATAGGAGCAGGATTGAGCGTCACCCACTGAACGGCCAGTTCGCAGAGCCCGGCGCCCGCGCCGTCATCCTTGCGGACCGTGGCGACAAGCCGCTCCGCTCGGTCGCGTTCGGCATTGGACAAGGGCGAGCCCGAGCCGACATGGGTCAGGAAGGCGCGGGTCATCCTGCCGAAATCGGCGTCCCAGTTGACCCCGCCGTTCCGGTCGATCTCGTCGGCGACGCGTCCAGCGATGCGGATGACCTCGCCCTGAACCGTGGCGGCGGCCCCCTTTGAGGGCACCAGCAAAGCCCACAGCTCCTGGTGCTGGTCCTGCCAGGACACCGACCGAGCGATGATCGGCGCGTCGCCGTCATGCATGAGACGGCGGGGAACGGGCGGAACGCCGAAGAGCGCATAGAGCCGGTCCAGCGCGGCGCTGGTTCCCTCCAGATATTCGGGATTGAAGCCCGCGCGGTGGAACTCGAAATTCTCCCCGATACGCTGCACGAAGCCCCGCAGCTGCAGATCGCCCGAACCGGCGTCGTGCCGTCCGCTGGAGAAGGCGCGTTTGATCAGGCCCCCGAGGCCCGCCTTCCGAGGCGGCGGCGCGGGAGCCGCGAGCAGCAGGTCGGCGATCTTCCCCATCGGTTCGATCTGGATGTTGCTGCAGTGCTGCAGCCCCGCCGCCAAGGGCGTCAGACCCGAGGCGTTGAGGGCGTCCGCCGGTGCGCCACGGTCCCGCAGCACACGCACAGCCTCGAGGTTGGCGGACTTGGCCGCCTTGTGAAGCGGGGTGTCGCCGTCCTTATCCACGGCCTGGATGTCGGCCCCCAGATCGAGCAGGGTCTCAATCCGCCCCTGCCAGCTGGCGGCGTGATCATGCAGAGGCGTACGGCCGTAGGCGTCCCGGGCCTCGATGTCCGCGCCTTGCCCGATCAGCCAGCGCGCCAGCTCGTCGGGACAGTCGCGAAACGCCAGCGCGACGTGCTTGCCGTAGCCGCCGCGCGCATCGAGCTCGCATGTCTCGAAGACCGCCTTGAGCGGGGCGATGTCGCCAGCCTTCAGAAGCGTGTCGAAGTCTTTGGGAAGAAGCTTCTTCCTGGCCTTGGGCATGGTTCATCCAGCTTTCAGTTGCCGTCCTCGACACACCCAGACTAGCTCGAAAGCGAGGGTCCGCAACGGGTCGGAAGCCGACCGTCGGCCAGGGGTGGAAAGCGGACATTCAAAAAGCCGCCGGGATGCTCGAACCGCCCCGAAAACCGAACCGTCCGCCTTGTACGCCTTATCTCGCCGGCCGAATGGCGAGATCGAGGCATCCCCAGACAAGCCCCAGCACCGCGGCATAGCCGGCGAGGGCATATCCCGCCCCCCGCCAGCCGGCCGGCAACATGAGCATCGCCAGACCCCACATGAGCGCCGCCAGCACCCCCGCCGCGACGAGGGGAACGAGCCAGGCGGGGCGCAGGGCGCCGAGGCGGGACAGGATGGGCCATCCGACAACCACGGCGAACAGGAAGCCCGGAATGGCCAGCAGGACGCCCAGACCCATGAAGGCCTCCAGGGCGCCGCCTTTCACCGATGCGGTCGTCGCGCGCCCCTGGACGGCGTACCAGGCGTGGATGCTGGCCGCGTAGACCGCCATCGAGAGCGCCCATGCGATCAGCAGCTTTGCGAAACCCATCGCGCACCTCCCGCCGAAGGCTTGGCCGAAAGACGTTGAAGGTCGGCTAACGCCCGTCAGCCGCCGTCAGCGTCTTTCGGTCCCGTATGAAAAAGGCGGACGCCGTCGCCGGCGCCCGCCTCCTCGCCCACGCCCGGCCAGACTCACGCGGCCGGACGAATGGGATTGGCCTACCAGCGACGGTCGTAGCGGTAGTCGCGGTCGTAGCGGCGCTCGTCCCGCCGGTCGCGGCGATAGTCGCGCCGGTCGTAACGGTCGTCGCGGCTGTTGATGCCGTGCTCGCGTTCCCAGTGGCCCCGGTTCCGGTAGCAGCGGCCGCCGCGGTAATAGTTGCAGTCATCGTCGTCGCCCGCGCTGGCGCCGATGGCCGCCCCGGCCAGGGCCCCGCCGGCGATATAGGTCCCGTCGCCGTTGCCGATGACGGCGCCCGCGAGCGCGCCCACCGCGGCCCCGATCAGCACGTCTTCGGTCCGGTCGTTGTCGCGGTCACGATCGCGATCCCGATAGCGGCTCTGGGCGTCGGCCGGGGTGGCGGCGGCCAGGGTCAGGGCCAGGGCGCCGGCCACGGCGGGGGCGGCGATGTTCGAAAGCGTCTTCATGGTCGGTCCTTTCCGGGTTCCCGCGCGTCTGCGTCCGTGAAGCGGCCATCCTGCGCGGGCGGGGCTGAACGGGCCGGGGAGGGTCCGTTCATCGGGCGTTCATCCCTGAGCGGTCGCCGCCGGGGGAAATTCCGGCGCGGCCATGCTTGACGGTGGCCGTCGGGAGCCCTACCTGCCCCTCGCGTTAGCACTCTGACGGGTCGGCTGCCAAAGCGGCCGCGTCGGGGGCTCGATCAAACTGTTTGGGAGACACTGAAGATGGCGTTTCGTCCGCTCGGCGACCGCGTGCTCGTGAAGCGCGTGGAAGAGGAATCCAGGACCAAGGGCGGGATCATCATCCCCGACACCGCCAAGGAGAAGCCGCAGGAAGGCGAAGTCATCGCCGTCGGACCGGGCCTCCGTGACGAGAGCGGCAAGGTCAACGCCCTCGAGCTGAAGGCCGGCGACCGCATCCTGTTCGGCAAGTGGTCGGGCACGGAGGTCAAGCTGGAAGGCGAGGACCTGATCATCATGAAGGAATCGGACGTGCTGGGCGTGCTCGCGTAAGCACCGGCGCCTTTCGACCCTTTCCCTGACACCACAGAATTAGGAGCAGCCACACATGGCCGCGAAACAAGTTCAGTTCTCCACCGAAGCCCGCGAGAAGATGCTGCGGGGCGTCAACATCCTGGCCAATGCGGTCAAGGTGACCCTGGGCCCCAAGGGCCGCAACGTCATCATCCAGAAGTCCTTCGGCGCCCCGCGCTCGACCAAGGACGGCGTCTCGGTGGCCAAGGAGATCGAACTGGAGGACGCCTTCGAGAACATGGGCGCCCAGCTGATCCGCGAAGTCGCCTCCAAGACCAATGACAAGGCCGGCGACGGCACCACCACCGCCACCGTCCTGGCCCAGTCGATCGTGCAGGAAGGCCTCAAGTCCGTCGCCGCCGGCATGAACCCGATGGATCTGAAGCGCGGCATCGACAAGGCCGTCGCCGCCGTCATCGCCGACATCAAGGCCTCCTCCAAGAAGGTCAGCGCCAACTCCGAGATCGCCCAGGTCGGCACCATCTCGGCCAACGGCGACCTCGAGGTCGGCGAAATGATCGCGAAAGCGATGGAAAAGGTCGGCAACGAGGGCGTCATCACCGTCGAGGAGGCCAAGACCGCCGAGACCGAACTCGACGTCGTCGAGGGCATGCAGTTCGACCGCGGCTACCTGTCGCCCTACTTCATCACCAACGCCGACAAGATGGAGGTCCAGCTCGAGGAGCCGCTGATCCTGCTGTTCGAGAAGAAACTCTCGTCGCTGCAGGCCATGCTGCCGATCCTCGAGGCCGTGGTCCAGAGCGGCCGTCCGCTGCTGATCATCGCCGAGGACATCGAGGGCGAGGCCCTGGCCACCCTGGTGGTCAACAAGCTGCGCGGCGGGCTCCGCGTCGCGGCCGTCAAGGCCCCGGGCTTCGGCGACCGCCGCAAGGCCATGCTGGAGGACATCGCCGTCCTGACCGGCGGCCAGGTCATCTCGGAAGACCTCGGCATCAAGATCGAGAACGTCACCCTCGACATGCTCGGCAAGTCCAAGAAGGTCACCATCACCAAGGACGACACCACCATCGTCGACGGCGCCGGTGAAAAGGCCGCGATCGAGGCCCGCGTCGGCCAGATCAAGAAGCAGATCGAGGACACCACCTCGGACTACGACAA